>Ga0209705_10000066_pt1 | contig 50564 bp, 49 predicted proteins | sample PPLLaktember2015_5_FD_187262 | JGI IMG/M metagenome (GOLD analysis project Ga0209705, IMG submission 187262) | Freshwater sediment microbial communities from Prairie Pothole Lake near Jamestown, North Dakota, USA - PPLs Lake P8 Core (1) Depth... | ecosystem: Environmental > Aquatic > Freshwater... | reverse complement strand
GCGGCAGCGTCGCCGCCGGCAGACGGTGGCACGGAAATCGACCCTTCGGACATCGCACCTCACAGCACGTCCGGCGGCATGGAGGGGACGGCCGCGGATGCCTACGATCATTCTGACACAGCGCCGCAAGGTCGTATGCTAGTGCCAGTGGCGTCCCCAACCGAGACCATCCCGACTCCTCCATCGGCCTCGCCCGACCAGGCGTTGCTCGAGGCGCTCCGCTCCCGCGCACCAGGAGCGTTCGAACAACTGGTCCGCACCCACGGCGGTCGTCTGCTGGCCGTCGCGCGCCGTCTCCTCGGGAACGAGGAAGACGCGCGCGATGCGGTGCAGGAGACCTTCATGAATGCCTACCGCAGCATCGACCGCTTCGAGGGGGGCTCGCTGCTCTCCACCTGGCTGCACCGCATCGCGGTCAACGTGTCGCTGATGAAGCTGCGGACCCGGAAGCGCAAGCCCGAGGAGTCGCTGGACCACCTCCTCCCCGCCTTCAAGGACAACGGCCACTTCGCCGAGCGGTTCGAGAGCGGGTCGGAGCCGGCGGACGAGCGACTGTCCCGCAAGGAGGAACAAGCGGCCGTCCGCGCCGCCATCGACCAGCTGCCGGAACAGTACCGAACCGTTCTGCTGCTGCGCGACATCGAAGGAGTGGACACCCGCGAGGTGGCCGAACAGCTCGGCATCACGGCCAACGCCGTGAAGCTCCGGCTGCATCGGGCCCGACAGGCCCTCCGGACACTGCTGGCCCCGCGCCTCGGGAGAACGGATCGATGAGCAAGATGACCTGCCGCGCCTGCGCGGACTTTCTGGTGGACTACCTGGACGGCCAGCTCGATCCCGAGGTGCGGGCCACGTTCGAGACCCACCTGGACAAGTGCGGCAACTGCCGCACCTACCTGGAGCAGTACGCCGCCGTCATCAAGGCGGGCCAACGCGCCTGCGAGCGCGAGAACGAGCAGGCGTCCGGGGCGCTTCCGGAGGAGCTGGTGCGGGCCATCCTGGATGCGCAAGCCGAAACGGGGAGGAAGAACGGAACGTGAGACGCTGCGCGGCGCGCCTACAGGGGCGCAGCGGTCTTCCGCTCCGCATCCGCCGTCACGTCGTCCGGCACCGGGCCGTGCTTGCGGGCGTAGAAGAACGAAGCGGCGAAGATCACCACGATCAATCCCAGCGATAGCCACTTCGGGAGCTCGAAGTGGATCCACCCCAGGCCGTGGAAGTACTCGAGCAGCAGCTTGATGCCCACCCACGCGATGATGATGAACGCGCCGTCCACCAGCGCCGGGTATCGCCGCACCAGCGCCAGCAACTGGCCGATGACCAGCCGCATGGCGATGATGCCGAGGATGCCGCCGGTGATGATCACCCACAGCTTGTTCGACATGGCCACGGCCACCAGGATGGAGTCGATGGCGAAGACGATGTCGGTGAGCTCCACGCGGACCACGGTGGCCCAGAACGCCGTCATGCCCAGCCACGGCCGGGCCGGCTTGAACTCGCGCTTGGCGTCGGCATCGCCATGGCCGAAGAAGTGCTGGTACGGGAGGTATAGCAGGTAGAGTCCGCCCAGCAGGTGGACCCACAGGAGCTGGATCATGTACGCCGCGCCAGCCGTGGCCGCGGCGCGGAACGCGAAGGCGCCGAGGATGCCGTAGCGAAGCGCCTTCTGCTGCTGAGAGCGAGGCAGGCCCAGCACCAGGACGGCCAGGACCATTGCGTTGTCAGCGCTCAGCAACCCTTCGAGGGCCACCAGCAGCGCGATGGTGACTAAGTCGGAAACGTGAACGTCGAACACGTGCCCTGCCAGTATATCCCGCGCCGACTCCCGCCTTCGCCGAGGCTTCGGCGGGCAAGCCCGACTCCCGACTGCCGACTCCCGTCCCTGTCAGAACTGGAAGTAGATGAAATCCGCCGTTCCCGTGTAGAGCGTGACAATCGCGTAGACCATGAGCGCCGCCAGCACCGCGCGCGTCGCCGGGCCGGGCTCGGTCACCGATCCGCGTTCGCGCATCCAGGAGAACGCGTGCTGCGCCACGAGAGGCGCCAGGAACAGCATCCCCACCCACTCCATCCGCCCGAGCGTCCAGCCGTCCATCGTCGCGAAGTTGGCCAGGAACTGCGTGGCGTCACCCGGGCGCCGGCTGCGGAAGAACACCCACGCCGTCAGCACCAGCGCCTGCACCACCACGAACCACGCCACGCGCACGGGCCAGCGGCCGGCCCATCCGCGCGTGTTGTGCATGCCCAACAGCCGTTCGAGCGCCAGCGCCCCGCCGTGCAGCGCGCCCCAGATGATGAACGTGTAGGCGGCGCCATGCCAGAGCCCGCCCAGCAGCATCACGAGCATGAGGTTCACGTAAGTGCGGATGGGCCCGCCCCGGTTGCCGCCGAGCGAGATGTAGAGGTAATCCCGCAGCCAGCGCGAGAGCGTCATGTGCCAGCGCTCCCAGAAGTTCTTGAACGACGCGGCGAGATACGGGGCATTGAAGTTGATCGGGAGCCGGTAGCCCAGCAGGTAGGCCGTGCCGCGCGCGATGTTCGAGTAGCCCGCGAAGTCCGCGAAGATCTGCCCCGAGAACATCAGCGCCAGCCAGAGCGTGAAGGCACTCGTGGCGTCGGGTCTCGTGCCCCGCTCCCAGTACTCGTCCACGTAGACCGCGAGGTTGTCCGCGCACACCATCTTCAGGAAGAAGCCCGAGACGATGAGCCAGATCCCTTCGTAGACGACCGCGCGGTGCAGCCGGCGTGGGCGCGGCATCTGCGGCAGGAACTCGGACGCGCGCACGATGGGGCCGGCCACCAGCTGCGGGAAGAAGCTGATGAACAGGAAGAAGGGCCAGAAACGATGGATCGGCGCCAGCACGCCGCGATACACGTCAATCGTGTAGGACATCGACTGGAACGTGTAGAAGCTGATGCCCATCGGAAGGGCCAGCCCCAGTTCGAGCGGCAGCACATCGGCGGCGCCCGGGCCCAGGACGTCGCGCGCCACGTCGAGAAAGAAGTTGGCGTACTTGAAGAACGCCAGCAGGCCGAGGTTGGTGGCCAGCGATGCCGCAAGCACCGCGCGCCGGCGTCCCGCCGCCTGGGGGCCGAGACGTGCCAGCCACAGCCCCGCCCAGTAGTCGATGACCGAGCTGAGGACGAGGATGCCGATATAGACGGGGATGTGCCACGCGTAGAACGTGGCGCTGGCGAGGATGAGCAGGAAGACGTAGGCCGGCTCGATCTTGCGGCGGCCGATGGTGAGGCGTGCCGCGAGAACGATGGCAAACAGGGCGACAAACGCCCACGAGACGAAGTTCACGGAACGACGCGCTCCAGCTCCCGGACGAACGCCACGGTCCAGGCGACTGCCGAGGGCTCGTCGAGGTGGTCCTGGTCCTCGGTCCGCAGGCCCGGCGGCTCGGCCAGCACCAGTGGCACCCCGAGCAGGTCGGCGAAGAGCGCGGGCCCCCCCCCCAGGGGCCGTGAGGTCGGCACGTAGGTCAGCATCATGCGGGCGCCCCGCCGGTCCATTGCGGCCTTGAAGCGATGCGCCGCTTCGACCTCAGGCGGGGACAGGGGCGGCTGCTCCGGATCGCGACTGGAGACGCGGCTGCGCCCCTCGGCCCACGGCGAGAGCTGCCATGTGCCGTTGGTCCGCGAACGGTAGATGACCAGCTCCTGCATCCACGGGAACCCCGGGCGCCCGAACAGGTCGATCCAGTTGGGCACCAACTGGTGGACCACGCGGCGCACCTCGTGACCGATCTCGGATTCCCGTTGCAACTGCCAGGCGCCGATGGGCGTGTCGGATCTCACCTCACGCGCGAAGTCGGAGTAGGCGCCCGTGAAGAAGCCGTCGGCGTTGACGATGACGAGCCTGGGCCGCAGGTCGAACTTCTCGATGATGTCGAGCGGGAACCGGTCGCCTTCCCGAAAGCCGAACCCGAGCACGTAGTAGCGCAGGCTTCGTGCCGCGAAGAAGGCGTCGAGCACGCGCGGGCGCGCGGCGAACATCAGCCGTGAGTTGCCGAGCAGCAGGACGTCGGCCCGGCGCAGGTAATCCAGCGCGACCGCATCGGTACCGAAGTACAGCACATGGTGGTCCGCGTGGCCGGCGCGATCCAGCGCGAGGTAATAGTCGCCCGAGGGCCGTTCGGCTCTGGTGATGTTCGCGCCCCGGCCCATCGCCGGCCGGCTCGCCCAGACGCCTGCCGTGGCGGCCACGAGCAGGCCGAGGGCACAGGCGAAGAGGAGCGCGGGATCGATGGGAGGCCGGGCCTGGTGGTCGGGCGGCCGCGTCAAGATTCCGCAATCTTAACCCACCTCGGGCAGCCGTCCGTAGGGCGGAGCCGATCCGCACATTGACACGAGTCGTATCAAGCCCTACACTCGATGTGTGTCAAGTTCTGAGCTGATCTTCATCTCGGTCGCGGCCCGGCTGCTCGACATGCACCCGCAGACGCTGCGGAAGTACGAGCGCCTGGGCCTGGTGCGCCCCGCGCGCACCCTCGGCAGCATGCGGCTCTACTCCACCGAGGAGATCGAGCGGCTGCGCTTCATCAAGCGGCTCGTCGAAGACGAGGGCGTGAACCTGGCGGGCGTGCAGCACCTGCTCTCGATCGCCGAGGTGATGCAGCGGATCCGGCCGCTGCTGGACGAGGCGGTCATCCAGCGCGACTCCGCCCGGCGGCGCCGGCTCATGCGCGAGCTGGCGCAGCTGAACGAGCAGCTCGGGCTGGACGAGGCCTAAGCGATGGACTTCAAGGATTACTACGCCGTCCTCGGCGTGTCGAAGACCGCGAGCGACAAGGAGATCAAGCAGGCGTTCCGGAAGCTCGCGCGGAAGTACCACCCCGACGTGAACCCGGGCGACAAGGGCGCCGAGGCGCGCTTCAAGGAGATCAACGAAGCCAACGAGGTGCTGAGCGATCCCGGGAAGCGGCGGAAGTACGACGACCTGGGCGCCAACTGGCGCCAGTACGAGTCGGCGGCGGGCGCGGGCGGGCCGTTCGGCGGCCCCGGTGCCGGCCCCGGTCAGTGGAACTGGAGCTCCGGCGGCGGGGGCGGCTTCCGCCCGATGACCGAGGACGAGATGAACGAGATGTTCGGGGGTGGCGAGAGCCCCTTCTCGGACTTCTTCAACACCTTCTTCGGCGGCGGTGGAGGCGCGAGCCAGGGCGGCGAGCGCCGCGGGCGCGGCCGGTCCCGGCAGCAGAAGGGCCGCGACGTCGAGCACGAGTTCGCGCTGGATCTGGAATCGGCCGCCCAGGGCAGCGTGCAGCGCCTGCAGTTGCGGCACGACGGCGAGGCGCGAAGTGTGGAAGTGCGGATTCCGCCCGGCGTGGCGGACGGCTCACGCGTGCGCGTGCCAGGCGAGGGTGGCCGGGGCACGGCCGGGGCCGCCAGCGGCGACCTGTTCCTGCGCGTCAGGCTGAAGCCGCACCCGGTGTTCCAGGTGAACGGCCGCGACCTGACGACGCGCGTGAGCGTGCCGGTGAGCACGGCGGTGCTGGGCGGCGAGGTGGGCGTGGTCACCCTGGGTGGCAAGACCGTGCGGGTGAAGGTGCCCGAGACCAGCCAGCCCGGCATGAAGCTGCGGCTGCGGGGGCTGGGCCTTCCGGCCCTCAGCCCGAAGGACGCGGCCGGCGATCTGTATGTCGTCATCGACGTGGCCCTTCCCCGCTCGCTGAGCGAAGCGACGCGGAAGGCGTACGAAGAGCTGGCGCGCCTGGAGAAGGCGTAAGGCAGAAGGCACCAGGCAGAGGCACAAGACAGACAGAGCGAGACCGTTATGAATCTCCAGAAATTCACCGAGAAGGCCCAGCAGGCCATCCTGTCCACGCCCGACCTCGCGCGCGAGTTCGGGCATGCGTCCGTCGAGCCCGAGCACCTGCTCATCGCGCTGGTCGAGCAGCCCGAAGGCGTCGTGCCGTCGGTGCTGCGCAAGATGTCCATCGATCCGGCCGCGCTGGCTCGCGACGTGCGCGATGGCCTCGACAAGCAGCCAAAGGTCTCCGGCGGCGCCGAGCCGCATCTCTCCCCGCGCCTGCGCGTGGTGGTGGATGCCGCCACGGCCGACGCCAAGGGCATGCAGGACGACTACGTCAGCACCGAGCACCTGCTGCTGGGCCTCGTGTCCGAGCCGGGACGGTCGGCGTCTGCCGCCGCGCTGAAGCAGCGCGGCGTCACGCGTGAGCGCGTGCTCGAGGCGCTGACCAGCGTGCGTGGCAGCCAGCGCGTGACGGATCCGAATCCGGAGAACAAGTACCAGGCGCTGGAGAAGTACGGCCGCGACCTGACGGAACTGGCCCGCAAGGGCAAGCTCGACCCGGTGATCGGCCGCGACGAGGAGGTGCGTCGCGTCATCCAGGTGCTGTCGCGCCGGACGAAGAACAACCCCGTGCTCATCGGTGAGCCCGGCGTCGGCAAGACCGCCATCGTCGAGGGCCTGGCCCAGCGCATCGTGCGCGGGGACGTGCCCGAAGGGCTGAAGGACAAGAAGATCATGGCGCTCGACATGGGCGCCTTGGTGGCGGGCGCGAAGTACCGCGGCGAGTTCGAGGAACGGCTGAAGGCGGTGCTGAAGGAAATCGTCGACGCCGAGGGCAAGTTCGTCCTGTTCATCGACGAGCTGCACACGGTGGTGGGCGCGGGCGCGGCCGAAGGATCGCTCGACGCGTCGAACATGCTGAAGCCGATGCTCGCGCGCGGTGAGCTGCACACCATCGGCGCCACCACGCTGGACGAGTACCGCAAGCACATCGAGAAGGACGCGGCCCTCGAGCGGCGCTTCCAGCCCGTGATGGTCGGCGAGCCGACCGTCGAGGACACCATTTCGATTCTGCGGGGCCTGCGCGAGCGCTACGAGATCCACCACGGCGTCCGGCTGAAGGACGCCGCACTGGTGGCCGCGGCGGTGCTCTCGAACCGCTACATCACGGACCGGTTCCTGCCCGACAAGGCCATCGACCTGGTCGACGAGGCCGCGTCCCGCCTGCGCATGGAGATCGACTCCATGCCAGCGGAGCTGGACGAGGTGCGCCGTCGCGTGATGCAGCTCGAAATCGAGCGCGAGGCGCTGCGCAAGGAAACCGACAAGGCCTCCATCGAGCGGCTCGCGAAGCTCGAGAAGGAGCTGGCGGATCTCAAGGAGCAGCAGACGCAGCTCAAGACCCACTGGGAGCAGGAGAAGGAGACCATCCAGAAGGGCCGCACGCTCAAGGAGCAACTCGAGCAGGTGAAGCTCGAGGCCGACCAGGCCCAGCGGCGCGGCGACTACGCCGTGGCGTCGGAGCTGCAATACGGGCGCGTGCCCGATCTGGAGCGGCAGATCGCGGACGAAACGGCGCGCCTGGCCACGCTCCAGCAGTTCCAGCGCATGCTCAAGGAGGAAGTGGACGAGGAAGATATCGCCGAGGTGGTCGGCAAGTGGACCGGCATCCCGGTCAGCCGGCTCATGGAAGGCGAGATCCAGAAGCTGCTCAAGATGGAAGAGCGGCTCCACAAGCGCGTCGTCGGGCAGGACGAGGCGATCGTGGCCGTGTCCAACGCCATCCGCCGGGCCCGTGCCGGCCTGCAGGACCCGAACCGCCCGCTCGGCAGCTTCATCTTCCTGGGCCCGACCGGCGTGGGCAAGACCGAGCTCGCCCGGGCGCTCGCCGAGTTCATGTTCGACGACGAGCATTCGATGATCCGCATCGACATGTCCGAGTACCAGGAGAAGCACACGGTGTCGCGCCTGATCGGCGCGCCGCCGGGATACGTGGGCTACGAGGAGGCCGGCCAGCTCACCGAGGCCGTGCGCCGGCGACCGTACGCCGTGGTGCTCTTCGACGAGATCGAGAAGGCGCACCCCGAGGTGCTGAACGTCCTGCTGCAGCTGCTCGACGACGGGCGGCTCACCGACGGCAAGGGCCGCACCGTGGACTTCAAGAACACGGTCGTCATCATGACGTCGAACCTCGGCAGCCAGTACATCGCGGAGCTGGCGGGGCAAGGCGCCGTGGAACTGCCGGAAGGCGTGCGGCGGCAGGTGACCGATGCGCTCCGCCAGCACTTCCGGCCGGAGTTCATCAACCGCATCGACGAGGTGATCTTCTTTCACGCGCTGTCCGAGGCGCACATCAAGGAGATCATCGAGATCCAGGTGAGCCAGTTGCTGAAGCGGCTCGAGGAACGCAAGATCCACGTGACGCTGACCGACCCGGCCAAGGATCTGCTGGTGCGGGAAGGGTATGATCCGATGTATGGGGCCCGGCCGTTGAAGCGGGCCATCCAGCGGCTGGTGCTCGACCCGCTGGCCCTTCGCGTGCTGGAGGGTGAGTTCGGCGAGGGCGATCAGGTCGTCGTGGACGCTGAGGCCGACCGTCTGGCCTTCTCGAAGCGTCAAACGGTTAAGGCATAAGGAGCATCTGTTGGCCAGTTCTGTCCCACCGGGTTCGTCCAAGGAGAAGCGCCAGGCGACGCCCCGCCCCACCGCGTTGTGGTGGGTGCTGGGCGGGGTGCTGCTGCTCGCCATCGGCCAGGCGTACTTCCTCACGCCTGGGGGCCGCCAGATCCCCTACAGCGAGTTCAAGTCGCTCGTTCGCGGCGGACAGGTAGCCGAGGTGGCCGTGGGCGACACGCACATCCGCGGCGTGCTGAAGAAGTCGGACGACGGGGCCGCGGCGTTCTCGACCACCAGGATCGACGACCCGAAGCTGGTGGAGGATCTGGACCAGGCCGGCGTGAAGTACTCGGGCGAGCTGGTCAGCCGGTGGCTGCCCGAGATCCTCGGCTGGGTCGTCCCCATCCTGCTGCTCATCGCCCTCTGGACCTTCTTCTTCCGTCGCATCGGCGGCGCCGAGGGTGGCGTGATGTCGTTCGCCCGCAGCAAGGCGAAGATCTTCGCCGAGGACGACGTGAAGGTCAGCTTCCAGGACGTAGCCGGCGTGGACGAGGCGGCCGACGAACTGCGCGAGATCGTCGAGTTCCTGAAGAACCCGAAGAAGTACACCAACCTCGGCGGGAAGATTCCCAAGGGCGTGCTGCTGGTGGGCCCCCCGGGCACGGGCAAGACCCTGCTGGCGCGCGCCGTGGCCGGCGAGGCCAAGGTGCCGTTCTTCAGCCTGTCGGGATCCGAGTTCGTGGAGATGTTCGTGGGCGTGGGCGCCGCGCGCGTGCGCGACCTGTTCTCACAGGCCGAGGCCAAGGCCCCGTGCATCGTGTTCATCGACGAGCTCGACGCGCTCGGCAAGGTGCGCATCCAGAGCCCGATGGGCAGCCACGAAGAGCGCGAGCAGACGCTCAACCAGCTGCTGGCCGAGATGGACGGCTTCGACCCGCGGAAGGCCATCATCATCATGGCGGCCACCAACCGCCCCGAGGTGCTGGACCCCGCCCTGCTCCGCCCCGGTCGCTTCGACCGGCAGGTGCTGGTGGACAAGCCCGACATCAAGGGCCGCGAGGCGGTGCTGCGCATCCACGTCAAGAACGTGAAGCTGGCGCCGGAGGTGGACCTGCAGAAGATCGCGGCGCGCACGGCGGGCTTCGCCGGTGCGGACCTGGCGAACCTGGTGAACGAGGCCGCCCTGCTGGCGGCCCGCCGCGACAAGACCTCGGTGGGCATGTCCGAGTTCGACGAGGCCATCGACCGCCTCATCGCCGGCCTCGAGAAGAAGCGCGTCATCAGCCCGAAGGAGCGCGAGATCATCGCATACCACGAGTCGGGGCACGCCATCGTGGCCAGCGCCCTGCCGGGCATGGATCCCGTGCACAAGATCTCGATCGTGGCGCGCGGGTTCGGTGCGCTCGGCTACACGATGCAGCTGCCGACGGAAGACCGCTACCTGATGCAGAAGGAGGATCTGGTCAACCAGATGACGGTCCTGCTGGGCGGACGGTCGGCCGAGGAGGTGGCGCTTGGCGCCATTTCGACCGGCGCGCAGAACGACCTGCAGCGGGCCACGGACCTGGCGCGCGCCATGGTCACCGAATGGGGCATGAGCGATCGCGTGGGCGTGGTGCACTTCGACCAGGGGCGGCGCTCCCGCTTCCTCGACGTGCCGATGCCGGCCGAGCGCGGGCCCTACAGCGAGGACACGGCCCGCCTCATCGACGACGAGGTGAAGGCCCTGGTGACGGGCGCCCATGAGGCGGCGCGGCGCATCCTGCGCGAGCAGCGAGACATGCTGGAGCGGGTCACCCGGCGGCTGCTCGACAAGGAAGTCATGGAAGGCGACGAGCTGCGTGCGATACTCTCCGCCGAGCCGACGCCCCAGGCGTCCTGACGCACGCCGACATCCGCTCGCTGCCTTCGATTCCTGCTCTTCGTGATTCTTGCGGCCGGGCTGCTCGTGGCGCCGGCCGCCGCCTTCGCCGGTCAGGCGGCGGCGCCTGCCGCCGCGCCCGCTCCGCTTTGCGCGATCGCAACCGCGCCCGACTACGGGCGCACGCCCGAGAACCCGGCGCGCGTGGGCGGGAGCCCGCTCTACGGTGGCGCCCGCCAGCGCCGGTATCTCGAGTCGCTGCGGGGCCCCGGGGGCGAGCCCGTGAAGTTCACGCGGCTCCCGGCCGAGGACTCCCCCGATGGGGAGACGCTGATCGATCGCTACGAGGTCACCTACGAGGGCCTCGCCAAACCCGAGATTCTGCACCTGGACTGGCATCACTACACCGAGGTCCGCGCGCCGCGCGGGTTCGTGTGCGGGCAGGCGTCAACCTCGGATTACCCCCGCCCGATCCATTCATGGCCGCCGACCAGTGGCAGCGCCTGGCCCTGACCGAGGGGGGCGCGGCGGATTTCACACCCCCTCCTATCGAGCTTGGAGGTGGCGCAGCGGGCGTGGCCTTCGACCATTTCCGCCTGCTGTCGCGCGCGGCACATGCCGCCCGGCAGACCGGGACGCCGCTCGTGGCCGGTGAGGTCCCGCAGGCGGCCGCGCGCCCCCACTCGGTGGTCGTGGCCTTTCCGCAGACCTGCGAGGGCGGCACCCGGGCCGCCGACGCCATCGCGCTGGAAGATCAGCGTGGGCGGACGACGGCGGCCGAGTCGCTCGGGACGCGTGCTGACGACATCTCGCGGCTCGTGCCCGGGCTGCAGGCTCCCGCCGGCAGCGTCGCGGGCGTATTCGGGCTCGACGGTCCGCGTGCCGGACTCACGGTGAAGGTCACTTATCGGGAGGCGTGCTCGGGAACAACCGAGGAGCGGACGCTCGCGCTCACCTCGTCGCCGGCGAAGCTGCTCGAATCGCCCATGCCCACGCGGCCCGCCAGCGACCCGGCCATCGGCACGTGGATCGTGGTGCAGGCCATCGTGGACCACGCGGGCGGCTTCCGTGAAGCCACCGCGCTTGGCGGCCCGCCGGAGCTGGCGCAGGCCGCGGTGGACGTGCTCTCGCGCTGGCGCGCGGCGCCGCCGCGCGTGAACGGCGCCCCGCTCGCCTCGCCCGTCGTTCTGCAACTCACCTTCCGCGCCGCCACCCCGTAATCGTCCCGCCGTTCGCGCGGAACCTTTCCCACGCGCCCGCCGTAAGGGATTTTGTCTGCAATGCAGACAATTGGGACGGGAGCCTCCTGAATGCCGCCGAAGACACCCTATCTCGGGGAGTTCGAGTACGCCGTGCTGCTGGCCGTCATCCACCTGGGTGACGAGGCGTATGCCGTGCCGATGCGCGAGTTGATCGAAGGCCGCACGGGCCGGCCTGTCGCGCGCGGCGCACTCTACACCGCGCTCGAGCGGCTCGAGGCCAAGGCGTGTCTCCGGTCTCGTATGGGTGATCCGACCCCCGAGCGCGGCGGGCGTGCACGGCGCTACTTCTCGGTCACCCCGCTTGGCATGCGCGCGCTCAAGAGCACGCACGGGGCGCTGGCCAACCTGACCAAGGGCCTCGAGGCCGTCCTGGAGCAACCATGACCCCACCAACCGTGCCGCCCGCAGTCGCCGAGTCGCTCCTGCGTCGCTCCATCGCGAATCGGGAGTGGCGCGATGCAGTATCCGGCGATCTGCGCGAGGAGTTCTCGGACCTCTCGCGCCGGCGGGGCCCTTCCGTGGCCCGGCGCTGGTATTGGCGACAGGCAGTTGGCCTTGCGCTCCGCTTCACCACCGGACGGCTCATCCCGATGGCTGCTCCCCGCCGTCCCATGACGATTCCCGACATCGATACCGAGGGCCGCAGCGGCTGGACATGGCTGAACGACGGGCGCTACGCGCTGCGCGCGCTCGCCGCGCGCCCTGCGCTCTCGGGTGCCATCGTCCTCACGCTCGCGCTGGCGCTGGGTGCGAACGCCACCATCTTCAACCTGGCCGACGCGCTCTACCTCCGGCCATTCCGCTTCGCCGAGGTGGATCGGCTCGTCGTGGTCGCCTCTGCGCCCGACAACGATCCGCTGGCTGATCGGTCGTCGGTCGCGCCGGCCGACTATCGCGACTGGGTGCGCGAGAGCTCGACGCTGACGGACTTCGCCGCCGCGGATTTCTGGGACCCGAATCTCTCGGAGGTGGACCAGCCCGAGCAACTCGCGGGCTTTCGCGTGTCGCCCGGATTCTTCCGCGCGTTGAAGACAGCGCCGGCCATTGGCCGGACGTTCCTGGACGAAGAGGCCACGCCCGGCCGCGACAGGCGCGTCGTGCTCTCGCATGGCCTCTGGGTGCGGCGCTTCGGCGCCGACCCCACCCTGGTGGGCCGCACCATTCGACTGAATGGTGAGCCGCACGAGGTGGTCGGCGTCATGCAGCCGGGACCCTCCATCCCCTACGGCGCCGAGATCTGGGCGCCGCTGGCCTACACCGAGGAGGAGTGGCAGGAGCGCCGACGCGGGTGGTTGCTGGTCCTCGCTCGCCTGGGCCAGGGCCTGAGCGTAGGGACGGCCCGGGCCGAAATGCGGGCCATCGTGGCGCGCCAGCGCCAGCAGTACCCCGAGACGCACGCGACACGCGAGGTGTCCGTCAGCGGTTTCATCCAGGCGATGCGCGACGCGGGCGCCGGCCCGTTCCTGGCCATCTGGCAGGCGGCCGCCGTGCTGTTGCTGCTGATTGCGTCGGCCAACATCGCCAACCTGCTGATGGCGCGTGGCACCGAGCGGCAGCAGGAGTTCGCGGTGAGGCTGGCGCTCGGCGCGGCGCGCTGGCGGCTGGCACTGCAGGTGATGTTCGAGGGCGCCTGGCTGGCCCTGCTCTCCATCATCCTGGCGCTCCCCCTCGCGGCGCTGGGCGTGGAGGGCATGCGGCGCGGCCTGCCGCCGGGCGTGCTGCGATGGGTGGCCGGCTATGAGTTCATGCGGGTCGACTGGGCCGTGCTGGGCATCACGGCCCTGCTCGGCGCCGCGGCCACGCTGTTCTTCTCGCTGATGCCGGCCCTGCAGGCATCGCGGGCGGCCGTGTCGGACACGCTCCGACAGGGCGGGCGCACCGCGACGGTCAGCCGCAGCCGGCGCTGGCTCGGCACCGCGCTCGCGGCCGGCCAGGTGGCGCTGACGCTGGCGCTGGTCGTCGGCTCCGCCCTTATCCTTGGGGCCGTGGACGCGGCGGTCAACGGCGTGATGGGCTTCGACAAGCACCACGTGATGACCGCCAGCCTCACGCTGCCCGACCGCCCCTATGCCGAGCGGGAGCAGCGAAGGCAGTTCGTCTCGCGAGTGCTCGATCGGGTGCGCGGCATGCCGGCCGTCGAATCGCTCGGCGCCGTCAGCTTCCTCCCCTACGCGGGCTCGAGCTCGTCCCGCCCGATCTATCCCGAAGGAGTGGAGTTGACGCCCGCGGAGGTCAGGCAGGCAGACTTCCAGCGCGCGACGCCGGCCTACCTGGAAACGATGCGGATCCCGCTGTTCGAGGGCCGGGGCCTCACCGACGCGGACCACGAGGAAGGGCGCCAGGTGGCGGTCGTCAGCCGCAGCTTCGCGGATCGCTACTGGCCTGGCCAGTCCGCCCTTGGCCGGCGGTTTCGGATCGCGGCCGACGCGCCGTGGATCGAGGTGGTGGGCGTATCCGGGGACATCATGCACGACTGGTTCATGAACCAGCGACGCCCGACGTTCTACCGCCCCTATGCCCAGGACGCGTCGCTGACGATGTCGATCGTGGTGCGGACCACCGGCAACCCGCTGGATGTCGCCGGAGAGCTGAGGCGCGCGGTGGCCGCCGCGGACTCGGATCAGCCAATCCTGGAACTGAGGTCGATGGAGCAGGTCGTGGCCGACAAGGTGAGCGGCGTCAACTACCTGGCGCGCGCCCTTGCCGTGATGGGGGGCATTGCGCTGCTGCTGGCCCTGATGGGGGTCTACGGGCTTATCGCCTATCTCGCCGCGCGCCGCACGCAGGAGATCGGCGTGCGGATGGCGCTGGGCGCCACGCGGTGGCAGGTGATCACGCTGAACGTGCGGCAGGCGCTGGTGATTACGGGCCTCGGCCTGGTCGTGGGGACAGGCCTCGCCATCCTCCTTGGCCGTGTGATGGCGTCGGCGCTATTCGGCCTCGTCTCGCTCGACCCGCTGACCGTCGTGGCCATGGTGGTCGTGCTTGGGCTCACCGCGCTCACCGCTGGCTACCTGCCCGCGCGCCGGGCCGCGAAGCTGGATCCGACGACCGCGCTCAGAACGCCGTAGTGAAAAGAAACCACGAAGGCACGAGGGGTACGAAGGCAGCACGACGAATTCCTTTGGGCGAGATCACAACGGCATTTCCCAAGGAGTCTTCGCGTGCATCGTGATTCCCTTCGTATCTTCGTGGTTTCTTTCAGGGCGTGGGTGTCGCGTTCGGGCCCGGCGCGGCCTCGTCAGCCTGGAAATTGCACTCCTTGTGCGACGCGTCGCAGAATGGCTTCCGCTTGGAGTGCCCGCACCGGCAGAGGGCGAACGGCTTCTTGCTGAGGACGTACTCGTTACCGTTCCAGTCCACGAGCTTCACGTCCTCGCCCTCGACCAGCAACGACCCGTTCTGACGCACCTTGATCGTGACCATCCCTACCCCTTTTGCATTGCGGAGAGGAACTCGGCGTTCCCCTTCGTCTTCGCCATCTTGTCCAGCAGCAGCTCCATCGCCTCGACCGGCGAGAGCGGGTTGAGCACCCGGCGCAGCACGTAGACACGCTGCAGGTCTTCCTTCGGGATCAGCAGCTCTTCCTTGCGGGTGCCGCTCTTCAGGATGTCGATGGCCGGGAAGACGCGCTTGTCGGCGAGCTTCCGGTCCAGGTTGATCTCCATGTTGCCCGTGCCCTTGAATTCCTCGAAGATCACGTCGTCCATGCGCGAGCCGGTGTCGATGAGGGCCGTGGCGATGATGGTGAGCGAGCCGCCCTCCTCGATGTTGCGCGCGGCGCCGAAGAAGCGCTTCGGCTTCTGGAGCGCGTTGCTGTCGAGACCGCCCGACAGCACCTTGCCCGAGGGCGGGATCACCGTGTTGTAGGCGCGCGCCAGGCGCGTGATCGAGTCGAGCAGGATGAGCACGTCCTTCTTGTGCTCCACGAGACGCTTGGCCTTCTCGATGACCATCTCGGCCACCTGCACGTGGCGCTGCGCCGGCTCGTCGAACGTGGACGAGATGACTTCCCCGTCCACCGAGCGCTGCATGTCGGTCACTTCTTCAGGCCGCTCGTCGATGAGCAGGACGATGAGGTAGACCTCGGGGTGGTTCTTCACCACCGACTGCGCGATGTTCTGCAGCAGCATGGTCTTGCCCGTGCGCGGCGGCGCGACGATCAGGCCGCGCTGGCCCTTGCCGATGGGCGTCATCAGGTCCATGACGCGCGCCGACAGGTTCTCGGCATCGGTCTCGAGCTTGAGGCGTTCCTGGGGGTAGAGCGGGGTGAGGTTCTCGAAGAAGAGCTTCTCGCGGGCCTGGTCGGGAGCCTCGAAGTTGACGGCCTCGACCTTGATGAGCGCGAAGTAGCGCTCCCCTTCCTTCGGCGCCCGAATCTGCCCCGACACGGTATCGCCGGTCTGCAGGTCGAATTTGCGGATCTGCGAGGGCGAGACGTAGATGTCGTCGGGGCCCGGCAGGTAGTTGTAGTCCGGCGCTCGCAGGAACCCGAAGCCGTCCGGCAGCACCTCGAGCACGCCCTCCGAGAAGATGAAGCCACTCTGCTCGGTCTGCGCCTTGAGGATCTGGAAGATCAGCTCCTGCTTGCGCATCCCGGTGGCGCCCGCGACCGCGAGGTCCTTGGCCACCTGGGTGAGCTTCTGGATGCTCATCTCCTTCAGTTCGGTGATGTTGAGCCCCTTCTTCCCGTCGGTGGCCTGCATCTCCATCACTTCGTTTGCGACGTCAGGCTGCGGCGGGGGCTGCTGTCCTCGGTGGGATCCTTGGCGCTTGTGGCTGGGCATAGATCGTGAGTTCTCGGGTTCCGGAGTTCTCGGTTCGGGGGTTCTGCGGTTCTGGGGTTCTTACGTCAGGAGGTTGCCGGGGTCGTGCGGTTCGGATGATCGAACCCCGCGCATGAACGACGAGGGAGGCGAATCGGTGACCGGCTGAGTATAGCAGAACTGTCCCCGGGGCTAGAATGGGTGTCTCGTGCGTGGGCTCACCCTGCCATTGCTGCTCCTGGCCTCCCTGACCTTCCTGGTGGGCCTGGGACGCGGCGCCATCACCGATGCCGACGAGGCCTTCTACGCTGAGGCGGCCCGGGAAATGGTGGAATCGGGCGACCTGGTCACCCCCTTTTACAACTACGAGACCCGGTTCCAGAAGCCCATCCTCTATTACTGGCTGACGGCGGCCACCTATGGGGCCACCGGAGGCCCCGGCGAGGCCGGCGCCCGCCTGTGGGCGGCGCTCTCAGGCCTTGGCCTCGTCCTCGTGACGGCGGCGTGCGCGCGCCGCTGGTTCGACGACGGCGTGGCCCTCCTGGCGGGCGCGATTGTCGCCACCAGCTTCGGGTACTTCTCCATCGGCAGAATGGCGCTGCCAGACCTGCCGCTCACCTTGTTCATCACCGCGGCCATCTGGGCAGGATGGGTGGCGATGCTCGAGCGGGGCCGACATCAACGCCGATGGGTGCTGCTTTCGGCGGTCGCCCTCGCGCTGGGGTTCCTGACGAAGGGCCCGGTTGGCGTGGTCATTCCCGTTCTCGTGCTGGTGCCCGTGGTCCTGATGGAGCGGCGGACGCTGAACCTCCGGCCCTCCGACCTGGTGGCGGGAGCCATCGCGTTCGCGGTGCTGGCGCTGCCTTGGTACGCGGTCATGTGGATACGGCACGGGGATGGATACCTCGAGGGTTTCTTCCTCGGAGACAACCTCGAGCGCTTCGCGACGGCCCGCTTCAACGACCCGCGCCCGTGGTGGTTCTACCTGCCCGTGGTGCTGGGCGGCCTGCTGCCCTGGACGCCCCTGATGCTGGTCTGGGTGCACCCGGTGTGGCGGTTCCTCACCCGGCGCAAGGACATTGGAACCATCGACCTGCGGCTGCTCCTGTGGGCGATCCTCCCGTTGGTCTTCTATTCCCTGTCGGTGGGCAAGCAGCCGCGTTACGTCCTGCCGGTCCTGCCGCCCCTGGCCATCCTGCTGGCGGCGTCCATCCTCGAGCGCACGCGCGATTGGCGCAGCCTCGACGGCGCGCGCGTCCGCCTCAGGCGGCCGCTCGCCGTCACGATGGGCGCGGTGGGTGCCGGCGGGCTCCTGGTGGTGCTGGCCGTGCTGCTGTGGCGCGCCCAGCCGCTCCTCATCAACGTGGCGCCGTCGTTCACCATGGCCGCGGCAGTGGTGATTGCCCTGGCCGGCCTCGCCGTCCTCGTGGTCGGCGTGTCGGGCGCGTGGCGCCAGACGCCGGTGGTGCTGGCCCTGGCGGCGGCGGTCACGTTCCCGGCGCTGCAGTACGGGGCGCTCTCGGGCACGGGCGAGGACACGGTGCAGCAGGTGGCGCGGGCGGTGGTCGCGTCGCGTGCCGGCGACGAGGAGATTGGCACCTACAACGTCTTCGTGCGCAACCTTGTGTTCTACACGCACATCAGGACGATCGACCTGATCGACGACGACCAGCTGTCGGCGTTCCTGCGGAGCCCCACCCGCGTGCTCGTGGTGGCGCCCGCCGAGGCGGTGGACCGGATGGAGCGGGACCTGAAGATCCCGCTGCACCGGCTCGCGGAGTTCCCCTACTTCAACGAGGCGGGCATCCGGCTGCGCACGCTGCTGCAGCCCGACTTGGCGCGCGACATCACGCGGGTGGTGTTGATCGCGAACAGGTAGAGCGCTTCGAGTGGGCGCGGCTGCGCCGCGTCGGCCGCGCTTCGCTCGCGTGGGCGCGCCATCGGCGCGTAGGGACGCTGTCCTGCGGCCGGCCCGGGCCGCCCACCGAGACGCGCAGCGGCGAGGCCCAACGGCGCGCAGCGCTGCCCACGCGGCGCAGCCCGCGCCCTACTTCACCGTCCTACCGCCCTTGCGGTCGTCCACGACGAACTTGCCGTGCGCCGGCATCACCACCTTCGGCAGCGTCGCCTGGTCCATCACGGCGTCTTCCTTCACGATGCCGTTCTGGAACAACAGGTAGGCCACCAGGCCGTACGTCTCGTTGGGCGTCAGCGTGCCCGGGCGCTGAAAGGGCATCGCCCGTTGCGTGTAGTCGAAGAGCGTGCTGGCGTACGGCCAGTAGCTGCCCACCGTGCGCACCAGCTTCGGGTTCGTCGCGAAGGCAAAGCTGTCGCCGTCGTTCCGGCCTACGAGCCTCTCGGCTGACGCGCCCTCGCCATTCGCGCCGTGGCACGACGCACACTTTGCCGCGTAGACGGCGGCGCCCTCCGCGACGGTGCCTCGCCCCTGCGGTAGCCCGCGGCCGTCCGGCATCACGTCGATGTCGCGCGCGCGGATCTCGTCGGGGGTTGCGGGGCGGCCCAGTCCGTAGCGAGCCGGTGTCTGCGCCCGCGCCAACGTGCCGGCCGCGAGCGCCGTCGTCGTCGCAAGTGCCAGCGCGAGCGTGCAGCGCGTCGCGCGCGTCATGCCGCACCGCCGACCAGGCGCACCACGCCGTCCGCGCCGACCTGCCACGCCCGGATGTTGTTGAAGTGATACTGCGTGTTGGGCCCACGCACCTTCATCAGTTCCGCCGTCGTCGGCTGCACGTAGCCGGTTTCGTCGGTGGCGCGGCTCATCAACACGGCTTCTCCACCGCTCCATTGCCAGGGAAGGCGGAAGCGCGTGTGACACTTCGGCAGCACGGGTTCGTCCAGCGTCGCGTTCTGCCACGTGTTGCCGCCGTCAGTGCTCACCTCCACACGCGTGATGCGCCCGCGCCCGCTCCAGGCCAGGCCGCGTACCTCGCACCAGCCGTGGCCCTCGAGCTTGTCTGGGAACGACGGCTCTGTGATGAGCGACTTGGCATCCATCACCAGGCTGAACATGCGCGCCGTGCCGTCCGGGAGCGGGTCGGTGTACTTCGAGGTCTCCTCGCGCGTCATGAATGGCTGGTCCGCTACCTCGATGCGGCGCAGCCACTTGACGCTGGCGTTGCCTTCGACGCCCGGCAGCATCAGGCGCACGGGATAGCCCTGCTCGGGCCTGAGCGCCTCTCCGTTCTGCCCGTACGCGATGAGCGCATCGTCGTTGGCCATCTCGATGGGCACGCTGCGCGTCATCACGGCCGCGTCCATCCCCTCGGCGAGCAGCCAGCGGGCCTTCGGTGACGCGCCGACTTCCCTCAGCAGGGTGGCCAGCGGCACACCCGTCCACTCGCTGGTGCTCGTCAGCCCATCGGTCTGCTGCGGTGTGAGCTCCGCGGTAGCCGTGGTGAGCCGATACGCACGGCCGCCGTTGCCCGAGCACTCGATGAACCGGATCATCGACTTGCCCGGGAATCGCTTCAGTTCGGCCAGGGTGAAGATGGTGGGCCGTTCGACCATCCCGTGGATGAGCAGCGAGTACTGCTGCGGGTCGACCGCGGGTACTCCGCCGTGATGCCGCTCGAAGTGCAGGTCGGAGGGCGTGATGATGCCATCGAGATCCTGCAGGGGCGTGAAGGTGGCCGTGCGGGCCGGGCTGAACGCCGTGCGCGCCGGCTTCTCGAAGGGCGACCGTGCCCCGATCTCGCGACCGGGCGGGCCCTGGACTCTCGTCGTGTCGGGATTCTGGGCCGCCGACGCGGGAAGGGCCGCGCCGACGACGCCGGCCCGTGCCGGCGGCGAGTGCCTGCCGGCGGGAGATGCGCGAAGACTTCACGACAAGCCTCCTCGGGCTGTGGGGACGACGTGATGTCGTACGAACGGCGTCAGCCTACCACCGTTCTCGGTTCCCGGGGATGGGTCGCCCGCCAGCGTGCCGCCGCGAGACTGCTCTGCCTCGAGGCGCCGCTTCATATCAGTGTATGCAGCTTCGACGAGCGTGATGAGCGCCGTGGCATCGAGGTCGCCGTCCGTCCCGAGCTTGACGTGGCGCATGTACTTGCCCGTCCCTTCCAGCAGGCCCGCCGGGTCCGCGAGTTCGGCGCCACGGAAGAATCCGACATTGACATGGGCTGTGAACGCGTTGACATAAGCGAATGCGGCATCAGCGACGCACGCGGTAGGGCAGCCGTCGTGCAGCAATTCGCGCACATCATCTCCGCAATCGCGGATGACCTCGAACCAATGCCGCGCGATAGCGCCCAATTCACCTGAATGCTCGTCCATCCAGGCACTGATGGCAGGATCGCGCTTGACCGAACCGGAGAACCGAAGGACTTGATTCATCGCGATTCAGTTGAAGCGTACCATGAGAGGCAAATGGTCGCAGTCTTGTAGGCTAATGTTCCGAATGAGCCGCTACTTCACTATCGAAGCCGTAGTGACACGTAAACGCCCTTACGCCGGCCGACCCACATTGGCAAGAGCGTGACGCTCCCGCGCATCGAGACCTGTGACCTCGAATAGATCAATCGCCTGCCCTTGATCAGCGCGTCGACCGCGAATCCGATGCCAGCGCCGACTCCCGCGGCTCCGACGATGAACGCGACCGACTCGCCCACACCGATGTCCTCGCGCCCGTACTCCTTCACAAGGCCCCTATTGAGCCACGCCCCCAGCACACCACCGACTCCGAGCCCCCACAACGTTCCATTCCATCGCGAGTCCCGCCCGCTGACTGTGTCGAGAGCGTCTTCTGCAAAGTCGGTCCGGACTCCACCCACCATCAGGCCGAGGGAAGACGAGGAGATCCCGACGACGCGCCCCTCCGTCTGCCGGCCCTGCAGATCAGTGACGATGACTTCGTCGCCGACTCTCACGAGTTCGCGCAGGTCATCAAGCGAGGAAGCGACGTCTTGAGCCTCTCCCGTGATGGGAACGCTCACTGCCAGTACGAGGAGCAGCGCCGCGCAGCTGAGCTGGCTGTGATCAGCGGACATGATGAACGCCCCTACAGCGTGTGGGGAGGATTCGCGGTCTAACGGAGTCGCGGTCAGCTGCCAGCGGCGCCCCTCGCCGCCGTGACCGCGCACGCGCTGATGATACGCCACCGGAGGATCGCCCTACCACGCGGCCAGGGCGCACCACCACGGTGATGGCGCCGCTGGTCAGCTGCACCGCGTGGTTAGCCAGCGGGTGGACGCGGGGATCGCCGACCGAATGGTCGCGCGAACCCGGACGTTCAGACCAGCACCGACCCAGGCGCGCCCCTGTGCGGGTGATCGAAGCTGTCTCGAAGACCCATCACCGCCACAAGCCAGCAGATCGATGGACCGCGCGCCGGGGCGCGCCGTCGCACGGGCCACTCGGCCTCGGGGAGCACGCCGCCTGCCTCAGAACACCCGGCTGATCGTCGTGACCTCGGTGCCTTCTCCGGAACGACGCCTCGCCCGCAGACGCAGCGCCGGTCGCGCGTGCCACAGATGCCGGTGGTCCGGCTGGTGTCGTGAGCAGCACCGCGCTCGCCCAGCGCCGAACGTCGCTCGTGGTTGACGCCGAGCCCAGAGAAAAGGCCCTCCATTTGTGTCTGGCTGACTCATAGTAGGTCGCGAGCCCGGCGCACGCCGCATCGGCCTCAGGCCGCCAGACACGTCCGCATATCGCGCCGCTCGGCCTGCGCTGCGGAGCCCGACCCCGCGTGGAGGCCACGAGTTACGGGGCGTTCGCCGCCCCTTCCGAAATTAGGCTGCGCGCGGCCGCAGCCTGACATGGGAACCCGCGGCACGGCGCGTCGTGGGGCGCCTGGCAGCCACGGGCATCTCAGGGTCGCGACTCCGGGTGCCCGACTCCCGACTCCCGGTTCCCGACTCCCGCCTCCCGACACCTTCTACTCCCAGATCTTCCCCGGGTTCAGAATCCCGTTCGGATCGAACGCCGCCTTCACGCGCTGCATCAGCGCGATGACCTCGGGCGCCAGCTCGAGCGACAGGTACTTCGCCTTCGAGAAGCCAATGCCGTGCTCGCCGCTGATCGATCCCTCGAGCCGCACGACCCCCTCGAACAGCGCCTGCGCCGCCAGATCGGCCCGGGCCATCTCGTCCGAGTTGGCTGGGTCCACCATCAGATTCACGTGGATGTTGCCATCCCCGGCATGGCCGAAGCTGGGGATGGAGAGCCGGTAGTCGCGCTCGAGGCGCGCGAGCAGCTCGAAGAGCTGGGGCACGCGACCCCGTGGCACCGAGACGTCGTGATTGATCTTCCGCGGCGCCGACGCACGGAGGGCGTACGACAACTGGCGCCGCGCCGCCCACAGCGTTTCGCGCTCCTGCTCCGTCGCCGCGCGATGCACCGCCAGCGCACCCGCCGCCCGGCAGGCCTCCTCCACCAGCCTCACCTCGTCCGCCACGCCACCGGCCACGCCGTCCACCTCGATCAGCAGCATCGCGCCGGTGCCAGACGAAGCCACGGCGCGTCCCAGGTACCGCTCGACCGCCGCCAGCGAGCCCGCGTCCACGATCTCAATCGTCGAGGGGACGACGCGCGCCGCCAGCAGCGCCGTGACGCCGCCCACCGCCGTACCGATGTCCGCGAAGTTGGCCTGCAACGTCGCCGACACCGGGGGCTTCGGAACCAGGCGCAGCGTGATCTCGGTGAGGATGGCCAGCGTGCCCTCGGAGCCGACGAGCAGCTGCGTGAGGTCGTAGCCCACCACGTTCTTCACGGCCTTCGAGCCCGTGCGGATGATCTCGCCCGTCGGCAGCACCGCCTGCAGCGCCAGCACATACCGCCGCGTGGTCCCGTACTTCACCGCGCGCGGGCCGCCGGCGCACTCGGCGACGTTCCCGCCGAGCGCGGAGGTCTTCAGGCTGGCCGGATCCGGCGGATAGAACAGCCCCCGCGCCTCGACGGCATCCTGCAACTGGTAAGTGAGGACGTTGGGCTGCACGACCGCGAGGAGGTTGCCCTCGTCGATCTCGAGGATGCGATCAAAGCGCTCCATTGAGAGGAGCACGCCCCCCTGCACCGGGACTGATCCACCGGTGTAGCCCGTGCCCGCGCCGCGGACCACCAGCGGCACGAGGTGGGTGTTGCAGAGCCGCGCGATGGCCGCGATCTCCTCGACCGTGCCTGGAATGAGGACGAGATCGGCCGGCACACCCCGGAGGAGCGCGTCGGTACCGTACTTCAGGCGCGAGTCCTGGTCCTCGCGCGCGTGAGCGGCGCCCACCACCGAGACCAGAGCGGCCCGGGCGTCAGGGGCGATGCCCACGGCCCGCTAGCTCCGGGCGGTCGCCGCGCCGGCGGCCTGCCCCGAGCGGCGCGCGATGAACGCGTGCATCCGGTCGGTGCCTTCCTTCAGCCGCTCCATCGATGTCGCGTACGAGAGACGGAAGAACCCCGGCGCGTCGAAGCCCTCGCCCGCCGTCACCGCCACGTGGGCCTCGGCCAGCAGCGCCTCGGCGAACTCGTTCGTGTTCTTGAAGCCCGCCGCCTCGAGCACATCGGCGACGTACGGGAACAGGTAGAACGCCCCGCGCGGCTTCACGCACGTGATGCGGGGATCGGCCGTGAGCCAGCCCCAGACCGCGTCGCGCCGTCGGCGATACTCGTTCAGCATCATCGTGACGCCGTCCTGCGGGCCGGTGAGCGCCGCCACGGCGGCCTTCTGCGTGATGGAGCTGACGTTCGAGGTGGAGTGTCCCTGCAGCGAGTTGCACTGCGCGATGAAGGCCTTCGGGCCAATCGTCCAGCCGCAGCGCCAGCCGGTCATCGCGTAGGCCTTCGACGCGGCGCTGCAGATGACCGCGCGATCGCGCATCTTCTCGGTGAGCACGCGCGGCAGGTTGTGCGCGACCGGGTCGTAGATCAATCGCTCGTAGGTCAGGTCCGCAATCACCCACAGGCCGCGCCGCGCGGCTTCGTCCGCAATCGACGCCAGGCCCTCCTCGGAGATGAGCGCGCCCGCCGGGTTGCTCGGCGAGTTGATGATGATGGCCTTGGTGCGCGGCGTGATGGCCTCGATGATGCGATTGGCGTGGATGGCGAACGCATCCTCCGGCGAGGTCTGCACGATGATCGGCCGCGCGCCCGCCAGCTTCACCTGCTCGGGGATGGTCGGCCAGTACGGCGCGTGCGTAATCACCTCGTCGCCATGGTCGAAGAGGACCATCGCCGTGTTGTAGAGGGCCTGCTTGCCGCCCGCGGTGATGATCACTCCTTCGGGCTTGAACCCCACGCCGTAGTCGGTCTCATAGCGCTGGCAGACCGCCTGGCGCAGCTCGGGTATGCCGGCCGAGGGTGTGTACTTCGTGAAGTTCTGGTCGAGCGCGAGGTGCGCGGCGGCCTTCACGTGCTCCGGCGTCGGGAAGTCCGGTTCCCCGGCACCCAGGTCTACCACGTCGATGCCCTGGCGGCGCATCCGGTCGGCTTCGGCCGTCACCTTCAGGGTGGGAGACGGCGCGATCTGCTGCATTCGGGCGGCGAAGGTCATGTCGTTCTCGCGTTGGGAAGGGGGCGCGCCTTGCGCCGTGCCATCAGTCGGGCCTCGACGACGGGCGGCACCAGCCCGTCTATCTGCCCGCCGAGCGAGAACACCTCCCTGATCAGCCGCGAGCTGATGTAGGTGTACTGTTCGGCCGGCATCATGAAGATGGTCTCGATCGGCGGCGCCAGGTGGCGGTTCATGAGCGCCATCTGGAACTCGTATTCGAAGTCGGACACCGCCCGCAGGCCGCGGATGATGACCGACGCCTGCTTCTGCCGGGCGTAGTCCACCAGCAGGCCCTGGAAGGTTTCCACTTCCACGTTCGGCTGTCCGGCGAAGACCTCGCGGATGATGGCCACGCGCTCGTCGAACGAGAACAGCGGCGCCTTCTCCGCGTTGACCAGCACGGCCACCACCACGCGATCGAACAGGCGCGCCGCCCGCTCGATGATGTCCACGTGGCCCATGGTCATCGGGTCGAACGACCCGGGGCAGACGGCAATCCGTGGCGTGGCGCTCATAGATAGAAGGACAACGCGCTGTCGCCCGCGCGCACGGTGCGCGACGGGCCTGTTCCGTCAATCGGCGGCGGCGCTCGCCGTGACGAGTGCTCCACGACCAGCACCCCCCCGTCGGCTCGCTGCAGCGCTCCGGCCTTCACCACGTCGTCCAGCGCCCCGGCCTCGTACGGGGGATCGAGGAACACGATATCGAACGGGCCGCCGGGAATGGGTGACTGCAGCGCAAGACGCGCATCGCCGCCGACGATCATACACCGGGCCTCCTCGCCCACGCGGGCCCGGTTCTCCTCGATGAGGGCCTGCGCCCGCCGGTGCTGCTCCACGCAGACGGCCAGTTCGGCGCCCCGGCTGAGCGCCTCCAGCGCTACGGCGCCGGTGCCCGCATAGACGTCGAGCACACGTGCCCCCTGCACGCGCGGCGCCAGGATGTTGAAGAGCGTCTCCCGCAGCTTGTCCGAGGTGGGCCGCAGGCCGGCCCACGTGGGCGTCTTCAATATGCGGCCCTTATGGGCGCCCGCGATGATGCGCATGGCTAGCCGACGGTGATGAGCCCGAACTGGCGCTGCCACACCGCGCGCACGTAGTCGATTTGCGCGGCTGTGAGGCGCCCCTCCTCCACCCGCGCGCGTGCCTCGTTGAAGGCCTGCTCCAGCAGGTCGGCATCGCGGGTGAGGTCGCCGGCTCGGAGTTGCGGCAGGCCCGACTGCCTGGTGCCGAAGAAGTCACCAGGTCCCCGGATTTGCAGGTCCTTCTCCGCGATCACGAAGCCGTCGCTCGTGGACGCCATCGCCTTCAGCCGTTCGCGCGCGTCGTCCGACCACGGCGCCTGGTAGACGAGCACGCACGTGGACTCGTAATCGCCCCGGCCGATGCGGCCGCGCAGCTGGTGCAGTTGAGAGAGCCCGAAGCGCTCGGCGTGTTCCACCACCATCACCGTGGCATTTGGCACGTCCACGCCCACTTCCACCACGGAGGTGGCCACCAGCACGTGCAGCTGCCCGCTGGCGAAGGCGCGCATCACCGTGTCCTTCTCGCCGCCCTTCATCCGGCCGTGCAGCAGCGCGACCGTGAACTCGGGAAACACGCGCGTCAGCTCTTCGGCCATGGCCGTCGCCGCGCGCAGGTCGACCTTCTCGGACTCCTCCACCAGCGGATAGACGATATAGGCCTGGCGGCCGCGGGCCACTTCCTGGCGGATGAGGGCATAGACCTCGTCGCGCCGCGAGTCGGGCTTCACGATGGTCCTGATGGGCTTGCGCCCCGGCGGCAGGCCGCGAATCACCGAGACGTCCATGTCGCCGCACTCGGTGAGGGCCAGCGTGCGCGGGATAGGGGTGGCCGTCATGACCAGCACGTCGGGGTTGCCGCCCTTGGCGGCGAGCGTCCCGCGCTGGATGACCCCGAAGCGATGCTGCTCGTCGATGATCACCAGCGCCAGCGCGTTGAAGGTGACGTGCTCCTGCACGAGCGCGTGCGTGCCGATGACGAAGTGGATCTCGCCGCGCTCGATGGCGGGCAGGAGATCGCGTCGCTGCGCGGCCGTGACACGGCCGGTGAGGAGGCGCACGCGATACTTCGTGCCGTCCAGCCACTTCATCACGGTGCGGTAGTGCTGCTCGGCCAGGATCTCCGTCGGCGCCATGAACGCCGCCTGGTAGCCGTTCTCCATCGCCACCACCGCGGCCAGCACCGCCACGATGGTCTTCCCGGCGCCCACGTCGCCCTGCAGCAGGCGCTGCATGGGCCAGGTCCGCTGCATGTCGGCGACGATTTCCGCCACCGCGTCACGCTGCCCCGGCGTCAGCTTGAACGGCAGGACGGCGCGAGCGGCCGCGCGAACGTCGTCGGTCACGTGACAGACGCGCGCCTTGTTCACCTGCGCGTTCTCGTGACGCCGGAGCGCCAGGCCCGACTGGAAGACGAAGAAATCCTCGAAGATCAGCCGGCGCTGCGCCGGCGTCTCGAAGCGGTTCAGCGCATCCACCGGCACGTCGCTCGCCGGGAAGTGCGCCTGCAGCAGGGCCGCGCGGCGCGGCGGCCAGTGATGCGCCGTCAGCACGTCCTGCGGAACCGGATCGAACAGCGTCTCGGGCAGCTGGTGCAGCGCCTGCCACACGAAGCGCCGCTGCATGTTGGTGGTGACGCTGCCCGTCCGCTCGTACACCGGGACGATGCGACCGGTGTGGAGTTGCTCGTGCGGCTGGCCCGTGGGCGCTTCGGAGGGGTCCGGGACGGTGTCCACGATCTCGAACTCGGGGTCCGTGATCTGCAGCCCGCGCGATCCCCACAGCTCCACTTTCCCGAAGAGGACGAGATGTTGATGAGGGCGGATGACGTCCTTCAGGAACGCCTGGTTGGGCCACACCACCTGGACCTGCCCGCTCGCGTCCTGCACCAGCGCGGTGAACAGGCGGAACCCGGCGCGGCGCGTCTGCTGCAGGTGCGCGGAGAGCACTTCCCCGCCGACCGCCGCCATCTGCCCGGGGCGCAGGCCGATGATCGGCTGCATGCGGCTGCGGTCCTCGTAGCGCATGGGGAACCGGAACAGCAGGTCCTCGACCGTGTGCAGACCCGCCTTCTTGAGGTCGGCGGCCTTGCGCGGTCCCACACCCTTCAGATACTGCAGGGGGGTCTGCAGCACGTCCTCCGGCATAGGTATAGAGTAACGTCGGTTCCCGGGTTCCGGTTCTGCTCCGTTCGTGTCCTTCGTGTTCCCGTGGACAGGGAACGCGTCCTACTGGACGACGATGGCGCGGCCCGGGTCGACGTCGATGCGCTGGATCTTCGATGGGAGGTCGAACGGCTCGTTCAGGTTGACGCCGTTCGGGAAGTCCGGCGACTTCGTGTAGTAGGTGACCAGTTCCTGCAGGAGCGAAAGCGGCACGGGAATGCCGCTCACCTCGGCGCTCTCCAGTTGGAGCTGGCCGCGACCGTCGGCGGTCTTGAGCGTGCCGGCAGCCGTGACCGGCAGGCGGCCCCCGAGATAGGCCGCGGGATCGAACCACCCGCCCGTGCTCTTCTTGCGGATGCCGTCCAGGTCCACGATGGCCCGGCCGGCGAGGCGCCCCTGACCGACCAGTGTGACCGATGGGTCGGTGACGCCGGCTGGAAACCTCGAGGCCAGCCGCAGTTGCAGGTAGGCGTTCACCTCGTCGTCGGCGAACTCGGTGCGATAGCCCGTGGGCTCGGCCCCGGCGCCGCGAGCCATGACGTTGGACAGCTTCAGCTCGAAGAGGTCGGCCTTCTGCGGAGTCGTGGCGCTGGCGACGAGCGCGGCGCCGGCGGTGACGAGGGCGGCGAGCAGGATGAACGGCCGCATGGGATCAGTGTAGCGCAGAACCCGTCCATGCCTACCGCTGCCGGCGCTGTTGCATCCGGTTCTGGCGCGCGCGCATCAGCAGCTCGAGCTTGCGCCGCTCGAGCTGTTCCTCCATGACGCGGAAGCGGGCCTGCTGGCGCAGGTCGAGAATCTCGTCGATGGCGTTGTAAGACCGGCGCAGTTCGGCCGCGCTCCGCGATTCCAGCTCCTGGAGCGCCGTGAGGCGCTCTCTCAGCGTTGACTCGTCCGGCTTCGGGTTGCGCGGGTTGCTCAGGCGCTGCAGCTCGGCCATCAGCTTCACCCGCTGCAGCAGGTTCGAACGGCGCGTCTCCTGCAGCGCCCGCAAGCGCGTGAGGAACTCGGGATACTGCTTGTCATTCAACTCGAGCGCGCGCTCGGCGTCGGCCACCAGCATGGCGTCGAACAGGCGCTGAATCTCGCCCGGGTTCAGATCCGCGGGGGCGTCCAGCGGCGGACGCGCGCCGGCCTGCCCTGCCGCGCGCCCGGGCACGGCCATGACGAAGAAGGCCAGCAGAAGGGGGATCCAGGTTCGCATACCCATCCTCACGACTTCGAGCGCTCGATCTCTCCGGCCAGCAGCCGCGACAGCTCGCGCTGCTCGTCCTCGCTGAGCGAGAGCACCGCCAACTCCGCATCCCCCGGCACGAGCGCGAGGCCCGCCTCTCCGGCGGTGTCCCAATCGACCGGGCCCAGCAGGTCGGCCACCACCGCCCAGTCCTCGTCCTCGAGCCATACATCGACGGCTGCGTCCGGCGAGGCCTCGACGACGGACGTGTCCGGCGCTGCCGGAACCGGCCCGCGTGCCACTGTGGCCACCATGGCAATGAGCACGGCCGCCAGCGCGCCGGCCGGCGCCAGCGTGGACCAGCCAAACCAGCGCGACCAGCCGACGGCCGGCGACCGCTCCTCGGCCACCGCCTGGCGGACGCGCGCGGAGAAATGGTCCCAGAACAGGGGCGAGGGCTCGGGGATCTCGACGCCGGCTGCTTCGCGCAGGAGGGCGCGGAGCACCTCCACTTCCTTCCCGCAGAACTCGCAGGTGTCGAGGTGACGGTGGCGTTCGGCGTCCAGCACGTCTTGGGCCGCGTCGATCAGTTCGTCGGGGGTGAGGTGGTTCACGGCTCGCTCCCCAGGATTCTCCTCAGATTGCCGAGCGCATGGAAGAGATTCGCCTTCACGGTGCCGACCGAGTTGCCGAGGATGTCGGCAATCTGCTGATGCGAGAGCTCGTGATACGTGCGGAGGATGAGCGTGGCGCGCTGCTTCTTCGGCAGCGCCTGGATGGCCCGGCGCACGGCTCGCGCGCGCTCACGGCGGTCGAGCCCGGCGCCCGGACGCTCGGTGCGCGTGTCCTCGATGCGGTCGCCCGCGTCGAGCGCCTCGGTGGACAGGCTCTTCAGGCTCACCTTGTTGAGGCACACGTTCACGGCAATGCGGTAGAGCCACGTCGAGAGCGCCGACTGGCCCTTGAACTGCCCGAGCCCGCGCCAGGCCCGGACGAACACCTCCTGCGCCAGGTCGCTGGCATCCTCGTGGTTGTTCACGAAGCGGTAGCACACCTGGTAGACACTGCGCCGATGGCGCACGACGATCTCGTCGAACGCCTCGCGGCCGCCCGCAGCGGCCAGCACCACCAGCTGTGCGTCGTCTTGATGCTCCAACGCCGGCGCAGGAGCCTGCTCGGCCGCAGGTGTCACCACCTTGACCGACCACTCCATGGGCGCCGACCAGCGGCGAATGGCTGAGCCATACGGCATGATGCGCGGACTTCCTCTGGCAGGTTAGACCGGTGTTTTCGCCAAAGGTTGACTTTCGCCTTTCCTTTGGTTACCCTCGCTCCAGTCGCCGGGATTTTCCCCGTCTCTTCGCCCCGGCCGGGAGGCACCTTGCAGCCGCTCACCAAGCGCCAGCGCGAGATTCTGACCTACTTGAACGAGTTCATCCAGCAGCATGGCTACGCGCCCAGCCTGGAGGAAATCGGTCACCGCTTCAACCTCTCGTCGCTGGCGACGGTGCACAAGCACCTCACCAACCTCCAGGACAAGGGCTTCATCCGCCGGTCCTGGAACCGCTCGCGCTCGGTCGAGCTACTGCCCAGTCGTGCGGGCGGCCGGGCCATCGACCTGCCGATGCTGGGGTACGTCGCGGCCGGCATGCCCATCGAGGCCGTCACCTCGGGCGAATCCATTGCCGTACCCGAGTCGCTCGTGGCCGGACGGCGCGACACCTACGTGCTTCGGGTGAAGGGCGAGTCGATGATCGAGGAGCAGATTCGCGACGGCGACTGGGTGGTCGTCGAAGACCGGAAGTCGGCCGATAACGGCGAAATGGTCATCGCGCTGGTCGGTGGCCAGGACGTCACGCTCAAGAAGTTCTACCGCGAAGCCGGGCGCATCCGCCTGCAGCCCGCCAACCCCACCATGCAGCCCATTTATGTCGACCCGGACGGCGTGCAAATCCAGGGCGTGGTGGTGGGCGTCATGCGTAAGTACTAGCGGCCCCGGGGGCTTTGGGCTTCAGCCGGCCGGGGGAATCCGATAGGCTTGAGCCCCAGGGCCCTTATGACCGACCGCAAACAAATCAACTTCACGATCATCCCGGACGACGACAGCCAGCAGCCGCGGACCTACGCGAACTTCTGCGCGGTGAATCACACGCCCTTCGACTTCACGCTCACCTTCTGCGAGGTGCAGCCGCTGTCGGAGAAGGAAATCCGCGACGCCGAGGCCGAGCACGTGGTCAAGGCGCCGGTGCGTGCGAAGGTCGTCTTGCCCGTGCAGTTCGTGCCGACGCTGATCGCCGCGCTGCAGGAGAACCTACGCATCTACTCCGAGTCGCACGCGCCGCAGCCCGCGCCGGCTCCCGGCAAGGGACCCGTGCACTAGGCGGTCATGAAGACCCCGGTCGAAGCGCGGCGCATCCTCGCGGCGCTCGAGAAGCATCACCCCAATGCCGACACCGAGCTCGCGCATCGCAACGCGTTCGAGCTGCTGGTGGCCACGATCCTGTCGGCGCAGTCCACCGATCGCAGGGTGAACGAGGTGACGCCCGCGCTGTTCGCGACGTACCCAGACGCCCGCGCGCTGGCGAAGGCGAATGCCGACGAGCTCGAGACCCTCATCCACTCCACCGGCTTCTTCCGCCAGAAGGCGCGCGCCCTGCTGGGGATGTCGCAGGCGCTGGTCGCCGAACACGGCGGCGAGGTGCCGAGGTCAATGGATGCCCTCACGGCCCTGCCCGGCGTGGGTCGCAAGACCGCCAACGTCGTGCTCGGCCACGCACTTGGCGTACCCGGCCTGCCGGTGGACCGCCACGTGCTGCGCGTGACCAACCGCCTGGGGCTGGTGCACTCGGACGATCCCGTGAAAGTGGAGGCGGCGCTTGGTGCCCTCTTCCCGAAGAAGAAATGGACGCAGGCTTCCGACACGTTCATCCTGCACGGCCGCCGCATCTGCAAGCCAACGCCGCAGTGCCGCATCTGCTTCGCGCGTCCGCTCTGCGACTACGCGCAGCGATGACCAGGACCCAGTTCCGCGCGCTCGTGGCCGAAGCCATCGACACCATCCCGACGCGATTCGCACGTGAAGTCAAGAACGTGGCCATTGTCATCGAGGACGAGCCTTCCGCCGAGTTGCTCGAGGAGATGGAGATGGGGCCGGACGAGGTGCTGTTCGGGCTCTACCAGGGGACACCGCTGCCCGAGCGGCAATGGAGCTACGGCAACGCGCTGCCGGATCGCATCACGCTGTACCAGTTTCCCATCGAAGACGAATGCGAGGGTGACGAGGACTGCATCGTGATGGAGATTGGCGACACGCTCATCCACGAGCTGGGCCACTACTTCGGGATGAGCGAGGACGAGATCATGGAGATCGAGGAGCGTTACTGGCGTGGTGAAAGCTCGTAAGCGGTTCGGTCAGCACTTCCTCGAGCCCGCGTGGGTGACCAAGCTGGTGAACGCCCTCGACGCCAGGCCCAACGATGCGTTCGTCGAGATCGGCCCCGGACGCGGGGCCATCACGCGCCCGCTGGCGGCGCGCGTGGGCCGGCTGCTGGCCGTGGAAGTGGACCGGGACCTGGTCGCCGCCCTTGTGGCGGACGGGCTGCCGACGCTCACCGTCGTCCAGGGCGACGTGCTCGACGTGGACCTGGCCGCCGCCATCGAGCAGTGGCAGCAGGCCCCCCTGGACGCCGCGCACTCCGTGCGCATCGTTGGCAACCTGCCCTACAACATCTCGTCACCCATCCTGTTCAAGCTGCTGGCCCTGGCCGCGGCCACCGGAGGGGTGACCGACGCCACCCTGATGCTGCAGCGCGAGGTGGCCGATCGCCTGACCGCTGGCCCGGACACCAGGGAGTACGGAGTCCTGTCCATCCAGGCGGCCCTGCATGCGGACGTGACCCGGGTGCTGGCGCTGCCGCCCGGGGCGTTCCGGCCCCCGCCGAAGGTCTCGTCTGCCGTGGTCCGGCTGGTGTTTCGGCCGCCCCGGGTAGCGGTTCGGGACGAGGCCCTGCTGGTCGCGATGGTCCGGTCGATCTTCACCCAGCGCCGCAAAACCCTGAACAACGCCCTGAAGCCGTTTGCCGAGGCGCGCGGTCGGAAGGCCGCCGAAGCCCTGACCACCGCCGGCCTGGACGGCCAGCGCCGTCCTGAGACGCTGCAGCTCATTGAACTGGCACGACTTGCGGACGTTTTTGCTTCGACGCCTCCCCCGCCCGTGCTATAGTTCCGACCGAAAACCCGCCTCTTCCTCAGGCACTCCCAGCGCCTGACACTGCCGTTGTGTGGAGCCCGTCCCCGGGCCCCGCGCTGGCTGGGATTCTGCGCATGCTTGGTTCGGCTCCTGCGGACATGTCCGCCGGTGCGTTGTCGGTAGACGTGGTGCCGCTCGGCGGCCTGGGCGAGTTCGGCCTCAACATGATGGCGATCTCGTGTGGAGATACCACCATCGTCATCGACGCCGGCGCCATGTTTCCCGAGCCCGACCTGCCGGGCGTGGACCTCATCGTCCCCGACCTCGCGTATCTCGAGTCGCGCCGCGGCCAGGTGAAGGCGCTGGTGCTGACGCACGGCCACGAGGATCACATCGGCGCGGTGCCGTACGTGCTGACGCACGTCAGCGGCCCGGTCTACGGCACGCCGCTGGCGCTGGCCCTGGTCCAGCCCAAGATCGAGGAGCACGACATCGAGCACGGGCCCGGCTATGTGCCGGTGAAGCCCCGTGATGTCGTGACGATTGGACCGTTCACCCTGGAGTTCATCCGCGTCACGCACAGCATGCCCGACTGCGTGGCGGTGGCCATCACCACCCCGCAGGGCGTGCTGCTGCACACGGGCGACTTCAAGATCGATCAGACCCCGCTCGACGGCGAGGCGTTCGACCTGCCGCGCTTCGCGCAGCTGGGGGCGGCGGGGGTGCTTGCCCTGCTGTGCGACAGTACGAACGTCGATCGCCGCGGGTTCACCGGCTCGGAACGCGAGGTCGAGGACGCGTTCGAGGAGATCTTCACCGCCACCGAGGGACGGCTGGTGGTGGGCACGTTTGCGTCCAGCCTCTACCGCCTGCAGATCCTGGTGGACCTGGCCGCGCAGTTCGACCGCAAGGTGGCGTTCATCGGGCGCAGCATGGAGCGCAATTCGCAAATCGCGCAGAAGCTGGGCCATCTCCACCTGCCGACCGGCACGGTCATCAAGGACAGTGACGTGCCGAACTTCCCTGCCCAGGACCTGCTGTGCCTGGTCACGGGCGCGCAGGGCGAGCCGAACGCGGCTTTGTCTCGCATCGCGATCAACGACCACCGCTACGTGCGCCTGGCCGACCGCGACCGCGTCGTGCTCTCGGCGCGCGCCATTCCCGGCAACGAGAAGGCCATCGGCCGCGTCATGAACCACCTGGCCCGCCGGGGCGTGGAGGTCATCACCGAGGCGGACAAGCACGTGCACGTGTCTGGTCACGGATCGGGGGAAGAGCTCAAGCTGATGCTCTCGCTGGTGAGGCCGCGGTATTTCATCCCCATTCACGGGGAATACCGTCAGCTGGCCCGGCACGCACGCGTGGCCGAGATCGTCACGGGCGGCCTGCCCGAACCGGTGACCGTGCTGATGGCCGAGGACGGCGACGTCGTGCGCTTCGACGCCGCGGGCGGCCGGCTGCACGACAAGACGCCGACCGGCCGCGTGCTCATCGACAGCACGCGCGTGGGCGAGGTGAACGACGAGGTGCTGCGGGACCGCCGGCACATCGCCGCCGACGGCGTCGTGGTGCCGGTGATGGCGATCAATCGACAGACCGGCGTGCTCGAGGGCGTGCCCGAGCTGCTGGTGCGGGGCTTCGTCACCGCGGACGACCCTGGCCTGCTGTCGGAGGCCGCCGCGATGCTGAGCGAAGTCATCGAGGGGTGCAGCGTGGAAGAACGCACCGACCCCGGACTCATGCAGGAGCGCGTGCGCACCGAGGTGCGACGCTACCTGCGCAAACGGACCGGCCGCCGCCCCCTGGTGCTGCCGGTCGTCATGGAGATCTGACGTGCCCTCTGTCTCTGCTTCGGGCTCGACCCTGTCCAGACGCGTCAGCGAGATCGTCGGCGTCGCGCTGTTCGCCGCCGCGCTCATCTGGCTCGTCGCGCTGGCCAGTTACGACCCCAACGACCAGGCCTGGTTCTTCAGCGCCGGCTCGAATGACGCGCCCGTCAACTTCGCGGGTCGCGTCGGGGCCTTCCTGGCCGAGCTGTCGTTCCAGCTCCTGGGCTACGCATCGTTCCTCATCCCCGCGGTGACGGCCGTGGTGGGCTGGCGCTACTTCTGGTGCCGGTCGGTGACGGCGGCCTACACGAAGCTCACCGGTGCGTCGCTGCTCTTCGCGTGCGCGAGCGCGTTTCTCGCCATCACGGTGGGCCGCGTGGAACTGGGCCCGCGCGACTTCCCGGCGGGCGGCTATGTCGGCGAGTGGATTGGCGGATGGATGGCCGACTTCCTGAGCCGGACCGGATCGATCATCGTGCTCATGGCGGTGATGGCCGGGGCCGTCATCCTGGCCACCCAGTTCTCGTTCGGCCACCTGTTCGGCGTGATGTTCGCGATGTTCGGCCATCGCCTGCGGCGGCTTGGCGCCAACCTGCGCGAGTGGCGCGCGGAGCGCGAGCGGGCCCGTCAGCGTCGCGAGGTGCTCGCCAAGCACGGCAAGAAGGACGCGCCCGAGCCGGTGAAGGCACCGAAGGTGGCCCGCGTGGTCGAACGCCCGGCTGCCCCGCCCCCGCCGCCTTCCCGCCCGCCCGTGCGGGACGATGACGACGATGATGAGCGCGTGGCCGGTGCCGGCGCGCCGCCGGTGGTGCAGAAGAAGGCGCCCCCGCGACTGCCCGCCACGCAGCCCCTGCCGCTGCCAGAGCCCGAACGGACGCCGGCCGAGCGCCGGATGGGCGGCTTCATGCTGCCGCCGCTGACGCTGCTCGATCCGCCAAAGGCCGAGCAGAAGATCGACGAGCGCGAGCTGATGGACGCGGCCCGCCTGCTCGAGGAGAAGTGCCACGAGTTCTCGGTCGAAGGCTCGGTCGTGCAGATTCACCCCGGGCCGGTGGTCACGACCTTCGAGTTCAAGCCCGACGCCGGCGTGAAGTACTCGAAGGTCACGGGACTGTCGGACGATCTGTGCCTGGCCATGAAGGCCGAATCGGTGCTGATCGATCGCATACCGGGCAAGTCCACGGTGGGCATCCAGATTCCGAACCCGAACCGCGAGGCCATCTCGTTGCGCGAGCTCCTGCAGTCGGAAGCCTACACGCGCACGGCCTCGAGGCTGACCCTGGCGCTTGGGAAGACCATTCACGGCGAGCCGTACATGGCCGACCTGGCCACCATGCCGCACCTGCTCATCGCGGGCTCGACCGGCACTGGCAAGTCGGTGGGCCTCAACGCGATGCTCACCAGCCTGCTCTATCGCGCGACACCGGACGACGTGCGGCTCATCATGATCGATCCCAAGCGGCTCGAGCTGGGCATGTACGAGGACATCCCGCACCTGCTGTCCCCGGTGGTGGTCGACCCGAAGAAGGCCGCCAACGCGCTGCGCTGGGCGGTGCGCGAGATGGAAGAGCGCTACAAGACCCTGGCGGCGTTCGGCGTGCGCAACATCGATCAGTACAACCGCAACGTCCGCGCGATGATCGAAGCCAAGGAAGTGCCCGCCGAGGCTGAGCCGCCTCGTCCCCTGCCGATGATTGTGGTCGTGGTGGACGAGCTCGCCGATCTGATGATGGTGGCGGGCAACGAGGTGGAAGAGTCGATCTGCCGGTTGGCGCAGATGGCGCGCGCGGTGGGCATCCACCTCATCCTCGCCACCCAGCGGCCTTCGGTGGACGTCATCACCGGCCTCATCAAGGCCAACCTGCCGTCGCGCATCTCGTTCCGCGTGTCGTCGAAGATCGACTCGCGCACCATTCTCGACAGCAACGGCGCCGAACAGCTCCTCGGCAAGGGCGACATGCTGTTCCTGCCGCCGGCCTCGTCGCGCCATATCCGGCTGCACGGCCCATACATCTCCGAGCAGGAGTCGGCGCGTTTGGCCAGCTTCCTGCGCAAGCAGGGCAGGCCGACGTTCGACGAGACCATCACGGCCGACGACAAGAAGGGCGGCCCCGAGGATCTGGAGCTCGACAAGGACGAGCTCTACGACGAGGCCGCGCGCATCATCGTGCAGAGCGGACAGGCATCCATCTCGTACCTGCAGCGCAAGATGCGCATCGGGTTCAGCCGCGCCGCGCGGTTGGTCGACATGATGGAAGCCGAAGGCCTGGTGTCCCCCGCCACCGGAGGCAAGGCCCGCGAGGTCCTCGTGGGACGCGATTACTTCGACGAAGTGGACGCGCAACTTCGATGAGCGAGCTACCCATGTCACGAATCGCCGCGATTGTCCCGCTGCTGGCGCTGCTGGCGGGCGCGTCGCCCGCGTGGGCGCAGACCGCCGAGGTGCGCTATGAACGCGCCCTCGCGCGCGAGAGTCCCCTGCGCACGCGGCTCGATGCGGACACCGAGTTGACGCCGGCCGAGCGTGCAGACACCCTGCGAGAGGTCACCCGCCTGGTGACGGCCTACGAGGGCATCGTTCGCCGGTTCCCGCGATCGGGCTATTCCGACAACGCGCTGTGGCAGGCTGCCAGCCTCACCGACACAGCCTATCGCCGCTTCGCCCGAGCCGACGATCGCGCCAGGGCCATGCGGTTCTACGCGTGGCTGGTCCGGGAGTACCCCAGCAGCCCCTATGTCAGGCGTGCCCGTTCGCAGATGGCGGGTCTCGAGCAGGCGAAGTCCGTCGAGGCCGCGGTGCAGCCGGCACCTTCCGCGCCGGAACCGCCTGTGCCCGCGCCTGCCAGCGTCCCGGTGCCCACGCTCACCGGCGCCTCGATGGAGGCCGAACCGGTCATGTCCCCGAGCGGCTCGCGCGCGGTGATCGGCGCCATCCAGCGTGCGGTGCTCGCCAACACCGTGCGCGTCACCCTCGAGCTCGACCGCGAGGTGGCGTACCATGAAGAACGGATCAGCGGGCCCGACCGCGTCTTCTTCGATCTGAAGGCCGCGCAGCTGGCGCCAGAGCTCGTGGATGCCGTGCTGTCGTTCCCGGACGACATCGTCCGGCAGATCCGCACCGGCCGGCATCCCAACGGAACCGTCCGCGTGGTCCTCGACCTCGATGGCGTGGCCCGCTACAGCGTCTTCACGCTCTACAACCCGTTCCGGCTGGTGATCGATTGCGAGCGTGCCGTGGCGGCGCCGCCGCGACAGGCCACGGTGACCATGCCGGAGCGCGTTACGAGCGGGCCTGCAGGCCACGCGACCGACGCGACAGCCCCCGGCACGCCGCCGTCAACGGGCGCGGCGCCGGCGGTTCCCGTAGTGACCCCCGCCGAGGTGCGCCCGCCGGCCAGTCTGCCGGCCGCGGCAGTGGCCGACCCGCCTCCGGCTCCGGCCCTGCCGGCGTCGAACGCAGCAGGCGGCTTCTCCCTCTCGCGACAGCTCGGGCTCCGCGTCTCGCGCATCGTCATCGATCCCGGCCATGGCGGCCGCGACCCCGGATCGATGGCGCACGGCATCAGGGAGGCGGATCTGACGCTGGACGTGGCCCTGCGGCTCGAGAAGCTGTTCCAGCAGGAGGACGGCGTCGAGGTGGTGCTCACCCGGCGCACCAACGTGTACGTCCCCCTGGAGGAGCGCACGGCCATCGCGAACCGCGAAAGCGCGGACCTGTTCCTCTCCATTCACGCGAACGCGAGCCGGAACACCGCAGCCCGGGGCGTCGAGACCTACTACCTGAGCTTCGCCTCGTCGCCGGACGCCGAGGCCGTGGCCGCGCGCGAGAACTCCGCGTCCGAACGCGCCATGCACGCGCTGCCCGACATCATCAAGGCCATTGCGCTCAACAACAAGCTGGACGAGTCGAAGGATCTGGCGGCGATGGTGCAGGAGACGATGACCACGCGCCTGCGGCGATCGAACCGCAACCTGAGGAACCTCGGTGTGAAGAAGGCGCCCTTCGTGGTGTTGATTGGCGCGGGCATGCCGAGCGTCCTGGCCGAAATGTCCTTCCTCACGAACCGGCAGGAGGCGCAGCTGCTGAAAACGGCCGGCTACAAGCAGCGCATCGCCGAGGCGCTGCACGAGGCCGTGATGCGCTACCGGCGGTCGCTCAAGCGGCAGTCGACGATCGCGGACCGACCCTAGACCTTGAAGAGGTCGTGCTGACCGCCGCGGGCCTCGATGATGGTGATGGCGCGGCGGGAACGATACCAGGTGAACAGGATGCCCGCCGTGATGCCGGCGATGACGGCCGCCACCATGATGACGCCGGTGAGGCCGAAGGCCGCCACGGCGAAGTCGATCATGCTCAGCCCGGGCGTGGGCTCCTTACCGACCTCGACGATCGTGACCGTCGGGATGGGGCCGTCTGGAACCTGGTTCGGTGGCTGTTGGAGCAGCACGAATTCAGTGTAGCACCCCGCTAGCGAGGCAGCGCGGCGCGCCCCAGCTCCACGAGCGTGCGGATGATGGTGCCGGTCGCCCCGCGGGGCATCCAGGCCTTGGCCTCGTCCGCCCATGCGGTGCCCGCGATGTCGAGGTGGGCCCAGGGCCCCGTGCCCGCGAACTCCTTCAGGAACATCGCGGCGGTCACGGCCCCGGCCGGCCGGCCCGGGCTGTTCAGCATGTCGGCGATGTCGCTCTTCAGGGTTTCCTTGTACTCGTCGAAGAGCGGCAGCTGCCAGACCTTCTCGCCTCCCCGATCCGCGGCGGCGCGGATGGCATCCACCCACGGCTGCGGCGTCCCGAACAGTCCCGTCGTGATCTTGCCGAGGGCGACGATGCAGGCGCCGGTGAGGGTGGCGACGTCCACCAGGTGCGTCGCGCCGATCTGCCGGGCGTACCAGAGGGCGTCCCCCAGGATGAGCCGTCCCTCGGCGTCGGTGTTGTTCACTTCGACGGTGAGGCCCGACGCGCCACGCAGGATGTCTCCGGGCTTGAGTGCCCGGCTTCCGGGCATGTTCTCGGCCGAGGCCACGACCGCCACGACGCGAACGGGCAACCGGAGCAGCGCGATGGCACGGAGCGCCGCGACCACGGTGGCGGCCCCGGCCATGTCGTCCTTCATCCGCTCCATGCCCTCGGCGGGCTTGATCGAGATGCCGCCGGTGTCGAACGTGATGCCCTTGCCCACCAGGCCCAGCGTGGCGTCGGTGGGGGCGTCCGCCGGCTCGTAGCGGGCCACCAGCATCCGTGGCGGCTCGGCGCTCCCGCGCCCCACGCCGAGCAGGAGACCCATGCCCATGGTCTCGAGCCTGCGCTCGTCGAAGATCTCGACGCTGACGCCGTCGACCGAGGCGAGCGACGCGGCCTTCTCGGCCAGCGTCCTGGGCACCAGGAAGTTCCCCGGCTCGTTGATCAGCACACGCGCCGAGTTCACCGCGTCGCCCACGATGCGTCCGGCGGTCGCGCGGTCCAACCCGCCAGCCGCCGCCGACACCACGGTCACGTCCGACAGGAAGAAGCGCGGCTCGGGGCGGCTCTTGTGGATGGCGCCGTCGAAATTGGCCACGGTGAAGGCCTCGCCCAGGATGTCGATGCGGCCTGCGGCGTCCATGTGTCCCGGCTCGACGTCGACCCAGGCCACGCGCGCGCGGCGCTGCTGGCGCGCCATCGAGACCGCTGTCGCCGCCATCCGCCGGAAACGCTCCGGGCCCATCTCGCCCCGGGGGCCACCGCTCACGAACACCATGCGCGAGGCGGCCCAGCCGCTCCCGACGATGGGCGCGCCGAATGTCTCGAGCGACTTCGGCGTGAACTCCCCGCGGGCGAGCGCGGCGCTGAGGGCGCCACCCACGGCGGCGTCGAACTCGGCAACGGTGGAGGTGACGTGGTCTTCGGCTAGCGGCACGACCACCAGGTCGGCTTCGACCGAGGGAGGCGGACCGCTCACCACATGAAGGCGGGGGACTTCGTACGCGACAGGCATCGGCAGAGGGCTCGTGCGTGCGCTTGCTCCAGAGGGGCCACTGGGCGCGCGCCACGCCAGACCCGGTAGTTTATCACCCGGTGGCCGCCCGATGGCCGCCCGCGGCTGCGCGGTTTGTGCGCGAGGGCGCCTCGTTGAACGAGGCCGTCACAGCGACGGCATGAGCCAAAAAGCGCAGGACACGACCACGTTGTAAACAACGAACACGATAGCCGCATAGCCGATGATGTCGCGGAAGTCGATGCGTGCCGCGGCGAGCAGCGGCAGCGCCCAGAACGGCTGGATGATGTCGGTCGCCATGTCCCCCCACGCATAGGCCAGCACCACCTGGGGCGTCGGCACGCCGAGGCGCATGGCGGCATCCACCAGGTAAGGCGCCTCGATGGCCCACTTCGATCCACCGGACGGGACGAAGTAGTTCACCAGGCCCGAATACCAGTACAGCCAGACCGGCAGCGTCTCGGGTGTGGCAATCGACGCGATCGCCTCCCCCACCAGTTGCGCCAGGGCCGTGCCCTGGATGACCCCGTACATGCCGGCATAGAACGGGAACTGCAGCACGACCCCTGCCAGCAGGCCCGCGCCACGCTCCGAGGCCGCGAGCAGGGACGCGGCCGAGGGGTGCAGCGCCACGGCCAGCATGAGGAACGTGAAGTTCAGCACGTCGAGGGTGAGCGCGAAGCCGTGGGTGGCGAAGTACCACGTCAGCCAGGACCCGCCGCAGATCGCGACCGCGAGCGTGAGAAGCCGCGAATGGTCGATGCGGCTGGCGATCGACGGCGTCGCCGGCGGCTGCGGTGGATCGAAGCGCTCCAGCCGATCGAGCAGCGCCGCATCGATGGGGCGCGCCTCCCCTTCCGGGGGGTGCAGGACGGCCGCCATGATGACGAGCAGCGAGACGACCACCACGGTCAGCCCGAGGTTGAACGCGCTGAAGATGGTCGCCGACACCGGGATGAGGCCGATGGTGGGCTCGAGGAAATGGCCGGGTGTGGCGACGAGCAGCGGGGCCGATGCCGACAGCCCTGCGTGCCAGGTGGCGCCCATGCCGAAATAGGCCGCGCACACCAGCAGGCGGTAGTCCACGCGAGGCTGGGCCCGGACGACGTGGCGCACGAACATGGCGCAGCCCACGAGGCTGAGCCCCCAGTGCACCCAGGCGAGGAGCATGGACACCAGTGCCATGAGCACGACGGCCCCGCGGGGGCTTCGGGCCAGGCGCGCCAGGCGAGCGAAGGCGCGGTCCACGATCGGCGCCGTGGACACGAGGTATCCCGAGAGCACGACCAGGGCCATCTGCATGGCAAACGGCACGAGCGTCCAGAACCCGTTGCCCCACTCGATGACGATGCGTGACGGCGATGCGCCGGCCACGGTGAAGGCCAGCGCAAAGGTGACGAAGGTGAGGATGAGCGCGATGGCAAACGCGCTGGGGACCAACCGCGCGGTCGCGGCGCTCAGGCGAATGGCGAGGGTGGCGAGCATGGAAAGTGAGAAGTGGCCGAATCTTACTTCTCACCTCTCACTTTTCACTTCTCCCTTTCTCAGGCCCTGACTTCAATCGGCGGCGGGGTCGTGTTCCACCGGCCGAAGCCGGTCAGTAATGTGGCGCCGAGACCGATGGTCCACACCAGGAACTCGGCCACGGCGCCGGCGATGAGCACGCCGAACGCGGCCAGGCGCAGTGGCTCGGGTGCGATGCCCAGCAGACGGGCCAGGAGCGTTGGCGTGATGATGAGGACCATGCCCATGGCGGTGGCGAGGAGGGCACTGCGCGGCCGCCAGCCGAGGCGGTCCTCCAGCCACTCGCCCAGGCGACAGGCCAGTGCCGTGAACCCCAGGAGCAGCGCCACCAGCGCGACCAGGATGGCGACCGGAACCAGCAGGAAGACGAATGGCAGGCCGATGATGGTCAGGCCGAGCGCAAGGGAGAACACCAGGACCACCGGCAGGAACAGCACTTCGGCGGCGAGCCCGACGATCGCCGCGCGCACGGGCTCGGCGGCGGCGGCGCGCCCGACCCGGGCCACGGGGCCGCGCGCCACCAGCAACACGAGGAGCATCAGCACCGCCAGGATGGAAAGCCGGAAGAGCGTGGCCGCCAGGCTGAGCCACCGCCCGGTGTTGCCGAACTCCAGCCGGGGCCACCAGCCGAAGAGCCCCGTGCGGCGCGACCAGTCCCCGAACGAGACGTAGCTGACACCTCCAGAGAGGCGGGCTCCCTGGTCGCGGACGAGCGTCCCGCCCACCAGCACCACGTCGCCGCGGACATCGGCGGTGGGGCCGAGGTGCAGGTCGCCGCCCACCACCAGGATGCCTTCCCCGACACGGCCGTCGATGCGGGCCGAGCCGCCCACGACCGCCACGCCGTCGGTCACTTCCTCGTCTGCGGTGACGACGACGTCCTGTGCGACGGCGAGGCGGGAACCGGTGAGCCGGTAAGTAGGCGGCGCGGGCGCGCCCGGCGCAGATGGTGGCGGTGGTGCGGCGGGTTGAGCCGAGCCCGGTGCGGCCGCCGCGAGCAGGAGGATCGCGAGCAGGAGTTGGGTGCGCACGTCACTCTGGACAGACGTGCCGCCCCCGGCCGAAGTTCCGTCAGAACCGGCCGACCGGGCCCTCCACATGGAGCTTCGCGCCCGTGGCGGCGCGCACGGCCTCCTCGGTGGTGTCGCCCGCGATCTCGCGCAGCACGAGGCCCCCCGGCTTCACGTCGATGACCGCCAGTTCGGTGACGATCTGGCTCACCACCCGCACGCCCGTCAGCGGCAGCGTGCAGCGCTTCAGGATTTTGTGCCCGCCGTCCCTGGTCGTGTGTTCCATGGCAATGATCACGCGGCGCGCGCCGGCCACCAGATCCATGGCGCCGCCCATCCCCTTCACCATCTTGCCGGGGATCATCCAGTTGGCCAGGTTGCCGTGCTCGTCCACCTCGAGCGCGCCGAGGACGGTAACGTCCACGTGGCCCCCGCGCACCATGGCGAACGAGTCGGCGCTGCTGAAGTAGCACGCGCCGGGCAGTTCCGTGACCGTCTCCTTGCCGGCGTTGATGAGGTCGGGGTCAACATCGGCGTCCGCCGGATAGGGCCCCACGCCCAGCATGCCGTTCTCGGAGTGCAGGGTGATGTGCACGCCGGCCGGCACGAAGTTGGCCACCATCGTCGGCATGCCGATGCCGAGGTTCACGTAGTCGCCGTCCTTCAGCTCCCGCGCGATGCGGGACACGATGCGCTCGCGCTTATCCATGGGAGACGGTCCGTTTCTCGATGCGCTTCTCGTAGTGGGCGCCCTGCAGGATGCGTTTCACGTAGATGCCGGGCGTGTGCACCAGGTCGGGCTCGATCTCGCCAGGCGCGACCAGGTGCTCCACCTCCGCGATGGTGACGCGTGCGGCGGTCGCCATCATCGGGTTGAAGTTGCGGGCGGTCTTCCGGTACACGAGGTTGCCGACGTGGTCGCCCTTCCAGGCCTTCACGAACGCGAAGTCGGCCTTGATCGGCATTTCGAGCACGAACGCTCGCCCATCGATCTCACGGATCTCCTTTCCTTCCGCGATCAGCGTGCCCACGCCGGTGGGCGTGAAGAAGCCGCCAATCCCCGCCCCGCCGGCGCGAATCCGCTCCGAGAAGGTGCCCTGAGGAACGAGCTCGACCTCGATCTCCTTCTGCAGGAACTGGCGCTCGAACTCCTTGTTCTCGCCCACGTAGGTGGAAATCATCTTCCGCACCTGCCGGGCCTTGAGCAGCGGGCCGATGCCGAAATCGTCGGTCCCGGCGTTGTTGCTGATCATGGTGAGGTTGCGGGCGCCGCGCCGGAGGAGCGCTGCGAGCAGGTTCTCGGGAATGCCGGAGAGGCCGAAACCGCCAACCAGGATCGCCGCGCCGTCGTGGATGTCGGCGACCGCGGCGTCGGCAGTGTCGATCACCTTGTTCATCGGTCAATTATGGATCGAAGGTGAAGCGGTGGGCACGGGCGAACAGCGCGTCCACCTGCGCGCGGTCGGCCAGGCTGTCGGCCGCCGACTCGAGATCGCGTGCGAGTGCGCGCAGCAGCGGCGCGATGCACGCGGCGTTGGTCTCGAGGATGGGCGCCCACATCGAGGCGCGGCTGGCGGCCAGCCGCGTGGTGTCCCTGAGGCCGCTGCCCGCGTATTGGAGACCGTCCGTGCCCACGCTCTCGCCCACTCGCGCCAGCAGCGCCGTTGCCACGATCTGCGGCAGGTGGCTGATGGCGGCCACGATCTGGTCGTGCACCTCGCCGTCGCCGGGTATCTCGACGGGGACGGCGCCCAGGGCGGCGACGAACGCACGCGCGCGCCGCACCGCCGATTTCTCCGCGGCGCCCGGAACGAGGAACCATGTGCGGCCCTCGAACAGGTCCGCGCGTGCCTGCGCCGGGCCACTGCTGGTGCCCCCTGCCATGGGATGCCCAGGAACGAACCGCGAGAGGCCCTCCCGCCGCGCCACGGCGGCGATGGCGTGCTTGGTGCTGCCCGTGTCGGTGATGAGCGTCGCGGAGGGCGCCAGGTGCGGAAGCCGCGGAATCAACTGCAGGATGGCGTCGACAGGCGCCGCGAGCACGACCGTCGTCGCACCCGCCAGGCCCGAGAGGTCGTTGCCGCGATCCAGGCTGTCGACAACGGCGCCAGGGAATCGCCGCTCGAACGCCAGTCGCACGGACCGGCCGATCAGCCCGTCACCAACAATCGCCAGCCGCTGGTTCACATCCCTCCAAACCTACGTGCTTTGAACCTGTCGTGCCTTGAACCTGTCGTGCTGTGAACCTACCGTGCCTCGAACCGCCGTGCCTTGAACCTACCGTGCCCAACCCCTTCGTGCCACCGGTTCCAGGCAGATGCTCCGTCCAATCGCGGGCGCGATGATCCGCAGTTCGGCCATGAGCCGATCGAACTGTCCCGGGAACAGCGATTGCGCACCGTCGCTCATCGCATGGTCGGGATCGCAGTGCACCTCGATGAGCAGGCCGTCCGCGCCTGCCGCCACCGCGGCGCGCGCCATCGGCGCCACCTTGTCCCGACGCCCGGTCCCGTGGCTCGGGTCCACGAACACCGGGAGATGGCTCAACTGCTTCACGATGGGAATGGCCGAGATGTCGAGCGTGTTCCGTGTGGCGGTCTCGAATGTCCGGATGCCGCGCTCGCAGAGGATCACCTCGGTGTTACCCCCGGCCAGGACGTACTCGGCGGAGAGCAGCCACTCCTCAATCGTTGCCGAGATGCCGCGCTTCAGCAGGACGGGCTTGCGCACGTGCCCAAGCTCGCGCAGCAGCGTGAAGTTCTGCATGTTGCGCGCGCCCACCTGGAAGATGTCGGCGTAGCGGTCGATGACCTCGATCTGGCTGATGTCCATGACCTCGGTCACCAGCTTCAGGTCGTGCGTGTTCGCCGCGGCGCGCAGCAGGCGCAGGCCCTCCTCGCCCAGTCCCTGGAAGCTGTAGGGCGACGACCGCGGCTTGAACGCCCCGCCGCGCAATCCCTTGGCGCCGGCGCGCTTCACCGCCGCCGCCGTGGCGTTCACCTGCGCCTCGTTCTCGGCCGAGCACGGGCCGGCCATGACGATGACCTCGTCGCCGCCGATGCGGAGGTCGCCGATGTTGATGATGGTGTCGTCGGGTTTGAACGTGCGGCTGGCCAGCTTGTACGGCTCGGTGATGCGCAGCACTTCGTGGACGCCGTCCATCATCTCGATGAGCCGCGGGTCCACTTTGCCGCTGCCGACCACGCCCAGCACGACGCGCGCGGCGCCCGTGGAGCGGTGGACGTCCATGCCGAACTCCACCAGCTTCGCAATCACCTGCTCCACCTGCTCGCCGGTGACCCGTTCCTTCATGACGACAACCATGTTCAGCTCTCAGTCTGTGCCAGTCCTGTTTGACGCTCGCCGTCGAGACGCTGGATCCGCCGCGCCTCGTCCATCACCCGTTCGTACAACCGCACGATGGCATCGTCGGTGAGCGGGCCCCCAAGGCTCGCGTTCACGGCCTTGACGTGTGCCATCACCGTCGCCTCGCGCGTCGGCTCGTAGATGCCCATGCCCTTCTCGCGCTTCAGGCGGCCCACCGCGTAGGCGCAGCGGGCGCGCCGATCCAGCAGCCGGACGATGACCTCGTCCAGCCGGTCGATCTCGTCCCGCAGTGCCTCGAGACTCAGCTCTGGAGCCATCGGACGTACCGCTCCACTTCGTCGAGCAGGCCGGGCTCTCCGCCGTGCTCGGCGATCACGTTGACGAGGGCACTGCCCACCACGGCGGCGTCGGCCCACTGCCCGATGGCCCGCACGTGTTCCGGGCGCGAGACGCCAAAGCCCAGCGCCAGGGGCCTCGTCGTCTCCTGTCGCACGCGGGTGGCCAGGGACTCGGCCGAATCGGCCACGGTCTCCCGCGCGCCGGTGACGCCAAGACGCGAAATTCCGTACAGGAATCCGCTTCCCAGCTCCGCCGCACGTCGAATGCGCTCCACTGTGGTGGTCGGGCTCAGCAGAAAAATTGTATCAATCCCCGCCGCCTGAAAGCGGCCGCGCAGCTCCTCGGCCTCTTCCGGTGGCACATCCAGCGTGAGCACCCCGTCCACGCCGGCCGTTCGGGCCCTCGCGACGAAGGCGTCGAGGCCCAACCGTAGTATCGGATTGGCGTAGCTGAAGATGACGATGGGCGCGCGAATGTCCTTCCGCACCTCCGCGAGCATGTCCAGGACCCCGCCCAGCGTGGCGCCGGCCGCCAGCGCCCGCTCCGTAGCCCGCTGGATGACCGGGCCGTCGGCCAGGGGGTCCGAGAACGGAACGCCCACCTCGAGCACGTCGGCGCCAGCGGCGTCGAGCCGCTTCAGGATGTCGCCGGTGACCGCGAGGCTCGGGTCCCCGGCCGTCACGTACGTGACCAGGCCCGTCCGCTTCTCCTCCCGGATGCGGCGGAAGGCGTCGTCAATTCGCGACACGGTCGGCTCCCTTCAGCAGGCCTTCCACCGTCTGTACGTCTTTGTCGCCGCGGCCGGAGAGGTTCACCAGCAGCACGGCGCCCGGATGGAAGTCCCGCCCGTGCCGCCGCACGTAGGCGATGGCGTGGGCCGACTCGAGCGCGGGGATGATGCCCTCGAGCCGCGCCAGTTCCTGGAAGCCGGACAGCGCGTCGGCGTCGGACGCGTGGTGATACTCGGCGCGCCCCGTCTCCTGCAGGTAGGCATGCTCGGGGCCGACCGCCGCGTAGTCCAGACCGGCCGACACCGAATGCGTGGGCTCGATGTTGCCGTGCGCATCCTGCAGCACCCACGTCCGCGTGCCCTGCAGCACGCCGGCCGCGCCGCCTGCAAACCGCGCCGCGTGGCGGCCGGGCGTGATGGACTCACCACCCGCCTCGACACCGATCAGCCGCACCCCCGCATCGTCGATGAACGCGTCGAAGATGCCGATGGCGTTGCTGCCGCCGCCGACGCAGGCAATCACGGCATCGGGCAGCCGGCCCGCCTGCTCGAGGCACTGCTGGCGCGCCTCGCGGCCGATGACCGACTGGAACTCGCGCACCATCAGCGGGTAGGGATGCGGCCCGAGGGCCGATCCCAGCAGGTAGTGCGTGTCGTGGGGCCGGGCCACCCAGTCGCGCATGGCTTCGTTGATGGCGTCCTTCAGCGTGCGGCTGCCCGAGTCCACGCCTTCGACGCGCGCGCCGAGCAGGCGCATCCGGAAGACGTTGAGTGCCTGGCGCCGCATGTCCTCGGTGCCCATGTAGACGACGCATTCGAGCCCGAGCAATGCGCAGGCTGTGGCGCTGGCCACGCCGTGCTGCCCTGCCCCGGTCTCGGCGACGATGCGCGTCTTGCCCATGCGCCTGGCGAGCAGCGCCTGGCCGAGGGCGTTGTTGATCTTGTGCGCGCCGGTGTGCGTGAGGTCCTCGCGCTTCAGGAACACGCGCGCCCCGCCGCACGCCTCGCCCAGCCGCGCGGCCTCCCACAGCGGCGTGGGGCGGCCCACGTAGTGGCGCAGCAGCCGATGGAGCTCGGCGCCGAACGTCGCATCCTGGCGGGCCGCGAGGTACTCGCGCTCGAGCGCCTCGATGGGCGCCACGAGCGTCTCGGGAACGAAGCGGCCACCGAACGCGCCGAAGTATCCGCGCGCATCCGGGTCGCGACGGCCGAACCAGTTCGTGCTCATGCCTCTGCTCTCACGGCAGCCACGAAGGCCGCCAGCTTGTCGTGATCCTTCACGCCGGGACTCTGTTCCACCCCTGACGACACATCCACACCGTAAGGCCGCGCCTCGCGGATGGCCGCGGCGACGTTGTCGGCCGTCAGGCCTCCGGCCAGCACCACGGGCCGCGAGCTCGCCACCCTTCGCACGCGCGCCCAGTCGACCGTGCGGCCTGTTCCGCCGCGGCGCACCGAATCGAACGCATCTACCAGCACCGCGGTCCTGCCCGGCACGGGTGGCACGAGGCCGTCACCCTCGGGTGCCAGGTGGACGGCCTGGAGCAACGGCATGCCTGGTGGCAGGACAGGCGCAGTGCCGTGGACCTGCGCTACGTGGATGCCGGCCTCGCGCGCCCGCTCGATCTCGACGGGCGCGGGGTCGACGAAGACACCCACGCGCACGAGGAACGGCGGCAGCGCGGCGACGAGGTCCCGCACGGCCTCCACCGTGACGGCGCGGGGGCTCGGTGGCCACAGCACGAAGCCCAGGGCGTTCACGCCGAGCGCCGCCGCTGCATGCGCATCCTCGGCGCGCGTGATGCCGCACACCTTGATCATCATCGGCCGGCCTCCGCCAGCAGCGCCGCGAGCGCGACGCCGGGGTCGGGTGTCGTCATGAAGCGCTCGCCCATCAGGAACGCGCGATAGCCGAGGGCGCTCAACCTGGCGAGGTCGGCGGCCGACCTGAGCCCGCTCTCGCTGACGGCAATGACCGAGGGAGGGATGCGGCTGGCGAGCCGCTCCGACAGGCCGACATCCACTGCCAGGGTTCGCAGGTTGCGGTTGTTCACGCCCACGATGGTCGCGCCGGCGGCGAGGGCGCGGTCCAGCTCCTCGCCGGTATGCACCTCGACCAGGGTGGCCATCCCGAGCGCGTCGGCCTGCCTGGCGAGGGCTGCCAGTTCGTGGTCCGTGAGTGCCGCCACGATCAGCAACACCGCATCGGCGCCCGCGGCCGCCGCCTCCAGCAGCTGGTAGGGCTCGACGATGAAGTCCTTGCGAAGCAGGGGAAGGTCCACGGCCTTGCGAACGCGGATCAGATGATCGAGCGAGCCGTCGAAGAACATCGGCTCGGTGAGCACCGACAACGCCGCGGCTCCGGCGGCGGCATAGGCCGTGGCGATGGCGACCGGGTCGTAGGCGGCCCGCAACACGCCACGCGACGGCGAGCGTCGCTTGCACTCCGCGATGACGTTCACGCGGCCGGTCGCGGCCAGGGCGTCGCGAAAGGCCTGCGCGCGCGGTTTCGCCCTGAAGGCCCG
>Ga0209705_10000065_pt1 | contig 50952 bp, 53 predicted proteins | sample PPLLaktember2015_5_FD_187262 | JGI IMG/M metagenome (GOLD analysis project Ga0209705, IMG submission 187262) | Freshwater sediment microbial communities from Prairie Pothole Lake near Jamestown, North Dakota, USA - PPLs Lake P8 Core (1) Depth... | ecosystem: Environmental > Aquatic > Freshwater... | reverse complement strand
GCCCGTCGATTGGCTTGCCAGAATTCGATCCCGGCACGCACCAGGCGCTCGTTGACGAACAGCGCGCGGTAGGCGTCCCAGGAGTCCGCCTGCCTGGGCTGAGCGCGCATCGCGGCCAGCACCGCGTCTTCGCGCTGCACGCGCGAGAACATTTGTCGCAGCTCGTCGGCGTCGAAGGCGTGGCGCGCGACCAGATCGCCGATGAAACTCTCCACGTCGGTACGCAGGGCATAGGCAGGGGCAGGCACCTCATCGGCGCGGGTCGTGGCCGGCAGCGCGGCCAATGCCAGAGCGAGCAGGAGGCGCGACACGCTCATGCGATCCTCAAATCGCGCACGCGACGCTTCAGCTCGACCACGCGCTCGCGCGCGGGCGTGCGTCCGTAGCGCTCGCCGATGTAGAGCGCGGCGATGTCGCGGATCGCCGCCGCCGCGTCCGGCCAGCGCAGGGCGGCGCGCTCGGCGAAGTCGCGGGGTCCTTCATGCGGCGCGCGGGTGACGCCGCGCGCTCCGAGCTTGCGGCAGAACGCAAGCCACGCCTGTTGCGCCGGGTCGGCGTGCCACAAGCGGCGCAGCGACCAGGCGAGCAGCAGCAGGGTGAATCCGCCGAGGATGGAGGCCATCGCGGCGGTGAGCTTGCGCCAGTCGGCGTCGCGCATGCCGAAGCTGCGCATCAGGTTGCGCTGGCGCTCCGCGCTGTAGCCGAGTACCCATACGTTCCATCGGTGCACCGCCGCTTCCCAATTGCTGCGCAATCCCTGCAGCCATTCCAGCTGCGGGCGCAAGAGAAAGGGGATGGGGTCGCCCGCGCGCACCGACCGGGCGAGTCCGGCGCTGACGCGCCCCGGGACGGCGGCCGCGGTGGGATCCACGCGCACCCAGCCTTCGCCGGGAAGGTGAACTTCGGCCCAGGCGTGAGCGTCCGTCTGGCGCACCGTGATGATGCGGTCCACGTAGTTCACCTCGCCGCCCTGGTAGCCGGTGGCGACACGGGCCGGCACCCCGGCGGCGCGCATGAGGAACACGAACGCGGACGAAAAGTGCTCGCAGAATCCTTCCCGCACATCGAACATGAACTCGTCCACCGAATCCCGCCCGAGCAGGGGCGGCTCGAGCGTGTAGGCATAGTTTCCGCGGCGGAAGTACTCGACGGCGCGCAGCAGGACCTGGCGCCCGTCTCGGGCATCGCGGCGCCACTCGGCAGCGAGGGCGCGCGCGCGTGGATTGCTACCCTCGGGCAGGGCCAGCGCGCGTCTCAGGCTGCTGGAACTCTCGTACGGCGAGGGTGCCGGGCGCGCGATCGACTCTGCGTCATAGCGCAGGCGCGAGCGTACCGGGGTGGCCGCGACGACCATGCCGTCGTTGGTGATGCCCGCGCGCAGCGGAAGGCGCGTGACGCTCTCCAGCACGAACAACCAAGTGCGGTTGTGCGGCTCGAGCGTGATCACGTACTCGTAGCGCCCGTTGCCGGTGGGCGGCCGGAAGTCCCGGATCCAACCCGGACCCATACGCCAGGTGCGGCCATCGAAGTCCCAAAGCGCCGGGCCCCGCCAATAGCGAGCCTGCGGCGGTGGCGGCTCGCCGTCGAACTCGGCACGGAAGGCGATGGCGTCGGACTGTGCGAGCTGCGAGATGCTCCCCGGGGACATGCTGTCCGACAAGCCCGTCATCGCAGCGTAGGCGTCCTGCGGCAGACCCCAGAGCGGGCCCTGAACGCGAGGGAACAGCAGGAAAAGGACCAGCGCAGCGGGAGCAGCGTGCGCCAGAAGTACACCCGCGGTGCGAAGGTTCGAGCCTACAGGACGCCGCGGCGCGCTCAACCCGACCAGCGTGCAGGTCACCGAGAACAGCGCCACCCCCATGAGCAACGCCGTTGGGATGCTCTGCGTATAGAGCAGGTTGGTCATGATCAGGAAGTAGCACAGGAAAGCCACCACGGCAGCGTCCCGGTGCGTGCGCATTTCGATCAGCTTCAGGCCCGAGAACAGGACCAGCAGCACGATGCCGGTCGTGCGTCCAAACAGCGTCCGGTATTCCAGATACACCGCGCCGATGGCAAGCACCGCCACCGCCAGCAGCAGCCAACGCGATGGCAATGCCGAGCGCTTGAGCGCAATGTGCGCGCGCCACGCATACAACCCCAGAACCAGTAGCGTCAGCCACCACGGGATGCGCAGGGCGTGCGGCGCCGCCACGATCAGCATCGACACGAGCAGTGCGCCAAGCTCCGTCGGCGAGATCGCGCGTTGCTCCGGTGCCAGGGGGTGCAGCGCCGTCATTCGATGCCGTGCAGCGCGAGCGCCCGCAGGCAGGCCGCGCGATGTGATTCGCCACGCTCGGGCGCGAGCGCGCATCCTGGCAGCCGCAGGCCGTAGCGTGCACCGGACTGCTCCGCGGCAATGACCCAGCCCGCGAGGCGTGACAGGCGCTGCTCGGTCTCCATGGCTGGCGGCAGCGCCGCCCAGTCCAGCCACATTTCGGTACCTGCCGCGCCCGCGAACTGCTTCGTCAACATGGCGTCCGAGCGCGCCGCCGCCTTCCAGGCCACGTGGCGCGGCGAATCCTGCGGCTGATACTCCCGCAACCCGGAGAAGTCGTCGTTGCCCCGCGCCTGGGCGCGCGCCGCGCCTGTGTCGCTGGCGGCGCTCGGGGCAGGCAGGGACGCGCGCACGGGACTCGGGTAGACGAGGCAGCGTACGTCGGGCTCGGCGTAGCTCCAGGCGCGGAACAGGCCAAGCGGAAATCGCGTCTCGAGCATGACGCGACCGAGCGGCAGCCAACCCCGCTTCGGCGCCGGCACCGACAGGATTGCCTCCGCAACTGCGCGCCGTCCAAGATCGAGAACGGTCTGCGCCCCGCTTTCGCGATGGCGCACGAGGATCGCCGGCCGATCGTGCGGCTCGAGATTCTCCAGATGGAGCCGGAACTGCGCGATCTCGCCGGCGAACACGGGCTCGACCCGTCCCGCGCTCACCGACAGGCGCGCGAGGTTTCTCGTGGTGTGCACCATGCCCACGAGGCCCATGCCGGCGAGCAGGAAGGTCAGGGCGAAACCAAGCTGCAGCGCATAGTTGATCGAACCGACGAGCAGGATGCCGATCGTGGCGCCGAACAGCCAGCCAATGCGCGTCGGCAGGATGTAGACCCGCCGGTGGCGCAGCACGATACGCCCCCGTTGGGGCGCGGTACGATCCGAGAACCAGTGGCGCAGGCGGGAATCGGCGAGCAGGGCGCGCAACATGTCAGCTGGTGGCGCCCTTGTATCCCCAGCGCACCTTCCACGCCGCCAGCACCGCGCGCGGATAGGCCGCCTTGCCGAGGCTGCCGTTGTAGCGCCCGAGCGCTCGGAAATAGTCGCCGTTCTCCATGTCCAGATAGTGGCGCAGGATCACGCAGCCGTAGCGCAGGTTGGACCGCAGGTGGAAGAGGTTGTCGCCGCGCGAACCGATCACCTTGATCCAGAAGGGCATGACCTGCATGTAGCCGCGCGCACCGGACCGGGACACCGCGTACTTGCGGAAGGCGCTTTCCACTTCGATGATGCCCAGCACAAGCTGTGGGTCGAGTCCGGCGCGCAATGCCTCGAAATGCACCGTGCGCAGCAGCTCGATGCGCTGCTGGCGATCGGGGACGCGCTTCTCCAGGCGCCGCGACATCTCGAACAGCCATTTGTGCGCATCCTCGCGATGGCGGAACGCAAGATCCGGCGCCGAACGGTCGGCGAGCGCTGCCGATAGTCGATGGCGCACGCTGGCGGCAAGCTCCTCATAGACCTGCGCGCCCGCGGCGGCAACCCCGGGACACAGCAGCGCTGCGGCAATGAGAGCCGCTTGCATGCCGGCACGCGTCATGCAGACGCGAGGCGCTCCTTGAGGAACGAAAGCAGCGCGGCAAGCGGCACGTTGCGCGGCTGCGCCTCCCTGCGCCCCTTGTACTCCGCGTCCCCGCCGGTCAAGCCGCGTTCCGAGAGCACCACGCGGTGCGGGATGCCGATCAGGTCCATGTCCGCGAACAGGACGCCGGGCCGCTCGTCGCGATCGTCCATCAGCACATCGATGCCGCCAGCCTGCAGCTCGGCATACAGGCTGTCTGCGGCGGCGCGCACTTTCTCGTTCTTGGCATAGGCGATCGGTACCAGGCTGACGGCGAACGGCGCGAGCGCCGCCGGCAGCGCGATGCCCCGCTGGTCGTGGTGTTGCTCGATGGCTGCGGCGACGACGCGAGTGACACCGATGCCGTAGCACCCCATCTGGAGGGGCCGCGAGGCGCCCTTCGCGTCGAGCACCATGGCCTTCAGCGCTTCCGAGTACTTCGTGCCCAACTGGAAGATGTGACCGACCTCGATCCCGCGCTGGATGCGCAGGCTGCCCTTGCCGTCGGGGCTGGGGTCGCCTTCCATCACGCTTCTGATGTCGGCGACCAAAAATGGTTCCGGCAGGTCGCGGACCCAGCTCACCCCGGCGAGGTGAAATCCCGCTTCGTTGGCCCCGCAGACGAAGTCGCTCATGGGGGCTGCGCTGCGGTCGGCGATCACGCGCACGCTCGCCGGGACGCCCACCGGGCCGATATAGCCGGGGGGCGCGCCGAGCGTGCCGCGGATCTCCGATTCGCTCGCGAACCTGAACGGGCCGATCGCCTTTTGCGTCTTCGCTTCGTTCAAGCCGTGGTCACCCCGCAGCAGAAGCAGGCACAACTGCTCGGCGTGCATCACCGCAATGGCCTTGAGCGTGCGCTCAAGTGGCAGCTTGAGGAATTCCGCCACGTCTTCGCAGCGCGTCTTGCCGGGCGTGGCCACCTTGCGCAGGTCCTCGGTCGGTGCGCGACGCGCCTGCGCCGGCGCGAGTGCCTCGGCCAGCTCAACGTTCGCCGCGTAGTCCGAACCGGGACAATGGGCGATCGCATCCTCGCCGGAGTCCGCCAGCACCTGGAACTCGTGCGAGCCGGTGCCGCCAATCGCGCCGGTATCCGCGGCGACAGCGCGAAACGTCAGCCCGAGCCGCGTGAAGATGCGCGTGTAGGTGTCGTACATGCTGCGGTATTCGCGCTCGAGGTCGGCGTGATCGACGTGAAACGAGTAACCATCCTTCATCACGAACTCGCGGCCGCGCATGACACCGAAGCGCGGCCGCCGCTCGTCCCGGAACTTGGTCTGGATCTGGTAGAAGTGCAGCGGCAGCTGCCGGTAACTCTTCAGTTCGTTGCGCGCCAGGTCCGTGATCACCTCTTCCGAGGTCGGCTGGATGACGAAGTCGCGTTCATGACGGTCCTTGAAGCGCAGCAGCTCCGGGCCGTAGTCCTGCCAGCGGCCGGACTCCTGCCAGAGCTCCGCCGGCTGTACGGCGGGCATGGACAGCTCGATGGCGCCGGCCCGGTTCATCTCCTCCCGCACGACGGCTTCCACCTTGCGCAGCGCGCGCAGGCCCAGGGGCAGCCAGGTATAGATGCCGGCGGCCAGGCGCCGTATGTAGCCGGCGCGGATCATCAGCTGATGGCTGACGAGCTCCGCGTCGGCGGGCGCTTCCTTGATGGTGCCGAGGTGGAATCGTGAGGTTCGCATGGGTCGGGCGCCGCGTTGTGTTTGCGGATCGCCTGTGGAAAAATGCGGATCGATTCTAACTTAGGCGGTGTGGCCATGCTCGACCGGGACGGGTACCGCCCGAACGTCGGCATCATCCTCGCCAATGGCCGCGACGAGGTCTTCTGGGGCAAGCGCGTGAATCAGCACGCGTGGCAGTTTCCCCAGGGCGGCATCAAGCACGGCGAGACGCCCGAACGGGCGATGTACCGGGAGCTCGAGGAGGAGGTCGGCCTTACGGCGGATCACGTCCGCGTCCTCGGACGCACGCGTCAGTGGCTGCGCTACGAAGTTCCCGAGCGGTGGGTACGCCGCGACTGGCGCGGCACCTATCGCGGCCAGAAGCAGATCTGGTACCTGCTGCGCATGGTGGGTCGGGACTGCGACGTCAAGCTGCGCATGAGCGAGAAGCCGGAATTCGATGCCTGGCGCTGGCACGCGTACTGGGTGCCGCTCGAGGCGGTGATCGAGTTCAAGCGGGAGGTCTACCGGCAGGCGCTTGCCGAGTTGCATCGCTATCTCGCCGACGACCGGCGGCGCAGGCGCGCGATGCAATCCGAGACGCGTTGAACCGGTGCCGCGGTACGGATAGGACGGCTCAATTGCCGGAATTGCGAAAATCGATTTGATTCATCGAGGGCGCCGGCGTAAGTTGCATCGGCCGGGCAGGCGGCACCTACAAGGAGACCGTGACATGAAATCGATCAAAGGCACCAAGACCCACCAGCACCTGAAGGACGCGTTCGCCGGCGAATCGCAGGCGAACCGCAGGTACCTGTATTTCGCAGCGAAGGCCGACGTGGAAGGCCAGAACGACGTTTCGGCGCTGTTCCGCTCGACCGCCGAGGGCGAGACCGGCCATGCGCACGGCCACCTCGAGTACCTGGAGCAGGTGGGTGACCCGGCGACCGATCTGCCGATCGGCCGCACCCGCGACAACCTGAAGTCGGCGGTGGCGGGCGAGACCCATGAGTACACCGACATGTACCCTGGCATGGCCAAGGATGCGCGTACCGAGGGCTTCACGGAAATCGCAGACTGGTTCGAAACGCTGGCCAAAGCCGAGCGCTCGCACGCCAACCGCTTCCAGAAGGCGCTCGACGCCCTCACGGACTGAAGGTGGCCAGGATCGAGCGCGGCAGCCTCTTGCCGCTCGAAACCTACACGCGCGAACGCAATGCGTTCCGGGTGCGGGTGATCGAGCACAAGAAGCACCGGACGGTTCACCTGGGAGAGCACGTTACGCTGCTGTTCGAGGACGAACTCACGATCCGGTACCAGATTCAGGAAATGCTGCGTATCGAGCGTATTTTCGAGGAGGCAGGCATCCAGCACGAGCTGGATGCCTACAATCCCCTGGTGCCCGACGGCAGCAACCTCAAGGCGACCATGATGATCGAGTACCCGGAGGTCGCCGAGCGCCAGCGCAAACTGGCGCGCCTGAAAGGGATCGAGGACCGCGTCTGGGTGCAAGTGGCGGGTTTTGCCCGCGTGTACGCGATCGCGGACGAGGATCTCGATCGCGAGAACGAGCAGAAGACCTCGGCGGTGCATTTCCTGCGATTCGAGTTCGATGCGGGCATGCGTGATGCCCTGCGCCGTGGCGCCGGGCTCGGCCTCGGCGTCGATCATCCCGAGTATCAGGTGAGCGTCGACACGGCAGCTGCCGTGCGCGCCGCGCTGGCGGGCGATCTCGCCTGAGCGGCGCCGCGCGCCTGTTGTTTGCGCTCTTATTCGCGGCGCACGGCGCGGCGGCGCAACCGGTATCAGATTGGGAGCGCCAGCAGCAGGAGCGCCAATGGCGCGAGCGCGACGCGCCGTTGCCCGCGTACCCGAGACAGGAGAACCTGCTGCCATTCTTCGTCAGCGCCGCGAGCAGCTTCCGGTTCTTCGTGGACAGCGCTTCGCTCGCGGTGGGCGAGGATGGTGTCGTGCGCTACACGCTCGTGGCGCGCAGCGCCCAGGGCGCCGAGAGCGTCAGTTACGAAGGAATTCGCTGTAGCACTGCCGAATACCGCATCTATGCAACGGGGCTGCGCGAAGGCGGCTGGTCGCCCGGCAAGACGCCTTGGCGGGCCATCGCGCCGCGCAACGTGCAGCGCTGGCACAACGCGCTGCACAAGGAATACTTCTGTCCCTCGGGCGAGCCGATCCACAGCGCTGCCGAAGGCGTGCAAGCGCTTCGCCGCGGCGATCATCCGAGCCGCGCGCACACGGGCGACTAACCTTGCGAGAGCAGCACCAGATTGTTGCGATGAATCAGCTCCGGACCGTCGATGTAGCCGAGGACCGCTTCGATCTCGCTTGAAGGACGGCGCATGATGAGCCGGGTCTCCGCAGCAGAGTAGTTTGCCAGGCCGCGTGCCACCTCGTGCCCATCGGGGTCGAGGCAGGCGACCACTGCGCCGCGCTCGAACTCACCCTGCACGGCCGTGACGCCGATGGGGAGCAGGCTCTTGCCGTCGCGGCACAGGGCGCGGGCGGCGCCCGCGTCCAGCGCGATGCGCCCGCCCACCGAGAGATGGTCAGCGAGCCATTGCTTGCGGGCAGCAAGGGGCGTGGTCTGCGCCAGGAGCAGTGTGCCGATGCGCTCGCCGCGGGCCAGGCGCAGCAGCACGTCGGGCTCGCGGCCCGACGCAATGACGGTATGCGCGCCACTGCGTGCCGCGCGCTTGGCCGCAAGCACCTTGGTCAGCATGCCGCCGCGCGCTAGCACCGAACCGATGCCGCCGGCCATCGCTTCCAGGCGCGCCTCGCCCGCGATCGCCTGTTCCACCAGCTTCGCCGCGGCATCGCGCCGCGGGTCCGCCTCGAACAGGCCGGCCTGATCAGTCAGGATGACCAGCACTTCGGCCTCCACCAGGTTGGCAACCAGCGCGCCCAGCGTGTCGTTGTCGCCCACCTTGATCTCGTCGGTGACGACAGTGTCGTTCTCATTGATAACGGGAATTACGCCCAGATCGAGGAGCGTCGCCAGGGTGGAGCGCGCATTGAGATAGCGTTGCCGGTCGGCCAGGTCGGCGTGAGTGAGCAGGACCTGGGCCGTGGCGAGTCCGTGCTCGCGGAAACTGGATTCGTAGCACTGCGCGAGCCCCATCTGGCCCACCGCCGCCGCCGCCTGCAGCTCATGCAGCGCATGCGGGCGCCGGGTCCATCCCAGCCGCTGCACGCCCTCGGCAATGGCGCCCGAGGAGACCAGCACGCAGCGCTTGTCTTGTGCCCGGAGTTGGGCAATCTGCGCGGCCCAGCGCGCAATGGCCGAGGTATCGAGGCCGCGCCCGTCGTTGGTGACGAGCGAACTGCCGACCTTGACGACGAGGGTCCTGGCGGCGGCGACCGGGTTTTGCATGCGTCTATGAGGCGCGGCGCGCGCGCGAGTCCTTCGCCGCCAGCGCCCGAAAGGCCGCATTGCACAGCTCGCGGCATCCGGCGCCGGTCAATGCGCTGATCTTGTACCACGGACCTTTCCAGCGCAGCGTGCGCAGGATGCGCGCGATGTGCGCGTCGGCGTCCGGCGCTGCGTCGATCTTGTTGAACACCAGCCAGCGCGGCTTGCGGTACAGCGACTCGTCGTACTTGCGCAGCTCCCGCACGAGGGCGCGCGCGCCCTGGGCCGGGTCGGCGGATTCGTCGACCGGCGCGATGTCTACCAGATGCAGCAGCAGGCGCGTGCGCGCGAGGTGGCGCAAGAACTGATGGCCCAGTCCCGCACCTTCCGCCGCGCCCTCGATCAGGCCCGGAATGTCGGCGACCACGAAACTGGCGTCGTGCGCGATGCGCACGACGCCGAGGGAAGGATTGAGCGTCGTGAACGGGTAGTCCGCCACCTTGGGGCGCGCGCTGGACACTGCGCGGATGAAGGTCGACTTGCCGGCATTCGGCAGCCCGAGCAGGCCGACATCGGCCAGCACGCGCAGTTCGAGCGCCAGCGAGCGGCTTTCGCCGGGTTCGCCGCGCGTGTATTGGCGCGGGGCACGATTGACGCTGGACTTGAAATGAATGTTGCCCAGGCCGCCGCGCCCGCCGCGGGCGAGGAGCGCGCGGTCGCCGTCGCGCACCAGGTCGGCGACGGGTTCGCCGCTGTCGGCGTCGCGCAGGAGCGTGCCTACCGGCATGCGCAGCTCGATGTCCGGGCCGCCGCGCCCGTCCTTGTCGGAGCTGGCGCCCGAGGCGCCGTCCCGGGCCCGATGCAGACGCGCGAACCGGTAGTCGATCAGCGTGTTGAGGTTTCGGTCGGCGACGGCCCAGACACTGCCGCCGCGCCCGCCGTCACCGCCGCTGGGGCCGCCGCGCGGCACGTACTTTTCGCGCCGGAAGGCGGCGCTGCCATCGCCGCCCTTGCCCGCGTGCACCTCGATCTTCGCTTCGTCAATGAATTTCATGGCCCAGAAACTGAAAAAGCCCTACCGCATGCGATAGGGCTTCTGCGTAAGGGGCAGGCGGCCGTCAGGCCGGAAGCACTAGTACGGTCTTCCTGTTCCCAGCGCCCTTCACTGCGAACTGCACCCTGCCAGCGACACGCGCGTACAGCGTATGGTCGCGTCCCATGCCGACATTGGAGCCGGGATGCACCACCGTGCCCCGCTGCCGCACCAGGATCTGCCCGGCATTGACCTGTTCGCCGCCGAAGGTCTTGACGCCGAGCCGCTTGGACTGCGAATCGCGCCCGTTGCGCGAACTACCGCCTGCTTTCTTGTGTGCCATGCTCCGTGCCCCCTGATCAGGCGCCGCCGACGATGTCGTCGATGCGCACCTCGGTGTAATTCTGCCGGTGACCCTGCGTCTTCTGATAGTGCTTGCGGCGGCGCAGCTTGAATATCTTGACCTTCTCGCCGCGGCCATGCCCGAGGACGGTGGCATTGACGGCCGCGCCTGCCACGAGCGGCGCACCCACGCGCACTGCGTCGCCTGCGCCAACGACCAGCACCTGGTCGAAGGACACTGCCGCGCCGACGTCGGCTGCCAGCGTCTCGACGCGGACCTGATCGCCCGCGTGCACGCGGTATTGCTTGCCGCCCGTCTTGATGATTGCGTACATGAGGTACTCGCTGCCCGTTGTGCTCTGTAAAGACTTGGAATTATAGGAGATTCCGGCCCCGCGCGTCAAAGCCCTGTATCCTTGGCATCTTCCCCGTCATGCCGCAGACCACCGCCCGCGCCATCCTGTCGCCCGTTGCCGAGGAAATGCAGCGCGTGGATGCCCTGATCCGGGCCCGGCTGGACTCCGATGTGGCCCTGGTGCGCCAGGTCGCCGAGCACATTGTCGCAGGCGGGGGCAAGCGGCTTCGCCCGGCGCTCCTGCTGCTCAGCGCGGGCGCGCTGGGCTGCCGCGGGGCGGCGCACCTGGAGCTTGCGGCGGTCATCGAGTTCATCCACACGGCGACCCTGCTGCACGACGACGTGGTGGACGAGTCCCAATTGCGCCGCGGGCGGCGCACGGCGAACTCCGCCTTCGGCAATGCCGCCTCGGTGCTGGTCGGAGACTTTCTGTATTCGCGCGCGTTTCAGATGATGGTCGGCCTGGACAACCTTCGCGTGATGCGCATCCTCGCGGATGCGACCAACACGATCGCCGAAGGCGAAGTCTTGCAGCTCATGAACTGCCATGACCCGGAGGTGGACGAGGCCCGTTACGTCGACGTCGTGCGGCGAAAAACCGCGAAGCTGTTCGAGGCTGCCGCCCGCCTGGGCGGCGTTCTGGGCGAGGCGGACGCCGAGCTGGAACGAGGGCTGGCGGCCTACGGGATGCACCTGGGTACGGCGTTCCAGATTGTCGATGACGTGCTGGACTACTCGGGGGCGGCGCAGGAGACGGGCAAGAGCCTGGGCGACGACCTTGCGGAGGGCAAACCGACACTGCCGTTGATCCGGGTCATGCAGGCCGGCAGCGCCAAGCAGCGCACCCTGGTGCAGCGTGCCATCGCCGAAGGCGGGCGCGCGGATTTTGCGCCCGTGCTGGAGGCCATCCAGTCTACCGACGCGCTCGAGTACGCCCGGGACGCGGCGCGCCGCGAAGCCGAAGTGGCAGCACGTTCGATCGGCGCATTGCCGCCGTCTGTGTACAGGGATTCTTTGCTAGAATTGGCGGCCTTTTCGGTCACGCGCCGCAGCTAGCGTCCGGCGTTTCGGGGTGTAGCTCAGCCTGGTAGAGTACTGCGTTCGGGACGCAGGTGTCGCTGGTTCGAATCCAGTCACCCCGACCAATCTCATTTTCCTAGAATAGGGTCATGGCACGACTGATCCTGCTCGCGCTTGCAGTCCTGGTCCTGGTTTGGCTCGTGCGGCGCGCGATAGCTGGCCGCGCCGGGCGCGACCAGCCAGTGCCGGGCGCCCCGGGCGAGCTGGTGGCGTGCGCGCAATGCGGGGTGCACTTGCCGCGTGCGGAGGCGCGCAGCGCGGCGGGCGGGCAATACTGCAGCGAAGAACACGCGCGACTGGGGCCGCGCCGGCCGTCGTCGTAATGGCAACGCTGGTTTACTCGCCGCTGTTCGCACGGGACTACCAGCCGCCGGAATCCTTCTGGATTTCGCTGCAGTACTTCAACCTGTACCGCATCGTGGTCGCGCTGCTGTTCCTCGGCGCCACCTACTTCGCCTACGAGCCGATCAGCTTCGGCGCGCACGACATGCGGCTGTTCCGGGCCGTTTCCGTCGGTTACCTGATACTGGGCATTGCGTTGCAGTTCGTTTTGCGGTCGGTGCGCGAACGATTCAACCTGCAGTTGTCGGCGCATGCGCTGGCCGATGTCATCGTCATCCCGCTGCTCATGTATGCGAGCGGCGGCATGCGTAGTGGCCTGGGTGTCATGCTGCTCATTTCGCTCACGGGCGCGGGGCTGGTCGCGCCGCTGCGCCTGAATTTCCTTTACGCGGCGCTGGCCTCGATCGCAGTACTGCTGGAGGAGTTCTACTGGGTCCTGGCACTGGATTTGCCTTCAGCCAGCGTCGTGCCCGCGGGCCTGCTGTCGATGGGCTACCTGGCCACGGCCGGGGCGACCGGCTGGCTGGCGCAACGGCTGGCAGCCAACGAACGTTTGGCGCGCGAGCGGGGGCGGGCCCTGGCCAACCAGATGCGAGTCAACCAGCTGGTCATCGCGGACATGCAGGACGGAGTGCTGCTACTCGACCGGCAGGGGCGGATCGTCGAGCACAATCCGCAAGCCATGCGCCTGCTCGGCATGGACAGCCTGCGCGAGTTGCCGCTCGCGGCGGTGCTGCCCGGTCTGGAGGCGAGCTGGCGGTCGTGGCGGGATTCGGGGGGGCGCCCCCATGTGGTGGTGGACCTGGAAGCGCGCGGCAGGGAGGTGCGGGCCCGGCTCCTGGATACCGGCACGGACGACCAGATCACCGTCGTGTTCGTCGAGGACATGACACGCTCGCGCGAGCAGGCGCAGCAACTCAAGCTCGCCGCGTTGGGCCGGCTGACGGCCAATATTGCGCATGAGATCCGCAATCCGCTCTCGGCCATCAGCCATGCCTCGGAGCTGCTGGCGGAGGAGCGCCGCGACCCGCATCGACACAGGCTCACCCGCATCATCCATGACAACACCTTGAGGCTCGAGCGCCTGGTCGCCGACGTGCTGCAGCTGAACCGGCGCGATCGAGTGGCGGCGGAGCGCATCGCGCTCAATGCGTGGTTGCGGCTGTTCCTGGATGAGTTCATCGCCAACGAGTCGGTGGCATCGGACCGCGTCGTCATCGAGCCCTCCCGCGACGTGTGGGTCGAGTTCGACCGAGAGCACCTGCGCCAGGTGGTGTGGAACTTGCTGCGCAATGCCGTGCGACATGCGCGCGCCGAGCCCGGCGGCGTTCGCATCGCGTCGCGCGCCTTCGGCGACAAAGTAGAATTGAGCATCACCGACAACGGGCCCGGCGTGCCTGACGCCATCCAGGGGCAATTGTTCGAACCCTTCTTCACCACGGACAGCAAGGGTACCGGCCTGGGACTGTACCTCGCCCGCGAACTGGCGGCGGCGAACGGCGCCGGACTCGAGTATGTCAATGGCGGTCCGGGTGCCCAGTTCCGCATTGTCTGCCGTGGGGGGAGCGCCGCATGAAGCGGGGGGAGCGCAAGCCCGCGCAGCGCGACCGGCAGGTGCTGGTGGTTGACGACGAACCCGATATCCGCGAACTGCTCGAACTGACGCTGACGAAAATGGGGCTGGGGGTCGTTTCGGTGGGCAGTATGGGCGAGGCGCGCGAACGGCTGAAGAGCGCGCGATTCGATCTGTGCCTGACCGACATGCGCCTGCCGGATGGCGAGGGGCTCGACCTGGTGCGCCATATCGCCGGCCTCGAAGGCGACCTGCCGGTGGCCGTGATCACGGCGTACGGGAGCGCCGAAAACGCGGTGGCCGCGCTGAAGGCAGGCGCATTCGACTACGTTTCCAAGCCCGTCGGGCTCGAACAACTGCGTGCCCTGGTGAAGTCCGCGTTGTCGCTGCCCGACCAGGCGGGAGCGCCACCCCGCGACCTGCCGCTGCTCGGCGAAAGCGCGCCCTTGCACCAGGTGCGCGAGTTGATCGGCAAGCTCGCGCGCACCCAGGCGCCCGTGCACGTGTCTGGCGAGTCGGGCAGCGGCAAGGAGCTGGCGGCACGACTGATCCACGGCCAGGGTGCGCGCCGCGAGCGCGCGTTCGTGCCCGTCAACTGTGGCGCGATTCCCGAGAATCTCATGGAAAGCGAGTTCTTCGGCTATCGCAAGGGCGCGTTTACGGGCGCGGAGCAGGATCGGGACGGGTTCTTCCAGGCCGCCAGCGGCGGCACGTTGTTCCTGGACGAGGTGGCGGACCTGCCGCTGGCGATGCAGGTCAAGCTGCTGCGGGCGATCCAGGAAAAGCGCGTGCGCAAGGTGGGCGCCACGCAGGAGGAGCCGGTCGACGTGCGTATCATCAGTGCCACGCACCAGGACCTTGCGCAGCTGGTCGAATCGGGGCGCTTCCGCCAGGACCTGTTCTACCGGCTCAACGTGATCGAACTGCAGATGCCGCCCCTTCGCGACTGCCGCGAGGACATCCCGGCGATCGCCGCGAGCATTCTCGAGCGCATTGCGCGGGCGGCCGATACGGCCCCTTCACGGCTGTCGGACGGCGCGCTCGAGGATCTGATGCACTACGATTTCCCCGGCAATATCCGTGAACTCGAGAACGTGCTGGAGCGCGCCACGGCGCTGTCGAGCGGCCGGGAGATCGGGGCCGAGGACCTGATGCTGAAACCGGCGATCGCAGAGGAACCGGGTGCCCGCGCCGCGGACGGCGCACTCGGCGCGCCGCTGCCGGAGTATCTCGACCGCATCGAACGCGAGGCCATTCTGGAGGCGCTGGCACGCACGCAGTTCAATCGCACGGCCGCCGCCAAACTGCTCGGCATCACCTTCCGTACCCTGCGTTACCGCATGCAGCGCCTGGGCATCCGCGATGAGACTCGGCCCTGACGGGCGGTTGAGGGGCGCGCGCTTTGTTGTATCGCCGAACTGCGACGCGCGTCCGCAGGGCGCCCGCGTCTCGCTGCTGGTGCTGCATTCGATCAGCCTGCCGCCCGGCACCTACGGCGGCGACGCGGTGGAGCGCTTGTTCACCAATCGGCTCGATGCAGGGGACCATCCCTACTTCCGTGAACTAGTGCACATGCGCGTCTCGGCGCATTTCTTCGTGCGGCGCGACGGTGCACTGCAGCAGTTCGTCCCGCTGCATCGGCGTGCGTGGCATGCGGGCGCGTCGCGCTGGCGCGGCCGGGAGCGGTGCAACGACTACTCCGTGGGCATCGAGTTGGAAGGCCGCGAAGACGGTACGTTCACCGAGGCACAGTACGGGTGCCTGGCGCGGTTGACGGCCGTGTTGCGAGCGCGGCTGCCGCTGCGCGCCTGCGCTGCGCACAGCGACATCGCGCCGTCGCGCAAGCGCGATCCCGGCACGCGTTTTCGCTGGCTGCGCCTGATGGCGGCGCTGGCGCGCTGCTAGATCTAGTAGTACCGGCCTTTTCTTTTCCCACCCCTTGTGGTTTCGTTGCACTGCGCAAAAGCGCGCCGGCGCCCACGCGCGTCGTTTCGCGCTTGCAAAAAATAATCGCCGTGGTACATTGCGGCCACTAGAACTAGTGAGCAATCAGGGATTCAGCCCTATATATTGTGGTTTTGCTGCAGGTGGTCACAGAACTGCAACAAGGCCACGGGCCGCAACGCAAGGGAGGCAGCCAGATGCAGATCGCGCACGAGAGTCCCGCAACCAGCCCCGCGTCCGGCGCGAGCGTTGCAGACTCCAGTAGCGCGATTCGCAGCGTGTCCGCCGACCACAAGGTGATCCGGCGCAACGGCGCCGTGGTGGGCTTCGAGCCGGCCAAGATCACGGTGGCCATGACCAAGGCCTTCCTCGCCGTCAACGGCAGCCAGGGTGCGGCGTCGGCGCGCATCCGGGAGATGGTGGCGGGGCTCACCCATCAGGTGGTGGGGGCGCTGCAAAGGCGCCAGCCGCAGGGCGGCACGTTCCACATCGAGGACATCCAGGACCAGGTCGAGTTGGCGCTGATGCGCTCGGGCGAGCACGACGTCGCCCGCGCCTACGTGCTCTACCGCGAGCAGCGCGCCCGCGCGCGCGCCACGGAGAAGTCGGTGCGCGAGCGCCAGGGCGCCGAGGCGGTGCTGCATGTGGTGGACGGCGGCGCGCGCCGGCCGCTCGACCTGCAGGGGCTCAAGCGCCTGCTGGAGTCTGCCTGCGTCGGGCTGGAGGGGGCGGCGAAGCCGGACCCGATCCTGGAGGCCACGTTGCGCGACCTGTACGACGGCGTGCCGATGGAGGAAGTGCGCAAGTCGGCGATTCTCGCCGCGCGCGCGCTGATCGAGAAGGATCCGGCCTACAGCTACGTCACGGCGCGCCTGCTGCTGAACACCATCCGGCTCGAGGTGCTGGGCGAAGAGGTGAGCCAGGCGGCCATGTCGACGCGCTACGCGGAGTACTTTCCCGAGTTCATCCAGCGGGGCATCGACGCCGAACTGCTGGATCCCGAGCTCGCCAAGTTCGACCTGGCGCGCATCGGCCGCGCCTTGACCGCGGAGCGCGACCTGAAGTTCGGCTATCTGGGACTGCAGACGCTCTACGACCGCTATTTCCAGCACGTGCGCGGCCGCAGGATCGAGCTGCCCCAGGTGTTCTTCATGCGCGTGGCGATGGGTCTGGCGTTGGGCGAGCAGGACCGCGAGGCGCGCGCCATCGAGTTCTACAACGTGCTGTCCACGTTCGACTTCATGAGCTCGACGCCGACGCTGTTCAACTCGGGCACGCAGCGCTCGCAGCTCTCGTCCTGCTACCTGACGACGGTGGCGGACGACCTGACCGGCATCTACGACGCCATCAAGGAAAACGCGCTGCTCGCCAAGTACGCGGGCGGCCTGGGCAACGATTGGACCCCGGTGCGCGCGCTCGGCTCGCACATCAAGGGCACCAACGGCAAGTCGCAGGGCGTGGTGCCTTTCCTGAAAGTGGTGAACGACACGGCGGTGGCCGTGAACCAGGGCGGCAAGAGGAAGGGGGCGGTGTGCTCGTACCTCGAGACCTGGCACCTGGACATCGAGGAATTCCTCGAGCTGCGCAAAAACACGGGCGACGACCGCAGGCGCACCCACGACATGAACACGGCCAACTGGATTCCGGACCTGTTCATGAAGCGCGTGATGGAAAACGCCGAGTGGACGCTGTTCAGCCCGTCCGACGTGCCCGAGCTGCATGACCGCGTCGGCAAGGCTTTCGAGCAAGCCTATCTGCGCTACGAAGACAAGGCGGCGCGCGGCGAGCTGCAGCTGCACAAGCGACTGCCCGCGACGCAGCTGTGGCGCAAGATGCTGTCGATGCTGTTCGAGACCGGGCATCCGTGGATCACGTTCAAGGATCCCTGCAACTTGCGCAGCCCGCAGCAGCACGTGGGCGTGGTGCACAGCTCCAACCTGTGCACCGAGATCACGCTCAATACGTCGGCGGACGAGATCGCCGTGTGCAACCTGGGTTCGGTGAACCTGGTCGCGCACATGACCGACGGCGGCCTGGACTTCGACAAGCTCAAGCGCACGGTGAGAACCGCCATGCGCATGCTGGACAACGTCATCGACATCAACTACTACGCGGTCGACAAGGCGAGGAACTCCAACTTGCGCCACCGGCCGGTGGGCCTGGGCATCATGGGCTTTCAGGACTGCCTGCACCTGCTGCGGCTGCCCTATGCGTCGCCCGAGGCGGTGCAGTTCGCGGACCGCTCGATGGAGATGGTGTCCTACTGCGCGTACTGGGCATCCACCGAACTCGCCGAGGAACGCGGTCGCTATCCGTCGTTCCAGGGCTCCCTGTGGGAGCGCGGCATCCTGCCGCAGGACACGCTCGACCTGCTGGCGGCCGAGCGTGGCGGCTACGTGGAGCTGGACCGTAGCGCGGGCCTCGACTGGGAGCCCTTGCGCGCGCGCATTCTCGCGCATGGCATGCGCAATTCGAACTGCATCGCCATCGCGCCCACCGCGACCATCGCCAACATCGTGGGCGTCGCGGCGTCGATCGAGCCCACCTACCAGAACCTGTACGTGAAGTCGAACCTGTCCGGCGAGTTCACCGTGGTGAACGAGTACCTGGTCACCGACCTCAAGCGCGCCGGGCTGTGGGACGAGGTGATGATCGCCGACCTGAAGTACTTCGACGGCAATCTGGCGCGGCTCGATCGCGTGCCGGCGGAAGTGCGCAGGCTCTATGCCACCGCGTTCGAGGTCGAGCCCAAGTGGCTGGTGGAGGCGGGCGCCCGGCGCCAGAAGTGGATCGACCAGTCGCAGTCGCTGAACATCTACATGGCCGGGGCATCGGGCAAGAAGCTCGACGAGACCTACAAGCTCGCCTGGATCCGCGGCCTGAAGACGACTTATTACCTGCGCTCGATGGGCGCGACCCACGCCGAGAAATCGACCTCCAAAGCCGGGCAGCTGAATGCCGTGCCGGCGGACGGCGGCGTGGCCGCCGAGGCCGGCGCAGGCGAGGGCAATTTCTGCGCCATCGACAATCCGGAGTGCGAGGCCTGCCAGTAATGCTCAAGTTCGAGGAAGAAGGCCAGATGAGCGCCATTGCCGGGCTCGGCGTGCAGCCCACCAGCGGCTTCGTGCCTGCCGCGGCGGGCAAGGAGGAGCGCTTCGCCGCCGGCAATGCGTTCCGCCGCATCACGGTCGAGGACAAGCGCATCATCAATTCCAGGGCCGACGTCAACCAGCTGGTGCCGTTCAAGTACAAGTGGGCCTGGGAGAAGTACATCTCGGCCTGCGCCAACCACTGGATGCCGCAGGAAATCAACATGAGCCGCGACATCGCCCTGTGGAAGGATCCGAACGGGCTGACGCCCGACGAGCGCCGTGTCGTCACGCGCAACCTCGGTTTCTTCGTCACGGCGGATTCGCTGGCGGCGAACAACATCGTGCTGGGCACCTACCGCCATATCACGGCGCCGGAGTGCCGCCAGTACCTGCTGCGGCAGGCCTTCGAGGAGGCCATCCACACGCATGCCTACCAGTACATCGTCGAGAGCCTCGATCTCGACGAGGGCGAAGTGTTCAACGCGTACAACGAAATACCGTCGATCCGGGACAAGGACGAGTTCCTGGTGCCCTTCATCGACGTGCTGACCGACCCGGCATTCAAGACCGGGTCCCCGGGGGCCGACCAGCAGCTGTTGAAGAGCCTGATCGTATTCTCCTGCCTGATGGAAGGCCTGTTCTTCTACGTCGGCTTCGTGCAGATTCTCGGCCTGGGCCGGCAGAACAAGATGACCGGGTCCGCCGAGCAGTACATGTACATCCTGCGCGACGAATCCATGCACTGCAATTTCGGCATCGACCTCGTCAACCAGATCAAGCTGGAAAATCCTCACCTCTGGACCGCGCAGTTCCGCGAGGAATTGGAGCACCTGTTCCGCCGGGCGGTCGAGCTGGAGTACCGCTACGCGGAGGACACCATGCCGCGCGGCGTGCTGGGGCTGAACGCGCCCATGTTCAAGGAGTACCTGCGCTTCATCGCCAACCGGCGCTGCCAGCAGATCGGCCTGGACACGATGTACCCGGGCGCGAGCAACCCTTTCCCGTGGATGAGCGAGATGATCGACCTGAAGAAGGAGCGCAACTTCTTCGAGACGCGGGTGATCGAGTACCAGACCGGCGGTGCGCTGAGCTGGGACTGATGCGAGAGGAGAGACCCCAAGTGCACCGTGTGACGGCTTGCAAAGTGGAAGACGACTACAAGCTCTGGCTGCGTTTCGACGACGGCCTGGAGGGCAGCGTGTTTCTCGGCAATCTGCTCGAGATCGGCGCTTTCAAGCTGTGGCGCGACGTGCGAGAGTTCGAGAAGGTGAGCGTGGATCCGGAAACCGCGACCGTCACCTGGGAGGGAGGCATCCGGCTCGACCCGGACATCCTTTACCAGGACCTGGCGGCGAGGGGTGTGCGCTGATGGGCTGTCGCGAGGGATTCAGTCCGCGGCCGGGGAGCGATTCCCGGCCGCGGTTGAATAGTCCGGCCAGGAATGGCCGGGCTCCTTTTGTTCAACTACCAGTAAGGAGCTAGACATGGCTAAGAAAAAAGCGAAAAAAGGCGGCAAGAAAAAGAAGAAGAAGAAATCATCAAAGAAGAAGAAAGAAGCTAAGAAATCACCCAAAAAGAAGGCAACGGGCCGCAACAAAAAATCCGCCAAGAAAAAAAAGGCGAAGCCCGTTAAACCTAAGGCCAGCTCTGCGGGAAGGATGACGGCGGTGGTATCGCCGGCATCTTCCGCCGCGACTCCCAGCGCGCGAACCGCGCTGAATCCGGCGGCCGCGTGGCCGTTTCCTACCGGCTCCCGGCCGTAACCGGGCGCTGATCGGGAATGTGGCGGGGGGCGCAAGCCCCCCGCCAGGCCCTCGAAGCACTGCGGACCGCCTCCGTCGTTGGGGCGTTACTCAAAGGCTGAGGTCGGTCCGCGCGCTTCCCTGTGATCGGGGCCTTCCATCTGGCCCGATTCCGGATCCTGCATTTTACCGGGGTGCAGGCTCGCGACAAACTCTATTCCGCAATCTTGCATTAGGGATGCTGCAGTGCAGAATCGAAGTGTCAACTAGTGTTGGAACGCTTTGACAATATTGATGAAAAGTTAATAGGATCCGAAATATGGCAATGCAGCAAGATCCCCTTATGTAGCAGGGGCGTGTCGAAACTGCCGGACATCGGAGGCTAACAATGACCGCACTCACCGTGACGCGCCCGCTGCTCGCCCTCGTCGGCCTGATCACCCTGCTGAGCGTGGCCTGGCCTTCGTCCAGAGACACGCTGCTGCAACACATCGCCACCCTGGCCGTCGCCGCCGACGCGGCCACCATGCCTGCCGCGGCCGCGCCCGCCGGCGCTTTCGAAGTCGACGCTGACGCAGCCGCGCCCGATGCGCCCGGTCAACTGGACTCGCCTCGCGAGCAGCGCGCGCTGGCGGCCTTCATCGCGCGGCGCTATCGGGTTGCCGAGGAGGCCAGCCAGCTGTTCGTACGCAGCGCCTACGACGCGGGCAGCGAGCTGGCCGTGGATCCGCTGCTGATCCTCGCCATCATGGCGATCGAATCGAGTTTCAACCCGGTGGCGCAGAGCTCCATGGGCGCGATGGGCCTGATGCAGGTGATCCCGAGGTTCCACCCCGAAAAGCTCGAGGACCACGGCGGCCAGCAGGCCCTGCTGGACCCGGCGATCAACATCCGCGTCGGCGCCCAGGTGCTGCATGAGTACATGCGGCGCTACGGCAACATGCAGCCGGCGCTGCAGAAGTACGCCGGCGCCTTCGACGAGCCGAACGCCCACTACACGAACAAGGTACTGGCGGAGAAGGCGCTGCTGAAGCAGGTCCAGGCGCGCACGCGCCGCGAGGCCTGAGCGCGCGCTAGCGCGCGGCGCAGAAGCGTGCAATGCGCGCGGCGCCTTCCTCCAGGTCGGCGAGCTCGCGCGTGTAGGCAAAGCGCAGGCAATGCGCGGTGCCGTGCGCGCCGAAATCCACCCCGGGCGTCGCCGCCACGCCTTCTCGTTCCAGCAGTTGCAGGGTGAACGCCTCGGCGTCGCCGCCCTGGGCCGTGCAATCCGCGTAGACATAGAACGCGCCGGCGGGTCGCGCCGGCACGGCGAGCCCGGCGCGCTGCAGCGCCGGCACCAGGAAATCCCGCCGGCGCTCGAACTCCGTGCGGCGTCCCTCCAGCACCTCGAGCGTAGCCGGCGTGAACGCGGCGAGCGCCGCATGCTGCGCCGCGCTGGGCGCGCAGATGAAAAAGTGCTGCGCGAGCTTTTCGAAGTCGCGCACCCGGTCCGGCGGCAGCACGACCCAGCCCAGGCGCCACCCGGTCATGCAGAAGTACTTGGAAAAGCTGTTCACCAGCACGACTTCACCCGGCAGGTCGAGCGCGGTGGCAGGCGCCCGGCCGTACACCAGGCCCTGGTAGATCTCGTCGGCGATCAGCACACCGCCGCGCTCGGCCACGAACGCGGCGATGCGCGCGAGCTCCGCCGGATCCGCCACGGTGCCTGTCGGGTTGGACGGCGAACCGAGCAGCAATCCCTTGGTGCGCGCGCCCCAGGCGGCCCGCACCTGGTCGAGCGTCGGTTGATAGTCCGATCGCGGCGACAGCTCAAGCGGCCTGGGAACGCCCTCGAAGGCGCGCACGAAATGCCGGTAGCCCGGATAGCCGGGGTCCGGCACCAGCATCTCGTCGCCGGGATTTACGTACAGGGCGAGCGTGAGCAGCAGCCCGCCCGAGGCGCCGGCGGTGACCACCACGCGCGCAGGGTCCAGTGGCAGCCCGAAGCGCTGCCCGTAGTGGGCGGCGATCGCCTCGCGCAGCGCCGGCAGGCCGAGCGCGGCAGTGTAGGCGGTGCGCCTCTCGCGCAGCGCACGCACGCCGGCTTCGACCACCGCTTCGGGCGCCGTGAAATCGGGTTCGCCGATCTCCATGTGCACCACGCGGCGGCCTGCCGCCTCGAGCGCGTGCGCGCGAGCCAGCACGTCCATGACCCGGAAGGGCTCGATTTGCGCGGCGCGGCGCGCCGCCAGGATGCGGGAGGGGTTCAGGGCCGGCGCCGGTCGAAGCGGGGAATTATACGGACGGGTTGCTATAATTTTTCCCCGGGTCGAGGAGAACGATGTGGATGAGCAGTTGAAGCAGAATGCCCTCGAGTACCACCGCTTGCCGCGCCCCGGCAAGATCTCGATCCTCCCCACCAAGCAGCTCATCAACCAGCGCGATCTGGGACTGGCCTACTCGCCCGGCGTGGCCGCGGCCTGCGAGGAGATCGTGCGAGATCCGGCGCAGGCGATGGCGCTCACCTCGCGCGCCAACCTGATCGCCGTGATCACCAACGGCACCGCGGTTCTCGGCCTGGGCGCGATCGGGCCGCTCGCCGCCAAGCCGGTGATGGAAGGCAAGAGCGTGCTGTTCAAGAAGTTCGCCGGCATCGACTGCTTCGACATCGAGGTGGACGAGCGCGATCCGCAGAAGCTCGTCGACATCATCGCCAGCCTCGAGCCCACCTTCGGCGGCATCAACCTCGAGGACATCAAGGCGCCGGAATGCTTCATCGTCGAGAGGAAGCTGCGCGCTCGGCTCAAGATCCCCGTGTTCCACGACGACCAGCACGGCACCGCGATCACCGTCGGCGCCGCGATCCTGAACGGCCTCAAGGTGGTCGGCAAGGAGCTCGCGCAGGTGAAGCTGGTGGCCTCGGGCGCGGGCGCCGCGGCGCTCGCCTGCCTCGACCTGCTGGTGAAGATGGGCCTCGCGCCCGGCAATATCACGGTCACCGATATTCACGGCGTGGTGTACAAGGGCCGCAAGGAGGAGATGGATGCGGACAAGGAGCGCTACGCGAAGGACACCCGGGCGCGCAGGCTCGACGAGGTGATCGACGGCGCCGACGTGTTCCTCGGCTTGTCGGCGGGCGGCGTGCTCAAGCCCGCGATGGTGAAGAAGATGGCCGAGCGGCCGCTGATCCTCGCGCTCGCCAACCCGGAGCCAGAGATCCGGCCCGAGCTTGCCAAGCAGGCGCGGCCCGACTGCGTCATCGCCACCGGGCGCTCGGACTACCCGAACCAGGTCAACAACGTCCTGTGCTTCCCGTTCGTGTTCCGCGGCGCGCTCGACGTCGGCGCCACCACCATCACCACCGAAATGGAGCTGGCCGCGGTGCGCGCCATCGCCGAGCTGGCCCAGGCCGAGACCGCCGAGCAGGTGGCGCTCGCCTACGGCATCGAGTCGATCAGCTTCGGGCCCGAGTACCTGATTCCGCGCCCGTTCGACCCGCGCCTCATCGCGCGCGTCGCGCCGGCGGTCGCCCGGGCGGCGATGGACTCGGGCGTGGCAACGCGCCCGATCGCGGATTTCGAGGCCTACCGCGAGTCGCTGTCGCAGTTCGTGTACCACTCGGGCCTGATCATGAAGCCCCTCTTCGCCGCGGCCAAGGCCCTGCCCAAGCGCATCGTGTACGCCGAGGGCGAGGACGAGCGCGTGCTGCGCGCGGTGCAGATCGTGGTCGACGAGGGCCTGGCGCAGCCGCTGCTCATCGGCCGGCCGCAGGTGATCGAGCAGCGCATCGAACGGCTCGGCCTGCGCGTCAAGGCGGGCCGCGACTTCAACCTGGTCAACCCGGAGTTCGATCCGCGCTACCACGACTACTGGAGCAGCTACCACAAGCTGACCGAGAGGAAGGGCGTCTCGCCCGAGTACGCCAAGGTGGAGATGCGTCGCAGGAACACGCTCATCGGCGCCATGCTGATGCACAAGGGGGAAGCCGACGGCATGCTGTGCGGCACCTTCGGCACGCACGCCCTGCACCTGCATTACGTCGACCAGGTGATTGGCCTGCTGCCCGGCATCCGTCACTACGCGGCGATGAACGCGCTGGTGATGCCCAACCGGACGGTGTTCATCTGCGATACCTATGTGACGCCCGACCCGGACGCCGAGGACATCGCCGAGATGACGCTGCTGGCGGCCGACGAACTGAAGCGCTTCGGCCTCACGCCCAAGGTGGCCCTGCTGTCGGCCTCCAACTTCGGCACCCTGGACCTGCCCTCGGCGCGCAAGATGCAGCGCGCGCTCGCTCTGCTGCGGGAGCGCGCCCCCGAGCTGGCGGTCGAAGGCGAGATGCACGGCGATGCCGCGCTCTCCGAGGAGATCCGCCTGAAACTGTTTCCCAACTCGCGCCTGCGCGGTCCGGCGAACCTGCTCATCATGCCGACGCTGGACGCGGCCAACATCGCCTTCAACCTGCTCAAGACCGCCGCCGGCGATGGCGTCACCATCGGGCCGATCCTGCTCGGCGCGGCGCGCGCCGTGCACATCCTCACGCCGTCGGCCACGGTGCGGCGCATCGTCAACATGACCGCGCTCACCGTGGTGGACGTCAGCGCGCCGCGCGCGGGCGTGGAGCCGAGCCTGTTCTAGGCGCCATGAAGCCGCGTGCCGGCCTGGTGCTGACGGGGGGCGGGGCGCGCGCGGCCTACCAGGTGGGCGTGCTGAAGGCGGTGCGCGATATCCTCGGCAACCCGGCGCGCAATCCGTTCCCGATCCTCTGCGGCACCTCCGCCGGCGCGATCAACGCCGCGACCCTCGCAGTGCATGCCGACGACTACAGCCGCGCGGTGGCCGAGCTGCTCGAGGTCTGGGAGCACATGCGCTGCGATCACGTGTATCGCACCGACTTTCCCCACATCATGAAAAGCGGGGCGCGCTGGCTGCTGTCGATGATGCTCGTGTCGCGCAGCAACCCGGTGTCCCTGCTGGACAACGCGCCGCTGCGCCGGATGCTGGAAAAGGGGCTGGCCTTCGAGCGCATCCAGCAGCACATCGACGCCGGCGCGCTGTACGCGGTCTGCGTCACCGCATCCGGTTACACCAGCGGGCAGAGCGTGTCGTTCTTCCAGGGGGGCTCGGGCCAGGAAGGCTGGGAGCGCAACCAGCGCATCGGCGCGGCGGTGGTGCTGCAGCACGAGTACCTGCTCGCCTCGTCCGCGCTGCCGTTCATCTTCCCGGCGGTCAAGTTGCATCGCGAATACTTCGGCGACGGCTCGATGCGCCAGATCGCGCCCGTGAGCCCGGCGCTGCACCTGGGCGCGGACCGCGTGCTGATCGTCGGCACCGGCCGCCAGACGCTGGAGCAGGCGCGCGCCCACTCCAACATTTATCCGTCCCTCGCGCAGATCGCCGGGCATGCGCTCAATTCCATTTTCCTGGACAGCCTGGCGGTGGACATCGAGCGGCTGGAGCGCATCAACCGCACGGTGAGCCTGGTCCCGCCGGAGCGGCTGGAGGGCGCCAGGCTTCGGCTGCGGCCGGTGAAAGTGCTGTTCATCGCCCCGTCGCAGCCCATCGAGCGCATCGCGGCGCGCTTCATCCATGACCTGCCGCGCAGCGTGCGCTGGCTCCTGCGGCCGACCGGGGCGCTGGCGCGCGCGGGGTCTAACCTCGCGAGCTACCTGCTGTTCGAAGAGTCCTTCTGCCGTGCGCTCATCGACCTGGGCTACCAGGACACGATGGCGCGCGAGGCCGAGGTGCGGGACTTCTTTCCGGCAAACTGAGGCGATCCATGGCAGACTCGACCCCCCCGCAGGACCCCTTCGAAGTGTTCCGGCGCATTTGGGGGCCGCTCGGGCTGCCGGTGCCCGGCATGGCGGTGCCGACGCTGGACCCGAAGGAAGTGGACAAACGCCTCGCCGAGTTGCGCTCGGTGGCGTCGTGGCTGCAGGTCAACCTGAACATGGTGAACATGGCCATCCAGGGCCTCGAAATGCAGCGCGCCGCGCTGCTCGCCATGGGGGCCGGGGCCGAACCCGGCGCGCCGCCGGGCGCCACGGCCGCGGGCAACCTGCTGTGGCCCTGGGCGATGATGCAACAGGCGATGGGCGGCCCGCCGCCGGCAGGCGGTGCGGCGGCGCCGGTGGAAGCACCGGAAGAACCGAAGGAACCGAAGAAACCGAAGCAATAGATTCGCATTCAAGAGGAGATCGACGCAATGACCAAGGCAGTGAGATTTCACAAGACCGGCGGGCCCGAAGTGCTGCAAATGGAAGATGTGCAGGTGGGCGAGCCGGGGCAGGGCCAGGTGCGCATCCGCCATACGGCGATCGGCGTCAACTTCATCGACACCTACCAGCGCTCGGGCCTGTACCCGATGCAGCTGCCGCAGACCGCGGGCAACGAAGGCGCAGGGGTGGTGGAGGCGGTCGGACCCGGCGTCACCACGCTCAAGGTCGGTGACCGGATCGCGTACACCGGGGTGGTCGGCTCGTATTGCACCGAGCGCCTGGTCCCCGCCGACCGCATGGTCAAGATTCCCGAGGGCATCAGCGACGAGCAAGCCGCCTCGATGATGCTGAAGGGCATGACCGTGCAGTACCTGATCCACCGCACCTACCCGGTGAAGGCCGGCGACACGGTGCTGTGGCACGCGGCGGCCGGCGGCGTCGGCCTGATCGCCTGTCAGTGGCTGAAGGCGCTCGGCGTCACCGTCATCGGCACGGTCGGCTCGGCGGACAAGGCGAAGCTCGCCAAGGCGCACGGCGCCGAGCACGTCATCGACTACTCGAAGGAGAATTTCGTCGAGCGCGTGAAGGAGATCACCGGCGGCAAGAAGGTGCCGGTGGTGTACGACTCGGTCGGCAAGAGCACCTGGGAAGGATCGCTCGACTGCCTGCAGCCGCTGGGGACCTGGGTCCTGTTCGGCAACGCTTCCGGCGCGGTGCCGCCGCTCAACACGCAGCTGCTGGCGCAAAAGGGGTCGTTGTTCATGACCCGTCCCACGCTCGCTACCTACGTCGCCTCGCGTGCGGACCTCGAGGCGCGCTCGAAGTCGCTGTTCGACATCGTGAAATCGGGCAAGGTGAAGATCGAGATCTCGGCGCGCTACAAGCTCGCCGACGTGGCGAAATGCCACACCGACCTCGAGGGCCGCAAGACCACCGGCTCGGTGATCCTGCTGCCGTGAGCTGAGCCGGCGGCCCGCCGCGTCGGCGCCGCCGTTCGGTTCTCTGTGGTCTCGCCGTTTCCGGCCGGATGAATCTCCCGGCCGGAAACGGCGAGATGTATTTCAAAGGCAAAACCCGCGCTAGATGCCGAGGATCTTCATCGCCTTGGCGAGCGTGTCGACCGAGGCCTGGTGCTTGCCGGCTTTGTGCAGCGCTTCGCCTTCGGCGCGGTACTTCTTCACCTCACCCATCTGCTGCGAGGACAGTTGCGGATTCTTCGCCAGCGCCGCGTCGATCTTGCGCATGTCGGCGGGGCAATGGAACGCAAAAGCAGACGCACTGGCGAAGGCGAGCGCGGCGGCGAGGACGAGTTTTTTCACGGGATCTCCTGGGTCGTGTGGTGGGGCCGGGACCGATTATCATCCCGGCTGGAGCGCAAACACCAGCCCATGCCATTCCATTCCCGATGCGGGCGACGCTGACCCACGACAACCCGGTGGCGCTCGATCCTGCCTGGCTGCGGCGACGCTTCGCCGCCGGCGGGCGGGTGGAGATGCTCTACGGCGACCAGGGCATGGATGCCGAGCGCGCCGCCGCGCGGCGCGCCGCGTCCGTCCTGGTGCCGATCGTCACCCGTCCCGAGCAGCTGACGGTGCTGTTCACGCGGCGTACCACGCACCTGAAGAACCATTCGGGCCAGATCTCCTTCCCGGGCGGCGGCGAGGAGCCGGGCGATGCGCACCCCGAGGCGACGGCCCTGCGCGAAGCGCGCGAGGAGATCGGGCTCGACCCCTCGTGCGTGGAACTGCTCGGGCGGCTCTCGGACTACCACACGCGCACTGATTTCCGCGTCACGCCCGTGGTGGGGCTGGTGGCGCCGCCTTTCGAGCTGCGCCTGGATGCGCACGAGGTGGACGAGGCGTTCGAAGTGCCGCTGTCTTTCCTGCTCGACCCGGCCAACCACCAGCGCCATGCGCGCGAGTTCCAGGGTCGCAGCGTGCCGTACTACGCGATCCCGTATCGCGACTACTACATCTGGGGCGCCACCGCCGGCATGCTCGTCAACCTGTACCGGTACCTCGCGCAGGAGGCGCCGTGAGCGTGCTCGCGGCCATCGCCGCGCTGCTGCTCGAGCAGTGGCGGCCGCTCGGGGATCGCAAGGCGTACTTCTCGGTGCTCGCGGCCTGGGCCGGCTGGATGGAGCGCTCCTTCAACGCCGGCGAATCGCGCCACGGGCTGATCGCCTGGCTGGTGGCCGTGCTGCCGCCGCTCGCGGCTGCCCTGGCCCTGTACTACCTTCTGCTCTGGGTGAGTCCGCTGCTCGCGCTGGCCTTCAACGTGGCGGCGCTGTACCTCACGCTGGGCTTTCGCCAGTTCAGCCACTACTTCACCGACCTGCAGCTCGCCATCCGCGCGGGCGACCTGGAGCGCGCGCGCGAGCTGCTCGGCGGCTGGCGCGGCGAACCCGCGCAGCATCGCAACCGCGAGGAAGTGATCCGGCTCGCGCTGGAGGAGGCGCTGGTGGCCTCGCACCGCCACGTGTTCGGGGTGCTGTTCTGGTTCGTGCTGCTGCCCGGCCCGAGCGGGGCAATCCTGTACCGGCTTGCCGTCTACCTGCGCCGGCGCTGGCAAGGCCTGGGCGCTTTCGGCGCGTTTGCCGAGCGTGCCTGCGGGCTGCTCGAGTGGCCCGCCGTGCGCGTCACCGCGGCGTCCTTTGCCGTGGTGGGCGATTTCGAGGATGCGGTCTACTGCTGGCGCACGCAAGCGCCGACCTGGCCCGACCCCAATGCCGGCGTGGTGCTGGCGGCGGGAGCCGGCGCGCTGGGCGTGCGCCTCGGGATGCCGCTTGCCGCGATCGACGGCGTGGAGGTGCGCCCCGAACTGGGCGTGGGCGAGACCGCCGATGCGCCATTTCTCGACGGCTTGGTGGGTCTGGTGTGGCGGGCGCTGGTCGTGTGGATCTTCCTGATGGTCCTGCTGTCGCTCGCGCGCCTGCTCTAGGCGCGCCGGGCGGCGCCGCAGCGCCAGCACTGGGTGAACTGCGGTTCCATGGGCTCGCCGCAGTCCGCGCAGGCCCAGGGCGGGCCGCAGGCCGGGGGGCCCTCGCGCAGCAGGCGCTCGGCGCGCTGCGCCTCGCCCGCATCGAGCACCCAGACTTCCGCCTGGCACTCGGCGGGCGGCAGTTCGCCCATCGCCGAGGCGAGCCGGTCGTTCCTTACTTCGGCGCGGATGCCTTCGGCCTGGAGCAGGTTGCGCGCGTGATGCACCGCCACCAGGTCGAACGAGCTGAAGACGCGGCGCACCGCGAGACCGGCTAGAGCTCGAACAGCGCGTCGCACTTGGCGGCGCAGATGAAATCGTTCTCCGACAGGCCGCCCACGGCGTGCGTCCAGTACACGACGCGGCATTTGTTGTAGCCGACCTCGAGGTCGGGATGGTGGTCCTCGCGGTGCGAGACCCAGGCGAGCGCATTCACGAACGCCATCGTGTGGTGATAGTTGGCGAAGGGGTAGACCTTGGCCAGCTTGCCCTCCTCGAGGATCCAGCCCTTGAGGTTCTGCAGCATCTCGCGCGCCTGCTCCGCGGTGTACGCGGGCACGCCGCCCTCGCAAGGCCTGCATTTGCGTTTCACCAGTTCGTTCATGGCGCCTCCCAGGCGCCCGCCTGCAGCCGTGCGATGCGCCGCGCGGCGGGCGGGTGCGAATCGTAGAACGCAGAGTGCAGCGGATCCGGCGTGAGCGTGGCGGCGTTATCCTGGTAGAGCTTCACCAGGGCGCGCGCCAGTTCCGGGGCGCTGGCGTGCGCCGCGGCATACGCGTCGGCCTCGAACTCGTGGCGGCGCGACACCAGGCTGGTCAGCGGCTGCAGGAAGAAGGTGAAGACGGGCATCACCAGGACGAACAGCAACAATCCGATTGCAGCATCCGGCGCCCCCGCGTGCAGGCCCTCGTAGAACCAGGCCTGGTCGATCAGCCGCCCGAGCACCCACAGGAACGCCAGCGACAGCGCAAACAGCAGCGCGACGCGCTTCCACACGTGGTGGCGCCGGAAGTGGCCCAACTCGTGCGCCAGCACCGCCTCGACTTCGCCCGGCGCCAGGCGCGCGAGCAGGGTGTCGAAGAACACGATGCGCTTGGCGGCGCCGAAGCCGGTGAAGTAGGCGTTGCCATGCGCCGAGCGCCGCGAGCCGTCCATCACGTACAGCCCCTTGGAGGTGAACCCGCAGCGCGCGAGCAAGGCCTCGATGCGCTCGGCGAGCGTCGCGTCCGCGAGCGGCGTGAAGCGGTTAAACAGCGGCGCGATGAACGTCGGGTAGATGAGCAGCACCAGCAGATTGAACCCCATCCAGGCGAGCCAGACGTAGAGCCACCAGAGCCCGCCCATGCGTTCCATCAGCCACAGCACCAGGACCAGCAGCGGCAGGCCGAGCGCCGCGCTCAATGCCGCGTGCTTCGCCAGGTCGGCGAGATACAGGCCCGGAGTCATGCGATTGAAGCCGAAGCGCGCCTCGATCACGAACGTGCGATAGACGGACATCGGCAACTCGAGCGCCGAGAGCAGCACCACCGCGCTCGCCACCAGCGCCGTGCCGTGCGCGAGGCCGCCCGCCTCGAACACGCCGGCCCAGGCCGCCCACAACCATTGCAGCACGCCGCCGAGCGTGAGCACGAGGAGCGCCGCGGCGCCGAGCAGGATGTCCGCCATGCCTACGCGCACCTTCGCCACCGTGTAGTCGGCCGCCTTCTGGTGCGCGGCGAGCGGGATCGTCTCGGCGAAGGTCGCCGGCACGGCACCGCGATTCGCGCGCACGTGCGATGCCTGGCGCTGCGCGAGCCACAGGCGGGTAAGTGTCGCTGCCGCGAGCGCGGCGAGGAAGACTGCGGTAAAGGTGTTCATGACGCCGTGAGAGAATACGGCATGCCGGCGGATTCGAACAACCTCATCTGGATCGACATGGAGATGTCGGGTCTGGCGCCGGACACCGACCGCATCTTGGAAATTGCGCTGCTAGTCACCGATGCGCAGTTGCAGGCCGTCGCCGAGGGGCCGGTGCTGGTCGTGCACCAGCCCGACGAGGTGCTGGCCGCCATGGACTCATGGAACACGGGCGTGCACGGCAAGTCCGGGCTCGTCGCCAAGGTGAAGGCCTCGACGCTGGACGAGGCGACCGTGGAAGCGCGCATGCTCGAATTCCTCGCGCAGCACGTGCCCGCGGGCGTCTCGCCCATGTGCGGCAACTCGATCTGCCAGGACCGGCGCTTCCTCGCGCGCTGGATGCCGCGGCTGGAAGCGTACTTCCACTACCGCAACCTCGACGTCTCCACGTTGAAGGAGCTGGTGAAGCGCTGGAAGCCGGAGGCCGCCAAGGGCCTGAAGAAGGAGGGCAAGCACGAAGCCCTCGCCGACATCCTCGACTCGATCGAGGAGCTCAAGTTCTACCGCCGGACGGTGATGACCATCTAAATAGGGACAGTCCCCATTTTTCTCATTTGCGAATCATGTGCAAATGAGAAAAATGGGGACTGTCCCTATTTAGGCTTGCACCTCCACGATGCACTCGATCTCCACGGGGATGCCCATGGGGAGCGAGCCCATGCCGACCGCCGAGCGGGCGTGCTTGCCGGCCTCGCCCAGCACTTCGACGAACAGGTCCGAGCAGCCGTTGATCACCTTGGGGTGATCCTCGAACTCGGGCATCGCGTTGACCATGCCGAGGAGCTTCACCACGCGCTTGACGCGGTCGAGGCTGCCGAGCTCGGCCTTCATGACGGCCAGCAGGTCGAGCCCCACGGTGCGAGCGTGCTGGTAGGCCTCTTCGGCCGTGTAGTCGCGGCCGACCTTGCCCTTCGGGCGCTTGCCGTTCACCGCGCGCGGGCCCTTGCCTGAGAGAAACAGAAGATCTCCGGCCCTCACCGCATTGACGTAGTTCGCGACCGGCGCCGAGACAGTCCCGAGATCGATACCCAGTGCCTTCAGGCGTCTTTCGGCGCTCACAGCGGCACCACCTTGCCCGGGTTGAGCAGGTTCTCCGGGTCGAAAGTGCGCTTGAGGTCTCGCATCAGGTCCACCGCCTCGCCCAACTCTTCCACCAGGTAGGCCTGCTTGCCCAGGCCGATGCCGTGCTCGCCGGTGCAGGTGCCTTCCATGGCGAGCGCGCGCTTCACCACGCGCAGGTTGAGCGCCTTGGCCTCCTCCATGTCGGACTTGCTCGCCGGGTCGATGAGGATCACGAGGTGGAAGTTGCCGTCGCCCACGTGCCCGAAAAGCGGGATCGGCATCGACGCCTTGTCGATGTCCCGGGTGGTCTCGACGATGCACTCGGCGAGGCGCGAGATCGGCACGCACACGTCGGTGGAGATGGCGCGCGAGCCGGGCTTCAGCTGCAGGCAGGCGAAGTACGCGTGGTGGCGCGCCTCCCACAGCTTGGTGCGCTCCTCGGGCTTGGTGGCCCACTGGAAGTCCAAGCCCCCGTTCTCGCGGGCGATCTCCTGCACCATCTCGGCCTGCTCGACGACCCCGGCCTCGGTGCCGTGGAATTCCAGCAGCAACGTCGGCATCTCGCGGTGGCTGGTCTTGTTGTGCTTGTTGAGCGCCGCCATGGTGGTCGCGCACAGCAATTCGCTTCTCGCGATCGGGATGCCCGATTGCAGCGTCTGGATCACGGTGTCGGCCGCGCCCTTGACCGTCTGGAACGCGCACACCGCGGCCGACATCGCCGCCTGCACCGGATGCAGCTTCACTGTCACCTCGGTGATGATGCCCAAGGTGCCTTCCGAACCCACGAACAGCCGGGTCAGGTCGTAGCCTGCGGACGATTTCTTCGCGCGGCGCGCGGTCTGGATGATGCGGCCATCCGCAAGCACCACCTTCAGCGAGATCACGTTCTCGCGCATGGTGCCGTAGCGGACCGCGTTGGTGCCCGAGGCGCGCGTCGCGCTCATGCCGCCCAGCGTCGCGTCCGCGCCCGGGTCGATCGGGAAGAACAGGCCCGTGTGCTTGATGTGCTCGTTCAACTGCTTTCTCGTCACGCCGGCCTGCACCACGGCGTCGAGGTCCTCCTGGTGCACCGCAAGCACCTGGTTCATGCGGCTCATGTCGATGCACACGCCGCCCTGGATGGCGAGGATGTGCCCCTCGAGCGAGGTGCCCACGCCGTAGGGAATCATCGGCACGCGATGGCGCCGGCAGATCATGACGATGTCGCGCACCTCCTCGGTGCTTTGCGGGAACACCACCGCGTCGGGCGGCGCGTACGGCAGGTAAGACTCGTCCTTGCCGTGGTGTTCGCGGATGCCGGCGGAGGTGGTGACGCGCTCGCCGAGCAGGGTCTGCAGCTCCGCGAGGACGCTCTGGTCGAATTCGCGCGGCTTGTTCATGAATTCATTCTAGTCCGATTTCGCCGTCGAACGGCACCTTCACCCCGAGCGCGGGGATCTCCAGCGTGACCCGCGCGGCGAGCTTCTCGTTGCCCTTCAACTTGCCCGCGGCGAGCGCGGCTTGCACCGCCTGCTCGATCTCGCGCTGCGAGCTCACCCCCACCATCTTCAGGAACTTGCGGATGCCGAGATTGAAGGTTTCCTGGTCCATGCGTCACGTCCTCCCCTGGTTTTCGAGTATCTCACCGGCCAGCTGCTTGCCGAGCTCCACGCCCCACTGGTCGAAGCTGTTCACGTTCCAGATGACGCCCTGCGTGAAGACCTTGTGCTCGTAGGCCGCGACCAGCGCGCCGAGCGCGCGCGCATCGATGCGCGCCAGGCGCAGGGTATTCGAAGGCCGGTTGCCGGGATAGCGCCGGTGCGCCGGCAACGCCGGGTCCGCCGTGCCGAACGCGAGCGCGCGCGCCTGCGCCTCGGCGTTGGCGTCGAGCGCCGCGCTCACGCCGGCGACGATGAAATCGGCGGGCACCGCCTGCGTGCCCTGGTGCAGCAGCTGGTGGAAGGAGTGCTGGCTCACCGTGCCTTCGGCACCCCACACCACGGGGGCGGTGGCGTAATCGAGCACGCGCCCCTCGCGGTCCACGCGCTTGCCGTTGGACTCCATTTCCAGCTGCTGCAGGTAGGCGGGCAGGAGCTTGAGCGCATGCGCGTACGGCAGCACGCAGTGCGTGGCGGCGCCGAGGAAGTTCACGTTCCACACGCCGATGAGCGCGAGCAGCACGGGCACGTTCTTCTCCAGCGGTGCGTCGAGGAAATGCCGGTCCATGTCGCGGCCGCCGGCGAGGAACTCGTCGAACGCCTGCGGCCCGAGCGCGGCGAGCGCGCTGAAGCTGGCCGCCGACCAGATGGAGAAGCGCCCGCCGACCCAGTCCCACATCGGCAGCACCTCGGCGGCGCCGAAGGCGCGCGCCGCGGTCTCGTTGGCGGTCACGGCGAAGATGCGGCCACGCCCTCCCAGCCACGCCTTCGCCGCGCGCGCGTTGGCGAGCGTCTCGGCGGTGCTGAAGGTCTTCGACACCGCGACCACCAGCGTGCGGGCCGGGTCTGCGCCCTCGAGCGCGCGCTCGAGGTCCAGCGGGTCGATGTTGGCCGCGAAGCGCACCTCATGGCGCGCGTTCGTGCCGAGCGCGTCCAGCAGCAGGCGCGCACCGAGGTCCGAGCCGCCGGTGCCCAGGTGCACGATGCGCTGCACGCCTTGCAGGCCGGCGGCGAGCGAGCGCATGCGCGCCAGCGTCTGCACGACTTCGGCGGGCGCCGCGTCGCCCGCGCGCAGCGCGGCATGGCGCACGGCACGCCCCTCGGTCGCGTTGATCGGCTCGCCCGCGAACATCGCGGCGCGCCATGCCGCGAAGCCGCGCGCCTCGGCGAGCTGCGCCAGCAGGCGCAGCGTCAGCACCCCGGCGCGCTGGCGCGAGTAATCGAGCATCAGGCCGGGGGCCTGCGCGCCGAACTGCGCGCCGCGCTGCGCATCGTCGCGGAAGGCGTCGGCGAGCCGCGCCTCGCGCCAGCTCTCGGCGTGCGCCGCAAGCTTCGCCCAGGCGGGGCACTCGGTGGGCGGTGTGGTGTTCATCGCGTATCCAGCCGGTACAGCCGGTAGCGCTCGCCCCGGTCGCCGGGCCGGCCGACGTCGGCGAGCTTGGACCATTCGGCGCTCGGGCCGTCGAGCTCATTGCCGGGGTGGCCCTGCACGAGGAACAGCCGGCAGCCGTCCCGGCCCGCGCGCGCGGCGGGCTCGACGCGCAGGGCCGCGTGATAGCTGAGCGCCGCGCGCTGCCCCGCGCCGAGGTTCTGGCCGGCGATGCAGCCCGCCGCCACGGGCACGCGGGACCGCAGCTGCAACGCCACCGACTGGTAGCTCTTCTGGTAGTCGGCCCACGGCATCCACAAGGCGGCGAAGCTGCCCCACAGCAACGTGATGCCCGCCGCCCAGCGCGTCACGCCGCGCATCGGCGAGGGCGAGGTGAAGAACGCCACGTAGATCCAGCCCAGCATCAGCGCGACGGCGAGCAGGAACGGCGCCAGCGCGAACTTCGCCATGAAGCCCGGCGCTGCCTTGGCGAAGCTGGCGGCGATCCCCGTCGGCACGCCGAGCATCATGGCGCAATAGCCCAGCCAGACGATCAGCGCGAAGAACGTGAAGCACATGACCGCGAACCAGTCGAGCGCCGCCGCCGCGCCGCGGCGCAGCTGCTGCACGCCTTCGGCGCCGAGCAGCGCCAGCGGCACCAGCAGCGCTATGAGGCCGATGTCGTGCGCGGGCCCGGTGAGCGCAAGCGCCGCGAGCGTAAGCGCCGTCGAGGTGGCCGGCACGAACAGGCGCGGTTGGCGCCATTCGCCGCGCCGCGCCCACAGCGCCCACGCCGCGAGCGGCCAGGCGGGCCAGGCGAACCAGCTGCCGGTGACGAGGAAATAGCGCAGGTTCTCCAGCGGCGCGCCCTGGAACTGCACGGCGAGCGACCACCAGGCGGAAAGCACGTCGGCGGCGCGTTGCGCGAGCGCCCAGGGCCAGCTTGCGGCAACCAGCAGCGCGGCGAGCGCCGCCGCGCCGAGGAACGGCACCGCGCGCCAGCTGCGCCAGCGCTCGCACGCCGCGTGCGCCGCGAGCACGCTGAGCGCGAGCGCGGCGGGCAACGCCGGCCCGAGCGAAAGGAACATCAAGCCGAGCGCGGCGCCGAAGCCCGCGCCGCGCGCGAGCGGTTGCTCGTGCGCGCGCGGCAGCACGGCGTAGGCGGCGCAGGCCGCGGCGAGCGCGGCCAGCTCCGGCAGCGCCTCGTGCGCGTGCACCAACAGGCCGATCGAGCCCGCCAGCAGCAGCGGCGCCGCGGCGCCGGCGGTGCGGTACAGCAGCCACAGGGCGGCGAACATGCACAGGCCGCTCGCCAGGCGCGCCGCGCCGTGGAACGGCATCAGGCCGCCCAGCAGCTTGCCGAACGCGAGCGCCAGCCAGTGATACAACGGCGGATCCTCCGGCCAGGGCTCCCCGGCGACGCGCGGCACGATCCAGTCGCCCGAGACGTGCATCTGGTGCGCGATCTCGATGACGATGGCATCGTAGGTCTTCCACAGGTCGTGGCCGGCGAGCCCGGGCAGCACGAAGGCCGCCGCGATGAGCGCCAGCACCGCGGGCGCGGGCGGCAGCGCGAGGCGGGGAATCATGGCGCGATTCTAGGCCCTGAAAAGAAAAAGGCAGCCTTGGCTGCCTTTTTCTTGCCGGGGCGCGGCACGTTCAGGCCGTTTTCTTGGCCCGGGTATAGCGGCGCTTGAATTTCTCCACGCGTCCGGCCGTGTCCACGATCTTCTGCTTGCCGGTGTAGTACGAATGCGACTCCGAGGACACCTCGACCTTGACCACCGGGTACTCCAGGCCGTCGGTCCACTTCATGGTCTCGCGGCCCTGCACCTCGATCGCCGAGCGCGACAGGAACGAGTGGTTGGAACTGGTGTCGAGGAAGATCACCGGGTGGTATTCGGGATGGCCGGAAGGCTTCATGGGGGTCTAGGTGCTTGAAAGGGTGGGAATTATAAGGGGGACAGTCGCCATTTACAAACCAAAACCTAAGGGGACAGTCCCCATTTGCAAAACCCGCAAATGGGGACAGTCCCTACCCGCGCCGCATGGAGTCGAAGAACTCCGCGTTGTTCTTGGTGGCGCGCAGCTTGTCGATGAGGAATTCCGCGGCTTCGAGCTCGTCCATGGGAAACAGGAGCTTCCGGAGCACCCAGATCTTTTGCAGCAGCTCCTTCGGGATCAGCAACTCCTCGCGGCGGGTGCCGGAGCGGTTGACGTTGATCGCCGGGAAGATGCGCTTTTCGTGCATGCGCCGGTCAAGATGGATTTCCATGTTGCCGGTGCCCTTGAACTCCTCGTAGATCACGTCGTCCATGCGGCTGCCGGTGTCGATCAGCGCGGTGGCGATGATGGTGAGCGAGCCGCCTTCCTCGACGTGGCGCGCGGCGCCGAAGAAGCGCTTGGGCTTTTGCAGCGCGTTGGCGTCCACGCCGCCGGTGAGCACCTTGCCCGAGGCCGGCACCACCGCGTTGTAGGCGCGCGCGAGGCGCGTGATGGAGTCGAGCAGGATCACCACATCGCGCTTGTGCTCGACCAGGCGCTTGGCCTTCTCGATCACCATCTCGGCCACCTGCACGTGGCGCGAGGCCGGCTCGTCGAAGGTGGAGGCGACGACCTCGCCGCGCACCGAGCGGCTCATTTCGGTGACTTCCTCCGGGCGCTCGTCGATCAGCAGCACGATCAACGACACCTCGGGGTGGTTGGACACGAGCGCATGCGCGATGTGCTGCAGCATCACGGTCTTGCCCGCCTTGGGCGGGGATACGATCAGGCCGCGCTGGCCCTTGCCGATCGGCGCGACGATGTCGATCACGCGGCCGGTGAGGTTCTCCTCGGCCTTGATCTCGCGCTCCAGCTTGAACATCTCGTCCGGATGCAGCGGCGTGAGGTTCTCGAACAGGATCTTGTTCTTGGCCGCCTCGGGGATCTCGCCGTTGACCTTGTCGACCTTGACCAGCGCGAAGTAGCGCTCGCCGTCCTTCGGGGTCCGGATCTCGCCCTCGATGGTGTCGCCGGTGTGCAGGTTGAAGCGGCGGATCTGCGACGGGCTGACGTAGATGTCGTCGGTGCTCGCGAGGTAGGAAGTCTCGGGCGAGCGCAGGAAGCCGAAGCCGTCGGGCAGCACTTCCAGCGTGCCGTCGCCGAAAATCGATTCGCCTTTCTTCGCCTGGTTCTTCAGCAGCGCGAAGATCAGGTCCTGCTTGCGCATGCGGCTCGCGTTGTCGATCTGGTTCTCGACCGCGGTTTCCACGAGTTGCGTGACGTGCTGGCTCTTCAGTTCAGACAGATGCATGGACGAGTCAATAGAGGCTGCGGGGACTTGCCGACTTGTTCCGTATGGGAGGGCCGCTGCGCCTGGGAACTGCGGCGCGCGCCGGACTTTGCTTCAATGCTGCCTTACGTCTTTTTTTTACTGCCGCCGCCCCGGAAGCGCCAGGGCGGATTTGTCGTGGAGCGTAAGGGGTTTAGATATTGCTGTCAAGGAACGCGGTGAGCTGCGACTTGGTCAGCGCGCCCACCTTCGTCGCCTCGAGGTTGCCGTTCTTGAACAACATCAGCGTCGGGATGCCGCGGATGCCGAACTTGGCGGGCACCGCCTGGTTCTCGTCGACGTTGATCTTGGCGATCTTCAGGCGCCCGTCGTATTCCCGGGCCACCTGGTCGAGGATCGGCGCGATCGACTTGCACGGGCCGCACCACTCGGCCCAGTAGTCCACCAGGACCGGGACTTCGGATTGCAGCACTTCGGGTTCGAAGCTGGCGTCGGTGACGTGATGGATCTGCTGGGTGCTGCTCATGGTTCCTCGGGGGACTTGCAGGGAGCCGTCATTATGGGGGCGTACGCGACGGAACCCAAGTGCGCGTGCTAAACTACGGATTCGATTAACCTTTTTTTTGCCCTCGCAGGTTCTCCTGGATGACCTACGTCGTCACCGAAAGCTGCATCAAGTGCAAGTACACGGACTGTGTCGACGTGTGCCCGGTGGACTGCTTTCGCGAAGGACCGAACATGCTGGTGATCGATCCCGACGAGTGCATCGACTGCACCCTGTGCGTGCCGGAGTGCCCGGTGGAGGCGATCTTCGCCGAGGACGACGTCCCCGACGGCCAGCGCGACTGGATTGCCCGCAACAAGGAACTGGCGGCCGGCTGGCAGCCGATCATCGAAAGAAAACCCGCGCCGGCGGATGCCGACGAGTGGGCAAAAGTTAAGCAAAAGAACCATTTACTGGAAAAGTAAGGGCCAAATGGGGACAGTCCCTATTTACCGTACAGCCCGGCTTTCGCCTTGCCGCTGAATACGCGGTAGGCGAAGACGGTGTAGCCGATGAGGAACGGCAGCACGATCGCCACGCCGATCAGCGTCACGGTCAGCGCCGACGGGTGCGCGGCCGCTTCCCACAGGGTGAGCCAGCCGATCACCACGTACGGGAACACGCTGTAGGCGAGCCCAAGGAAGGCGAGCACGAAGATCGCCACCGCGCCGGCGAACGGCTTCCAGTCCGAGCGTCCCAGCGAGCGCCACACCCAGAGCCAGGACACGACCGAGGCCGCCGGCAGCACCATCAGCGCGAGCGTTTGCGGGAAGTCGAACCAGCGCGCGTAGACCTGCTCGCTCACCACGGGCGTGCCGAGGGACACCAGCGCCACGCCGAGCGCCACCCAGAGCAAGCCCCACTTCGTCCAGCCCAGCGCCTTTGTCTGCAGCGGCCCTTCTGTGCGCAGGATGAGCCAGCTCGCCCCGAGCAGCACGTAGCCGCCGCACAGCGCCGCGCCCACCAGCAGCGAGAAGAGGAGGTAGTTCCAGCCCGGCTGGAACGCGGTGAGGTAGCGCCCGAGCATGAAGCCTTGCGCGAAGCTGGCGAGGAACGAGCCGAACCAGAACAGCCAGTTCCACAGCTCCGCGTGCCAGCCCACCGCCTTCATGCGCAACTCGAAGGACACGCCGCGCAGCATGAGCCCGGTGAGCATCGCCGCCACCGGCAGGTACAGCGCGCCGAGGATGTAGCCGTGCGCCGTCGGAAAGGCGATCAGCAGGATGCCCACGCCGAGCACCAGCCAGGTCTCGTTGGCGTCCCAGAACGGGCCGATCGAGGCCACCATCACGTCCTGCTCCGCGTCGCTCGCCGCCGGCATCAGCATGCCCACGCCGAGGTCGTAGCCATCCAGCACCACGTAGGCGAGGATCGACGCGCCCATCAGGATCGCGAAGATGAGCGGCAGGTCGAGGCTCATTGCCGGGCGCCTTCCCGAGCCAGGTGCGTGAGGACCACGATGTAGGCGAGCAGCATCACGCTGTAGACGAACACATAGCCGGCGAGGCTCGCCCCCAGCGCCGCGTCCGGCACGCGCCCCACCGCGTCGGCGGTGCGCAGGATGCCGGTGACCAGCCACGGCTGGCGCCCCATCTCGGTGACGATCCAGCCGGCGAGCGTCGCGATCCAGCCCGAGAAGGTCATGCCGGCGAAGGCCCACAGCAGCCAGCGCGGCGGGGCGGGCTGGCGCAACCGCCACGCGCCGAACCAGGCCAGCGCCAGCATCAGCACCCCCACGCCCACCATGATGCGAAAGGCGAAGAACACCGGCGCCACCGGCGGGAGGTCGGGCATGAAGTGCTCCAGCCCCTGGATCTCGGCGTCGAAGTCGTGCTTGAGCACGAAGCTCGCGAGCTTCGGGATCTCGATCGCAAAATCGTTCCTGCCCGCGAGCTCGTTCGGGATCGCGAACAGTACGAGCGGTGCGCCCTTCTGCGTCTTCCACGCGGCTTCCATCGCGGCGATCTTGGCCGGCTGGTGCTCGAGCGTGTTCAGGCCGTGCAGGTCGCCGACGAGGACTTGCAGCGGCGCGAGCACCGCCGCCGCCACCACCGCGGCGCGCAACGTGCGCAGCGCGCCCGCATCCGCCGCCTCCTGCAGCAGGCGCCAGGCCGACAAGCCCGCCACCAGGAACGAGGCGGTGAGGCCGCTCGCCAGCATCATGTGCGTGAAGCGGTAGGGGAACGACGGGTTGAAGAGCACCGCGATCCAGTCGCCCGCGATCAACGCATCGCCGTCCATCACGTGGCCGGCGGGCGTTTGCATCCAGGAATTGAGCGCGAGGATCCAGAACGCCGAGAGGGTGGTGCCCACCGCCACCATCACCGCCGAGGCGATGTGCACGCGCGTGGACACGCGGTTCATGCCGAACAGCATCACGCCGAGGAAGGTCGCCTCGAGGAAGAACGCGGTGAGCACCTCGTAGCCCAGCAGCGGCCCGGCGATGTTGCCCACCTGCTGCATGTAGCCCGGCCAGTTGGTGCCGAACTGGAAGCTCATGGTGATGCCCGAGACCACGCCCATGGCGAAGGTGAGGGCGAAGATCTTCACCCACAGGCGGTAGGTGGCGAGGTCGCCCGCGTCGCCGGTGCGCGCGTAGCGCACGCGAAAGGCGATCAGGTACCAGGCGAGCGCGATGCTGATGGTGGGAAACAGGATGTGGAACGCGATGTTGAGCCCGAACTGGGCCCGGGCGAGGAGGAGGGCGTCGCCGGCATCCATGCGCCCGTATTGTCGCCCCGAGCGGTTTCCCCGCGCAATGCGGCGTATGCTGGGCGCTCATCCGGAGAGTCCATTGGAATACGTCTGGTTCGTGGTGGTCGGCCTCGCGGTCGGTCTGGTGGTGGGCAGGTTCCTGCAGGGCAACAATTTCGGCATCGTCGGCGACATGGCTTTCGCGGTCGGCGGCGCGCTCGTGTTCGGCATCGGGCTCGGCGCCTCGGGCATCGTCCCCGAGGGCGGCGTGGCGGGGCGCGTGGTGATGGCCGGGCTCGGCGCCATCGTCGCGCTGTTCCTGCGGCGCGTGATGAGGTCGGTGTAGCGTTGCACGAGACGACCGGCGCCAGCCGTTCGCGCCGGCCTGCCCTACCAGATCACCTCCAGCGAGGGCAGCTTGCGCAGTCGCGCGTCGCCGCTCACCAGCGGCGCGCGCTGCGCGAGCGCCGTGGCGGCGATGAGGCGGTCGGCGGGATCGCCGTGCCCGAATTCATCTGACTGCGCCAGCACCGCCACCGCGGGCGTGATCGGCAGCACGCGAACGGCGCGGCCGTGCACCATCGCCTCGAGGAAGGTTTTCGCATCCGCGTCGATTTTCAGCCTGCCGCGGGCGATGAGCATGGCGATCTCCCACAGGCTCACGTCGCTGCAGGCGATCGCCCCGGCGGCATGCGCGTCCTCGATCGCGGCGCGGGCGCGGCGCGTGAGGCGTTTCGGGTCCAGCGCGTCGTTGACGAGGACGTGCGTGTCCAGGACGATCAACGCTCGGCGTCCCAGGTGTCGCCGCTCGGGCTGACGATGTCGCCGATGACGGCGCTCTTGCGCAGCGACTTGAGGTACTGGCGCGCGGCGGCCTGCCGGTCCGCCTCGGGGACGATGCGCGCGATCACCTTGCCATGCACGGTGACCTCGATCTCGCCGCCTGCCTGCACCTCGGCCAGGTAGGCGGGAAGGTTCTGGCGCAGCTCGGTGATGTTGACTTTGGACATGGCGGCCTGGCGCGATACGTACAGATTCAGTGTACAGAACGCGCGTGGCCCGGGTCAAGCGCCCGGCCTCGACTAAACTGCGGCGCATGGGCGCGCCGGTGATACCGAGAAACGAGCTGTTCGGCCGCCTCGCCGAGGGGCATGCCGCGCGCCTCACCGTGGTCACCCCCAACCGGCGCCTCGCGCAGGCGCTCGCGCGCGAGTTCGACGCGGGGCAGGCGGCGAAGGACCTGAACGTGTGGGAGACGGCGGACATCCTGCCGTTCTCCGCGTTCGTCGAGCGCCTGTACGAAGACGCGCTTTACTCCGACATCGCGTCGCAGCTGCCGGCGCTGCTCACGGGCGCGCAGGAGCGCGCGCTGTGGGAGGCCGTGATCCGCGCGAGCGGCTGGGGCGGGCTGCTGCTCGCCGTGCCGCAGGCGGCTGCGGATTGCGCGCGCGCCTGGGAGCTGGCGCACGGCTGGAGGATCGCCGGCGCACTCGGCGCCTTTCCCGGCAACGACGACGCCGTCGCCTTCGCCGAGTGGGCGAAGGAGTATGCGAAGCGCTGCGCGAAGGACGGGCACACCGACGCCGCGCGCCTGGCCGACCTCGTCGCGCCGTTGCTGAAGGAGGCCGCGCTGCGCAAACCGGAACTGCTCGTCGCCTACGCCTTCGAGGACTTCACGCCGCAGGCGCGCGGGTTCCTCGACGCTTGCGCGCAGGCGGGCATCGAAGTCCGGACGTGCGCGCCGGAAGGTAGGGTGGGCCAACGGCCCACCCTACGGGTGTTTCCCTCGGCGCGGGAGGAACTGGATGCCGCGGCGCAGTGGGCGCGCGCGAAGTTCGAGGCTGGCGCCACGCGCATCGGTGTGGTGGTGCCCGAGCTCGGGCTGCGGCGCAAGGAAGTGGCGCGCGTCTTCGCGCGCAGCCTGCAGCCGGGCCACAACCTGCCGGACGCGACGCCGCGCGCGCTGCCCTTCAATATTTCGCTGGGCGCGCCGCTCGCCGACTACCCGTTGGCGAGAGCAGCGCTGTCGATCCTCGAAGTCGCGGCCGGTGAAATTCCCTTCGAGCAGGCTTCAAGGCTTGTGCGTTCCCCTTTCATCGCCGGCGCGTCCGCCGAGATGGCGCCGCGCGCGCTCCTCGATGCGGAACTTCGAAGCGTCGCGCCGGCGAAACTCGGCCTCGGCAAGCTCATCGGCCTCATCGAAGGCGCGCCGGTCTTACGACGGAGTCTTGAGGCCTTGTTCGCCGTGCCGAAACCGGACACAGGCTCCCCCCACGACTGGGGCCGCCAATTCACCGGACTGTTGATGGCCGCGGGCTTCCCGGGCGAACGCAGCCTCGACTCCGACGAATTCCAGGCGCAAGCGAAATTCAACGAAACCCTCGCCGAATTCGCCAGGCTCGAGCGCGTCACCTCGCGGATGTCGAATCGGGAAGCGATCGCGAATCTGCGCCGCTTGTGCGCCGAGACCCTGTTCCAGCCCGAATCGCCCGACGCGCCGATCCAGGTGCTCGGCACGCTCGAGTCGCTGGGGCTCGAATTCGACGCCTTGTGGGTCAGCGGGCTGACCGACGAAGCCTGGCCGATGCGCGCGCGGCCCAATCCGTTCCTGCCGCCGGCGCTGCAGAAGAAGGCGGGAATTCCCGAAGCCTCTCCGGACAAGACGCTCGAGCGCTGCAGGAGCATCACGCAGGGTTGGTTTGCAGCAGCGCCGGTAGTGATCGTGTCGTATCCCGCCCACGAAGACGATCGGGCGCTTTTAGGGTCTGCCCTGATCTCCGGCGTTTCCTCGCCTTTGGAAACGCCGGAGACCATGAAGGTCGCCCGGTACAGGGACTCGATTTTCGCGGCAAGGCGAACCGAGTCCGTGGTGGATGAACAGGCGCCTGCCCTTGCAACGAACACGCCCAAAGGCGGCACGCGAATCCTGGTGGACCAGGCTGCGTGTCCATTCAGGGCGTTTGCGAGACACAGGTTGCGGGCGGAGGGCCTGGAGGAGCCGCAGGAAGGCCTGGACGCGATGGACCGCGGTTCTCTTCTGCACTCCCTCATGAAATCGTTGTGGACCGAACTGAAGGGCAGCGAGGGCCTGAAGCAGGACGTGGCTCCGGCCATCGAGAAAGCGGCACGGCTGGCGGTGCAGGAAGCAGGGCTGGAAGAACCGTTCGCCGCGCTGGAGCGCAAGCGCCTCGCCAGGCTCGCGCGCGAGTGGCTGGAGGTGGAGCGCGAGCGCGCGCCGTTCGAAGTCGTCGCGATGGAGGACCCGCGCGAGCTGGCGGTGGCGGGGCTGACGCTGCGCGGGCGGATCGATCGCCTCGACAAGCTCGCCTCCGGCGGCCACGCCCTCATCGACTACAAGACCGGCAATCCTTCCCCCCACCAGTGGATGAACCAGCGGCCCGAGGATCCGCAGCTGCCGCTCTACGCGCTGAATGCGTCCGAGCCCGTCTGCGCCGTCGCCTTCGCCAAGCTGAAGACCGGCGGCATGCGCTACATGGGCTTCTCGCAAGCGAAGGATGCGATCCCGAAGGTGAAGCGGGCGGAGGATTGGGATGCGCTGCTCGCCGGCTGGACGAAGGAGCTGGCGGTGTTGGGATCGGGCTTCGCCGCGGGCGACGCGCGCGTGGACCCCAAGAAGCTGCTATCGACCTGCCGCACCTGCGACCTGCAGCCCTTGTGCCGCGTGCACGAGCGCCTCTCCGCGCTCGGCGACGAAGGGGAGGACGCGTGACGCTAGGTCCAGACCTCGTAGCCCTTGGCCTTGCGCGCGAGGCCGCCGTGCAGATCCAGCATCTTCTCGCGCCAGGCGAACACGGGGTCGTCGGGCTCCAGCAGCCGCTGCGGCGACAAGGCGCGCGCCCACTGGAACGCGCCGAACAGGATGTAGTCGGCGAAGGCGGGGGCCCTGCCGCAGACGTAGGGCTCCTGCACCAATTGCTTTCGCACCGGCAAGAGCGCAGTGCGCAGGTCGGCGACGCCCTTCTTCGGGTCGCTGCCGAACTGCTCGAGCGTCATGCCGAAGCGCTTCTCGCGCGATTGCCGGAAGTAGGCCTTGTCCTTCTCGTGGATCGCGTTGAAGACGTCCATGACCATGGCGCGGAAGATCGGGCCGTGGATCGTGGTCTCCACCCAGGTCTTGAAGACGAAGGCGAGGGACTTCGCCTGCGCGCCCTCGAACAGCGGCCGGTCGGGGACCTTGGCCTCGAGGTACTCCGCGATCGCCCAGGAGTCGTGCACCACCTGGTCGCCGTCCTGCAGCACGGGGACCAGGCCCTGCCCGGAGAAGGCGATCTTGTCGGTGTCGGTGAAGCGCCAAGGCAGGGTTTGCGCCGCGAGGCCCTTGTGCGCGAGCGCCATGCGGATGCGCCAGCAGTAGGGCGAAAACAGGCGATCGTCTTCCGCCGCGGCGAGCTCCCACAATTTCATTCCCATGGCGGCCATGATAGCTGACCAGTCGCAGCGCGACGCCGCGCTCGACGTCACGCGCTCGTTCATCGTGCAGGCGCCCGCCGGCTCGGGGAAGACCTCCTTGCTGGTGGCGCGGTTCCTCAGGCTCCTCGAGTCGGTCAAGCAGCCAGAGGAGGTGGTGGCCATCACCTTCACCAAGAAGGCGGCCGCCGAAATGCGCGAGCGCGTGCTGCGGGAAGTGCCGGCGGAGCTCGCGCCGCGCCTGCGCATCCAGACCATCGACGCCTTGTGCGCCTCGCTCACCGCGCAGATGCCGGTGCTGGCGCGCTTCGGCGCGCAGCCGGGGGTGGCGGAGGATGCCTCCGCGCTATACGAGGAGGCGGCCTCGCGGACCTTGCGCGGACTCGATCCGCCGTCGGCGCGGCTGCTCGCGCACCTCGACAACAACGTCGCGGACGCAACCAGGCTCCTTGCGCAGATGCTCGAGCGGCGCGACCAGTGGCTGAGGAAGACCGGCGGCGCGCCGACGCGCAAGGAGCTGGAGGCGGCGCTGAAGGAGGAGCGCGAGCGGCTGATCGCGCGCGCGCAGGCGCTCTGGCCGCAGGCAAGCCCGGAGCGGGCGGAGGCGCTGCTGACCAAGAAGTGCGAGTGGCGCAAGCGTCCCGCCGCGCCGGCGGAGCTGGTGGCGATCGAAGGGCTGGAGGGCGCGCTCGCGGCGCTGCTCTCGGCGCCGCCGGAGCAATATTCGTCTGCGCAATGGGAGGCGCTGGAGGCGATCCTCGCGCTGTTGAACCCCGCGGTGGCGCAGCTGCGGCTCCTGTTCGCGGAGAAGGGCGAGGTGGATTTCACCGAGATCGCGCACGGCGCGCTCGCGGCGCTCGGCACCGAGGACGAGCCCACGGATCTCTTGTTGTCGCTCGACGTGCGGGTACAGCACCTGCTCGTCGATGAATTCCAGGACACGTCCAACTCGCAGTGGGAGCTGCTCGAGCGCTTGACGGCCGGGTGGCAGGAGGGCGACGGGCGCACGGTGTTCGTCGTCGGCGATCCGATGCAGTCGATCTACCGCTTTCGCGACGCGCAGGTGGGACTGTTCCTGCATGCGCGGCGCGCGGGGCTGAAGAATGTTTCCCTCCAGCCGCTCACGCTCGCCACCAATTTCCGCTCACAGGGCGCCATCGTCGACTGGGTGAACCGCGTGTTTCCCTCGGTGCTGCCGCCTTCCGAGGACGAAGCCTCCGGCGCGGTGCCGTATTCGCCTTCCGTGCCGTTCGAGGAGGCGGACGCGGAAGGCGCGCCCACGCTGGAGCTATTCGCCGACCGGATGGGGGAAGCGAAGCGCGTGGCGCAGCTTTGCGCGGAGGCGCGCGGCAAGACCGCCATTCTTGTTCGCAACCGCAGCCACCTCGAGTACGTGGTGGAGGAGTTGAAGCGCACCGGCATCCGCTACCGCGCGGTGGAGATCGAGCAGTTGGGCGAGAAGCAGGTCGTCCAGGATCTCTTCGCGCTGACGCGCGCTTTGACCCATCTCGCCGACCGCGTCGCCTGGCTTTCCGTTCTTCGCGCGCCGTGGTGCGGGCTCACGCTTGCCGAGCTCTCTGCCTACTTCGAGCCCCATCCCCATTCGACTGTCTGGGAGCTGATCCAGTCCCAGCCGCGCCTGGCGCGCCTCGCCTCGATCCTTCGCCCTGCGCTGGAGAACCGCCTGCGCGGCACCTTGCGCGACCGCGTGGAGGGCGCCTGGCTCGCGCTGGGCGGGCCTGCCTGCGTGCTGGATGCCACCGATCTCGAGGACGCCGAGATCTTCTTCGACGAGCTGGAGCGGCTGGAGGAAGCGGGCGAGCTCGCGGACTTCGGCGCGCTCGCCGAGTCCCTGTCCAAGCTCTTCGCGCTGCCGGATGTGGAAGCGGGGCCTGAGGCCGTGGAGATCATGACCATCCACAAGGCGAAGGGCCTGGAGTTCGACACCGTCATCGTTCCAGGCTTGGATCGGCTGCCGCGTTCCGGCCGCAAGCCCCTGTTCGCCTGGCGCGCGCTTCCGGGTGGCCGCCTGCTGCTCGCGCCGATCGACGAGACGGGCGGGGATGCGGAGCCTCTGTATACGTACGTCTGTTCCCTGGATCGGGAGGCGGAGGACATCGAGGCGGGGCGCTTGTTCTACGTCGCGGCGACGCGGGCGCAGTCGCGGCTGCGGCTGCTCGGCTGCGTGAAGGTGGATGAGGATGGGGTGGTGAAGATGCCTTCGAGCCGGTCGCTGCTCGGGTTGGCGTGGGGAGTATTGGGTGACGAGGTGAGGTTGCCTGCGGCAGTGCCGGCGGTGGAAGAAAAGGAATCGCTGCCGGCGGGGGAGCTGAGGCGGCTGGCGCCGGATTTCGTGATGCCCGCGGTGCCGGATGCCAAAGTTTGGAAATCACCGGACGAGGGCGTGGAGAGCGAAGCGCCGCCGTTCGACTGGGCGAAGGAAAAGGTGCGCCTCGCGGGGATCGTGGTGCATGCGTGGCTGCAGCGGATTGCGGAGGACGCGCTCGCCGGCTGGGACGCCGCCCGCGTGGCTGGCCTGCGCGGGCGGTTTCTCGCCGACCTCGAGCGCCGCGGCGTCGCGCCGGGGGACCTCGAGCACGCGGCGGGGATTGTCACATCGGCGCTGGAGAATGCCCTGGCCGACGAGCGCGGGCGCTGGCTGCTCGGCCCGCGCCCGGCGGCGCGCAGCGAGTACCGGCTGCGCAACCGCGAGAGGAGCTTCCGCATCGACCGCTATTTCGTGGACACTAACGGCGTAAAGTGGGTGGTGGACTACAAGACGAGCGAGCACGAAGGCGGCGGGCTGGAAGCCTTCCTCGACCAGCAGCAGGTGCGCTACGCGGCGCAGCTCGATGCGTATGCGCGGGCGCTGGGCGGGGCGCAGCGCGGCCTGTATTTTCCGCTGCAGCAGGGCTGGCGCGAGTGGTCCGGTTGATCTGAAAGGAGAGCGCACATGAAACGCAAGGCGAAGGCGAAGAAGGTTTCGAAGAAGGTTTCGAAGAAGGCGGTGAAGAAGGCGGTGAAGAAGGTCGCGAAGAAGGTGCAGGCGATTCCGAAGGGCTACAACGCGGTGACGCCCTACCTCGCGATCCAGGGCGCGGCGGCGGCGATCGATTTCTACAAGAAGGTGTTCGGCGCGATGGAGTTGATGCGCATGCCGGGGCCGGCGGGCAAGCTCGGGCACGTCGAGATCAGGGTGGGCGATTCGAAGGTGATGCTCGCCGACGAGTCCGAGCAGATGAATTTCCTCGGTCCCAAGGCGCGCGGCGGGACGCCGGTGCACATCCACCTGTACGTGAAGGACGTGGATGCCACCGTCGCCAGGGCCGTCGAGATGGGCGCGAAGATGATGCGCGAGGTGCAGGACATGTTCTACGGCGACCGCACGGCGGCGATCGAGGATCCGTTCGGGCACTTCTGGCACGTCTCCACGCACATCCGCGACGTGTCGATGAAGGAGATGCAGCGCGTGGCCGAGGAGATGATGAAGGCGGGCGGGGGCTAGGAAGCAGGGTACCCGGGGCGCCGGCAGGCGCCCTGGGCCGCCGCCGGTCGCGGCGGCGTGACGTAACTCACTGTTTGCTGCTGGAAGTTGTCCGGCGCGCCGGCGCCCGGACTATATTTGCGCGGCGCAGGTGCCATGAAGCCGAACCAATCCGGGTTTACGCTGATCGAGTTGATGATCGTCGTCGCGATCATCGGCATCCTTGCCGCCGTGGCGCTTCCCGCCTACCAGGACTATTCGATCCGCGCCAAGATGTCCGAGGCGGTGCTGGCGACGAGCGGCTGCCGTACCTCGATCACCGAGGTCTACCAATCCGGCGGCGCGGGCCCGGGCGCCGGCAACTGGGGCTGCGAGGGCCAGCAATCGAAGTACGTGGCCGGCGTCGACACCGACGACGATGGCGTGGTCACCGTCACCGTGCAGAGCATCAGCAGCGGGGTGAACGGCAAGATGCTCAGCATGACACCCTACATCGGTGGCGTTCCGGCCGATGCTGGCACCATGATGGGCCAGTCGATCAGCGAATGGCGCTGCGGGCCGGCTACGATCAACGGCCTGTCGATACAGTTCCTTCCCTCGTCCTGCCGCGGGACTTGATCGGCCCGCGCCCGGCTTGACCGGGTTGCGATATGGTTGCGGCTGGAGATCCTCGCCGCCGTGACCCTGAAACGCTCCCAACGCCCTTCCGGCACCCTCGTCGTTTTGGAGCACAGCTCTTCGATCCTGAAGGGAAACCCGCTCGGCGATCCGCACGTGCGCAAGGTCGGGGTGTGGCTGCCGCCGCAGTACGACGCGGGCACTAGGCGGCGCTTTCCGGTGCTCTACGACCTGGTCGGCTTCACTGGGTCCGGGTTGGCCCACACCAATTGGAAGCCCTTCGGCGACAACGTGCCGGAGCGCGCTGCGCGGCTCATCCATGAAAAGAAGATGGGTCCCGCCATCCTCGTGTTTCCGGACTG
>Ga0209705_10000064_pt1 | contig 51047 bp, 48 predicted proteins | sample PPLLaktember2015_5_FD_187262 | JGI IMG/M metagenome (GOLD analysis project Ga0209705, IMG submission 187262) | Freshwater sediment microbial communities from Prairie Pothole Lake near Jamestown, North Dakota, USA - PPLs Lake P8 Core (1) Depth... | ecosystem: Environmental > Aquatic > Freshwater... | reverse complement strand
GATCAGCGCGGCCTTGGTGGCGCCATAGACCAGCGCCGTGGGCAACCCGCGATAGCCTGCCACGCTGGACACCACGCCCACACCGCCCCTTCCCTGCTCGAGCAGGCCGGGAACGATGGCCTCCAGCACGTTGAACACCCCGACCAGATTGGTGTCGACCAGCAGGCGCACGACTTCGCGCTTCAGCTCCCACGCGCGCACCGGCCGATGCGTGCCCGCCACGATCAACACCAGATCGACCCCACCCCACTGCCCGCGCAGGGAGGAGAACGCCGCCGCGATCTCCTCCGGCTGCGTGATGTCCATCGGCAGCACCAGCGACTCGCCTGCAGCCGCGCGTGCGATCTCCTCCAGTCGCTCGCGACCGCGTGCCGACAGCGCGACCTTCGCCTTGCGGGCGAGCAGCGCCCGCGCCACCGCCTCGCCGATGCCCTGGCTGGCGCCGATGACCCAGACCCGCTTGCCGGTCCAGTCCTTGATCGGGCCATTCAAAGCCATCTACCGCTCACCACGAAGACACGAAGTTGACCTCAGAATATTCAGCGAACTCCACCCGGCCACTCACCATGTACCTGCTTGCCAGACACACGAGCCACCCTTTCAGCAGTTCTTCGTGTCTTCGTGCCTTCGTGGTGAGAGGTAGGCAGCAGATGGGTCAGGAGCGCTTCCGGAACGACAGCACGACCTCGCCCAGCCGGAAGCCGAGCTTGCTCATGGTGGAATAGTTCAGCATCACCTGCTCGTCCATCAGGTACATCCAGTCGTCGAACTGCACCTCGTAGACCTTGCCGTCCACGGGCAGCTTCAGCGTGTACTGCCAGCGCAGGGCGTTACCATACGCCTCACCGATGGCTTCGCCCACCACGTCGTCGGCCGTGCCCCGGTAGCGGTTGACATCCACCTTGGTGATGGTCCACACGCGCCGGCTGGTGGTTCCGTCCGAATAGGTGAAGCGCTCGTCCAGCGTGCCGACCTCGCCGTTCCAGCTGCACTCGATCTCCACCAGGAAGCGGCGCACGACCTTGCCGCCGCGGTCCTGGAAATAGCCCCACGCGTCGACTGTGTCGGCGAAGTAAGTCTTCAGATCCAGCACCGGTTTCTCGTCGCGGTATTCCTGCGGCTTGGGCGCCGAAGCGCAACCGGTGAGCAGAGCCACCAGGCTCGCGACGAGACGGGAGGTGAGCGAACGCTTCATGGGGCGGTTTCTCCGTGCAACGTCAGGCCAGAGGGTTCGCCGGTGCGCGCCTCGACCGGAGCGGCCCACAGGCAGGCGACGGCGGCGAGCTTGATGCCGCAGGGCACCAGCGCGTACATGAACGAGAGGGTGGACTGTGGCGCCTGCAAAGCGCCCGGCTGATAGCCGAGCCAGCCCAGCAGGGGAAGAGCGATGCCGGCAGCCAAGGCGAGGTTGAGCTTGTCCACCATCTGCCACAGGCCGAAGTACGCGCCGTCGGGCCGGCTGCCAGTTGCAGCCCGCTCGTCCCGGTCGACGATGTCGGCCAGGATAGAGGGCGGAATCGCAAGCTCTGCCCCGTAAGCCAGCCCCGACAGCACGCACACGGCGGCGAACTCGCCGATGTCGCCCGCCCCGAGCAGAAACGCCCAGACGAACGCAATCACGCTGAAGACCATGCCCAGCAGCCAAGCGCGCTTCTTGCCGAGCCGGCGCGCGGCTGCAATCCACAGCGGCATGCCCGCAGCGCCGAGAACAAAGTACAGCGCCAGAAACAGGCCGGACAGGTCCGGTCGCTGCAGGACGTCCTGAACGTAGAACAGGATCAGGGTGGCGGGGATGGCCGCGGCGATGCCGCTCAGGATGGAAACCAGAATGAGCCAGCGGTAGTGCGCGCTGGCGAAGGGCACCCTCAGGGCCGAGTAGATGCCACGGGCATCGGCGCGCGGACGCGCGCGGGCAGGGCGCGGAGAATATCGGACAGTCGCAGCCGCCCCGAGCAGCACAACGGGAATGAAGGCGAGGCTGAACAGCGCCAGACCGGCCTGCGCGCCGATCTGCGCGGAGAGCAGCTCGGGCACCGCCGCCGCCAGCAGCACGCCGGCCACGGCCAGCGCCCCGCGCGTCGCGGTGATGCGTGTGCGCTCGTGGTAGTCCCTGGACAGCTCGGCGCCGAGCGCGTAGTAGCTGATGCTGCCCATGCTGAATCCGAGGTAGACCACGACCAGGGCGACGGCGAGCCACACGCCCAGCGCCACGTCGCCGGCCTCGGGCGGGTGGAACAGGGCAATCAAGCCCGCCGCGAGCAAGGGGACGGAAAGCAGGATGAGCAGCCGGCGGCCGAGCGGATACGCCTGCGCGCGGTCGCTCAGATACCCGAGCAGCGGGTCCTGGAACGCATCGAGCAATCGGCAGGCGAGCAGGATCGCCCCGACCGTAGCGAGCGGCATCCCCAGGGCATCGCCGTAGAACTTGGGCACATGCACGTAGACCGGCAGCGCGGCCATCGCCAGCGGCAGCGCGAACGCCGCATACGCGAACAGCCCTCGCCTGCTGAGGCGACCCGGGTTCACGTCGATTGCCGGAGCGGGCGAATCGGCTTCAGCCCTGGCCGATCAGCCGCTCGCGCAGTCTGGGGTCGCGCGTGCGCGGATCGAGCCAGATGGAGAAGAAGGCCCGCGCGAACTCGGCATCGGCGATTGTCCCGACCATGCGATCCTGATAGTAGAACTGCGCGCCCTGGCCAGGCAGGTAAACCCCCGTCAGCTTGTCGCCGGCGCTCACGTCGGGAAAGACCCGCGCCATCTCGCGGCCCCAGCGCGCCAGCTTGGCTTCGTCGCGATAGCCCAGCCGCTCGATCTCCGCCACGCTGCGCTGCGCGATGCGATCGCCGCCGAAGTCGCGGGAGTAGCGGATGGCAAGCGCGAAGGCCTGAGAGAAATCGACGCTCCGCCCAGACGCCCACAGGGCCACGTCGTAGATATGCAGGCCGAACCAGGTCATCTTGCCGCTGCCCACCAGGCGCAGATCAGGCGCAGACTGCTGGAGCGTTCCGGGCAGGTCCACGCCGGCGCGCGCCGGCCCCGCCGCCAGCACGCACAGGAGAGAGGCGGTAACGGCCAGTGACGAGTACCTAAGCATGGCTCATCTCCACTTGCAGGACGTCGGTGCTGCGCGACCGGAAGCCGGCTTCGCAGTAGGACAAATAGAAGTTCCACAGGCGCTTGAACCGCGCGTCGAACCCGTGCGGCTGAATCTCGCTCCAGGCCTGGTTGAACCGCTGGTTCCAGCGCCTGAGCGTCTCCGCGTAATCGAGGCCGAAGGCATGGGTCGAGCGCACCGCGAGCCCGGCGCGGCTGGCCTGCGCGTGCAGCACGGACGGCGACGCCAGCATCCCTCCAGGGAAGATGAACTGCTGGATGAAGTCGGTGCTGTGGCGGTAGCGCTCGAAGCGCTCCTCGGCGATGGTGATGGCCTGGACCACCGCACGCCCACCGGGCTTCAGGCGGTCACGGAGCGTGCCGAAGTAGGCCGGCCAGAAGCGCTCCCCCACGGCCTCGTACATCTCGATGGAAACGACATTGTCGTAGCGCCCGTGCACGTCGCGGTAGTCGCAGAACTCCAACGTGACGCGGTCGTCCAGGCCGGCATCGCGGACGCGCTGCCGCGCGAACTCCAGCTGCCGGCGTGAGATGGTGATGCCGTGCACCCTGCAGCCCCGCGTGCGGGCCGCATACTCGGCGAATCCTCCCCAGCCGCAGCCGATCTCCAGGATCAGGCTGCCCGGCCGTGGATCGAGCAGCGCCAGGATGCGCTCGTACTTGGCGAGTTGGGCATCCTCAAGGCTGCAGTCGAAATCGCCCGCGAACAGCGCCGACGAATAAGTCATCGTCTGGTCGAGCCAACGTCGATAGAAGTCGTTGCCCAGGTCATAGTGGGCGTGGATGTTGCGCTGACTCCCGGCACGCGTGTTCATACGCAGCAGATGGCGCAGGCGGTAGAGCAGCTTGCCGAAGAACTTGCCGTAGATCGCTTCTTCCAACGCACCGTTGTTCAGCGCCGCGAGTGACAGCACGGCGGTGAGGTCGGGCGTCACCCAGCGGCCGGACAGGTAGGTCTCGGCGAAGCCGATGTCGCCGGAGCGCAGGATCTCCGCGCACACATCCCAGTCGTCCAGCTTGAGCGAGGCGTCCGGGCCAGGCAGTGCGCCCGGGAACGAGAAGCTCTGGCCGCCGGGCGCGACGATCTCGAGCCGCCCGTAGCGCAGGCGCGAGAGGATCGCGAACAACAGGCGAGCCGGCCGCGGCATACTGCCCACGGTGCGCAGGTTGAGGGAGACGGCCTTGTCGCTCATCGAGTGGTCTCCTGGATCGGGGGCAGGGGCTTGCTGAAGAACGGCACGCCTTTGATCCAGAGGCGCAGCGCCTGCCAATGGATGCGCAGGATCACGCCCAGCGTCATCCAGGGATAGCCGAGAAAGGCGCGCGCCAGGCTGCGCGCGGTCAGTACCTGGCTGCGGCCGCGCACTGCAGTGGCCAGCAGCGGACCCTGCGCATCATCATAGTCGATCCGCACCGCGCAGGCGGCGTCCTCCAGATCGAACTGGAAGCGGTAGCGCCCCTCCACCTCGCAGAACGGCGAGACATGAAACACCTTGCGTGCACTCAGGCGCTCGCCCGGCAGGATCGGACGCTGGTCGGGATGCGCCAGCAGGTAGTTGTGGCGCTCCCCGAACGTGTTGCTCACCTCGCACAGCACTGCGCGCAGAGCCCCGGCACGATCGTGACAGAGCCAGAAGCTCACCGGGTTGAACACGTAGCCGAGCATGCGCGGAAAGGTCTGCAGCCAGATCTCGCCGTCCGCGCTGTCCAGGCCCTCGCGCGCCAGCAGGCCACGGATCCACGGCTCCAGCTCGGAACCGTCGCGCGCACCGTGGTCGCGTCGATGCAGGCTGAACAGATTCCAGCGGTCCACCGAGAACAGCGGACCGCGCAGCGCGTCGATGCGGTCGATGCGCACTCTAAGAAAGAACACGCGGTAGACGAAGCGGTTGCGCCGCGGGCGCAGACGCGAGTGCATGACCTGGCCGAAGAACAGGAGCGGGCGCATGGCTATTGGATGCAGGGTGTCGGGAGCCTCTACGCAGCCAGCTCGACTTCGCTCTGCCACGGCGCGCGCACCCCGAGGCCGTTGGCGACTGCGAGGCCCGAGCGCAGACCGTCCTCGTGGAACCCGTAGGCGGTCCATGCCCCGCAGAACCACGTGCGCCGGCGTCCCTGGATTCCCGGCAGCTGCGCCTGCGCCCGAATGGCCGGTCCGTCGAACATCGGGTGGCTGTACTCGAACCTCGCCAGCACGCGGGCGGGGTCGGGCTCACGGAATGGGTTCAGCGTCTCGATCACGGGCGTTTTGAACGGCAGCGGCTGCAGGGAGTTCAACCAATAGCTCACGCTCACCGGGCGCGTGCCGACCCGGCCTTCGCCCGACGCGTAGTTCCACGACGCCCAGGCGTCGCGCGCCCGCGGCATGAACGTCGCATCGGTGTGCAGCACCACCCGGTTGGGCTGGTAGCGCACGCTGCCGAGGATGCGCTGCTCGTCGGCATCCGCGTCGGACAGCAGCCGGAGGGCCTGGTCGCTGTGACAGCCGAGTACGACGTGGTCGAAGCGCTCGCAGCCACGCTCCGAGTCCACTTCGACGCCTGCCGCCAACCGGCGAACCTGGCGTACCGGCGTGGCCAGCCTCACATCGGAGAGGCCAGCAACCAGTTTGCGCACGTACTCGCGCCCGCCGCCGCGCACAGTGCGCCACTTGGGGCGGCCGTTGATCTGCAGAAGGCCATGGTTGTGGCAGAAGCGCAGGAAGGTGGCGGCGGGATAAGCGGTCATCTGCTGGGTAGGGCAGGACCAGATAGCCGCCGCCATGGGCAGCAGATACCAGTCCCTGAATGCGCTCCCGTAGCCGCCCCGGTCGAGGAACTCCCCGAGCGAGCCGGCCGGCAGCCGGCCGCCTTCGATCAGGCCGCTGGCCTGACTATTGAAGCGCAGGATGTCACGCAGCATGGCCCAGAACTCGGGGCGCATCAGATTGGACTTCTGCGCGAACAGCGCGGCGAGCGAGTTGCCGGCCCACTCCAGGCCTTCCTGCTCGATGCGCACGCTGAAGGACATGTCGCTGGGCGCGTCGGTCACGTCCAGATGCCGGAACAGGGCGATGAGGTTGGGGTAGGTGCGGTCGTTGAACACCAGAAAGCCGGTGTCCACCGGCGCCGTCGTGCCATCCAGGCTGACGTCCACCGTGTGCGTGTGGCCGCCCAGCCAATCTCCGGACTCGTACAGGGTGACGTCGAACCTGCGCGCCAGCAACCATGCCGCCGACAGGCCCGAGATGCCCGACCCGATAACCGCAACCTTGCCTGCCTTCATTGCTGCCTTCTTCCGCCTGATTGGCGCACGCATGGCGCCGGGGCGACCGGGCATGCATGCGCAATTCGCATCGTGCAGGCGCCGGGCTCGAGCCCGGCGCCTGAGGGTGGTGCCGCGGGGCTGTTCAGGCTAGAACGAGTTGGGGAGGAGGAGGAGACGACCCGCCCCGGCCTGGCCCCGCGGGCTTAACTTGTCGACTCCGACCAGGGTGAGCCGAACCCAGCGAAGGGCTGCTCGCCGCGTCCGGCTCGTGTCTGCTCCCGGTCCTTGTCACGTTCCACCAGGGCGTATGCCGAGTGGTTGTGAATGGACTCGAAGTTTTCGGACTCGAGGACATAGGCGCGCACCCGCTCGTCCCGGTTCAGCCGCAGCGCGATGTCGCGGACCAGGTCCTCGACGAACTTCGGGTTGTCATAGGCCCGCTCGGTCACGTACTTCTTGTCGGGACGCTTGAGCAGTCCCCAGAGCTGGCACGAGGCTTCTTCCTCGGCCATGCGCACCAGCTCTTCCAGCGTCATGTCGCCGGCCAGCCGGGCGGCGATCGTGATGTGGGAGCGCTGGTTGTGGGCGCCGTAGTCCGAGATCTCCTTCGAGCAGGGACACAGACTGGTGACCGGCACCTGCACCTGCACCTGCACCGTCAGACGGTAGCCCGCCGTCGGCGCGACTTCGGCGCGCAGCGTCGCGCGATAGTCGAGCAGGCTCTCCACGCCGGACACGGGAGCGCGCTTGCGGATGAAGAAGGGAAAGCGCATCTCGATGTAGCCGCTGTCGGCCTCGAGCCGCTCCAGCATCCGTACGGTCAGGGCGCGGAAGCTGGCGTGGTCCAGCGCGCCGTGATGCGCCTGGAGCACCTCGATGAACCTCGACATGTGCGTGCCCTTCACATGATCGGGCAGCCCGACATACATATCCACGTGCGCGACGGTGTGCTGATCGTCCCCCGCCGAAGTGCGAATGCGCAGCGGATGCAGCATGCCCTTGACGCCCACCCGGTTGATGGCGATGCGCCGGCCATCGGACACCGATTGAATGTCGGGCAGGAAAAATTTCTCTGGGGCGTTCATTCGTCTTCTCGGCAGTGATGCCTTCTATTTCGAGGTGGCGGGCAACTCCAGCCACGGCGAGATACCGTTCCCCCGCACCGCATGCGCGTGCAAGGACAGGTACTCCTCGAGTCGCCCGACGTCGGGCCGGCCCGGCTGTGCCGAAGCCGAGAGGCGTGGCGCCGGGACGGCCGCGGGCGCTCCGGTCTGGGTCGAACACACCGCGGCGAGCGCGGTCAACAGGACGGTCTGGCCCGGCCGCTCCTCTGCCAGCGCGGCTCCCGCCGTCATCGCTGGCCCGAGGGCGGCCAGGAGGATCATTGTCGCTCTCACATTTTGTCCTAGTCAGAATTGCAGTGCGGCGCTATAATATCCGCACGAATTGGCTGATGTCAAATGTTTGTCCTGGACAAAGTAGTAAATGGACACACTTCATCGATGGCAGAAACGCATCCCCCTGAATTGACGCTGAATATCAGCGCCGTCGAGCGCGACACGGGCCTGTCGAAGGACACCCTGCGGATGTGGGAGCGCCGCTACGGTTTTCCGGAACCCCTGCGCGACGCGCACGGAGAGCGCGTCTACCCCCTTGAGCAGGTCGAGAAACTGCGCCTGATCAAGCGCTTGATGGATCGCGGGCACCGGCCAGGGAGGATCATGCAGCACTCACTGGACGACCTCGTCACGCTGGGCAGCCTGCGGGACGCCGGTCCAGGAACCAGCATTGAGCTGGAAGTCTTTCTGCGTCTGATCAAAGCCCACCAGCTGCCCGAACTGCGCCGCCACCTGTCCCAGACATTGATGAAGCAGGGTCTGCAGCAGTTCGTGCTCAGCACGGTGGCGCCGCTGAACCTGGCCGTCGGCGAAGCCTGGATGCGCGGCGAGATCGCCGTGTTCGAGGAGCACCTGTATACGGAGCAGATCCAGAGCCTGCTGCGCAACGCCGTCTCGTCGATCCAGCCACAGGGGCGGGCGCCACGCGTGCTGCTCACCTCCCTTCCTCACGAGCCACACAGCCTCGGCCTGCTCATGGTCGAGTCGCTGCTCGCCATGGAGGGCGCCGCCTGCGTGCCCTTGGGCACAGAAACGCCCTGCAGCGACATCGTGCGCGCCGCGGTGGCGCACCGTGTCGACATCGTTGCGTTGTCCTTCAGCTCGGTGTTCGGCGAGAAGGCGGCGGTCGCGGGATTGACCGAGCTGCGCACGCTGCTGCCCTCCCCCGTTGCGATCTGGGCTGGTGGCGCCTGTATCGAGCGCTTGCGCAGGCCGGTCGCGGGCGTGGATCTGGTGGGCTCGCTCGAAGGGCTGATCGATCGCGTGAAGGATTGGCGCGCGTTGCACGCGAGCCTGTAGCGGGCTGTTGAAAAGGCAACACACGCTGCACCCCTGCGTCTCTCAACACCCTGCCAACGAACAAACTACTAGAGGGTTCGAGCATGCCCGACAAGTCCAACCTGCCTCGCAAGGCGTGCATCGTCTGCGGCCGTCCGATGACGTGGCGCAAGAAATGGGCACTCAGCTGGCAAGGCGTGAAGTTCTGCTCAGACCGGTGCCGCAAGCTGCGCAGGAAGCACCCGGCCGAAGAAGGCGTTGCGTAACTCAATGCTCTATCCCGAGATATACAAATCGCTCGAGCGCGTGCGCTGGAGTATGGACCAGGACATCCCCTGGGCGGCCTTCGAGACCGACAAGCTCAGCGACGAGCAGGCGCAGACCATCAAGATGAACGCAATCACCGAGTGGTCGGCGCTGCCTGCCACCGAGATGTTCCTGCGCGACAATCGCGGCGACAGCGACTTCTCGGCCTTCATGTCGGTGTGGTTCTACGAGGAGCAGAAGCACTCGCTCGTGCTGATGGAATACCTGAACCGGTTCCGCCCGCAGTTCGCACCTACCGAGCAGGAGCTGCATGCCGTGCGCTTCGAGTTCGACCCGGCGCCGCCCTACGAGACGCTCATGCTGCACTTCTGCGGCGAGATTCGGCTCAACCACTGGTACCGCCGCGCCGCGCAGTGGCACACGGAGCCAGTCGTCAAGCGCATCTACGAGACCATTTCCCGCGACGAGGCGCGCCATGCGGGGGCCTACCTGCAGTACATGAAGCGGGCGCTGGCCAACGGCGGCGATGCCGCGCGCGCGGCCTTCGCGAAGATCGGGTTGCTCATGGCGAGCAGCCACCGCAGCCAGAAAGCGCTGCATCCAACCAATCTGCACGTGAACCGGGAGCTGTTTCCGCAGGACACCGTGCAGAGCCGCCTGCCGGACCCGGAGTGGCTGGAGCGCTGGCTCGACCGGCAGATCCGCTTCGACCGGGAATGGGAATCCAAGGTGGTCAGCATGATCCTGCGCAACCTGTCATCCCTGTTCGAACGCAGCATCAGGAACGTGGCCGAGCTCAACCGCTACCGCAAGGAGTTGGCCGCCCGCCTGGCGCCCCTGGAGCAGGCCGCCTGAGCAGCCCCCCGAGGCTGGTAACATGGCAACGGTGACCAGCCCCGAGTTCGAAGCAAAGCTCTGCCCCCCCGAGCAGCTGCCGGCGCGATCCACCTGCCTACCGCGCCCGCTCGTCTTCACCAATGGCGTGTTCGACATCCTGCACCGCGGTCACGTCACCTATCTGGCGCAAGCGCGCGCCCTGGGCGCGAGCCTGGTCCTGGGGCTGAACACGGACGCCTCGGTGAAGCGCCTCGGCAAGGGCGACGACCGCCCCATCAACGTGCTGGAGGATCGCGCCGCCGTCGTCGCCGCTCTGCAGTGCGTGGATCTGGTCACCTGGTTCGACGACGACACCCCCCTCGCGCTGATCCTGGCATGCCGCCCGGATGTGCTGGTGAAAGGCGGCGACTGGCCGGTCGACAAAATCGTCGGCGCAGCCGAGGTGCGCTCCTGGGGCGGCAGCGTGCACTCCATTCCCTTCCTCTTCGAACGCTCCACCACGAGCACGCTGTCGCGCATCCGCGGCGCGTGATCGGCCGTACACGCGAGAGCGCAAACACAACGCCAACCCTGGACTGATCATGTTCATCAAGACCCGACCCGGTTTCTGGAAGGACCTGTGGGCGCTGCTGAAGCCCTACTGGTTCGCTGAGGACAAAGACACGCTGCGGTTCTTCGGGCTCAGGTTCACCGCCAGCGAGAAGCTGATCGGCAGGACCTTGCTCATCACCATCATCGTGCTCACTCTGGGTCTGGTTTACCTGAACGTCCAGTTCAACAGCTGGTACAACGATTTCTACAACGCGCTGCAGGACAAGAAGCAGGCCGAGTTCTTCAAGCAGATGCTCAAGTTCTGCGTGCTGGCATCGAGCTACATCGTGGTGGCCGTGTACGCCTTCTACCTGAACCAGATGCTGCAGATCCGCTGGCGGCGCTGGATGACCGATCGCTATCTGCAGGAGTGGCTGTCCCAGCGCACCTACTACCGCATGCAGCTCACCGGCAAGCAGACCGATAACCCGGACCAGCGCATCTCGGAGGACATGAAGCTGTTCGTGGACGATTCGCTCAGCCTGTCGCTGGGGTTCCTGAACGCTGCGGTCACGCTGGTGTCCTTCGTCGGCATCCTGTGGGTGCTGTCCGGTGCGCTGACCGTTCCGCTGGCAGGACGCAGCTTCGAGATCCCAGGTTACATGGTCTGGGTGGCGCTGGTCTACGCGATCGTCGGTACGTGGATGACCCACAAGCTGGGCAAGCCGCTGATCTTGCTGAACTTCAACCAGCAGCGCTTTGAGGCCGATTTCCGCTTCAACCTGGTGCGCTTCCGCGAGAACACCGAAGGCGTGGCCTTGTACCGCGGCGAGCCGGGCGAGCTGCAGAGCTTCCGCGAGCGCTTCACGCACGTAGTCGGCAACTGGTGGGCGCTGATGAAGCGACAAAAAATTCTCAACTTCTTCACCATCGGCTACAACCAGATTGCCGTGATCTTCCCGTTCCTGGTCGGCGCGCCACGCTACTTCTCGGGGGCCATCCCGCTCGGCGGACTGATCCAGATCTCCAACGCGTTCGGCCAAGTGCAGGGCGCGCTGTCGTGGTTCATCGGCGCGTACAGCACCTTCGCGTCGTGGAAAGCCACGGTCGACCGTCTCACCGGCTTCCACACCGCCGTAGTCACCGCGCAGAAACAGCAGCGCGAGAATCCCGGTGTGGCAGTGGAGCAGGGCGAAGGCAGCGCACTCCAGCTCGACCAGGTCGACCTTGGTCTACCCACCGGGCGCACGCTGTTGTCCAAGGCCGACATCGAGATCCCCGAGGGCGCACGGGTGCTGGTGCGCGGTCCCTCCGGGGCCGGCAAGACCACCCTGTTCCGCGCCATCGCCGGGATCTGGCCATTCGGCGGCGGCCGCGTGCGTCTGCCGAAGAGCTTCCACGGCCTGTTCCTGCCGCAGCGGCCCTATTTCCCGCTCGGAACGCTACAAGCCGCAGCGAGCTATCCCGCCGCGCCTGATGCCTTCAGCGAAGAGCAGGTAAGAGAAGCGCTGACCGCCGTGGGCCTCGCTGGCCTCACAGCGCGCATGCAGGAGGAGGCCAACTGGTCCATGCAGCTCTCCGGCGGCGAGCAGCAGCGTGTGGCCTTTGCCCGCGCGCTGCTGCACAAGCCGAACTGGCTGTTCATGGACGAGGCCACCTCGGCCCTCGACGAGCCTGCCCAGGCTGCTCTGCTGCGCCTGCTGCAGGAACGTCTCCCCGATACCACCGTCGTGAGCATCGCACACCGGCCGGCGGTAGCGGAGCACCACGACCGCACGCTGGAGATCGAGCCCGGCGAGGACGGGCACGCCCGCTTGATCTGGGAGCCGGCGCGGGTTGCTGCTTAGCCTGTCAGCGGTCTGTGCGAGAGCCACCACCTCTCGTTAGGTATCTCTCCCCTCCTTTCCAAGGAGGGGTGGCACCGAAGGTGACGGGGTGGTTTGCGGCAGGCTCCCACCACCCCGCCCACTTCGTGGGCACCCCTCCTCGGGCAGGAGGGGAGTAACTCCTTCCCGCCTCTCACGAGGCGGGGTAGCGTCGAAGGCGACGGGGCGGTGTGGCGTTCAAGTCCCCACCTTCGACACGCCCACGCGAGCGCAGAAGAAACGCAGACCGGCTCCGCTAGCGGGCGAGCCGCGGCAGATCCGCCGGCGCCTCGATCTCCATCCTCAGCAGCGCAGCCGCGATCGTCTTCCCCAGGTTGTCCATGCGCAGCGACCGCGCCGCTCCGCCCTGCAGCGCGCGGTCGAGCACGATCTTGATGGCGAGGATGTTGTCCAGCGGATAGACCTCGACCGGACCCGAGCAGATCGAGCGGAAGTGCTCCGCGAGCCGCTGCGCCGTCACCTCGCGCTTGAGCACGGCATAGGTCGGCGCATCGTAGGCGAACAGCCCGATGTCGGCGCGGTCGGCCTTGTCGCCCGAGCGAGCGTGGGCGATCTTCAACAGCGGCACGCGCATCACACCTTTTCCACTAGCACTTCGACCCGCGACTCGATCGCCTCGCGGCTTACCAGGGTCGGCCAGATACCGAGGAGCTGCCGCGCACGCTCGACGCCGTGGAAGCCGCCCATATAGGGCGGGCCCGACAGAGCAAGCCAGGGGAACAGCCGTCCGAAGCCGTCGGCGACCTTCTGATCGGGCGTGCGAATGCTCATGCGCAGGAAGCACTCGTTGAGCTGGTCGCGGCCGGCCGGGTCGGCATGCGCGCCAAGCAGCGAGTCGTAGCCGACGTACTCGACATTCAGCTCCTCGTAGCGGATGCCCGACTCGTGCATGAGCTGCCGGATGATCTCCGCTGCGACCTCGCACTTCCTGTAAGCGTCCGGCCAGGAGAAGCCGATCGTCTGCGAGCCCATCCACCCGTCGTCGTACCCAGCGACCACCTTGAGCCTGCCCGGCCGCGGCGCGCCCGCCGCACCCCGCACATCGACGCAGTCCACACCGCGCTCTTCGAGCCGGATCCCACCCATGTCCAACACCACGTCGGGCGAGACGTATGCGTGCGGGTTGTGCACCTCGTAGAGCAGCTGCTGGCGGACGGTGTCGAACGATACGCGGCCGCCCGTGGCGGGCGCCTTGGTGATGGCCGCCGTGCCGTCGGCACGCACCTCTGCGATGGGGTAACCGATGTGCAGCAGATCCGGGATGCGCTCCCATTCGAGGGCGGAGCCGAAGTTGCCCCCCGAGGCCTGTCCGGAGCATTCCAGCAGATGACCGACCGTGAGCCCGAGAGCGAGTCGGTCCCAGTCGTCCCATCGCCAACCCAGCTCGTGAACGATAGGTCCGAGCGAGAGCGCGGCATCCGCCACCCGGCCTGTGAGCACGATGTCGGCCCCCTGCTCGAGTGCGCGTGCGATCGGCTCGGCGCCGAGATAAGCACTGGCGAAGAGCAACCGCTCGCGCACGGTCGCGAGCCCAGCGCCCGTATCCATATGCGCGAGTGCTTCACCGCTTGACTTCAGCTCGTCCAGACGTTCGAGCACCGAATCGCCCGTCGCCGTTGCGATGGTTGCGTGCCAGCCCCGCGCACGGAACGCCGCCGCCAGGGCGCGGCCCGCTGCATACGGATTCAACCCGCCGGCGTTGAGCACGAACCTGACGCCGCGGGGCGCGGCCAGCGGCCACAGGTCGCAGAGCATCGGCACCAGATCCCGGGTGTAGCCCAGCCCCGGGTCCCGCTGCCGGTCCTTCTGCAGGATCGCGAGCGTCAGCTCGGCAAGATGATCCGAGGCGATGTATTGGACGCCGCCGCGCTCGATCGAAGCACGCACCGGGCGCCATGAATCGCCGTAGAAGCCCAGGCCGGCGCCGATGCGGACGGATTTCATGTCAGGGCAAAGCCTTCACCGCAGAGCACGCAGAGGACGCGGAGGAAAAACAATCTAGGGAAGGGGCGAAAAGAACACCCTCCTCTCTTGCGTCCACAGGACGCCGCGGGGGGGTGGGGAGGGGGGCACCACGCCGGATGCTCGCCTCCCGCCATGGGAAAGGTCCGCTCAGGATCGGAGAATCCACCGATCTCTCCGCGTCCTGCGGTTCATCTTGAGTTCTCGAGCTCATTCGAGGAGTCGCTTCTGTTCGAGTCTAGCCCCGGGGCGGAGTCCAGCGCAATCGCGTGGTAGGATCGCTGCACGCGGCAGCGGCCGGCCGCCGATACGACAGCTTCGAACAAGGGCCGCTCACGGGGGAGGCATTGCTCACCGAGATCGTGCAGCTGCTGCTCGCGGGTATCGCGCAGGGCTGCGTCTACGCGCTGGTGGCACTCGGCTTCGTGCTCGTCTACAAGGCGACCGAGACGGTGAACTTCGCGCAGGGCGACCTGATGATGCTCGGCGCGTTCTTCGCGCTGACTGCCGCCACCCTCCTCGGGTGGCCTTATTGGGCCACCATCCTGTTCGCCGTCCTCGTAATGACCGTCGCCGGCATGCTGATCGAACGGGTCGTGCTGCGCCCGGTTCTCGGCTACCCGGCGTTCACCGTGGTGATGGTCACGATCGGCGTGGGCTACGTCCTGCGTGGAGTCGTGACCATGGTTCCCGGCTGGGGCACGGACACCTACGCCCTGCCTACTCCCTTCGCCGAGGGCGCCATCACGGTGAGCGGCGTGGTGCTGGCGGCGCAGGAGCTCTCGGTGATCGCCATGACCGGCCTGCTCTGCGCAGCGCTCTATTTGTTCTTCCGCTTCGCGCGGCTCGGTGTGGCGATGCAGGCCACCTCGCAGAACCAGCTTGCCGCCTACTACATGGGTATTCCCGTGCAGCGCGTGAACACGCTGATCTGGGGCCTGTCGGCAGCGGTGGCGACCTTCGCAGGGATCCTGCTGGCTCCCGTAACTTTCGTGCATTCCAACATGGGCTTCATCGGCCTGAAGGCCTTTCCGGTAGCCGTCATCGGCGGCATGACCAGTCTACCTGGCGCGGTGGTTGGAGGGCTCATCATCGGGGTGGTGGAGGCGCTCGCCGGTGTCTATCTGCCGGAGGGATTCAAGGACGTGGCGGCCTACGCGGTGGTGCTGCTCGTGCTGCTGGTGAAGCCTTCTGGGATCTTCGGCGAGACGCTCCACAAGAAGGTCTAACCCGGGTACTGCATTGAACCACCGAGGCACAGAGGCACAGAGGAATGCTAGCCCGGATATTTCATCAGGACGCGGAGGTCTGGGTCGTTCTGGGCGAGCCAGGTCGGGCTCGACCGCCACAGCCAATAGAACATTCTATTGGCAAGGCGGGCATGCTCGAGATGGCCGCCCAGAACGGGCCAGAATCCGCGTAACCCCGACATCCAAGATGGCGTCGGTGCCAAATGCGCTGTCGAGGGCTGCTGATGCGAATCTGCAAGCATTTCGGGGGTGGCCTGGTGAAATATCCGGGCTAGAGGGTCTGCAACCACGGCGACCCCGCTGGCGCTGGACCCCAGCACAGCATCCATCATAAACCCGAGTATCTCTGCCCTCTGTGGCGAAAGGTCTTTCAAGCCGTAGCCATGCGCTTCATCTTCAAGACCGACTACAACCAGGACATCCGCGTGTTCAAGCACAGCGGACAAGTGTTCTGGTACGGCTTGCTGATAACACTGCTGATCGCGGCGCCCTACGCCGCCGGCGAGTACGTCCTCTCGCAGCTGCACTTCATCTGCATCTACTCCATCGCCGGCTTCGGGCTGATGCTGCTCACCGGCTACACTGGACAGATCTCGCTCGGCCATGCGGCGTTCCTGGCGGTGGGTGCCTATACCGAGACGCTGCTCCTGGCGAAAGGGGTGCCCTTCGCGATCTCGCTACCCTGCGCTGCGCTGACCTCGGCCGTCGTCGGCATTCTCGTGGGTCTGCCCGCCCTGCGGCTCAAGGGCATCTACCTAGCGGTTGCCACACTCGCCTTCAACGTGATCGTCGTGGAGATCATTACCCGCTGGGAAGCACTCACCGGCGGCAACCAGGGCTTGCACGTCAGGGCTGCCGAGCTTCTCGGCTACCGCTTCGAGTCGCCGGCGGGCTTCTATTACCTGTGCCTCGCATTGACCGTGCTCGCCTGCCTCGCACTCGTGAACCTGCTGCGCTCACCCACCGGCCGTGCCTTCGTGGCCATCCGCGACTCGGAGATCTCCGCCAGCTGCCTCGGTGTGAACCTCGCGCGCTACAAGACAACATCCTTTGCGCTGTCCGCCGCCCTCACCGGCGTGGCCGGCGCGCTGTACGCCCACAAAGTCGCTTTCATCTCGCCCGAGCAGTTCACGCTGCTCGTGTCCATCGAGCTGGCCACCATCGTCTTCATCGGCGGGCTCGGTTCACTGCACGGGGCAGTTCTGGGCGCCACGTTCATCATTCTGCTGCCGCAAGGTATTGCACTGGCCAAGGACTGGCTGCCGCCCGCGGTGGCGGCCTCGGGACTGCAAGCGATCGTGTTCGGGCTGGTACTGATCGCCTTCATCATCTTCGAGCCGCTGGGGCTGTACGGCCGCTGGGTCAAGATCCGCACCTATTTCGAACTGTTCCCCTTCTACCGGCGCGGCATGTTTCGGCGGCAGCGGGCCTACATGCGATCGGAGCGGCTGCGGTGAGCTTCTTCCGCATCGAGGATCTGGGCATCCGCTTCGGCGGCGTGGTCGCGGTGGACGGCGTGTCGTTCGCCGTGCAGCGCGGCGAGGTGTTCACCATCATCGGTCCCAACGGCGCGGGCAAGACCACGATCTTCAACCTGATCGGGCTCATCTATCGCGCCACGTCGGGCCGGATCTGGCTGGAGGATCGCGAGCTCACCGGACTCGCGCCGCATCGTGTCGCAAACCTGGGCATCGCACGCACGTTCCAGAATATCGAGCTGTTCGACAACGCCACGGTGCTGCAGAACCTGCTAATCGGCCGCCATCACCATCGCGCGACCGCGCTGTGGCAGGAGCTGCTGTTCACGCCGGGCGTACGCAAGGCAGAGCTCCGGCACCGCGAGGCAGTCGAGAAGATCATCGATCTACTCGACCTTGCGCATCACCGCGACAGCCTCGTGGGCGGTCTGCCCTATGGCGTGCGCAAGGTCGTCGAGCTGGGGCGGGCGCTCGCCACCGAACCGAAGCTGCTGCTGCTCGACGAGCCCTCCTCCGGGCTCAACCCCGAGGAGACCGACGACATGGCCTTCTGGATCGACGACATCCGGACCGAGCTGGGGGTCACGCTGCTGGTGATCGAGCACGACATGAACCTGGTGTCGCGCGTGTCCGACCGCGTGCTGGCCCTCAACGAGGGCCGCGCCATCGCCGAGGGCACGCCCGCTCAGGTGCAATCGCACCCGGCGGTGATCGAGGCCTATCTGGGCGGGACGGATTGACGCCACCCGCTAATTCTGAACCACGGAGGACACGGTGGACACGGAGGAATGCAGAACAACTGCTTTGAGCAACAGGGATGGACTTTGGCAGAGGCCAGGACACTTGTCGCAGTTGCCCAAGATCTGGTTTCCTCCGTGTCCTCCGTGTCCTCCGTGGCTCAGATGTAATGACCGAGAGGCCGTAGCATGGAACCGATCCTCGAGCTGCTGAACGTGGAATCGAGCTACGGCCCGGTGCAGGCGCTGCGCGGCGTCAGCCTCTCGGTGCCCGAGGGTCGGATCGTCACCGTGCTGGGCGCCAACGGGGCCGGCAAGAGCACCATCCTGAAGACCATCTCGGGCATCATCGAACCACGCAAAGGGCAGGTCAGGCTGCGCGGGGCCGAGATCCAGGGCCGCTCCCCGGACTGGATCGTCCGCACCGGTGTGGTCCACGTCCCCGAGGGACGCGAGGTGTTCCCCCTGCTCTCCGTCGAAGACAACCTACGCATGGGCGCGTACACGCGCCGCGACCTCGACGGCGTCGCGCGCGATCTGGAAGCCGTGTTCGGCTATTTCCCCGTTCTGCGCGCACGCGCGAAGCAGGAGGCCGGGCAACTGTCGGGCGGGCAGCAGCAGATGCTCGCCATCGCGCGGGCACTGCTGGCCAATCCCCGGGTGATCCTGATGGACGAGCCGAGCCTGGGCCTCTCGCCGCGACTGACCCGGGAGATCTTCGAGATCGTGGTGCGCATCAACCGGGAGCGCGGCACGACGATCCTTCTAGTCGAGCAGAATGCCCACATGGCCCTGAAGATCGCCGACTACGGCTACGTGCTGGAGGTCGGCCGGATCGTGATGGACGACACCTGCGCGCGACTGGCCGAGAAGGAGGACATCCGGGAGTTCTATCTGGGCGTGAAGGATTCCGGGGTGCGCGGCCAGCGGCGCTGGAAGAAGAAGAAGCAGTGGCGTTAGAGCGCAAGACTCGAGCATGAGGACAACGGCGAACAGCTTCCCAAACGTCGCGCAGATGTTCTGGCACTGCGTGGCCGAGCGCGGATCGCAGGTAGCCCTGCGCCAGAAGGAGCTCGGCATCTGGCAGAGCACGACCTGGGACGAGCTGGGCAGCATCGTGCGCGAAGTCGGCATGGGGCTGGCCGCACTCGGCTTCGAGCCGGGCGATGTCGCCTCGATCCAGTCCAACACCAACCGGGAATGGCTCTACGCCGACCTCGGCATCCTCGGCGCGGGCGGTGCGGCAAACGGCATCTATCCCACCGACGCCCCGGCTCAGGTCGAGTATCTCCTTACCGATTCGGACTCGCGGTTAGTGTTCGTCGAGGACGAGGAGCAGCTCGACAAGGTGCTGGAGGTGCGCGAGCGAGTGCCGCGCCTGGAGCGGATCGTGGTGTTCGACATGGAGGGGCTGCGCGATCTGCAGGACCCCCAGGTCATGAGCCTGGACGCGCTGCGCGCGCTCGGCCGCGACCACGCCGCCCGCCACCCCGAGCTGTGGGAGCAGCGCATCGCCATGCGCCGGCCGGAGGATCTGGCCATCCTGGTGTACACCTCGGGCACGACCGGCAAGCCGAAGGGCGCCATGATCTCGCACCGGAACATCCTGGTGACGGTCGACGGCTATCAGCTCGCCTTCCCCCAGGGCCCGCACGACGAGCGCATGTGCTTCCTGCCGCTGTGCCACATCGCCGAGCGCATCGGTGGCCAGTACCACACACTGTTCGCGGGCGCGGTCATCAACTTCGTCGAGAACCCGGAGACCGTGCCGGAGAACGTGCGAGAGATCGCGCCCACCGTGCTGACCGCGGTCCCGCGCGTGTGGGAGAAGTTCTACTCGGCGGTGCTGATCCGGCTCAAGGAAGCGAGCCCTCTGCAGCGCAGAGCCTACGACGTCGCAATCGGCATCGGGCAGAAGGTCGCGAGCCTGCACGAGCGGCGTCAGCCCGTGTCGCCGCTGCTCCGGGCCAAGTTCCGCCTGGCCCGGCTGCTCGTTCTCGACAACGTGCGCAAGGCGATTGGCGCGCACCGCGCGCGTGTGCTCATCACCGGGGCGGCGCCGATCTCGCCGGACCTGGTACGCTGGTACCTGGCGCTCGGCCTGGAGATGGTGGAAGTGTGGGGGCAGACCGAATCCTGTGGTGCGATCACGGCGAACCCGCTGGGCCGGGTGAAGCCCGGCTCGATCGGAGTGCAGATGCCGCATGCGCAAGTCCGAGTATCGGACGAAGGCGAGCTGATCGCAAGTGGCCCCGCCGTGTTCATGGGCTACCTCAACAAGCCGGACCAGACGGCCCAGACGCTGCGCGGCGGCTGGCTGCACACGGGCGACGTCGGGCGCGTGGACGAAGAGGCTTACTTCTACATCACCGACCGGATGAAGGACATCATCATCACCGCCGGCGGCAAAAACATCACGCCCTCGGAGATCGAGAACCAGCTCAAGTTCTCGCCCTACATCACCGACGCCGTCGTGGTCGGCGATCGGCGGCCGTACCTGACGGCGTTGATCATGATCGACCACGAGAACGTCGAGAACTACGCGCAGGGCCATTCCATTCCGTTCTCCAACTACTCCAGCCTGTGCCGGCGCCCTGAGATCCAGGAACTCATCCAGGGGGAGCTGGACCGCGTCAACGCCCTGTTCGCGCGCGTGGAGCAGGTCAAGAAGTTCCGCTTGATCGAGAACAAGCTCACCGCCGAGGACGAGGAGCTCACCCCCACCATGAAGCTCAAGCGCAAGCTGGTACACGAAAAGTACCGCGAACTGATCGAGTCGATGTATGCGAGGGAGGCGGCTTAGGATTGAGTTGTCATCCTCGCGAAAGCGGGGATCCAGAACGGTCTGGTTCCTGCCGGAGCTTGCGTTCGAAGAGATCGAGCCGGCAGGCAACCGGGCGGTTGCTAAGGAACCCTCCTCTTCCCAGGTTTGAGAGGCAACAGACAGAGAAGTCTCACTCCCCTCGCCGGAGAGGCAACATAAGAAAAACCTCCCTCTCTCTTTGCAGGAGAGGGTAAGGTGAGGGGGACTGTTGGTTGAGACCGTTTCGAATGAGCTCCCCTCGCCGACGATACAGTCGTCGCAGTGCAACGAAAACAGGAGGAGTCACAACATGAAGAAAGTCGTATTGGCCGCGCTCTCACTCGCCATCGCCCCGTTCGCCCTCGCCCAGACCCAGGGCGTATCGGACGACGAGATCCTGCTCGGCACCGCCCAGGACCTGTCCGGGCCCATCGTCAGCCTGTCCAAGCCGGTTGTGAACGGCATGCTGATGCGGGTCGAGGAGATCAACGCCGCCGGAGGCATCCACGGGCGCAAGCTGCGCCTCGTCGTCGAAGATCACGGCTACGATCCGAAGAAGGCCGTGCTGGCGGCACAGAAGATGACGCAGCGGGACAAGATCTTCGCCACAGTCGGCTCGATCGGCACCCCCACCGCCCTGGCGGCCATGCCGATCTACGAAGAGAAAAGCATTCCGCACCTGTTTCCGCTCACCGGCGCACGGCAGATGTTCGAGCCGGTGCATCGCCTGAAGTACGCCTCCGTCGCGCCGTACTACGAGCAGATGCGTGCCGCCGTAAAGTACCTGGTCAAGGCGAAGGGGTACAAGAAGGTCTGCACGCTGTACCAGGACGACGACTTCGGCCTGGAAGTCATGCGCGGCGGCGAGGCAGCACTCAAGGACCTGGGTATGCAGTACGCGGAGCGCACGACCTACAAGCGCGGCGCCACCGATTTTTCGTCTCAGGTCTCGAAGATGAAGACCGCCGGGTGCGAGGTCGTCGTGATGGGCACCATCGTGCGCGAAACGGTCGGCACCATGGCGGCGGCGCGCAAGCTCGGCTGGGAACCCGCCTTCGTCGGCAGCAACGCGTCCCACTTCGATACCATTCACAAGCTGGGCAAGGCGCTGACCAACGGTTTCTACGCCGCCTGCACCGCGAATGTGCCCTATGCCGACGACCCGAATAAGGCAGTGCGCGATTGGTTCTCGGCCTACAAAGCGAAGTACGGCGAGGACCCGACTATCATGGCGGCCTACGGCTATCAGATCATCAGCGCCTTCGCCGGCGTCGCGCAGAAGGCGGGGCGCAACCTGACCGTGGACACGCTGGTGAGCACGCTGGAGAGCTACTCGCAGCCCGCTGACATGTTCGGAGCGGACGAGTTGAAGTTCAGCAAGACGAGCCACCTCGGCTCGGACCGGGCCCGGTTGTGCCAGATCCAGAACGAGCGCTGGGTACCAGTGTCGGAGTACTTGATCCAGTAGACTGGGGCTTTGGGTTGCCCCGCGGGGTCACACGCTGAGCACCTCGCCGGTGATGTTTCACGTCCAGTGACGATGACGGTTCAGTCGTGGGCCACTTCCTTACCCAGGACCATTTTCGCGATCTTCCGGGCCGCCCGCTTGCCTTCGGAGGCACCGCCCTCCATGAAGCCTTGGAAATCGGTCGAGGTGTGCTCCCCGCAGAACAGCACGCCGCCCTGGCGCGCCTTCTCGTATCCACCGAAGCTGGTGTATTGCCCCACCCGATAGTAGGAATAGGACAGCTGCGCGAGCGGATTGAAGTGCCATAGCGACTGGGTCGCCTTGCCGTTCCATTGGTCCGTCACGCCCGGGAAGACCGGTTCGGCCTGCTTCAGCGCGCGCCGTGCGTCGGCCACCACGAGGTGGCTCGACTGGGTCGCGAAGGCCTGCTTGCTGAGCATGGCGTCGGTTATGCTGCCACCGGAAAAGAAGTTCAGGATGCCGCTCGTGCCGGCTTGCGCGCGCGTGACATCCCAGCTTTCCTGATAACCGGTGTCGACATCGCTGCCGCCGGTGCTGATGCCCCAGGGCCCGCTTTGGTTCCAGAGCCGAGACCGGAACTGCAGTTGCAGCTTGCCGCTGTGGCCACGGCCGAGCTGCCGGATGGCGCGCTGCTTGAGCGCGTCGAATCCGGCCTGCGCGAAATCGAGCCCGCGCAGCACCGCGAACGGGAGCGCCAGGACCACGATGTCGGCTCGGACATCGCGCACACGGCCGCCCGTCCCGAACGCGAGCTCGTACGCCCCGTCCGAGCTGCGCTTGATGCGTTCGAGTTGCATGCCGAGCTTGATTGCATCTTCCCCCAAGTGGTGTGCGATCGCCTGCGGCAACCGATCGTTGCCTCCGCGGATATGGAAGCGCTCGTCGGACTCGCCGAACAGCGACAGCGTCTGCCCGCTCTCGTCGGGTTGAAAGCCGAGCAGGTAGAGAATGTTGAGCGCCGACTGGTCGGTCGTGTCGGCGGCATACTCGATCGCGTAGGCCACATCGAGCAACTGTCCCAGCTGCGACAGATGCCCGCCGGGAACGCGCGACTCGATCCAGTCGTACACGCTCATGCGGTCGAGCTCTTGCGCCTCCGGAGTGAACTCGTCGAACGTCGTGGGAAACGGTGCGGCCTCCAGATCCTCCTGCACGCGATCATAGATGCCCGCGAAATCCCGATCGGCCTCGGCCTGTGTGTAATAGACGCCGCCGAAGAAGTAAGTGTCGGTGGCGTCCGCCGGGACAGCGGCGTTCACATCGTCGAGCTTGAGTCCGAAGCGCCGCGCTAGGCGCCGCATCGTGGCATGGCCCGTGTCGATGAACTCTCCGCCCCACTCGCTCACGTGGTCGTCGTCCCAGAACTCGCCGCGATTGCTCGACATGCGGCCGCCGACACGGCCGCTCGCCTCGTAGACCGTGGCATGGATGCCGCGGTCGGCCAGCTCCAGTGCACAGTTGAGCCCGGCGATGCCGGCCCCGACGATCGCGATCCGCTCACGAGGCTCGCGCGACCCCGCGCGCAGCGGCCTGGGCGCCAGCGTGGCCGCGACGAGTGCGCCGGCCGAGGCCAACAACGCGCGCCGCTTCGGGTCCACGATCGGCTCTTGTCCCCTGTGCCGAGCGCGCAGCTCCCGCAGGTCTGCGACCGAAATCCCATGGAAGCGAGCCGCACGCTGCTCTCGGAACAGCCGTTGCACGCGAGCAAAAAGCTGGGTCTTGGCCATGGCGTAATCCACTTCGGCAGGATTGGGAATGCAACCGTATCACGCACCCGTCCGGAGCGCTCGAGCCGGATCAGACCCTAAGCCGGGGCTGTTCCTGGATGGGGTCGTGCATGCGGCTCGGCTGTCGGATGGAACCTATCCTGCGGCGTGATCTTTCTTTAAGCACCACCTCAGTACGGGAAGTGGTCCAGCGTACCTATCTGCGTGTTGAGGTGGTCAGGCTGCTCGGCGGTGATCGCTGGTTCCGGGCTGGGCGCATAGACGAGCTTCGCCGAGACCGCCACATCGCCGTCATCGAGGAGGTTCAGGCACAGGCTGACCAACGCCGTATTGCCACGAGTCCATCCGTTTCTCCTCAATACGGACTCGAGGCCACCGAGCGTCTGCTTGAGCCAGTCGCGAGAGTCGTGGACCACCGCGGGTTCCAACGCGTCGCAAGAGCCAGGAATGAACATGAAAATCAGCCAATGTGCGACCGAACCGTCGAGGCCGCGAACGGTTGTGTCCGAGACCCGCTGCTTCCGAAGCGCCTCCAGCATCTTGGGTCCCAGTTTCTGCAGAGAGAACTCGCGGAGGCCCTCCGTCCGACCGTCTCCGCCCAAGAGGTCCAGCATCTCCCACAGCACGCCGCCGGTTACGGGCGAGTTAGCGAGCTTCTCGACGGCCTCGACCGCTTTGCCCGCCAGATAGGCGGCCCGGGTGATGTCATCGTTGACGCTGAAGAACGGTCGTTCTGCCGCGATGTCGTCGAGTAGTTGTTTTGCCGAAGGTGTTTGTTCGTATCTCCTATACCACGGCGCGGTCCTGCGCCCGATCAGGTCCAGGTTCACGTTTTCATCTCCGATCACGATCGGACCGTCACCTGTCAGCCCCAGAAGTGCGGCGAAGTAATCCTCGCCTGTCCTGAGGCCGGGAGTCTGCGTCCGCGACTGCGCGGCGCCTGCTGTCGTGAGTTGCTTTAACGCTCGTACCAGGGAGTCCGATCCTCCGGTCTGGAAATAATCCACGACTGCGTCCGCCAGCACGAAGTCCGGCGATAGCTTGGCATCGTTCAGTCGCGCGACGACGATCTTCAAGCCACCCGCCCTCGCATCGGCGCTGGTCGCCAGCATGTGCTCGAAAAAAACGTAACCATAGGTACGCTGCATGAACTCGGACAGGCAAACAAGCACTCCAGTGGCTTCGGCGAGCGCCTCCCTGATCTGCCGGTCGAGATCCTCCGCCTCATTGAGGCGCTCCTCGTCGAGCCAGAATTCGATCCTGTGTCGACGGAGAATGTCGCACAGCGTCTTGACCGCGCTGCGGTCCCGGTGCGAATACGAGACAAAAAAATACGCCAAGGTCGCCCCTTGCCGACAGGATCCGCGGCCGGGAAGTGATCGGTTGCCTGCTGGGACGCGGGCGCCACGCAGAGCGAGATCCTCGCGGCAGCTGGGCGCAACGAGACGCAGCCCACCGACGGATGGTAAATCCAACCGTATCACGCGTTGCCGAAAGGCTCAAGACGGGGTGTGAGACGGTGTTAGGGTGTGAGACGGGCGCGCGGGAACCTGGTAGTGCCGGCGAGTATGCCGGGGGACTCAGGTAGCTGCTGTCCGACGAGCCGACCGCTGCTGAGTAACCGCAATGGGTCGTGACCTGCCATCCGCTAGAGGGCGGGCGACGGACACAGACGATGGGACTCAGGATGCTAACCCTGGGGTGCTTCTTACTGCCCCCTCGGGAGTTATGGACTTGGCCACGGAGGTGGTCGTTCGGAAGGCGAATGCTCAAGGCTGTCCGAACACTGGGGCAGGCCCTTTTGGGCAGGCGGGTCTGTTCGCTTTCTGGTTCAACCTTGGGCAAGGAACACCAGGCGATGATGTCTTTGCCCATCTCTTTCTCGAGACGTCGTCTGACCCCGGTGTCTTGGCTGTTGTAGGGCACATGGGCATTGCCTTCGGCGGTGGGTCTTCGGGCGACTTCCACGTTGGGGAGGTGAGGGTTTTGCCGGCGAGGTGGTGTGGACGTTTGGACCTGATTCTGCAAGGCCCAATAGGACACGGGAGCCGTAATACTGGACAATCGGTAGGATGTGCACTGGTGTCTGCACAGACATGAGGGCCAAAGCAATGGTCGATCCGACAATCGGGGGTAAGGAAAGCACCGAGGCAAAGGTCAAATTTGGGGCAGATGGGAATGAAGCGGCAAACCTCCACGCGTGGCGCGCCCAACTCGTGTCCCTGGAACAAAAGTCTCAAGAAGCCTATGACAAGGCAGTCTTGGCTTTGTCCGGCGGTGCGCTCGGTCTTTCCCTCGTCGTCGTCAAAGACTACTTAAGGCTGCGCGGTGGCGGCGGAAGTGGACTGATGGCTTTGGCATTGCTCTGCTGGGCATTGAGCGTTTCGTGTGTCCTGTTTTCCTCTAGGTCAAGCCGGAAGGTCCTCAGGAGCGCCATAAGGCGAGTAGCCAATGGAGCACCCTCGTCGCATCCCGAGGAGCTGTCCGACCGACTCGCGTCCGGATTCGGCGCGGCTTCCGGCTTGCTCTTCCTGGTGGGAGTTGCCTTCTTTGCAGCCTACGTCGCCATCGAGCCCCCCGCAGGGGTCAAGCAACAGCCTGTCTCCACAGCACCGGAAGAAGTCGCGAGACTTCTGTCGTTGTACGACACCATCAGGGAGGCATGCCCCGAGTGCTCTACGGTTGAGGCTCACAAAGTCCTGCAAGTCTGCGAGGGTTCGTACATGGTGCCAGACGTACTTCGTCAGGCATGTCCGAGCTGCACCGAAAAAGGAATTTTGCAGCTAGCCCGCCGCTGCATGGAAAAGTGGAATAGCCCGCAGCCCTAGATCAGGAGCGGGCGGTCAGCAACGGGGCAGTGCCGCACTTCGCGCTGCGAAGGAGCGCGCGCGAGACTCCATCATGCACCGTCTCCAATAGCAACGACCTCGGCTTTCCTTTTTCGACGGGTGGACAAAATCCTCAGAGGCGCTAAACCTGGAGACCTCCCATCGAACAGCCGACTCAATTCAAGCTGGTCATCACCTCAAGGCCGCACGTCCGCTGGGGCTTACGATCCCCGAATCCATTCTGGTGCAGGCGGACGCGGTAGTCCGCTAGAGCAACAATTCGCACGAGCGAGACATGGATGCAGTACCGCCCCAAGAACGCAAATGCACGGGCGCAGCAATTGCAGGCGTTGAACGTCTGCTTTCCGAAGGCTTGCTGGGCCGGTTTGGGTCGGAACCTGGCATTGACCGATTCTTGGTGCCAGAACACCAACCCCGTAGGCTGCTGCAGGTTCCGCCATCCGAGACCCAGTTGCGTCTGAGCCCTGTCCGCCGCTGTACACGGGTGTGGCCGATGCGGCGGGGCTGTTCCGCGGCCAGAGGGCTCGATCTGTATGACGATTCCGGATTGCAGGAAAGCGAATCGCGCCCGATCGCGGGGGCCATAGCGGGGTCGCGGACGGCGCGTCCCCTTTAGGGGTTCGCGCGCCTTGAGTCGATGCCCCGGCGCGCTGCCGGGCGGTCGGTGCGCCGCCGTGGCCGCGCGCGGGAGATGCTATCCGGCGAGGTCGGACAGCGGCGCCGGCGGGGACAGGCCGTAGCCCTGCGCGTAGTTCACGCCGATCGCCTTGAGCTTGTCCAGCGTCTCCGCGTCCTCGACGAACTCCGCGACGGTTTCGATGCCGGCCGACTGGCACACGCGGTTGATCGCATTGACCTTGCCGTGGGCGACTTTGTCGCGACTGAGATCGCGAATCAGGGCTCCGTCGATCTTCACGAGATCCGCCGCGACGGACTGGATAGCCTTGAAGGACACGGACTGGCGCCCGACGGACCCGATCGCGATCCGGCATCCAAGCTGCTGCAGTGTTTTCACCACCGGGTAGATCGCGTCGGCGCGGGCGAGCAGCTCGATCTCCGGGATCTCGAAGCACAGGACGTCGCCGGCCAAATCGTTGCGGCTCAGGTGGTCCGCCACGTAGTCGGGCAGGCCCGGGTCGCTCACCGTCAGGGCGTCGGCGTTGAAACTGAAGCGCAGGGACCGACCGTGAGCCTCCGCCTTGTACCACTCCATGACGCGGCGCATGACCCAGCGGTCGAGGTCCGGCAGCATGCCCACGTACTCGATGATCGGCAGGAACTCGCCGGGCGGGGTGAGATTGCGTTCCTCGTCCTGGTGGCGCACCAGGACTTCAACAAAGGTCTGCGCCGAGTTTTGCGCCGCTACCGGCCAGATGCGCTGGTGATAGAGGATGAATTCGTCCCGACTGAAAGCCTGGGCAAGGCGCTGCCTGGGATTGTCCCACCCTGTCAGGTTGCTGATGAGCGACTCCAGGTACAGCTGCCGCGAAGGGTCTTCGTTCGCCACGATGTGTCCAGCTCGGGTTCCGGTGATTTAGAGTTGGTAACAATGCGAGGGATATCTCCGTCGCGCTCCTCTAGGAAGGCGGACCCAACAGTAATTCTGTCTGGGGCTCTTAGGGAACTCGATAATAGCACCGCGCGCGCTGCGCCCGGCTACACCGCGATTTTCATCGGCAGGATGACCATCTGCAAGCCGCGCAGGTGGAAATGCCTCTGCAGGAGCGCCGCCTGGTCGTGCAGCAGCCGCACGAACCAGTTGTCGCGGCAGAAGACGAGCGTGGAGGCGAAGAACATCGACTTGGGGAACTCCGTGGATACGCGCTCGGCGAGCCTGGTGAACTCGTCCACGGGTCGGTGCCGGAGGGCAGGTAGGATTTCGCGGCCCATCCCTTGCTGTGGCAGAAGTTGACCAAATAGGACAGGGCGGAATTCGCCCCATGAGCACTGAAGAGTATCGAGTTCGTCTTCGGAACCTGGCGAGAGTCGCCTGGGAGGACGAGTGGGACCACAACCAGACCTTCGACGCTGTACCTCAAATCGTGCCTGTCGCGCCCGCTTTTGGGATGGCGTGTCAGCGCCCCCTCGCCGTAGTCGGCCTACGCCTCCTCGCCCGGAGCAAACTCCAGGCGGCAGAACTGCTCGGGGTCCACACGGCGCAGCCCTTGCACAAAGCGCCTGACGTTGTTGTAGCAGGCGCTGAATCCGAAGCGGTCCACCAGCCCCATACACGCCCAATGAAGGGCCGGTTGTAGCATGGGCGCTTACCTAATGGACGAGACCAGCTTCACGATAATAGTGCAGCGCCCCTGGATGGATCGGTATGACAGCCTCGCTGGGCACCATGTCCTTGATGTCCAAGGTCGACAGCGCTGGGTGCAAGCGCCGGAAATCGGCGAGATTCTCGAACACCGCCTTGACGACGGCATAGGCCAGCTCATTTGGCTGATTGCTCGATGTGACGACCACGGCCTGCGTGCCGATTGTCGGGACATCGTCGGGGTTGCCGGCGTACATGCCGCCGGGGATGACAGAGGCGATGTAATAGGAATGCGTCGCAAGGAGCCGATCGATCGGCGGGCCAGCCACGCGCACCAGCCTCGCCCTGCAGCCCGTCGTCGCCTCCTGGGTCAGTCCATTGGGATGCCCCGCTCCAAAAATGATCGCGTCGACTTTGTTGCCGCAAAGCGCCTGGTTCTGTTCGGCGGGCGTGAGCTCGAGCCCATGCTCAAGATCCACTATCGTCCAGCCATACAACCCCAGGACGACATCGCGGGTGAAGGTATATCCGGCACCGCTCTTCCCGATGCCGACGCGCTTGCCGCGCAACTCCTGGAAATCGCGTATACCGGTATCGGCGCGAGCGACAACGGTAAATGCTTCCGGGTAGAGTGCGATCAACATGCGCAGCCTCGGCTCGGGACCACCGGCAGCAAACGGTCCCTCACCATGAAAAGCGGCATAGGCGACGTCGGTCTGCGAAAGGCCAAACGTTGACTCGCCGCTCTCGACCCGTCGGATATTCGCCACCGAGCCCTCAGAGCTCACCGCAACGCATGGCCTGGCCTGACGCTCGTCCGCCAGGTTGTACATGCGGCAGATCGCATTTCCAACCGGATGATAGACGCCGCCGGGGGTCCCGGTGGCGAGAGTAATCGGGCTGGGAGCGAGGGCAACGGACACCGCCATGCAGCCTGCAACGGTGCTTGCCATGATCACCGCGGCAAGGCATAGCGGCTGTCTAAACGTCATGACCGAGTGCTCCCTTGCCCCCTGGGTTGGCGGGCCTCACGTGTCAAGCTGATATTGGATCTTCGCGCCATCACGCTCGAATTCGCCGCGCACCCAAAGGTTTTCCTTGTCATACCAAATGCTGCCCGCGAGATAGGGCGTGATGAACGTGTAGCGCGTGGCGCGAACCTGGCGGCCGCCGATCACGATTTGCTCGTCGGCAAACTTGCGGGTGCTGACACCAATGACGCCCCCATGCTGCGCGTCGACCACTGTCGCCTGCTCCAGCACCGCCGGGGTCCACAGGCTGTTTGACGTCAAGGTGGCGGCGGAAGCGATAAAGGGGCCGCCCTTGCTCACCACGCGAAATCCCTCAGGCGTCGCCGCACCCTCAACGTGGAGGGTCTCGCCATTCTCCACCGTTTCGCTCTTCAGTGCCACCAGCCGGCCAGCGCGCCAGATCTCTTCGGAGCGGTGACTGAACGCGAACACGGTAAAGAAGGCTACCTTGACCAAGAGGTGGATCTCGGTGTTGACCCTCGTCTCTCCGGTTGCCGACGAATACAAGACCGTGTGGGCGCCGATCCTCTTGCCCTTGTACAGGACCGAGAATCGTCGATCGCCGGCTGCGGCCGGCAAGACGATTGCTGTCGCGGCATGAGCGAGACGAGGAAAAGCGCAACTGACCGCCCCTGCGAATGCGGCCCTCAGTAGCGCGCGTCGCGGAACAGACTTCAGGCGCCGAATGTGATTTGGGCTGACCGGTTCGGCCGTGCTCACGATTCTGTGCTCCCGCTACGGTTGGGATTTGCTCGCACTATCGATTTCAGACCCCAGCCTGGCCCCTCCATTGTTAGTCATTTATCCCTCGATTGCACCAGACCTGGTGGCCAATGCGATCAAATTCACCGACGTGGGCACTATCGCGATCTGGATGGCGGCAGACGGTGGCGGCTTCCTAGTGTCGGTGTCAGATGCAGGCCCGGGCGTCCCGGAAGATCAACGGGAGCGGATCTTCGAGGATCTCCAACAGGTCGACTCCCCCGCTAGCCGCAACAAGGGCACAGGGCTAGGCGTTGCGATCGCCAAGCGCATCGCGAAGCTGCATGGCGGGCGCAGCTGGGTAGAGCCTGTCATTGGCAAGGACCCAACGTTCTTCTTGAGCCTGCCGATCAAAGCCGAGAGAAAAGAGGTAGCGACATGAGGCACCGGGCAGAACTAGGGGGACTCACTGTTGAAACCTGCGCAAACTGGTCTGGTTCTCTTCCATCACTGAGATGGTTCGTCGTACATTCAAGTTCCAACAAAGTGGTCGTTTCTTACGTCGGCCCAGAACGCAGTCGTTGAAGGTCCGGTCTTGGGAAAGGCGAATGACCGCAACGGGCCGGAACCGGTCCTTCACGAATGGCTGTGCGAGCCCTGCAGTGCCCGTCTGCCGAATGCTCTCCGATCCTCCCAGGTGTCGCCGTATTCAGAGCCGACCGGAGGAAACGGTTCCTGTTGAGTTGCGCTCACCATGTGCGGATTCGAACCAGAAGCACGGACGGATTGCAGCCGCCCGGCCTGCCCGCCCTCATCACCTCCAATGCGTGAACAGCGATCCAGCAGCGCCGTAGACCGGATCGCATTCCGGGAGCGGGACGCGCGCCACCCCCGCGGCACTGCGCTGCAGGCTCGACAGCCGAGGCGTGCACATGTCGGGATGCTGGTCCGCCGGGTAGGCCCCCACGATGCCGAGCACGCCGCGCGAGGAGAGCTTCTTGTGCCCGGTCCCCGCAGGTAGCACGATCACGTCTCCGGGCCGAGCGGTGACGACGAGACCGTCGTCACCGCCGAACTGCACCGTTACCTCGCCGCTGTAGACGCCAAGTGCCTCGTGCGCATTGCTGTGGAAGTGGTGAAAAGGGAAGACGCCATTGCGCCACGCCGCGGGCCAGCGGTTGCGGTCAAACAGCTCCTCGAAAGCCACAGCGGGATCTGCACCCGCGATCGCGACTGCGCCGGGGTACACGAGCAGCGGCCAGCGCGGGTGGTTGGGGATCGCGCCGCTCGGGGCCAGAGCGTGAACGATGACACGGAGCGTATGGTTGGGCGCCGAGTGCATGCGTGGTGTCCTCCTGCCATAACATACAGCAGACTCTTGCAACCGAGTAGTCTACGCTGCGCGCCGCGTCGGCTCACGAGCAGGTGCTCGCGTGAAGCTCCACCGTGTTCGAGGGCACGCACGCTCCACCTCTCGCCGCACCCGTTCGCGGCGCTTTCCCTCCATGATCGCGCACCACCTATCCGAATGGGAAAGGGCTGACGATCACGCATTCGCGATCCTCGAACGGTGCTGATGCTCGCTACCTCGAACCTGTTTCGCCGGCGCCGCCCGATCGATCGGCCTGGGACATCTCCGGCACCTCGAACTCCACCAGCATCTGACCCGGCGAGACCTGAGCCCCCCTGGCCACGTGCACCGCTTTCACCGTGATCGCCGCGGGCAGTGTGAGGGCGTGCTCGATCTTCATCGCCTCGAGCACCACGAGGGGACGGCCGGCAGCTACCTTGTCGCCGGCCGTCACGGGGACAGCGACGACGCGCCCGTTGATCGGCGCGGCCAGCCGACCATCGCTCAGGCTTGCCTGGCGCTTCTGCGGAGGCTCCTGCAGCCTGTCGCCGAAGCGCCAGCTTGCACCGGCCCAGGCGAGGTGGCAGGAGTCGCCCTCGATCGCGAACGCCACCGACTCCTCTCCCGACGAGCCCTCGGTCGCAAGCACGAAGCGCGCACGAGCGCCGTCGAGCGCGCGCACCCCGAGCACACACTCCATGTCGCCTGTCTGAACGCGGTAGCTGCCTCCCGCGAAGCGCATCGCGACGTCTTCGACTGCGTGGCCGCACGAGAGCCGGGCACGCATGACCCGCGCGGGATCGTTGCTCCAGGAAGTCCACTCCCCATAACCGGCTGCGCGGGCGCGCGTCTCGGCCATCAGAACGGCAGCCAACGCGAAGGCTCGTGGTGGCGGCTGCGGCGACTCGATGCCCGGGAGGCGCCGTGATATAAAGTCGGTAGTCGCGCCGCGAGCAGCGAACTCCTCGTCCCGCAGCACCGCGGCGAGGAACGCCTTGTTCGTCGGCACACCCAGCGCCACCGTCGCGTCGAGCGCAGCGGCCAGCCGCTCGCGCGCCTCGTCGCGTGTGCGTCCATGCGCGATCACCTTGGCGATCATCGAATCGTAGAACGGTAGGATCGGTGCGCCCGATTCGAGCGCGTGGTCGATTCTCAGCGCCCCGTGTCCCTTCCCGGCTGGGGGCGACCAGAGCGCGAGCCTCCCGCTCTGCGGGAGGAACCCATGCACCGGATCCTCGGCACACAGACGCGCTTCGATGGCGTGGCCGGAGAACCGGATCTCGGCCTGCCGCAGCGGCAGCGGCTCGCCCGCCGCCACCCGCAGCTGCCACTCGACGAGGTCGAGGCCGGTGAGCATCTCCGTGATCGGATGCTCGACCTGCAAGCGGGTGTTCATCTCCATAAACCAGAAGGCGCCATCCTGATCGAGCAGGAACTCGACGGTGCCCGCGCCGACGTAGCCGACGCTGCGGGCCGCTGCGATGGCTGCCCGCCCGAGCCGGTCGCGCAGCGCATCGTTCACTGCGGGAGACGGCGCCTCCTCGAGGAGCTTCTGGTGCCGGCGCTGAACCGAGCAGTCGCGCTCGCCCAGTTGCACCCAGTTGCCGTGCGCGTCGGCGAAGACCTGGACCTCGACGTGGCGCACTCCCTCCAGCGCCCGCTCCAGGAACAGGCGGCCATCGCCGAAAGCATGCTCGGCCTCGGAGCGTGCATGTGCCGACGCAGCCGCGAACTCGGCCTCCCCCTGGACCAACCGCACACCACGTCCGCCTCCACCGGTAGCGGCCTTGATCATGAGCGGATAGCCTATCTGAGCGGCAGCGGCCAGCAAGGCCGCATCGCTCTGGTCGGCATCTTCGTAGCCCGGCAGAACGGGAACACCGGCGGTGTTCACGAGCCGTTTTGCCTGCGCCTTGTCGCCCATGGCGCGAATAGCCGCCGGGGAAGGCCCGACCCAGACGAGACCGGCATCGAGCACGGCCTGCGCGAACTCCGCGCTTTCCGCCAAGAAACCGTAGCCAGGATGTACTGCCTCCGCGCCGCTGCGTGCGGCCGCAGCGACGATGGCTCCGATGTTCAGGTACGACTCGCGCGGTGCGGCGCCGCCGATGCGGACTGCCGTGTCGGCCTCGCGCACATGCATGGCATCCCGATCGGCCTCGGAGTACACCGCAACCGTGCGCATTCCCATCTGGCGAGCCGTGCGCATCACCCGTCGCGCGATCTCTGCGCGGTTGGCGATCAGCAGGCTGGAGAAATGACGCGCGGTCACCGATGCAGGGTGCCCATGTGCTTGGCGATGATCGACAGCATCACTTCGTCGGCACCGCCGCCGATCGACGTCAGCCGTCCATCGCGGTACATGCGCGACACCGGGTTGTCCCAGGTGTAGCCCATCCCGCCCCAGAACTGCATGCAGCTGTCGGGAATCAGACGGGCGAGCCGGCCGCTCTTCAGCTTGGCCATGGAGGCGAGCATGCTGACGTCCTCTCCGGCCACGTACAGCTCGACCGCACGATGGGTAAGCGCCCGCAAAGCTTCCAGCTCCGTCTGCAGCTCGGCCAGCGTGTAGTGCACCCACTGCTGCGCCAGCACCGTGCTGCCGAAGAGCTTGCGCTCGCGGGTGTAAGCGACCGTGTCGTCGATGCAGTTCTGCAACCCCTGCAGCAGGTTGGAGGCGGCCCACAGCCGCTCCTCCTGGAACTGCAGCATCTGGTAGGTGAAGCCCATGCCCTCCTCGCCGATGCGATACCGCTGCGGCACGCGAACGTCGTCGAAGTAGATCTGCGCGGTGTCGGAGGCCATCATGCCGATCTTGCGGATCTTCTTCGCAACCGTGATGCCCCTGGTCTGCATCGGCAGGCAGATGAGGGTCTTGTTGCGGTGTGCCGGGGCTTCGCCGGTATTGGCGAGCAGGCAAATCCAGTCGGCCTGCGCGCCGTTGGTGGTCCACAGCTTGCCGCCGTTGATCACGTAGTCGCCGCCATCGGCCCGCGCGGTGGTCTTGATCGAGGCCACGTCGGAGCCCGCCCCCGCTTCGGACACGCCCAGGCAGGCCACGTATTCACCCGATATCGACGGTACGAGGAACTCTCGCTTCAGCTCGTCCGAGCCGAAGCGCGCGAGCGCCGGGGTGGCCATATCGGTCTGCACGCCGATGGCCATCGGCACCGCGCCGCAGCGGATGTAGCCGAGTGTCTCGGCCATCACCATCGCATAGGACCAGTCGAGCTCGCTGCCGCCGTAGGCCGCAGGCTTGGTGAGGCCCAGGTAGCCCATGCGGCCGAGCTGGCCGAATACCTCGTGCGCCGGAAAGATCTCTGCGTCCTCCCACGCGTCGACGTGCGGGTTGATCTCGTCGTCGATGAAGCGCCGCAGATTGCGCCGGATCTCCTCGTGCTCGTGCGTGAGTTGCATGGCGGCTCCTGGGACAGTGCGAGTTCAGCGCGCGGTTCTAGCCGCGGTCCGGCCAGTGTGTTCAAGGCGCCCGCAGCCTGGACCCATCACGGCCGTGCCACCCCGAACTGCAGGGGGCGCAGCGTCCGCGCATCCGCCTCGCGGCTGATAGACAACGCGAACCCCAGCACATTGCGAGTGTCGCGCGGGTCGATGACGCCGTCGTCGAGCATTAGACCGCTGGTGACGAACGCGCTCTGCTGCCGCTCGAAGTTGTCCACGATCGCGCGCTGGACCTTCTCGATCTGCGCCCGGTCGACGTCTTGGCCCTTGCGGCGCATGCCCGCCTCCATGACGATGCCCATAGTCAGCGCAGCCTGCTCGGCGCCCATCACCGCGGTCTGCGCATTCGGCCAGGAGAAGAGGAACCGGGGCCGGTAAGCGCGGCCGCACATACCGTAGTTGCCGGCGCCGAAAGAAGCGCCGCACATCAGCGTGATCTGCGGCACATCGGCGTTGGACACCGCCTGGATCATCTTGGAACCGTGCTTGATCATGCCGGCCTCCTCCGAAGCCTTGCCGACGATGTAGCCGGTGGTGTTTTGCAGATAGAGGATCGGCAGACCGGCCTGACAGCAGCCCTGGATGAAGTGGGTGGCCTTGTTCGAGCCCGCCGGGTCGAGCGGCCCGTTGTTGGTCACGATACCGACTGACATGCTCTGCACCGCGGCGTGGCCGCAGACCGTCGCGGGACCGTAGTCGGGCTTGAAGTCGAGGAAGTCGGAATCGTCCACGAAGCGCGCGATGACCTCGCGCATGTCGACCGGTTTGCGATAGTCCTCCGGCATTACACCGAGTAGCTCCTCGGCCGCGTAGCGCGGAGGCTTGCCGGCGGGAGGCGCTGCAGCGCCCCAACCCAGCCGCCCGAGCAGTTCGCGCGCGAGGCGCACGGCGTCGGAGTCGTCCTCGGCCAGGTACTCGCCGAGCCCCGATACATGGGTGTGCATGAGCGCGCCGCCCAACTCCTCGTCGGTGGCGATCTCACCGGTGGCAGCCTTGAGCAGTGGTGGTCCAGCGAGGAACGCCCTTGCACGGTCCCGCACCATGATGACGTAGTCCGACAGGCCGGGCATGTAGGCGCCACCCGCGGTCGACGACCCATGCACCAGGGTGATCACGGGGATTCCGGCGGCGGACAACCGCGCGAGGTTATAGAACAGCGCACCGCCGTCGATGAAGAACTCTACGCGGTACTTGAGCAGGTTGGCGCCCGCCGACTCGACCAGGTGCACGAACGGCAGCTTGCTCTCCAGCGCGATGGCCTGCGCGCGCAGCATCTTCTCCGCACCCAACGTCTGGAAGGCACCCGCGTCGATACCCGAGTCGCTCGCGACGACCATGACGCGCGCGCGGGAGACGTAGCCGATGCCGGAGATCATCGCCCCGCCCGGGATGGAGACCTCCTGATCCGGCGTATCGTGCAAGTAGCCGGCGAGTGAGGACAGCTCAAGCCACGGTGCGCCGGCATCGAGCAGCCGGGCGATGCGCTCGCGCGGCAGCAGTTGCCCGCGCTTGTCAAACAGCGGCTTCGCCTTGGCCGATGCGTCGCGAGCCCGCGCTTCGAGCGTCCGCAGGCGCTCGATCAATCCGAGCATGTGCGCGCGGTTGCGCTGGAACGCTTCACCCGCGGTGTCGAGCGTGGACTCAATGACAGGCATCAGAGCACCCGTTGCATGCCAGCACTACCCAGGACAATCCTTCGCCTTCAGCTCGCTGCCGGGAAAGCGCGTCGTCAGCTCGGCCATGCGCGCGGAGGTCGCGGGATCCGGGCTGCGCACCAGGAAGGCGGTCTGAGTCACCCGGTGCTCGCGCAGCCCGACCTCCGCCGAGCGCACGCCTTTGTCGCGCAGCGTCTGCAGGTACTTGTTGGCCGCCTCTTCGCTCTTGAAGATGCCCAGCGAGATGGCGTTGCGCATCTCGCCGCCGGTTTCGACCGCGAAGTATTCGTCGACCCCCTGCTCGCTCAGCTCGGCGATCTTGCGGTCCACCTCCGCCTTGTTCTTCAGCGGTGGGACGTACACCCACCAGCCGGCGATCGCCTGCACTTCTACGGCACTGACCCGTGTGCCGAGGTCGAGCGCACCGATCGCATCGCGGGCGGCGGGCAGCTCCGCCGCCGAGAACGCTCCCCACTCGATGCAGGCCCTCTGGCGGGACGGGACGACGGCCGGTCGCGGCGGCACGATGCGGATCTTGTCGGCGTTGAGCTGCGAGTCGAGTAGGCCCGCGTCCGGACTGGGCTTGTCGGGAACGAACAGCGCGTATGCGGCCAGTGCGAGGTTGGCCACGACGAGCAGAGCAAACAGGACTCTCATGAGCGCGCGACTGCGATAAGCCCCTCCAGCACGAGGTTGGGCGCCAATGTTACCGGGCGGGCGAGCTGAGAGGCCACCAGGTCGCCCGACCCGCCGCTCATCACGATCTGCGGCTGGGCCTGGATGGCGGCAGCCAGGGCACGCTCGATGCGCTCGATCGCTCCGCACACCGCCTGCAAGGAGCCGCTGAAGATGGCGTTCGCTGTGCTGGTGGGGAAGAGCTCGAACTGACCCTGCTGGCGCGGGAGACCGGCCGTCCCGGTTGCCAGCGCCTCGGCCATCAGCTCCGGCCCCGGCAGGATGAGGCCACCCAAGAACTCACCTTCGGCGCTGAGCGCATCTATCGTCACGGCAGTGCCGACGTTCACCACCACGCAACCGCCGGAATGCCGAGCACGCGCGCCGATCAGCGCTGCCCAGCGGTCGCCTCCGAGCTGTGCGGGTTCGGCGTACCGGCTGACGACACCGCACTGAGCGCGGCGGCTGACGATCCATTCCGGCCGGACTCCCCACGCTGCAAGGGCCTGCTCGATCCGGCTGCGCACGTGCGCACTGGCCACACTGCAGCCGACAACGCGGTCCGGCCGCGAGAGCATGTGCAAGGCATCGGCCAGCTCGTCGGCCCGTGCCGTCAGCAGGGAGCCCTGGGCGATGAAGCCACGATCCTCCCACAACCCCCACTTGATCCGGGTGTTGCCGGCGTCGATGGCAAGGATGGGCATGCGCTCAACCCGACTGTGCGCGGCGCGCAGGCAGCGTGTCCTCGGCCAGCCGCAGGCTTACGTCGCCCGAGTGGAAGCGGCGCAGCCCGGCAGCGGTTTGTGCGAGCAGAGCCCCATCGTCGTCCACGCCTGCCACTACAGCGCCGACCGCCTCGTTATCGGACAGCGTCACCCACACCGGCTGGCCGGACAGCAGGTGATAGCTTTCCCACTCCGACTTGAGCGGCGCGAAGCCGCACTCGGAAAACACGCCGAGCACCTCCGCAAGCTGTGCGAGCACATGGGCGAGGATGCGGTTGCGATGCGGCGGCACCCCGGCCGAGGTGAGGTCCACCACCGGCTGGTCGATGCGGCCGCGGACGCTCTCCGGCAGGCGCACGTTGATCCCGATGCCGATCACGACCGCGCTCGGGCCCGCAGCGCTCCCCTGCACTTCGATCAGAACGCCGGCGAGCTTCTGGTGGCGGCAGAGCACGTCGTTCGGCCACTTCACCATCGCTTCCGTCGCGCCCAGGGCACGCAACGCACGCACCAGCGCCACGCTGACCACCAGGCTCAGCCCGTGCAGCGCCCCGGCACCCTGCCGGAAACGCCACAGCAGCGAGAACGTAAGCGAGTCTCCCAGCCCGGTGTGCCATCCCCGCCCGCGCCGTCCCCGGCCGCGGGTCTGCAGCTCGGCGGCCACCGCCAAGCCGCTCGGCGCGCCAGCATCGGCCTCGGCCAGCAGAACACTGTTGGTCGACTCCACCGCATCGACGACGTGCACCTGGACATCCTCCCGATGCGGGCCGAGGTGACGGTTGATCTGCTCGACGTCGAGCCAGTCGATCGGCGTTACCAGGCGATAGCCGCGGCCATGCACCTTGAACAGTGTGATGCCCAGCTCTTCTAGCCCCTGCAGCGCCTTCCAGACGGTGGTGCGAGACACGCGCAGCCCTCGCGCAAGCTCCTCGCCGGAGTGGAAGTCGCCGTCGGCCAACAGGCGCAGCGTGCGGAAGGTCAGAGGAGACGGGACGGTTGGAAGCATAGGGGCTGACGTTCGGGAAGACGAAGGATACAGGAGTCGGGACGGAGGACGAAGGACGAAGGGCGGAGGGTGACCGCGAACGCCAAGGCATCGATCCGGGTTGGTCAAAACGCGCCCCAGCGCCGCCGCTATACTTCGCTTCTCGCGTTGATCTGCGTCAATCGCTGCGGGCGCCGCCCTGCCAGACTGCAGCCTGCGCGCAAACCCGTGTCAGGGAGGAACCATGTTCAAGAAGATCCTGCTGCCCACCGACGGCTCCGAGCTGTCCAAGAAGTCGGTCAAGAAGGGCGTCGAGTTCGCCAAGTCCATCAACGCCAGGGTGGTCGGCTTTTTCTCGCCGGAGGACTACCGGGCCCTGATGTACAGCGAGTACATCCCGCCCAGCCTCATGTCCCAGGAGGAGTTCGAAGCCAACGCCAAGAAGGCTGCGGAAAAGCACCTTGCGTTCGTCGAGAAGGCGGCGAACGCCGCCGGGGTCCCGTACGAAGGCTACTATCTATCCAGCATCGCTCCCTGGGAAGCCATCGTCGATGCCGCCAAGAAGAAGCGCTGCGACCTGATCTTCATGGCGTCGCATGGCCGCACCGGGCTGGGCGCCCTGGTCCTGGGCAGCCAGACCACGAAGGTGCTCACGCATTCGAAGATCCCGGTGCTGGTCTATCGCTGAAGCGATAGACGATCAGGTCAAGGCGCGAGGCTGGAGGCGCGAGACATCGATCTCGACCCCGCAGAGCTGACCTCAGCCGTCAGGCTCGGGATGTGTCTATTCAAGGGCTGCGTTGTCGTTCCCTCCCTCCGGATCCTATCGAGTACAGGCTGCGGCGGGAACCCAGGCCACTCGAACACCCCTGGGTCGCCGCTTGCGCGGGGCTGACACGTCGTCAGAGGGTGCTGCGGGCGCAAGAAGCCCGCAGCATTGCGCGTTCTGCTCAGACTCTGGCGTCCTGCCGCTCGCCTTGCGCGACGTCGCGCGACCCGGCGAAGCACGCCGCAGCCAGCCCAACCAGCAGCAGCGAGCCGATCGGCAGTGCGCCCGCGCCGAAGCTGCGCAGGACCACGCCCGCCAGGAACGCGCCCAGCGACATCCCCAGATACAGGGCAGACGAGTTGAGCGAGAGCAGCAGCCCGCGTGCGGCCGGGTCGATGCTCACCAGCCGCTTCTGCTGCGGGGCCTGGAACAAGATGCCGGCCACCGCCCACACTGCAAGGAGCGCGAATGTGGGAACAAGCCCCGGCGGCGCGATAACCATGCCGACGAAAGTGAGCGCGATGCCGCCCAGGCTGATGGCGACGGTGCGGTCCGCGCCGATGCTGTCCGCCAGCCGCCCCGCGACCAGGTTGCCGACGATCCCGCCGATGCCGAACATGAACAGCGCCACTGCGCCCCATCTGGCATCGATGCCCGCGTGCTCGGTGAGGTAGGGCAGCAGCAACGCGTAGGTGGCGAACTGCGCCGCCATCTGCAGCAGCGTGGTCGCCACACTCAACCCCGGACGGCGCCGGACAACCACCGACAGCAGCGTGCCGAGCCCGACCCGGCCGCCTCCGCTCCGGTCGTGCACTAACCGGAACACTGCCACTGCGGCGCCCATGCCGATCACCCCGATCGCCAGGAGCACGACCCGCCAACCCACCAGTTCGCCGAGCCAGGCCGACAGCGGCACGCCGAGTACCGTCGCCAGCATCATTCCGCTGAACGCGATCGCCAGCGCGCGTCCCTGGTGCTCCGGGGGCGTCAGTCCGGCGGCGACCGCAAGTGCCATCGGCCCGACAGTCGCCGCGCCCACACCCATCACGAGCCTTGTCGTGAACAGGAAGCCGTAGCTCCAGGCCAGTGCGCCGGCGATCGATGCCAGGCTCATGACCGTCAGCCCGCCCAGCAGCAACGTGCGACGCGGAAGGTGCCCGAGCATCACTTGCGACAGCGGCGCCGCGAGGGCAAAGGTGAGCGCGAACACGGTCAACAAGTTCGCGATCGCCGCCGGCGACGTATCCAGATCCGCCGCCATGGGCGGCAACAGGCCGATCACGGCCAGCGAGCCGGTGCCCAGCGTGAAGTACGCGGCGCTCAGCGACAGCAGCGCCGCGAAAGTCCTGCGGTCCAGACTCATTGCGCTCCCATGCGAGGATTTGATCGGTGTCATCCCCGCGATGGGGGCCCCGCAAGATCGTACGCCCCGCCCGCGGTAGACCACCGCAGCATGCAGTGGCTATTGGCTGAAGAACTCGAGCAGTGCCGCGTGAAAGCGCTGTGGCACCTCCAGATGCGGCGTATGGCCGACGTTCGGCAGTTCCACCAACCGGCTACCGGGAATAGCTGCGTGCGCGCGGCGTCCCAGCTCCGGATACAAGCCCAGCGTTGCACGCACGGTTTCGCTCGCGCGCGCCTTCCCGACCGCAGTGCGATCCGCCTGACCGATGACCAGCATCGTCGGCACGCGCAGCCGCGGAAACTCGTGCACCACCGGCTGTTCGTAGATCATCTGCACCACCAGCGCCCGGACCCAGGCGTACTGGGGAAACTGCGCGCTGCCGCGCAGGCGCGCGTGGACCGTGACGAACTCCTCGAACTCCGGCTTCCAGGTGACGTAGTAAGCCTTGTGATAAGCACGGATGCTGTCCTCGGTCTCCGCGAGCACGCCCTTGTACACCCGATCCGTCGGCGCCCACGGCACCTGCTCGCGATAGTCTTCCAGCCCTATCGCGTTCTCCAGCACCAGATGGGTGACCGTCTCCGGATACATGAGGCTGAAGCGGGTCGCCAGCATGCCGCCCATCGAGTGGCCCACCACCGCCACGCGCGCGATACCGAGAGCGTCCAGCAGCGCCTTGGTGTTGGCCGCGAGCCAGTGGAAGCTGTACGGCAGCACCGGCTTCGACGACTTGCCGAACCCGATCTGGTCAGGCACAACCACGCGATAGCCCGCGCTGGTCAGCGCGGTAATGGTGTCACGCCAGTACGCGCCAAAGAAGTTCGCGCCGTGCAGCAGCAGGACGGTCTGGCCGTTCGGGTTCGCTTTCGGCGGCACGTCCATGTAGGCCATGCGCAGGTCTTCGCCGCGATAGGAGAGTGCATGGAACTTCACGGGGTGCGGAAACGGATAACCCTCCAGCGCGATGCCGAGCGGCTCGGCGTCGTCCGCGGCGAGCACCGCCCCCTGCATGAAAGCAGCTATGAGCAAGAGCACGGAGGCCAAGGTCTGTCTCGGTCTCATCATCGGTCCCCAGTAGTTCCGGTCGGCCAGGCGAGCGCGCGGTTGGCGCCTCCACCACGGATAGTGCGCGATGCTGTGCAGAGCGCGCCGGCGGGCTCTCGTCCCCGTTCGGAGAGTCTATGCGAGGCGGCGCTATATTGGAAATCGATTCTTGCTATAAACTGACAGCATGTCGGATTCCACATACCAGCAGAGATCGGGCGACGGGCAGTTCGACGCGATCGTCATCGGCGCCGGTGTCGGCGGCCTGTACGCGCTGCACCGCTTGCGCGACAAGCTGGGCATGAAGGTGCGCGTGCTCGAGGCCGGCAGCGGCGTCGGCGGCACCTGGTACTGGAACCGCTATCCCGGCTGCCGCTGCGACGTGGAGAGCCTGGAGTACTCCTATTCGTTCGACGACGCCCTGCAGCAGGAATGGTCCTGGCCCGAGCGCTACGGCAACCAGCCGGAGATCCTGCAGTATGTCGAGCACGTCGCGGATCGTTTCCACCTGCACCGCGACATCCAGTTCAACACCCGCGTAGTCTCGGCCGCGTATGACCGGGCCACGAATCTGTGGACCATCCGCACCGACCAGGGTAAAGGCCTGAGGGCGCCGATCTGCGTGGTAGCGACCGGCAACCTCTCGATCCCGCGCGTGCCCGACTACAGGGGCCTGGAGAGTTTCGAGGGCCGCTGGTACCACACCGGCATGTGGCCGCACGAGCCGGTCGACTTCACCGGCCTGCGGGTCGGCGTCATCGGCACCGGCTCATCGGGCGTGCAAAGCGTTCCGATCATCGCCCGTCAAGCCAAACACCTCACCGTGTTCCAGCGTACCGCCAACTTCATTCTCCCGGCGCGCAACGCACCGATGGACAAGGCGCGCGAAGCAGGCCATAAGGCCGAATATGCGCAGCGCCGCCGCGCCGCCTACGACACGCCATTCGGCATCGCCGGCTATCCGCCGCCAACCAAGTCTGCGTTGGAGGCCACACCGAGTGAGCGCGAGGCGATGTACGAGAAGAAATGGGCCGAGGGTGGCTCGATCAGCTTCCTGTACAGCTACACCGACCTCCTGACCAATCGGCAGGCGAATGAAACCGCTGCCGAGTTCGTGCGCAACAAGATCCGCAGCATCGTCAGGGATCCGCAGACCGCCGAGCTCCTGTGCCCGAACGACCACCCGATCGGCACCAAGCGGCTGGTGCTGGATACCGGCTATTTCGAAACCTACAACCGCGACAACGTCACGCTGGTGAACGTGCGCGAGGCGCCGATCCAGGAGATCACGCCCACCGGCCTGCGCACGACCGCTGCGGCATATGAGCTCGACGCGATCGTCTTCGCCACCGGCTTCGACGCCATGACTGGCGCGCTGCGCGAGGTCGACGTGCGCACCTCGGACGGCCGCGTGCTCGCTCAAGACTGGGAGGTGGGGCCCCGGACCATGCTGGGCCTCATGTGCGCCGGCTTTCCGAACCTGTTCCTCATCACCGGCCCGGGCAGCCCGGGCGTGAAGAGCCAGATGATCCTCAGCTGCGAGCAGCATGTGGATTGGATCGTCGATTGCCTGCGCCACCTGCGTGCGCACGGCCTGGCCGCGATCGAGCCGACGGACGCCGCCCAGGATGCATGGACGCAACACGTTCTGGAGGTGGCCAACAGCACGCTTTATCCATTGGCCAACTCCTGGTACATGGGGGCGAACATCCCGGGCAAGCCGCGGGTGTTCATGCCATATGTCGGCGGCGTGCATGCCTACAAGCGCAGATGCGACGAGATCGCCGCCAACGGCTATCCTGGCTTCGCGATGACGCCAGCCGTGACCGAGCCTGGACGCGCGGCAGCGATGGCTGGACACGATTGACCCGCTGAAGTCGGGCGACAAACGCGCCGCTACCGGCAGACGCAGGAGGAAGCGATGAAGTTCATCGGCCAGCTGCTCGGCCAGCACCTGCAGCGCTATCCGCGCATGGCGCTGGCAGACATCTACAAGCTGCTGCACCAGGCCGCCCTCGGGCCCGGTCACGCAGTGCGCGATCCCGCTGCCGCCCGCGCCGCGCTGGCGTCCGAACTGCTGAGCGTCGGCGAGGGGCCGGCCGATCCGCTGGTGGACCCGATCTCACCGGACGGACGGCTCGCGCGAGTGCATCTGCGCCCCTATCTGGCTGCGCAACACGACCTGACGGAGCTGGCCGACGCCTTCGTGCAGACGGCTGCGAGCTACTCCGGCTCGCAGGACAAGCTGGCGAAGTTCTGCGGCTGCCTGGGCGACCTGGCCGACGCCGGCGGGATTCCGTTCTCCCGCGCCGAGGTCGCGGCGTTCTTCGATCCGATCGCTGCGCAAGGTTACCCGGTCGTCCACCATTCGGACGCATACCGTAACGCCTACCGCCCCGCCTATCGAGTGGTCGACCTCGATCTGCTGTCGGGCGTGCGATGATGGCTCGGGAGGAGATCGAAGCAGCGCAAGCTGGCGCGCAGCTGCAACATCGGAGCGGAGCAGACGCTACGCGCATCCCGCCCCAACTGATCGCACTGGATGCCGTCGGCACGCTGCTTGCCGGCGTCGGCGTGGCAGGCCTGGTTGCCGATCTGTCCGGCCTCCTCCCATTCCTGGCCAACCGCGATGTCGCCGGAGCCGTGGCCGGCGCGGGTTTCGCGCTCATGGCCTTCGCCATCTTCAGGATCGTGCAGCACTTGCGCGCGCAACACCGACGACCATGAAAGTCACCGCGATCGAAACGATCCGCCTGCCGGGGCGGCCCAACCTGCTGCTCGCGCAGGTCCACACCGACTCGGGACTGGTCGGCCTGGGCGAGACCTCGCGCGGCGCGCTCGCCGTCGAGGCGCAGATCCACGACTTGGTCGCACCGTATCTGCTGGGCAAGGACGCACTCGCCATCCAGCTGCACAACAAGCAGCTCATGGCCAGCTATCTTGGATTCGCCAGCGCCGGCGCCGAGATCCGTGCTGCCTCCGTGATCGACATGGCGCTGTGGGACATTTTCGGTCAGGCGACGGGGCAGCCCATCTACCAGGTGCTCGGCGGCGCCTGCCGCGACCGCATCCGAGCCTACAACACATGCGCCGGCTACAACTACAACACGCGCACCGTCGCGCGACGCCAGATCGGTGCGCAGGACAAGCCCGAAGGCCCTTACGACGACCAGATTGCGTTCACCCTGCACGCCGACGAGCTCGCCGAGAGCCTGCTGTCGGAAGGCTTCACCGCCATGAAGATCTGGCCGTTCGATCCGCTCGCCGAGCGCGCAGGCGGCAGCTTCCTGACGCGGGAAGACCTCGAGCTGGGCTTGGGTCCATGGCGCAAGATCCGCCAAGCAGTCGGCGACAAGATTGAGGTCATGTCCGAGTTCCACTCGTTGTGGAACCTGCAGCAGGCCAAGCAGCTCGCCAGGGCGCTGGAAGAGTTCCGGCCTTATTGGTCCGAGGACCCGATCAAGATGTGCGACGTGGCGACGCTGAAGGAGTACGCGCAGTCGACTTCGATCCCCGTGTGCGGTAGCGAGACGCTTGGCGGAACGGCGCCGTTCCGAGACATGCTGCAAGCGCAAGCTGCGGACATCATCATGCTCGACGTCGGCTGGTGCGGCGGCCTCACCGAGGCGCGCAAGATCGCCACGCTCGCCGAAAGCTACCAGCGGCCGGTCGCCCCGCACGACTGCAACGGCCCGGTGGTATGGGTGGCCTCGATCCACCTCATGATGCACATCCCCAACGCGCTCATCATGGAGGCCGTGCGCGCCTACTACACCACCTGGTACAAGGACGTGCTCACCGAGCTTCCGGTAGTGAAGGACGGCCACATTTATCCACTGACCGGACCGGGATTGGGGACGAAGCTGCTGCCGGATCTGCTCCGGCAGGAGGAGGTACAAGTGCGCAGAGCCTCGCTCGGCTGAATGGATACCGACCCCGACGAGCACGTCCCGCGTTCAACGATCCGCAGGGGGAGAGACCACGCACGCAAGCGGGCGAGTTCGGGGACATTTGGTTAGGCGTCATCCCCGCGAAGGCGGGGATCCAGAAACGTCTCAGCAGCCTGGGTTCCCGCTGGAGCCGGCCCTCGACGAGACCCGGGGGCGGGAGCGACGTTACGACACTTGAGCAGACACTCCTGATGAGGATATCCAGATGGACTTGCGCCTGATATCGGCGGGTAAGGAGCCGCCCAAGGACCTTCACGCCCTGATCGAGATCCCGCTCGGTGGCGTGCCGGTCAAGTACGAGATGGACAAGGAGTCGGGCGCGCTGTTCGTCGACCGCTTCCTGCACACCGCCATGTTCTATCCGGGCAACTACGGCTTCATTCCGCAGACTCTTTCTCTCGACGGCGACCCCTGCGATATCCTCGTGGTCACCCAGGTTCCGGTGGTGCCAGGTGCCGTGATCCGCTGCCGACCAGTCGGCGCCCTGATCATGGAAGACGAAGCCGGCGGCGACGAGAAGATCATCGCCGTCCCCGTCGATAGTCTGCATCCGTTCTACACCGGAATCCGCAGCTACCGCGACCTGCCGTCGATCATGTGCGACCAGATCGCGCACTTCTTCCAGCACTACAAGGATCTCGAGAAGGGGAAGTGGGTGTCCGTCACCAACTGGCTGGATGCCGAGCCCGCCGAGCGGATCGTGATGGACGCGATTGCCCGCGCGCAGGCGGCGGGGAAAACGAGCTGATGCCCCCGGCGAAGGGGATCGTTCTGCGGCAACCTGTTAACCTAAGACCCTACGACCCAGGCACTCGGGAGACGACCATGCCCCCAGAGACATTGCGCATCGCAGACGTCAAAGCCTTTCCCACATCCTTTCCGATCGACCCGAAGAACAGCGTCACCCTGGGCATCGGCCGTGCCGTGAAGCGCGACGCGGTGATCGTGAAGGTCACCACCGACAGCGGCATCGTCGGCTGGGGCGAGGCGCACCACGGGCGTGCGCCCGGCTCCGTGGCGCACCTGATCAACAACACCCTCAGACAGCTCGTCGTCGGACAGGATGCCCACGACGTCGTCGGCATGTGGGCGAAGGTCTACGAGAAGCAGCTCGGCAGCCACGGCATGGGCGCGGGTGCGGCGATCGGGTTGTCGGGCATCGACATGGCGATCTGGGACGTGCGTGGCAAGGCGCTGGGGCTGCCGCTGTACAAGCTGCTGGGCGGCCGCTCCAGGCCCGTTCCCGCCTATGCCGGCGGCGTATCGCTGGGTTACCAGGATCCGCAGGCGCTGGTGGCCGAGGCGCAGCCCTTCGTGGCGGCCGGCTACCGGGCAGTCAAGCTGAGAATCGGCGATACGCCGGCTCGCGATCTTGCGCGGGTGGCGGCAGTGCGCAAGGCGCTGGGCGACGACATCGACATCTTGACCGACGCCAACACCGGCTACACCGTGGCCGATGCGCGCAAGGCGATGCCGGGCCTGGAGGAGCACGGCGTCGGCTGGCTGGAGGAGCCGTTCCCGCCGCACGACTACGCCAGCTATGCGCAGGCCGCGACATTCGGCAACGTGCCGCTAGCCGCCGGCGAAAACCACTACACCCGCTTCGAGTTCCATCGCCTGATCGAGGATGGCGTCATCACCATCCTGCAGCCGGACCTGTCCAAGACCGGCGGCATCACGGAAGCGCTGCGCATCGCCCACCTTGCGTCCACCTGGAAGCTGCCTATCAACCCGCACACTTCCATGACGGGCCTGAACATGGCGGCCACCATCCACTTCCTGTGCGCAATCGACAACGGCGGCTACTTCGAAGGCGACGTGTCCAAGGGCAACCTGTTCCGCGACGAGCTGGTCAGCGCCCCGTACCAGGTCGGCGCCGACGGCTGCGTGCGCCCCCTGGAGAGGCCAGGCCTCGGTCTGGAGCTGAACGAAGGTTTCCTCGCCGCGCACCCCGTGATCGAAGGGCCGGCCTATGTGTAATCCCGCGTTGGCGCGGGCAGCACGGGCCCCTGGCCCGGCGAATGCTTGCGGACCCGGTTTCGATTCCCTGCAACGGAGCCCCAGATGAAACGCACTGTCCTGCCCGTCCTGCTCGTTATGCTGCTCACGGCCTGTGCCCTTGGCCCGGCCGCCAAGCCGGAGGACGACGCCAAGGCCCGGCTGCTGCAGCCGGTGCCGGATAAGGCGGTGATCTACCTGATCCGCGACCGCGGCGATCTATACACGGCCAACGTCAAGCTCACCGTGGACGGCAAGGACATGGGCGAGAGCTGGCCGGGCACCTACTTCCGCTGGGAGCTGCCGCCCGGCAAGCACACGATCATCTCGTACACGCAGCCACCCGCGGCGCTGACCATCGACACCGCCCCAGGGGGCGTCTATCACGTCTGGCAGGACATCAACGTCGGCCGCCACCGCGAGCACAGCCAGCTGCGCATCGTGGACGTGACCACCACCCAGCAGACGCTGGGCTCGGCTTACCTGCTGCAGAACAAAGAATAAAGCGAACCGCTCACCGCCAAGGACGCAAAGGACGCCAAGGAGAGGAGAGATCAAGAGGCCGCGCGTTGGAGCCGCCCGCCAGGGCTACCGCCGCGCCCCTGCCGCCTCCCCATGCTCCGATTAACCGATCACAGGGGTCTCTCTTTACAGCCTCCCTTGGCGTCCTTGGCGATAAGAGTCTTGCGCGGTCACAGAACGACCGCTGCGATGGCGGCCGTGGTGACGACGACGAGCCAAGGGCTCACGCGCCAGACCGCCAGCAGCAGAAAGGCGGCAAGCGCGAGCGCGAAGTCCCTCCCCGAGCGAATCGCGCTCACCCACACCGGGTCGTAGAGCGCCGCGAGCAGCAGGCCGACCACTGCTGCATTGATCCCCGCCAGCGCAGACCGTGCGGCCGCATTCGCGCGCAGCCGCTGCCACAGAGGCAACGCGCCCACCACCAGGAGAAAGGAAGGCAGGAATACGGCCACCAGGCACAGCAGGCCGCCCAGCCAACCGCCGGGCCCTACCTGCATGACCGCACCAAGATAGGCGGCGAACGTGAACAGCGGCCCGGGCACCGCCTGCGCTGCGCCGTAGCCCGCGAGAAACGAATCGTTGGTGACCCAGCCGGGCGGCACGACCTCGGCCTGGAGCAGCGGGAGCACGACGTGCCCGCCGCCGAAGACCAGCCAGCCGGTGCGGTAGAAGCGGTCCAGGATCGCCAGCTCCACGCTGGGCCACAGGCCGGCCGCAACCGGCAGCGCCACCGCCAACCCGACGAACAGGACCCAGGCGAACGTCGCTGTGCGCCGGCCCAGGCGACCGGGCGCGGCCGCACCGCCAGCGACGGCGTCCTGGCGAAGGAACATCAGGCCGGCAGCAGCACCGACCGCAATCACGGCAATCTGTCCGAGCGCAGACTGCCACAGCAGCATCGCGATCGCGGCCAGCACGGCAAGCGTCGCACGCGGCGCATCGGGGCACAGGCTGCGTGCCATCGCCCACACCGCCTGGGTCACCACCGCAACCGCGGCGACCTTGAGCCCATGCAGCACGCCGCCTTGCAGCGTGCCGCTCCATGCCTGCACGCCGTAGGCGAACAGGATCATCGCGATCGCCGACGGAGCCGTGAAGCCGACCCACGCCGCGAGCGCGCCTGGCACCCCCGCGCGTCCGATACCCAGGGCCATTCCGACCTGGCTGCTCGCCGGCCCGGGCAGGAACTGGCACAGCGCCACCAGATCTGCATAGGCCTGCTCGTCCAGCCAGCGGCGGCGCGCTACGAACTCGTCGCGGAAATATCCCAGGTGCGCGACCGGCCCGCCGAATGAAGTCAGGCCGAGCTTGAGAAAGGCCGCGAACACCTCGAGCAGCAAGGCGCGCGGCACAGGCGAGGCGTCCGGCGAGGACATAGCGGGGCAATGTACACCAACCACCGGAGCCCAAGCACGTCTGGTGTATTCTTCCCCGCGGCCCGGCTCCGCCAGGCACGCGACAGGATCGGGTTTCAGGAGGGGGCATCGTGACAGCTGCAACCGTCCGCCTTTGCGCACTCGGGTTCGTCATCGCGGTCGGTATCATCGGCGGCACGGTTCACGCCGAGTATCCCAGCAAGCCCATCCGCATCATCGTCCCGTTTCCACCGGGCGCGTTCAACGATCAGCTGGCGCGCGTGCTGAGCCAGAAGCTGGGGGAGCGGTGGGAGCAGCCGATCGTGGTCGACAATCGTCCGGGCGGGAGCACAGTGATCGGCACCGATCTCGCCGCAAAGGCGCCGGCCGACGGCCACACGTTGCTCGTCGTCTCCTTCGCCTTCGCGGTCAATCCCAGCGTGTTGTCGCGCCTGCCTTACGACACCCGGAGGGACTTCGCTCCAGTGGTGCTCGCCGCCGGCACACCCAACGTCCTGCTAGTCAATCCCGCCACAAAGGCACGCAACGTCGGTGAGCTGATTGCGCTGGCGCGCAGCAAGCCAGGGGG
>Ga0209705_10000063_pt1 | contig 51047 bp, 45 predicted proteins | sample PPLLaktember2015_5_FD_187262 | JGI IMG/M metagenome (GOLD analysis project Ga0209705, IMG submission 187262) | Freshwater sediment microbial communities from Prairie Pothole Lake near Jamestown, North Dakota, USA - PPLs Lake P8 Core (1) Depth... | ecosystem: Environmental > Aquatic > Freshwater... | reverse complement strand
GTGCCTCCACCGGGCGACCCGCTCGATCACCACACCTCCGGCTACGCGAAGGTGATGTGCTCGGCCGTCTTCATCACCGGGCTCGATCCCGACTTCGCGCAGGAACACGTGGGCTACTTCACCGGGCCCTACGAGTCGCGTGCCAGGGTGGGGAAGCCCGTCATCGACCGCGCCAACAAGGCCGTCCATGTCACGATGCCGAACGGCGTCACCCGGACGGCGAAGTACCTCGGCAGCCAGGGCTGTGTGACCCTTCCCATCGGCAAGGCCGACGTGTTCTTCAAGCCGACCGTGGTGCGAAGCACGCTGCCAGACCCGAAGATCCAGCCGTGGCCGATGGGCGATCTGTTGCCGAACGATCCGCCACCCGCCGGCGTGGACATGGCGAAGGTGCAGCAGGCCCTCGAGGCCGCCTTCGATCCGCGCCAACAAACCGCCGCCTTCGTCGTCACGCACAAGGGCCGCATCATCGCCGAGCGCTACGGGCCCAACATCACGCCCACCACGCCGCTCGAGAGCTGGTCGATGGGCAAGAGCCTCACCGCCACGCTCATGGGGGTGCTCATCAAGCAGGGCGCTTATGACCTGTGGCAGCCCGCGCCCATCCCCGAGTGGCAGGGCGCAGGCGACCCGCGTGCAAAGATCCGCATCGCCGACATCCTGCACATGTCCAGCGGCCTGCGCATCAAGGCGCCGCAGGACCCCGACTACGACCCGAAGGGTACTTATCCGGATCACCTGTATCTCTACACGGCGACGATCGACTCCTTCAAGTACGCCGCCACGCGGCCGCTGGAGTGGCCCCCCAACACCGTGGGCCGCTACCGCAACACCGATCCGGTGCTCATCAACTACCTCATTCGCCTCGCGGTGGAGAAGCGGAAGGAGGACTACCACTCGTTCCCGCAGCGCGCGCTCTTCGACAAGATTGGCATCCGCCACATGGTGATGGAGACCGATCCGTACGGAGGCTTCCTGACGCAGGGCTACGAGCTCGGGCCGGCGCGCGACTGGGCCCGGCTCGCCAACCTCTATCTGCAGGACGGTGTCTGGAACGGCGAGCGCATCCTGCCTGAGGGCTTCGTGAAGTTCGTCAGCACGCTCGCGCCCGCGTGGGAGGCCGACAAGCGGCCCATCTACGGTGGTTTCTTCTGGCTGAACGGCGACAGCTCCTACCCTGCTCCAAAGGACGCGTACTACATGACCGGCGTCGGCGGTCAAACCACGCTCATCGTGCCGTCACACGACTTGGTGATCGTGCGGCAAGGGCACTACAAGGGTGCCGGGCCCGGCGGTCGCGCGCTGCGCAGGGCGGTGGCGGCGCTGGTGGAAGCGGTCCCGGCGAGCAAGTGACGGACGCCGGCGTCCGGTCTCCGCCCAAGACCCAAGACCCAGGACCCAGGAGATCCCCGATGTCATCCACCCATCTTCGCCTCGCGGCGGCGGCCGGCATCCTCGCGTGCCTGCCTCTGGGCCAGATGATCGCGGCCGAGCGCTCCATTGCGGCGATGACGACGGCGGCGACGGCGTTCCTGGAGGCGCTGACGCCCGAGCAGCGCCAGCAGGCCACGTTCCCCGTGGCCTCGGACGAGCGCCTGCGCTGGCACTTCATCCCGAACGAGATGTTCCCGCGGAAGGGTGTGGCATTCCGCGCGATGAACGACACGCAGCGGGCCCGCGCCCACGACCTGCTGAAGGCCGGGCTCAGCCAGCGCGGCTACGTGACAGCATCGTCGATCATCGAGCTCGAGAACGCGCTCCGCGCGATGGAGAAGGGCGGGCGCTTCGCGCGCGATCCGGTGGACTACCAGTTCAGTATCTTCGGCACCCCTGGCGCGAAGGACGCGTGGGGCTGGCGCGTGGAGGGGCATCACCTCTCGCTGCACTTCACCATTGCCGGCGGGAAGGCGGTGGCCACGTCGCCGACCTTCACGGGCACGAACCCCGCCGAGGTGCGCGAGGGCCCGCAGAAGGGACTGCGCGTGCTGGCGCCACTCGAGGACCTGGGCCGCGCGCTCGTGTCATCACTGGACGAGAAGCAGCGCGGCATCGCTGTCATCGAGGCGGTCGCGCCTGGCGACATCCTGACGATGAACCGGCTCGAGATCAGCCCGCTGTCACCCGCCGGACTGGCCGGGTCGGCGATGACGACCGATCAGCGGGCGGCGTTGACTCGGCTGATCGAGGCCTACGCGACGATGGTGGCCGACGATCTGGCAGCCGACCGCCTGGCGAAGGTGAAGGCCACGGGGCCAGACCAGGTGACGTTTGCGTGGGCCGGGCCGGTGGAGAAGGGCGCGAAGCACTACTACCGCGTCCAGGGCCCCAGCTTCCTGATCGAATACGACAACACGCAGAACGACGGGAACCACATCCACGCGGTGTGGCGCGACTTCCACGGCGACTTCGGGCGCGACCTGCTGCGGGACCACCTCAAGGAGTACGCGCACGAGTAGGCCCGAGGAGTTCGAAGTGACGAGTTCAAAGTCACTCCGGCACAGACACGGCGCCGGTAACGGACGTGGCCGCGTGATGGCCGCCGAGACACGCCGCGTGCTCCGGCAGACCGGTCGACAGGCCGGTCAACCTCGTCTCCGGCGGGGTACAAGCACTTGGGCAACTCGCGATCCCTTTCGCCCGCGCTCAAACAGGCCCAGTGGCGGCCTTCGGCTCGGTTGTCGGAACAAGACCTGAGTCGGCCAGCCTCCAACGGTCTGCCGGATCACGCGGCGTGTCTCGGCGACCTCCCGTCGCGGCCGCGCGACGCTGCGCCCGACGGCAGGTGCGGCGCCCCACGTCAGCGGGCAGACCGTTGGAGGTCGGCCGTTTCCCATTCCGGACAAACACGCCGAAGCGCTCGACTCGGCATGTTTGAGCCCAGCGAAGTCAGGCGAGTTTGCCCAAGCGCCTGGTCGCCGCGAAGGCGTGTTTGACCGGCCAACCGACCGGTCTGCCGGCTGACGTGGGGCGCCGCACCTGCCGGGGTGTGCTTCGGCGTGGGCTCCTACTGCCGGCGCGCCGACTCCGTGCCGCCCTTCGCCGGAACCACCGTCACCGTGACGCTCGACGGGTACTGCGTCGAGTGGTGCACCACGTTCCGCGCGACCACCGGCTTGTTCTCGTCGTAGTTGTTCCCGCCCGTGTTCAGGTTCCTATCGAACCGCGGGAAGTTGCTGCTCGACACCTCGATGCGGAGCCGATGCCCGGGCGCGAAGTAGTTGCTCGTCGTCAGCGGCTGCAGCGCCACCTTGTAGACCTTGTCTTTCTCCATGAACACCGGCGACTTGTCGTAGCCCTCCCGGTAGCGCATCCGCTGGATGGACTCATCCAGGTTGTACGCGCGGCCGTCGGGATAGACGTCCAGCACCTTCACCGTGAAGTCCGTGTCCCTGGCGTCAGACGATACGTACAGCGTGGGCGTGATCGGGCCGCTCAGCTCGAGGCCTTCCTTGAAGGGCTCGGATGTGTAGACCAGCACGTCCGACCTGGCCTCCATGCGGCGCTGGTCGAACGAGCCCGCGTCGATGGCGTTACCGGTGCAGCACACGTTGCCGCCGTACGAGACCACCGGGTTGAGCGGGTCGTACATGAAGACGTCGGGTGAGTTGTTCGCGGGCGGCGCCACCGCCAGCACGCCGTCGCCGTAGAGGGAGTTCGCCCGGCCGCCGCTCGACAGGTAGAACGTCATCGGCTTCGCGCCCTCAGGGGGCCACGTGTCGGACGACCGCCACGTGTTGCTGCCCATCGTGAAGTAGGTGACCTTCGGCAGCGAGTCGATGCGCGTGAGGCTCTCGCCCTTGAGGAACGTGTCGAAGAAGCCGTTGAGGATCTCGGTGTAGTCGAGCCGCGCGTCGCCCATGCTGCGCTCGCCGACCACGGTATCGGCCGTCGCGCGCAGGAACGAGCAGTGGGCGACGGGCGCGATGATGGCCCACTGCTGATTCGCCACTTCCGGCTTCGCGGTCTTCCGCACGTGGTTGAACATCTCGAGGTTGGGGCCCACCGAGACGTCGTACCACGACATGAACCACAGTCCCGGCACGTTGAGCGGCATGTCGTCGTGCCAGAGGCCGCCCTTGTACCACGCCGGATCGTTCGGCGCGCGCCGCACCATCGCGCCGCCGGTGGGCACGCCCATCTTGTCCGCGAAGATGCCCCGTGGCCCGTCGGTCTCCTTCATGATGTCCTGCACCGGCAGCGTCCACAGCGCCTTGCCCCAGTCCACCGGCGGCATCTGCGGAGCGAGATCGAAGAGGCGCGACGCCGCGACCAGGTCCTCGCGGCTGGTCTCCATCGGGAACTGCGGGCGCACCTGGTTCTGCTCGCCGTAGAGCCAGGCGATGAACAGCATCTGGATGGCCCCGCCGCGGTACCAGTTGCCCTGTTCGTAGTAGGGGCCCACCCGGCCCACGCCGGCGCCGAAGCCCTGCACGTTCATCGCGGCAAAGCCCGGGTGCCCGAGCGACGCCACAGCTGGCTGCCACTCCGCCGTGGACGAGCACCCCGTGGTGCCCACTTTGCCGTTCGACCACGACTGGCGCGTCATCCAGTCGACGGCGTCGTAGCCGTCGGTGATGGGCGCGCCGAGGATGTCGTAGTTGCCCTCGGAGAAGAAGTGCCCGCGCTCGTTCTGCACCACGTAGGCATAACCGCGCTTCACCCACGCCAGCGCCGTGGACATGTCCGCCGGCACGCGGTTGCGAACGTCCCAGTAGTTGAAGTTGTAGGGCGTTTTCGAGAAGACAATCGGGACGGGCCCCTTCGCGTCCTTCGGCCGGTAGATGTCGGTGGCCAGCCGGATGCCGTCGCGCATGGGCATCATCACCTTCCGCTCGACGACGGCGACGGACTGCAGCTCGGCCTCGAGGTCGCGGCGCCGCTGCTGCTCGGCGGGCGAGAGGCCCCCGCCCTGCTGGGCGGGCACGACCGTGACCACCATCATCCAGGCGACGACGACTGCGAACGTGAACCGGCCGAGGAGCCGGCGGTGGAGTGGCGTCATGTGGGCCGCCCCCTTGCGTGCGGCAGTTGAATTATCACGCGAGGACGGGGCCGGGGCCAACCGGGTATGATCCACCGCCATGCAAGCCTTTCTCGTGGTCGTCGCCATCACATTCGGTGTGCTGCTCTCCGCACAGGGCGCGCCGGGCCCCGGTCAGGCGCCGAACGGCCCTCTCCAGACCGAACTCGAGACCCAGCTCGTGCGCAGCCTGGACCAGGCAGCGGCCGGAGTGGACGGCGTGGTCGGCTACATCGTGACCGACCTGACGACCAACGAGCGCGTGGCGTCGCGGCTCGAGCGCGAGCCGTTCCCGACGGCGTCGGCCATCAAGCTCTCCATCCTCTACGAGATGCTGAAACAGGTCGAGGCCGGTACCCTTCCGCTCGATGTGCCGAAGCCCGTCGACCGCGCGCAGCTGGTGGGCGGAAGCGGCGTGCTGCAGCACCTGACCTCGCCGTCGCTATCGCTCCGCGACCACGCCACGCTGATGATCATGGTCAGCGACAACTCGTCCACCAACATCGTCATCCAGGCGGTGGGGATGGAGAAGGTGAACGCGCGCATGGCCGCGCTGGGGTTAGCCGACATCCGCCTGCGGCGCTTGATGATGGACGCCGCGGCCGTGAAGCGCGGCGACGAGAACGTCGCCTCGCCGGCGTCGCTGGCGAAGATGGCCGAGCTGCTGTGGCGGGGCGAGGGCCTGAAGCCCGAGAGCCGCGAGACGGCCATGGGGATGTTGAAGCTGGTGGGCGGCTCGATTCGGCGCGGCGTGCCATCCCCTGTGCCCGTCTACGCCAAGACCGGCACGCTCGACGGCGTCGTTACCGAGGCTGGGGTTGTGGACGTCGAAGGCCGGCCATTCTCGATAGCGGTGATGACGACGTACCTGGCGACGGCAGACGAGGGCTCCCGGGCCGTGCGCGACATGGCCGCGGCAGCGTGGAGCTACTTCGACCGGCTGGCAAAGGGCGGTGCATACGGACGGAAGTAGGTGTCACCGCCAGGTCGCTTCGAACAGCCTCAGGTAGTTCCCTCCGAGGATTCCGCTCACGTCCTCGTCGCTGTAGCCACGCTGCAGCAGGCGGTTGGCCACCTCCACCACCTGCGGATAGTCGTCGAAGCCTTCCACCATCCTCTTCTCGGACCGGATGTCGGGGGTGACGATGCGCCCGTACTCCTCTGAAGGGTTCGGGTACTCCGCGTCGCCCCACGGATCGTCGCCGTGCGGTGGATAGGACCCGATCGACAGGTCGGTCCCGATGCCGATGTGCCGCGCATTGCCCGCGAGCTGCGCGACGTGATCGATCATCGCCAGGAACATGTCGAGCGTCGGCCGCGACGTGCCGCCGGGGGGCATCACCAGCGGCCCCCACGACACCGTGCCGATGATGCCGCCCTTCGCCACGCACGCCCTGATCTGCTCGTCGTCGATGTTGCGCGGGTTGTCGCAGAGGGCCTTCGGGTTCGAGTGGCTGAAGATGACCGGCGCGTGGCTGGCCTCGATGATGTCCAGCGTCGAGCGCCTGCCGACGTGCGTGCAGTCGAGCACCAGGCCCAGGCGGTTGGCTTCCTGCACCACGCGATGGCCGAAACGGGACAGCCCGCCCTCGGTACGATCCAGGATCCCGTCGCAGATGGCGTTCGTGCGGTTATAGGCGGGGATCATCACGCGCAGGCCCAGGCGATAGAACGCCTCGATGCGGTGCAGCTTGCGGTCGATGAAGTCGCCGCCCTGCGCGAAGAGCACCAGCGCGGCCCGGCCGTCCCCTTTCGCGGCCCGGATGTCGTCCGCCGTGACGGCCACCAGCAGGTTCGGGTGCCGCCGCACGACCAGGTGCCAGAACATCAGCTGCTCGAGCGCGGTGTCGAACGGGTCGTTCGGCTCGAAGGCCGTCACGCCGTAGGCCGTCACCCCGTGCCGGTGCGCGTTCGCGAAGTCGGCATCCGGCCACATCTGCATGCACGAGTCGATGAAGATCCAGGGGTGGTCCTTCTCCAGGATCGAGTGAAACCCGCCGTGCGCTCGCGCCATTACTTCCACCTCATCAAGATCGTCTCCCGTTGAAACACCCGCACCCCCACCGCCAGCAGCACCACGCAGATCACGACCATCACCAGAGCCGTCACGAGCAGGGCGCCGGTGCCCAGCAGGAATTGCCCCGTCAGCTGCGCCACGAACAGCGCCGTCAGTGGCAGCACCACGAAGCCGCCCAGTTGCTGCGCCGTGCGCGCGTCGTTCACCCGCGACGACATGATGGCCGCGGCCAGCAGGCCCGTCAACGACACCAGCGGCCCGAGGACGAGGTACATGAGCAGCGTGCGCGGACCGAACAGCGTGAGCCAGACGCCGGGCTCGCCCCACACGCCGAAGGCCACCAGGTAGAGCAGGAACGTCGCGGCCGACAGCCCCATCGAGAGCGCGAAGGGCGTCACGACCTTCCCGGCCAGCAACTCGCCGGTCGTGATCGGCGTCGCCAGCAGCGGCTCCAGCGCGCGCGCCTGCTTCTCGCCGATGATGCCCTGCGCGGCCAACGACAGCGATCCCATGACGGGCACGAGCAGGCTGAAGACGAGGAATTGCTGCAGCAGGAACGCCTGCGCCAGCGCTTCGGGCGTGAGCTGGCCGGACTCGATGCCCATGGCCGCGGCCACGGCCTCGGCGTCCGCGAAGCCGGCATCGGTCAGCGATTCACCGGTCAGCCGGGGCACGACGAGCAGCACCAGGAAGGCCGGGATGGCCAGTCCCACCACCATCGCCACCGCCGGGAGCAGGAGGGCCGGCTGGCCGCGCACCTCCTCCACGTCCTTCCGCGCGATGGCGCCAATGCGCCGCCAGCGATCAGCCGTCATCTCTCACCAGGGTGAGGTAGGCATCCTCGAGCGTCGGATGCCTCGGTTCGACGCGACGGATGCGCGCCCCGGCCGCCACCAGGGCCGACACGATATCGGGCACGGCATCGTGAGCCGCCCCGCGCAGCGCGAGAGTGGAACCGTCGGCGACTACAGGGACGCCACTCGCCTCCTGGGCCGCCGCGCACCATTCGGCCGCCTCGCCATCCACTTCGATCACCACCATGGCCGCACGATGCTCTTCGCGCAGGCGTCTCGGCGTATCGCAGGCGAGCAGCCGCGTGTTGAGCACGGCGATGCGGTCCGACAGCGCTTCCGCCTCCGCGAGGTTGTGTGTGGAGACCATCACCGCGCGGCCCTCATCGCGCATCTGCCTGATGAGGCCGCGCACGTGCCGCGCGCTGGCGGGATCCAGGCCCGACGTGGGCTCGTCGAGCAGCACCACCGGCGGATCGTGGACGAGGGCGCGCGCCAGGGCCACGCGTTGCTTCAGTCCCTTCGAGAGCGCGCCCGCGCGGTCGTCGGCGCGGTCGCCGATGCCCACCGCCTCCATCACAAGCGCCACGCGGGCCTCCTCGTCGGGCACGCCGTGCAGCGCCGCGTAGGTGCGTAGGTTCCAGCGCACCGAGAGCCGCTCCCATAGCCCTGGTGCCTCGGTCAGCAGGCCCACGCGCGAGCGCATCTCGTCGGCCGACGAAACCGTGAGTCGCGTGCCGGCAATGGTCACCTCGCCGCTGGTGGGCGCCAGCAGCCCGGCGAGCATCCGGAACGTGGTGGTCTTGCCCGCGCCGTTTGGCCCGAGCAGCGTCACGACCTCGCCCGCGCCTACGGTGAGCGTCAACCCGTCGACCGCCAGGCGATCGTCGAACCGGCGCGTCAGCGCGCGCGTCTCCACCACCGCGTCAGCTTAGCGCGCTTCGAGCGTGGTCCGGATGCCGAAGAGAAACTCCTCGGCCATGCGCCGGTAGCCGGCCTCGGTCGGGTGCAGGCCGTCCACCCCGATGTAGGTGCTGAGCGATGGCAGCATCGCGTCGTACAGGTTGACGTACACGGCCCCCTCCCCGGCGGCCAGCGTGCGCAGGCGATTGTTGTACTCGACCAGCCAGTCGGGGGGCAGGGTGTTCACCCCGCCCGGCCTGGAGGGTGTGAGGGTGGCGATGAAGACGCGCGCGCCCCGGTTACGCGCCTCTCTCGCCATCGCGTCCATGCCGGCGATGCCCACGCTGATCCCCCGCGTGCCGTAGAGGCTGAGGTCGTTGTATCCCTCGAGCAGCAGCACCACGTCGGGGTTGACCGACGCCATCACGCCGGGAAGCCGCTGGGCGCCCTCGAGCGCGCCCTCTCCGCTCTTGCCGGCGTTGGTCACCTGGATACTGGCGGATTGGGAGACGTAACGTCCCCTCAACAGGGTGAGCAGCTGCGTGGGATACGAGGCCTCGGGCACGACTCGCAGCGGCCCCCAGACCGGGGCTCCGCCCGATGCGCTCGTGGTCACCGGGAGCGTGACCTCGCCGGCGGTGGTGCTGTCGCCGAAGGCCAGGAACCGCGTGCGGGTCAGCGTGGGAATGCGGCCCACCACCACCGTGAACGAGCACGCGGCCGCGGTGTTGCGCGCATCGACGGCCTGGCACGCCACGGTCGTGGCGCCCACGTTGAACATCGAGCCCGAGAAGGGCGAGCACGTGACGGTGACCGGCGCCACGCCCCCGGTGGTCGTTGGTGTCGGGAAGGTCACCACGGTGCTGGTGCCCGTGGTCGAGCCCACGACACCGGTTGGGCACGTCATGGTCAACCTGCCGGGAGGCGGCGTCGGTGTCGGCGACGTCGGTGTATCGGTTCCACCGCAGGAGACGACCAGAAGCGAGGCGATCAGGGGGGCAAACCGCGCCGTCATCAGCTCAACAGCTAATTTTAGGTCAGAAGGCGAATTCGTAGCAGCCGGGGGTGACCAGCACGCGATCGCGGCCTGAGAACGACAGGCTCGAAGGGGCGACGACGCCGGCCGCGCGGAACTGCAGCGTGCGAACCTTCTCGCCATCGGGCTCGAAGACGTAGGTGTAGGGCACCACGAACGACACCCAGAGCCGGCCCTGTGGATCCACGCCGGCGGTGCGCACTACCGGCGGCACCAGCGGCAGCTCGCGGTCACCCACCTGGCGGCGGGGCCACCGCTCGGGGATCGCCGCCACCACCGCGTCGATCTCACGGCCCTGGATGACGCGCTCGAACAGCAGCTCGCCCTTCGCGCTGTACTTCCTGAAGGCCGGCGCGCCCGCGAGGAACACGAAATAGAAGCCCCCGTCGGGCTCCGGTAACGCGAGGCCGGCGTTGAGCGCCAGGTGCACCTCGCGATCGGCTTCCTGCCCGGTGCGTCGGGGCAGGCCCATGCTGCGCACGGGCGCGCCGAGCAGGCTGTATTCGGTGAGCAGCCAGCCGGTGTCGGGCTCGCTCAGCACCACCGACCTTCCCGTGTAGACCAGGCTGCCCACACCGCTCAGCACCAGCGATCCCATCGTCACGCGCGGCGCCATCGTGCCCGCGCGTGTGAAGCCCCCGATGCGGATGCCGGCCGGTCCGAACACCTGGATGCGCTCGCGCCCGCCGGGCGCGTCGGCCACGGCAAACGACCCGTCAGGGGCGACATCGAAGGCGCCCGGGTCGAGGAGGCGTCCCTCTTCCCCGCCGATCTGCACCAGCGTGCGGAAATCCTCGCCCCGTGCGCCGACGGTGTGCACCGAGTGCCCGCGCCGGTCGAACACGTAGTAAGGACCGCCGGGCACCTCCTCGCACCCGGCAGGCTCGCGGAAGCGCCCGACGATGTCGGGGGGCAGGGCGGCGACGCTGCGGAGGACCTCAACGCGGCCTGGGGAAGGCTGGGAGGCGGAGAGTGGAGGTGACAAGTGAGAGGTGAGAAGTGAAAAGCGAGAGGTAAGAAAGCGAGAAGGAAGAAGTGAGAAGCCCGACGTGGAGAATTCGGAAGCGGAGGCGATCGCGGCGACGCCCGTGATGGCCATCGCCGCGATGAAGATGCCGATGCCGTTGCTCACCGCCGGTTCCCGGTTCCCGACCCTGCGACAGGCGCAGGGTCGCCCTGAGCATTGTCGAGGGGCGGCTCCCGACGCGATCAGTACGCCGCCGTTTCCCTGATTGCCTTCAGCACGTCGGCCGACTGCGGCAGGATGGCCTTCTCGAGATCCGGGGCGTAGGCGACCGGGCAGTCCATGGCGGCCACCCGCCGCACGGGGGCGTCGAGCTCGCCGAACAGCTCGTCGGCGATGCGCGCGGCGATCTCGGCGCCGAAGCCGCACGTGAGCGTGTCCTCGTGGACGATGACCACACGGTTCGTCTGGCGGACGAGGTCCGCGATGCCCGCCCAGTCGTAGGGCATGATCGTCCGCAGGTCGAACACCGCGGCGCTGATGCCGTCTTTCTCGGCCTGCTGCGCGGCGAGGAGCGAGCGCTGGACAAGGGCGCCCCACGTGAGCACCGCCACGTGGGTGCCGGGCCGCCTGAGCGCACCCTTTCCGAAGGGAATCATGAAGTCGTCGCCGGGATACGCGCCCTTGTTGTAGGTCTGGCGGTAGAGGTGCTTGTGCTCCAGGAACATCACCGGATCGTCGCAGCGGATCGCGGTGCGGAGCAGGCCGGCGGCATCGACCGCGGTCGAGGGGAACGCGATGCGGATGCCCGGGCAGTGCGCGAAGATGCTGACGCCGGACTGGCTGTGGTACGGAGCGCCGGTGATGTAGCCGCCGATGGGCACGCGCACCACCATCGGGCACGAGAAGTTGTTGCTCGAGCGGTAGCGCAGCATGGACATCTCGTCCTTCAGCTGCATCATGGCGGGCCAGATGTAGTCGAAGAACTGGATCTCGACCACCGGCTTGATGCCGCGCGTGGCCATGCCGACGGCGCGGCCGATGATGTTGGCCTCGGCGAGCGGCGAGTTGAACACGCGCTCGCTGCCGTAGGCACGCTGCAGCCCGTGGGTCACCTTGAACACGCCGCCCTTGCCGGGCACCTTGGCCAGCGCGGCCTCGCGGCTGGCGTCGGCCACGTCCTCGCCGAACACGACGATGCGCGGGTTGCGGGCCATCTCGGACTTGAGCGTGCGATTGATGGCCGAGACCATCGTGTCGGGCTTGCCCGTGGGCTGCTCGGGCGTCTCGAACGCGGAGGATGCGGGATCCACGTCGGGCGAGAACACGTACCAGTCCGCGGTCTCGACGGGCGGCTTCGGGGCGGCGAGCGCCGTGTCGGTGGCCTCGAGGATTTCGCGATCCACGTCGGCCAGGATGGCCTCGAGATCCGCGTCGGTGGCCAGCCCCTCGGTCAGCAGGAACGCGCGCATGCGGGTGAGCGGGTCGCGCTTCGCCTCGGCCTCGCGCTCCTCCGCCGGCTTGTAGAGCCGCTCGTCGTCCGAGAGCGAGTGCGAGTACGGGCGGATGACCTGTGCATGCACGAACGCGGGCTTGCGCTCGCGGCGGATGTAGGAGACGGCCCTGCCGAGCGCGCGGTAGCTCTCGAGGAAGTCGGTGCCGTCGCAGCGAATGACCTCGAGGTGCGGGAACGACTCGACGAGCTTCGAGATGTCGCCGCCGGCGGTCTGCACCTCGACCGGCACCGAGATGGCGTAGCCGTTGTCCTCGACGAGGAACAGCACCGGGGCGATGCGCGTGCACGCGGTGTTCAGCGATTCCCAGAACTCGCCCTCGCTGGTGGCGCCGTCGCCGATCGACATGTAGACGACCTCGTCACCGTGGAAGCGCAACTCGCGATCGGGGATGCCCGTCACGCGCTCGTAGATCATCCCGGCCTCGGCGCTGCCGACGGCCTGCAGCGCCTGCGTGCCGGTGGGGCTGCCCTGCGAGGGGATGTTCAGCTTCTTGTGGCCCCAGTGCGAGGGCATCTGCCGCCCGCCGGAGTTCGGATCGTCCTCGGCGCCCACGGCGCCGAGCAGCATCTCGAGCGGCGTCATGCCGATGGCCAGGCACAGCGCGCGGTCGCGGTAGTACGGATAGAACCAGTCGTAGCCCGCGCGCAGGTGCATGCCCGCGGCGGTGAGCACGGCCTCGTGGCCCGCGCCGCTGATCTGGAAGAAGATGCGGCTCTGGTTCTTGAGCTGGATCTCCTTGTCGTCGAGCCGACGCGACAGGAGCATGGTGCGGTAGGCACGCACCAGGTCGTCACGCGTCAGTCCATCCCAGTCGCGCCCGCGCGCCTTTTCGGCACGGGCGTCTGCGGCGGGAGCCAGCGTAGATGCCTTCATGTCGGGCGAAATTATACCATCCGGCCCGATGCTATAATCCGCGCCACTCCACACGGAAACCACATGAATTCACCCTCTGTTCGCCTCTATCGTTGGGACGAGATCGCACTCGAGAAGGTCACCGAGATGATCTCCCGCAAGCTCATCACCGGCGAGCGCGAGATGATCGCGCACATTCACCTGAAGCGCGGCGCGCTCGTGCCCATGCACTCCCACGAGAGCGAGCAGATGACCTATATCTTCCAGGGCGCGCTGAAGTTCCTCATCGGCGGCGAGGAGATCACCGTCCGCGAGGGCGAGGTCCTGCACATTCCTTCATGGGTGCCGCACCAGGCCGAGGCACTCGACGACACGTTCGAGATGGACATCTTCAGCCCGATCCGGCAGGACTGGCTCGACGGCACGGATACGTACTTTCACAAGAAGTGACATCAGAAGACCGGGCCGGTCTCCGGGTTTGGGATCGGCAACGCCGACGGAGGGACGCGCGATGAGTGTGGTGATCACGATTGGCGTGCTGGTGTTGCTGGGCCTCTGGCTGGTCGGCAGCTACAACAAGCTGGTCGGCCTGCGGAACCAGGTGACCAACGGGTGGAAGCAGATCGACGTGCAGCTGAAGCGGCGCCACGATCTGATCCCGAACCTGGTGAACACCGTGCAGGGCGCGATGGAGTTCGAGCGCGACACGCTCGAGGCCGTCATCGCCGCGCGCAACCGCGCGGTGTCGGCCAGCGGGCCCGCCGACGCGGGCCGCAAGGAGAGCGAGCTCAACGCCGCGCTCGGCCGCTTCTTCGCGCTGGCCGAGCAGTACCCGCAGCTCACCGCCAACCAGAACGTCCGCGCGCTGCAGGAAGAGCTCGCGGGCACCGAGAACAAGGTCGGTTTCGCGCGGCAGTTCTACAACGACATCGCGACCAAGTACAACACCGCCACGCAGGTGATCCCCACGAACATCATCGCCGGCTTCGCCGGCTTCAAGCCCGCGGAGCTGTTCGAGATCTCGAACGAGGCGGAACGCGCGGTTCCGACCGTGGACCTCTCCACGCGCAAGAGCTGAAGGAAACGAAGCCACCAAGGCACGAAGAAGCACGAAGGTCCGCACGAAGAAGACACCAGGGGTCCGGCAGGGCCTGCAGGACATGTGGCGGGAAGGAGTCCCGGCGTGAGCGGCGGCGCACGACTGACGCGCAGGCAATGTGCGCTGTCTTCGAAGAGAGTCGATCCCTCGTGTGTGGTTCTTCGTGCCCTTCGTGGCTTCGTGGTGTTTTGTTGCCGATGAACCTTTACGAGCAGCAGGCACGGAACCGGCGGCGCACGTGGCTCGTGATGGCCGCGTTCGTGGGGCTCGTGCTGCTGCTCGGGCTCGGTTTCGATGCCGCCACGTCCACCGCGCAGGGGACCCTGGTCCCCGTCGGCACGGCGGCGGCGCTGCTCTACAGCGGCGGCACCGCCGCTTACTCCTACTTCAACGGCGATCGCGCGGTCATCGCCTCCACCCGCGCCGTCAGCCTCGAGTCGGCCATGGCCGCCCGGCCCGACCACCTGCCGTACCGGCAGCTCGCCAACGTCGTGGACGAGATGGCCATCGCCGCCGGCCTCCCCCGCCCGGCCGTCTTCGTCGTCGCCGACCCGGACCCGAACGCGTTTGCGACGGGACGCGATCCGGAACATGCGTCCATCGCGGTGACCGAGGGGTTGCTGTCGCTCCTCACGCGCGAGCAGCTGCAGGGTGTCGTCGCGCACGAGATGTCGCACATCCGTAACTACGACATCCGGCTGATGACCATCGTGGCCGCGCTCATCGGCGCGGTGGCGCTGCTGGCGGACTGGGCCGCGCGTGGCTGGCGGTACGGGTTGTTCAGCGGGAGGGGAGGGTCGTCGCGTTCGGGCGGGCGCAAGGACGGCGGCGGCGTCATCGCGATCGTGCTGGTGGCCGTGTGGCTCGTCGCGATGATCCTGGCGCCACTCGTGGCGCGGCTGCTGGCAATGATGGTGTCGCGGCAGCGCGAGTTCCTGGCCGACGCCTCGGGCGCCGAGCTGTCGCGGAATCCCTCGGCGCTGGCCGACGCGCTCGAGACCATCGAGGCACGCGTCGAGCCCACGAAGGCCATTCACCAGGGGAGCGCACAGCTGTGCATCGCGGATCCGCTGGGCCGCCCGGTCAACGAGCGCCACGGCCGCTGGGCCGACCTGCTCGCCTCACATCCGCCGATGCACGAACGCGTCGCGGCGCTCAGGGCGATGGCGTTTCAGCGCTGACGCGGCTGCTGCAGATCCCCGTCGACTCCCGACTCCCGACTCTCGACAGCGTTCAGTGGATGTGTTTCTTCCACTCCCGCTTCCAGTCATCGTCGGTCGCCTTGCCGCCGGAGTAGACGTCGAACTTGCTGCGGGCGCGGCCCATGCGCCAGCGCAGCCAGCGGTAGCGCAGCTCGTCGAGCGGCCGCACGCGCAGCGATTTCAGGTAGAGATATCCGACCACCAGGCCGCCCAGGTGCGCCACGTGCGCGATGCCGCTGCCCGTGCCGCCGAACGACGAGAGGAAGGCAATCGCGCCGATGATGATCACGAAGATGCGCGCGGGGATGGGGAAGAGGAAGTAGAGATAGATGGTGCGGTGCGGAAAGTACATCGCCCACGCGAGCAGCAGGCCGTAGATGGCGCCCGAGGCGCCCACCGTCAGCGAGTAGTACACGCTGTCGGAGAAGAGCCCCAGCAGCAGCGTGGTGGCCGCGGCGCCCACGCCTGTGACGAAGTAGTACTTCGTGAAGAACCTGGTGCCCCACGTGCGCTCGAGCTCGATGCCGAACATCCAGAGCGCCAGCATGTTGAACAGGATGTGGCTGAACCCGCTCGTACTGTGCAGGAACATGTACGTGAACGGCTGCCAGAAGGCGAAGTGCTCGAACACGTCCTGCGGCGACAGGCCCAGCCTGAGCGTCATGGCCGGGACGATCAGGTTCAGGAGGTACGCGACGACGTTGACGATGAGGAGGATCTTGACCGCCGGGGTCATCGCCCCGGGGCCGAACTGATAGGAGGACCCGTATCGCGCCACGGCCGGAATCGTACTACGAGGCGGCCGGCGCGGGCGCCTCGGATCGGCCCTGGCCCGACGGGAGCGCCGCGGCCAGCGCCGCGGCCACCAGCGGCACGGTCGAGAGTCCCACCAGGGCCGCGTTGATCCCGAACCGGTCCGCGGCCATCCCGATGAGAGGCACCGCCAGGCTGCCCATCCCCCAGGCGAAGCCCATCATCAGCGACGACACCGTGGCCGCCCCGGCCTTCGTCACCGCCTGCGCGAAGGTGACGCTCACCGGCAGCGTGGACTGGAGCAGCAGGCCCCCGATGGCCAGCATGGCCGCAAATCCCCAGGGTGAGAGCACGGGCGCCAGCGCGAGGAACGGCACCGAGGCCACCAGGGTGGCCACCATCACCCGTCGCGGGCCGAACCGGTCTGCCAACGGCCCCCCGAAGAACCCGCCGACCCCGCTCGTCAGCAGGTAGAGGAAGACGGCGCCGCTGGCCTGGTCGATGGAGAGCCCGCGGCGCGTCAGCAGAGTCGGGGCGAACGTCATGAAGCCGTACGCGGTGGCCGTCCGCAGCACGACGGTGAAATAGAGCAGCGCCAGCGGCACGGCGGCCGGTCGCAGCGAGGCCCAGCTCGACCGCTCGTGTGCCTCAGGCCTCTGCATCGGCGGCACCTGTCGAAGCGTCCACGAGAGGGCCAGCAGGCCCGGCAGCATGATGATGGGCGACCACACCAGCCCCAGACGCGCGATCACCGGCACGAACACCAGCGGCGCGAGCGCGAAGCCCAGCGAGCCACCCGAGATGTGGGCCGACATCGCCAGGCCCTTGCGATGGTCCGCCAGCCGGTAGACCAGCGCTGCCGCCGGCGGGTGGAACGCGGCGCCGCCCAGGCCGCCGAACACGAGGATCGCGCCCAGGACGAGCGGAGTCGTGGCCAGGCCGACGAAGCTGAGGACGACGACCGCCAGCAGTGGGCCCCCGAGGATCAGGGCCCGCGGCTTCCAGCGGTCCGCCAGCGCGCCGAACCCGAGCTGCGACACCGAGTTCGACATCTGGAACGCCATCGCCAGCGTGCCGGCGGTGGCGAGCGACAGGTTCAGGTGGGGGATCAGCAGCGGTAGCAGCGGCGCGTACAGGTTCGTATACGCATCCACCACGAGGTGCGTCGAGGCCACCTTCCAGATCCGCGTGTCGAGGTCGAGCCAGCCGCGCACGCTCATCGGGGGCTCCGCCTGAACCGCCGCCGCACCAGGTCCATGGCCTCGCGGATCTCGGGGATGCGAAGCGCCGTGGCCACGCCGGCCAGGGCCACGAGTGCCAGGCCAATGCTGATCGCCAGGCGCAGCGCCTGCCACACCAGCGCGTCGCCCGGCAGCACCCCGGGCAGCACGCGGTCCGCGCCCCAGGCGGTCGCCGCCATCACCACCGAGGCCACGAGCACGCGCGCGAAAGTCCGCGCGATGACGCCGCCTTCGATGCCGCGCAACTCGCGCCGAAGCAGCAGCATCTGCACCGCGCCGTTCAGCAGCGCCGTGATCGAGGTGCCCAGCGCCAGCCCGCGGTATCCGAGCACGTTCACCAGCGCCAGGTTGAGCGCGACGTTCGCCACCACCGATCCGATGCTCACCATCACCGGCACGCGGCTCCGATCCAGCGCGTAGAACGTGGGCGAGACGATGCGCACCACGGAATATCCCAGCAGCCCCATCGCGTAGTAGCGCAGCGCCCCCGCCGTGGCCGCCGTGTCGGCCGCCGTGAAGCTGCCATGCTCGAAGATCACCCGGACGATGGGCTCGGCCAGCACGATGAGGCCGAGCGTGGCGGGCACGTTCAGCAGCATCATCAGGCCGATGGCGTGCGCCACGGTCGCGCGCACGCGGTCGAACGCCCGCTCGGCCACCATGCGCGAGATGGCCGGCGTGGACGCCGTGGCCACCGACACACCGAACAACCCGATGGGCAGGTACATGAGGCGAAAGGCGTAGTCGAGCCACGACACCGCGCCGGTGCCCTGCCCGGTGGCGAGCACCGTGTTCACGAACACGTTGATCTGGGTCGCCGCCAGGCCAATCGTTCCGGGCCCCATCAGCAGCAGCACGCGGCGCAGGCCCGCGTCGTGCACGTCCACGATGGGGCGATAGCGGAAGCCCTCGCGCGCCAGCGGCGGCCACTGCATCGCCACCTGCGCCACGCCGCCCAGGATGGTGCCGACGGCCACGATGATGATGGGGTCGATGCCGAGCGCGGGCGCGAAGGGCACCAGCCCCACCACCAGCACGATGCTGGCCAGGTTGAAGGTGGCGGGCGAGACGGCGGGCACGAAGAAATGCCCCAGCGCGTTCAGCATGCCCATCAGCGCGGCCGCGACGGCGACCAGCGTCAGGAAGGGCAAGACGATTCGCGCCAGCAGGATGGTGAGGTCCAGCTTGCCGGGCACCGCCGCGAAGTCGGCGGCGAAGAAGCGGACGAGGGCGGGGGCGAAGAAGAACCCGGCCACGACGAGCAGGCCGGTGACGATCATCAGCCCGTTCAGGACCGAATTGCCGAGCCGCCACGCGCGCTCGCGCCCGCCCTGCGTGAGGTGGCTGGTGAAGGTCGGGACGAAGGCGGCGCTCATCGCGCCTTCGGCAAACAGGTCGCGCAGCAGGTTGGGGACGCGGAAGGCCACCCGGAAGGCGTCCATCGCGTCGCCGGCGCCGAAGTAATAGGCCAGGACCTGTTCACGGACCAGCCCGAGGATACGGCTGGTCATGGTGGCAAGCCCAATCACACCCGCGGAACGGGCCAGTCGGGGCGCGGATTGGGGCATCGGGGCCCGAAAAGCGTAGCACGTGTAAAAAATGAGGCCCCGGCCGGGTGGCTGGGGCCCCTAGGAGGATGGTGAGAGGCTGACTAGGCCTTTCAGAGTAGATAGACGGACAACCCCTCGAAATGGTTCGGGGCGTCCGCCCCAGGGGGGCTAACGGTTGAGACGCGCCCGGACGGCCTCGTTCACCTTCTTGCCGTCCACGCTCTTCCCCCCGAGCGCCGCCATCACGGCCTTCATCACCCTGCCCATGTCCTTCGGCCCCGCGGCGCCGGTCTCCGTCACGGCCTGCTCGACGGCGGCGGCAATCTCATCGGCCGAGGCTGCAGGCGGGAGCAGCGTCTCGAGCACCTCGATTTCGGCCTGCTCCCTGGCCGCCAGGTCGGGGCGGTTCCCGGCAGTGAACTGCTCGATCGAGTCGCGCCGCTGCTTCACCAGCGTCGCCACCACCTGCAGTTCCTCGGCCTCGTCGAGCGCGCGGCCCTTCTCGATGCTCTTGTTGGTGAGCGCGGTCTTCAACATGCGAAATGTCGAGAGCTTCGTGGTTTCGTGCGCTTTCATCGCCGCCGCGATGTCGGCACTCAGTCGTTGTTCGAGTGACATCTCTTTCTCTCTTCTCACTTCCTTCTCACTTCTCACTTCTCACTTTTTCAGTGATCCAACGCCCCGTCCCCCAACGTGATGTGCCAGTCGTCGCCCGACTGGTAGAAGCCTTTCGGCACGTCCACGCCGTTCACCTTCACGATGAGGTCGATGTCCGACTTGACGACGAAGAAGCCGTTGCGCCGCAGCACGCGACGGAAGGCGGCGTGCGTGACATAGCAGCGGATCTTGTCCGAGTCTTCGAGCTTCGCCTCGCGGTCTACCCACCGGGTCAGCGTGGCAATGGCGTGCTCGTCCGACGGGAGCGCCAGGAGATCCACGATCTGGGTGACGCGCCCCTGCGGCTCGCGCAGGTGGCGATAGATGACATACCCCGCCACCTTGTCGTCGCGGCGCAGCACGGCGGCGTGATAGCGCACATGCGGCGGCTCGATGAACTTCCAGTTCAGGTACCGCGCGTCGCGGCGCACGGCCAGCCCCAGCGAGGGCGCGACCGCCTCCCACAGCTGGTCCACATCCGCGTCGAACCGCCGGACGGCCTGCATCTCTTCCTTCAGCGGCTGCAGGCGCGACACGAACTTCACGACCGGGAGCGAGAGGGCCGACACCAGGCGGTTGGCCGTCACCGGCCAAGTGGGGCGCCTCAGCGCCCGGCGGCTGATGGGCTTCACGAGGCACGGCAGGGCGACGGCCCTGGGCCACCGCAGCTCGTCGAGGCGCTGGCGGGTGGCGGCCGAGAACCCCGCGCCCAGCGCGACCCCGGTGCCCCGGTCCCAGGCGCGGAGCAGCGCCCCGCCGAGGCCCTGGCGCTGGCGCTCGCTCACGACCAGCGGCCCCGCGCTCCACGTGCCGGGCACTTCGTGCCCGTGCACCGTCACGCGAACCGGCGTGATCGGACAGGCCGCGATGAGCGTGGGCCCCTCGCGCACCACCAGATACGGCGGCTCGGTGCCGATGGCGGGGTTGCGACGAGCCCAGTCCCACAGGAAACGCAGCCGATCCACGGCTTCGTGGCCGAAGGTGCGCCGATAGAGCTGCTCGAGTCCGCGCCGATCGTCGGGGGAGTAGGGTTCAATGTCCGCCATGGACAACACGAGGGAGCACGCTCACGCGCGCGCCCCTCGTCATTGTATGACGCTAGTTGCCGCCCGGCGGGCGCACGGGCTGTCCTGGCGCGGCCGGCTGCGTCACCACGCCGGGCGTGGGCGCCCCGATGATGCCGAACCCGCCCGTTGCGCCCGGAGCCGTGCCGGCGGCCGGCATGCCGGGGAACTGCAGGAACGGCGTGGGCTGCTGCGGGGTCGGGTTGACGGTCACCGCCTGGCCCTGGCCGGCTGGCGCGCCGAACGGTCCGAACTGCACCACGGGCGGCTCTGCGCCGGGCGACACCGGCGTGCCGAACGGCGTCGGCTGGCCCGCGGCCTGGAACGGGTTCTGCCCCTGGCCTTGCGGCGGGAAGGAGAACGGCGGCTGGTTGACGCCGGTGTCCGCCTCGTCCGCCACCACCTGCGGCTCCTCGACCGCCGGCTGCGGGACATTGAAGCCGCTGCGGACGCCGCGCTGCGTGCCGTTCATCGGGTTGGCGTTGGCGCCGCCCGCCCGGTTGGTATTGGCCGCGTTGGTGGCTGCCGGGGCCGAGCTGGTCGGCAGGACCAGGATGCGGTCGTACGCGGAGGCGCCCGTCGAGTCGGCGCGGCGAGGCGCGGCCATGTAGCCGGCGACGTTCCGGAGGATGATCTCCAGCGCCTGGGCCTCGGGCACGTTCTCGAGGCGGATGGTGAGGGGGGCGCCCGTGACACGGTCGGCCCCGACGACCTTGGTGCCGCCCAGCCGGGCCCATTCCGAGAGGATCGTGCGCACGGGCACGCCGGCCGCGTCCACCGTGACCCGGCCATCCTGGAACTGCAGCGTCAGTTGCTGAGCAGAGGCCGACGCGGAAAGCGCCAGCACGACTACGCCGACACAGATGGTCCGCATATCACCCCTTCAGACGAATTATACGCTCGGCTGGCTGTTTACACGCTCGGTTGGCTCTCGACGACCCGCCGGATGATCTCGTCCAGCCCGACCTCGGGACGGTAGCCGATCAGGGCCGTGATCTTGGACAAATCGGGCACCCGCCGCGGCATGTCCTCGAACCCTTCCTCGTAGGCCTGGTCATACGGGATGGTGACGATCTCGGAAGCGCTTCGGGTGATGGCCTTCACGCGCTCGGCGAGGCCGCGGATGGACACCTCTTCCGTATTGCCGATGTTGAACACCTCGCCCACCGCGCGCGGCTCGACCATCAGCTTCAGCAGCGCGCCGACCACATCGCCTACGTACGTGAAGCTGCGCGACTGCGTGCCGTCGCCGAACACGGTGATCGGCTCGCCCGCCAGGGCCTGGTGGACGAAGGTCGGCACGACCATGCCGTACTGGCCCGTCTGGCGCGGGCCGACCGTGTTGAAGAACCGCACGATCACCACCGGCAGCTGGCGCTCCTTCCAGTGCGCCAGCGCCAGGAACTCGTCCAGGGCCTTGCTGCAGGCATAGGCCCAGCGGTGCCGCGTGGTCGCGCCGAGCACGAGATCGGCGGTTTCCCTGAACGGCACGTCGGTGCTCTTGCCGTACACCTCGGAGGTGGAGGCGATGAACACCAGCTTCTTCTTCTTCGCCGCGTGGCGCAGGATGACCTCGGTGCCGTGCACGTTGGTCTCGATGGTGTGCACCGGCTCCTGGACGATGAGCTTCACGCCCACGGCCGCGGCGAGGTGGAAGATCACGGCCGCGCGATCGACGAGCTCGGCCACCAGCGGCTCGTTGAAGACGCTGTCGATGGTGTAGTGAAAGCGGTCGTGCGCCTTGATGTGCGCGATGTTGTCGATGCAGCCGGTGGAGAGATCGTCGAGGACGAAGACCTCGTGGCCGGCGGCCAGCAGGGCCTCGGCGAGGTGCGAGCCGATGAAGCCGGCTCCGCCAGTGATCAGGATGCGCATTACAGGGTTCTCGCGTTCTCGGGTTCTGAGGTTCTGGGTTCTGGGGTTCCGGACGTCAGGGCTGAAGGTTGACGGCCGTCACCACCTGGCCGACGTGCGCGTCCGCCAGGGCAGGATACATCGGCAGCGAGAGTACCTCCCCGCAGATGCGATCGGCCACGGGGCACTGGTGCGGGTGCGTGTCGGCCAGGGCCGGCTGCCGGGGGATGGGCACCGGGTAGTGGATGAGCGTCTCGACGCCGTGCGCGGCCAGGTGCGCCTGCAGGCCGCCGCGGTGGCGCGCGATGACCGGGAACAAGTGGTAGACGTGGCCGTCGTCGAACTGCGGCGGCAGCAGGATGTCGGGCGACGTGATCCCGGCGCGGTAGGCCGCGGCAATCTCACGGCGGCGCTCGGTCCATCGACGAAGGTGGGGCAGGCGCGCGCGCAGGATGGCTGCCTGCATCTCGTCGAGCCGGCTGTTCGCGCCCGGCTCCTCGTGATGGTAGCGGGTGACCTGGCCGCCATTCCTCAGCCGCTTCACGCGATCGGCGAGCGCGGCGTCGCGTGTGACGACGGCGCCGCCGTCGCCGAGCGCGCCGAGGTTCTTGGTCGGGTAGAAGCTGAAGGCGCCGGCCACGCCCATGGTGCCGACCGGCCGCCCCTCGCTGGTGGCCAGGTGCGCCTGGGCCGCGTCCTCGACCACTGCCAGGCGGTGGCGTGCGGCAATGGCGAGGATGGCCGTCATGTCCGCCGGCTGGCCGTACAGGTGCACCGGCAGCACGGCGCGCGTGCGCGGGGTGATGGCGGCCTCGAAGGCGGCCGGGTCGAGCGTGAGGCGCGCGGGGTCGATGTCCGCGAACACGGGCCGGGCGCCGGCCATCATGACGGCGAGCGCCGAGTAGGCGGCCGACAGGGGCGGCGTGATGACCTCATCGCCTGGCCCGATGCCCAGCGCGCGGAGGATGAGCGTGATGGCATCGGTGCCGGTGCCCACGCCCACGGCGTGCGGTGCCCCGCAGGCGGCCGCGAACTCGGCCTCGAACGTCTCGACCTCAGGGCCGAGCACGAACCAGCCCGAGTCGATGACACGCCGGATGGCCGCGTCGATCTCCGGGCGATCCTCGCCTGGCGCCAGGGCGTTGAAGGGCACGCGGCGCGCGTCAGACATAGTGGGCCATCCGTGGGCGGTAGTAGCCGAGCGTCCGGCGCAGGCCCTCGGCGAGCCCCACCCGCGGCGCCCAGCCGGTGCGCGTCTTGAACAGCGTGGAATCGGCGTAGAAGCTGCCGATGTCGATGGCCTTCTTCTCGGGGGGCCACTCGACGAAGCGGTGGCGTCCCGAGCCGGCGGTCTGCACCAGCAGGGCCACCAGGTCGCGATGGGCGATGTGCTCGTCGCCGCCCACGTTGAACACCTCGCCGTTCACCTCGTCTGTCGCTCCGGCCAGCACGAAGGCCTCGGTCGCATCGTCCACGTACACGAAGTCGCGCACCTGCGCGCCATCGCCGAAGATCTCGATCTCCTGGTCTTCCAGCGCCAGGCGGATGAACCAGCCGATGAAGCCCTGGCGGTTGTGGCGCAGCAGCTGGCGCGGCCCGTAGATGTTGGTGAGCCGCAGCGCGCAGGCGCGCACGTGGAACACGTTGTTGTAGACCAGATGATAGTACTCGCCGGCCGCCTTGTTGATGCCGTTCACGTCGGTCGGCCGCACGAGGTGGCGCTCGGTGACGGGCAGCGACTCGGGCTTGCCGTAGATCTGGCGGGTGCTCGCATAGACGACCTTGGCGTCCGGGTTGTGGTGGCGGCACGCCTCGAGGATGGTCAGCTGGCTGCGGCAGTTGATCTCGAGGTCGGTGAACGGGTCGCGCATGCTGTCGATGTGGCTCACCTGGCCCGCCAGGTTGAAGATCACCTCGCGGTCCTTCACCAGGTAGTTCATCGTGGTGGCCTGCCGCACGTCGGCCACGTTCACCCGCACGCGGTCCTCGATGCCCGCGATGTTGTGCAGGTTACCCCCGTAGTCCGGGATCAGCGAGTCCACGAGCAGCACGTCGGCGCCGAGCGCCACGAGGTGGTGGGCGAGGTTGCTGCCGATGAACCCGAGGCCGCCGGTGATCATGACGCGGCGGCCGCGGTAGAAGTCGGCGACGGTCATGAGGGCTGGCGCGCGCCAATCGACGCGGCCCGCGCGCGCTGCGCCGCGACGTGCTCGCGCCGGACGACGAGCGCCCACCACAGCTTGAGCACGTCGACGCCCGTGCGCGCGATGCGCCGGAAATTGAAGAACTGCGACTTCCCGTACGCGCGGTGGTAATGGTGCACCGGCACCTCCGCCACCCGGAAGCCGGCGTCCTGGAACTTCTTCATCATCTCCAGGCAGATGACGCCGCTGTTCTTCTCGAGCTGCACGACGTCGAAGATGCGCCGGCGCATCAGCCGGAAGTCGCAGTCCACGTCGCGGACCTTCAAACCGAAGAGCAGCTTGACGGCGTGGTGGTAGAGGCGGCCGATGACGATGCGGTGCAGCGGGTCCGAACGGCTGATCTTCCACCCGTTCACCCAGTCCACGTCGTTCGTGAGCGCCGGCCAGAGCAGCGCCATCTCGGACGGGTCGTACTGCGCGTCGCCGTCGGTGTAGAAGACGAGGTCCTTCGATGCGTGCTCGAAACCCGACCGGAGCGCGCCGCCGTAGCCGCGGTTCGTCGCGTGGTGGACGATGCGCACGTGCGCGGGGTAGACGCGCGCCAGCTCGTCGAGAATCTGCCGCGTGTCGTCCTGGCTGCCGTCATTGATCACGAGCACTTCGTAGTCCGGCGTCAGCGCCGCGGCGGCCTTGACCGCGCTGATCACCAGGCTCGCGATCGTGCCGCTGTCGTTGTAGGCCGGGAAGAAGACGCTGAGGCCGGGCGTCGGCTGGGAGGTCATCACGAAACCTTGGAATTGTACCCCGCCGCCTCCGCCGCGTGCGAGCGAAGACGGCCGTGACGGAGCACGAGCCGCCACGGCGCCATGAGCGATTCAAACAGGATGCCCGACGACAGCTTCGACGCGCCCTCGCGCCGCTCGATGAAGATGATCGGCGACTCGACCACGCGGAACCCCTGCGTGGCGGCCAGGAACGTCATCTCCACCTGGAACGCGTAGCCTTCCGAGGCGATCCGGTCCAGCGGCAGGCGCGCCAGCGCCTCGCGCCGCCAGCAGCGATAGCCCGCCGTGCAGTCCCGCACCCCGAGCCCGGTCACCGCACGGATGTACGCGTTGGCGAACAGGCTGAGGACGATGCGGCGGAGCGGCCAGTTGACCACGCTGATGCCCTGCAGGTACCGCGACCCCACCACGAGGTCGGCGCTGGCGGCCGCCGCGATCATCGCCGGTAGGTGCTGCGGATCGTGCGATCGGTCCGCGTCCATCTGCACCACGACCTCGGCATCCGTCTGCACCGCGCGCTTGAACCCGTCCACGTACGAGACACCGAGCCCGCGTCGGCCCGTGCGGTGCAGCACGTGCACGCGCCCGGGATGCTGGGTGGCGAGCGCGTCGGCCACAGCCCCCGTGCCGTCGGGCGACTGGTCGTCCACGACCAGCACCTCGGTACCGGGCACCTTGAGGATCTCCGGCACGAGCTGCGGCAGGTTGTCGCGCTCGTTGTAGGTCGGGACGACGACCAGCGCCTTCATGCGCGCGTCAGCGTCGGCCCTCGAGCCTGAGCGACGAGATCTGCTCGGAGACGAGCCCCACCAGGAAGACGATGACCGAGAACATCAGCAGCAGCACCGCTCCGTTCGGGATGCGGGACTGGTGCACCACGGTCCACAGCCCGTAGGCCACGCCCACGAGGAACGACAGCGCGCTCAGCGGCAGGAAGATCCGCAACGGGCTGAAGATGGTGATCACCTTGATCAGGATCAGGAAGAAGCGCGCGCCGTCGCGGGCCAGCCGGATCTTCGAGGTGCCCACCCGCGGCTGCACCTGCACCGGCACGAACAGCACATTGTAGCCCGCCTTGATGAAGGCCAGCGTGGTGGTCGTCGGCGTCGAGAACCCGTTCGGCAACAGGTGCGCGAACTCCAACAGATGCTCGCGCCGCGCGGCACGGAGCCCGGAGGTGAGGTCGGGGATGCGCCGCTCGGTCAGGTACGAGGCCAGCGCGTTCAGCACGCCGTTACCCAGCCGCCGGCCGTGCGTGGCCTGCGACGACGCCGCCCGCGCCCCCACCACGAGGTCGTAGTCGCCCAGCTTGCTGGTCACGGCCAGCACGTCTGCCGGGCGATGCTGCCCGTCGCCGTCCACGATCACCATCCACTCGCCCTGCGCCGCGCGGAGGGCGGTCTTCACCGAGGCGCCGTTGCCCTTGTTGTAGGGATGCGAGACCACTCGCGCGCCCGCCGCCGCCGCGGCTGCCCCCGTCCCGTCGGTGGATCCGTCGTCCACGACGAGGATCTCACGCCATGGGGCGGCCGCCGCCATTGCCTGCACGACCGAGCCGATGACCGCCGCCTCGTTGCAGGCGGGGATGGCCACCGTGATGGACGAGGGCTCAGCCATGGCTGACCAGCCGCTCGATGACGTGGTCCCATGTGATCGCCGACGCCACCGTTCGCCCGGCTTCGCCCAGCCGGCGCGCGCGCGCGCGATCGCCGTCCAGGACCGCCACCGCGGCGCCGATGGTCGCGGGATCGGCGTCGACCACGAGCCCGGTCACCTCGTCCTGCACGAACTCCAGCGTGCCGCCCGAGTCATGGGCCGTCACCACCGGCTTGGCCGCGAGGAATGCCTCCAGCGTGGCGAGGCCGTAGTCCTCGTCGAAGGGCACGTACACCAGCGCCAGCGCATCGCGGTAGAGCGCGACCAGCGCCTCGTCGTCCACCGCGCCGAGGAACCGCACGCGGTCGGTGACGCCCGACTCCTCCGCCGCGCGCGCGATCTGCGAGCGGTGGCTGCCCTCGCCGACGACCACCAGCGAGAGCGCCGCGGGCGCGTGCGCCATGGCGCGGACGATGAGATCCACGCGCTTGTTGCCCTCGAGGCGGGACACGGAGAGCACATAGGGCCCGTACTCGCCCGGCGCGAGGTGCGGGGCGAGCAGCGGGGGGTGGTAGAGCGGCGTCGAGTCGAGCCCGTTGAAGCGCTGCAGCCGATCGGTCACCGTGCGCGAGATGGTGTAGCGCCCGACGCACTCGCCGAGCATCTGCTCGTCGAGTGCCATGAGCCGCTCCTTCAATCCGACATCGCGCTCGTCGTGCCCGAAGTCGCTGTAAATGGTGCCGGCCAGTTCATACGCCGCGCGGTGCTGATGCACCAGCCAGCACACCTTGCGCGGGTGCCGGGCGAAGTAGCTGGGGAACTTGGTGCCGATCACCAGGTCCACGCGCCGGCTGTTGCTCTCGGTCAGATCCAGCAGCCGCCATGCCGCCGCGTGCGCGAGGATCTCGTCTTTCGGATACCACTTGAACGGCAGCGACACGCGATCGGCCTCGAACCCGCGGGCGCGGAGCTGGTCGACCAGCTGCCGGACCAGCAACTCGGCGCCGCCGCGCACGAACGGCACCTGCGTTTCGCAGACAAGTACGGTGCGAATGCTCATGCGGGGGGCGTTTCGGGCCTGGGCGAGCCGAGATCGTAGCACGCACCCACCCGTCCCTCTCGATTCGGGGATTCGGCCTACCTCGTCAAGGTTTTGGCGAGTGACCGAATAATTGGCGAAACAAAGGCGTAACTACAAGATAGTAGAGAGGTTGCAGGACTTAAGCGTTGACAAGGTCACACCCCTCACCTACCATCCGAGTGGTCTTTTGTGGAGTGAAGTGGAGTAAATAGGTGCTCCGGGGCAACTCACCGGCGAAAATCGACGACAAGGGCCGGCTCAAGGTCCCGAACGGGTTTCGTGTCGCCATGCAGGACGAGCATGGCCGCGAGCTGTTCGTGACGAGCCTCTCGGGGGAGTCCGTACGCATCTACCCGATGCCGGTCTGGCTCGAGATCGAGCGCCGGCTTGCCCAGATGCCCTCCACGCACCCGGCCCGTCAGAAGTATCTCGACCGCGTGAACTTCTACGGCCAGGTGGCCGAGTTCGATCCGCAGGGGCGCGTGCTGATCCCGCCACGCCTCCGCGAGAGCGCGTTGATGACGGGCGAGGTGGACGTGCTGGGACAGCAGGACTTCCTCGAGGTGTGGAACCACGACCGTTTCCTCGCGCGGTTGAAGGAAGCCTTCACCGAAGACGACGCGAAGGCGCTGGCGGATTTCGGGATTTAGGTGGACGAACGAGCCGAGCATGTCCCGGTCCTGGTCGAGGAGGTGCGGGTGCTCCTCGAGCCGGAGCGGGGCGGCGTCTTCGTGGACGGCACGCTGGGCCTCGGGGGCCACGCGCGCATGCTGCTGGAGGGCGGCGCGGATCGGCTGATTGGGCTCGACCGCGACCAGGACGCCCTGGCCATCGCGCGCGAGACGCTGGCGGCCTTCGGCGATCGGGTCGAGTTGGTGCACGCGGACTATCGCACGCTCGACGAGGTGCTCGACGCGCGGGGCGTCGGGCGGGTGGCCGGGATCCTGCTGGACCTCGGCGTGTCGTCGATGCAGCTCGACCAGCCGGGCCGGGGCTTCAGCTTCCGGCGGGACGAGCCGCTGGACATGCGGATGGATCAGTCGCGCGGCGAGACCGCCGCGGAACGGCTGGCCACCGTCGCGGAGACCCAGCTCGCCGACGTGATCTACCAGTTCGGCGAGGAGCGGAAGTCGCGCCGGGTCGCGCGGGCCATCGTGGAGGCGCGGCGCGCGGCGCCGATCGAGCGGACCGGGCAGCTGGCGGCGATCGTGCGGAGGGCGGTGGGCGGCCCGTGGCAGCGGATCGATCCGGCGACGCGAACGTTCCAGGCGTTGCGGATCTGGGTGAACGGCGAGCTGGACGGGCTCGACTCGTGTATCGGGCGGGCGGTGGACCGGCTGCAGCCCGCGGATGAGTCGGCGGGCGGCGGACGGCTGGCGATGATTGCATTTCACTCGCTGGAGGATCGCATCGTCAAGCACGCGTTCCGCGCGATGGCCCACGGGGACCAGCGCGTGGTGCGGATCCTGACGAAGCGTCCGGTCGTGGCGGGCGACGAGGAAGTGGCGGCCAATCCCCGTGCGAGGAGCGCCAAGCTCCGCGCGGTGGAACGCCTGTGACGGCGGCGACAGGGAAGGAGGGCGCGATGGAACAGACCGAGACATTCGAGTACGCCATCCGCAAGGACGTTCGGAACAACCCGATTGTCCGGGAGGTGGACGAGCAGCGGCAGCGCGAGCTCTGGCAGTCCACGGCCATCGGCGTGCTGCTCGTGCTGGTGCTCCTCTTCTCGGCGTGGCAGCACTTCGAACTGCTGCGGCACGGCTACGAGCTCGAGCAGATGCAGCGCGAGCGTGCGGCTGAGGCCGAGGTCAACCGTCACCTGCGCCTCGAGATCGAGACGCTGCGCGCCTCCGAGCGCATCGAGAAGCTGGCGACCCGGCGGCTCGGCATGATCGAGCCCGGGCCCGAGGACGCCATCGTTCTCGAGCGCGTCGTCGCTCCGGCCCCGCCCGCCGCCTCGGTCGTCGCGGCCCGCTGACCGAGCACGAGGAACCCGTGGCCGAACAGCCTGTGTTTCGCTGGCGTCCCCTGCTCCAGAGCCGACTCGCGGTGCTGGCGGCGGTGTTCGTGCTCTGGGCCGTCGCCATCACCGCGCGGCTGGTCTACCTGCAGGTGGTGAGCCACGAGGACCTCGTGGCCCGGGCCGAGCGGCAGTACCTGCGGACGATCACGGCGCCTGCCAAGCGCGGCGACATCTTCGACCGCAACGGCCGCCTGCTCGCCTACAGCGTCGACGCCGACACCATCTACGCGGTGCCGGGCGAGATTGCCGACCGGGGGAAGGTCGCGACGGCGCTTTGCGGCGTGCTCGACGGCTGCGACCGCAAGGATCGTGAGGCACTGGCCGCGCGCCTGTCGCGAGGCGGGGCGTTTGCGTACGTCAAGCGGCGGGTGACGCCCGCCGAGGCCCGACGCGTGGCCGGCCTCGAGCTCGAGGGCATCGGCTTCATGCGCGAGAGCAAGCGGTTCTACCCGAACCGCGAGCTCGCGGCCCATCTGCTCGGCTTCGCCGGGCTCGACAACGTCGGCCTGAGCGGCGTCGAGGCCACCTACGACAAGACGGTGCGCGGCCGCGATGGCACGCTGCTCGTGCAGACCGACGCGCGCGGCCGGGCGTTCAGCCGGCTCGAGCGGTCGCCCACCGTGGGCGGATCCATCGAGCTCACCATCGACGAGCAGCTGCAGTTCATCGCCGAGCGCGAGCTGAGGGCCGGCGTGCAGCAGCACCGCGCCGACGCCGGCACCGCCGTGGTCATGGATCCGAAGACCGGCGAGATCCTGGCGATGGCCAACTACCCGACGTTCAACCCGAACGCCTACGGCGACGCGAACCAGAACGCGCGGCGCAACCGCGCCATCCAGGACCTCTACGAGCCCGGATCGACCTTCAAGATCGTGACCGCCTCGGCCGCACTCGAAGAGCGCCTCTTCAACCCGGCCGAGGTGATCGACGTGAGCGCGGGGCTCATCCGCTTCGGCCGACGCGTGATCAACGACATGCACCGGTACGGACCGCTGTCGTTCACCGACGTGCTGGTGAAATCGAGCAACGTCGGCGCCATCAAGATCGGCGCCCGCGTCGGGGCCGACCGCATGGGGATGTACGTGCGGCGGTTCGGCTTCGGCCGGGCCACGTCGCGCGACTTCCAGGGCGAGAGCCCGGGCATCGTGTGGTCGAACCTCAACGACAGCGCGCTGGCGTCGGTGTCGATGGGGTACCAGGTGGGCGTCACGCCGCTGCAGATGGTGACCGCCGCCAGCGCGGTGGCCAACGGCGGCACGATCTACGAGCCGAGGCTGGTGCGCGCCATCACCCAGGACGGCGTGCGCACGGTGGTCAAGCCGAACGCGGTGCGGAGCGCGGTCAAGCCCGAGACCGCCGCCACGCTCACCGCCATCATGGAAGCGGTGGTCGAACGCGGCACCGCGACGCGCGCGAAGGTGCCGGGCTACACGGTGGCGGGCAAGACGGGGACGGCGGACAAGCTGGTGAACGGGCGGTACTCGCCCTATCAGCAGAACGTGTCGTTCGTGGGCTTCGCGCCCTCGCGGAATCCCGCGCTGGCGATCATCGTGATGATCGACTCGCCGCGCGACGGCGCGGACACGGGTGGCGTGGTCGCGGCGCCCATCTTCCAGCGCATCGCGGAGGACTCGCTCCGGCACCTGGGCGTCCCGCCCAACCTCAATCCGCAGCCGCCGGTGCTGGTGACCCGGCCGAGGAACGTGACGGCGCCCGTTTCGCCGGCCCCGCGGCCGATGCGCGTGTCGGTGGTGGCGGGCGCGGCCGTGCTGCCGGACCTGAGCGGCCTTGGCGCGCGCGAGGCGATCCACGAGCTGGCGCGTCTCGGACTCACGCCGCGCGTCCGCGGTACGGGCGTGGTCGTGGATCAGCAGCCGCCGCCGGGGGCACCGCTCGAACCGGGCGCGATCAGCACCGTTGTCCTCGGCCGGGAGCCGCGACCCGTGGCCGCGACCGGGGTGTCACAGCCGTGACCATGGCCGACGTGCTCGCGATCGTGTGGCCCGAGGGCGGGGAGCAGGCGCTGGAGGGGGTGTCCCCGGGCGCGGCGGTCTCGTCCGTGGCCTATGACTCGCGGCGCGTTCACGAGGGCGCCGTGTTCGTGGCGCTCCGCGGCCAGAAAGCCGATGGCGCGGTCTTCGCCGCGCAGGCCGTGTCGCGCGGCGCCATCGCGGTGGTGGCCGAGACGGCGAGGCCCGAGGGCGTCACGGCACCGTGGCTGCTCACCCGCGACGCGCGGCTCGCGCTGGCCCTGCTGGCCGATCGGTTCTACGAGCACCCCAGCCGGCGCATGCCGGTAATCGGGGTGACGGGCACCAACGGCAAGACGACCACGGCGTACCTGCTGGCGTCGGTGCTCGATGCCGCGGGGCTGCCGGCCGGGGTGATGGGCACGGTCTCGTACCGCGTCGGCCGCGAGGAGCGCGAGGCCGCGCGCACGACGCCCGAGGCGCCAGACGTGCAGCAGCTGCTCGCTGAGATGCTCGAGCACGGCTGCCGGTCCGCTGTCATGGAAGTCTCGTCGCACGCCCTGGCGCTGAAGCGGGTGGACGGCATGCGGTTCGCCGCCGCCATCTTCACGAACCTCACGCGCGACCACCTCGACTTCCACGAGGACATGGAGTCGTACTTCGCGGCCAAGCGGCGGCTGTTCGAGATGCTCGACGCCGACGCCCCCGCCGTGATCAACGCCGACGATCCGCGCGCGCCGGCGCTGAGGGCCGCATGCCGGCGGGCGGTCACCTACGGCATCTCGCAGCCGGCCGACGTGACGGCCGGGCCGGTGCAGCTGGCGCTCGACGGCCTGGCGCTCGATGTCCGCACGCCGAAAGGCAGCGTGGCCATCCGCTCGCCGCTCGTCGGGCGCCCGAACGTCTACAACATCCTGGCGGCCACGGCCGCCGCCGTGGCGCTCGACCTTCCGCTCGAGGCCGTCGCCCGCGGCGTGCACGCCCTGCCCGGCGTGCCCGGACGCTTCGAGGTGGTCTCGTCGGCCACCGACAACGTGACGGTGGTGGTCGACTACGCGCACACCGACGATGCGCTGCGCAACCTGCTCGAGACCGCGCGGCCCCTCGCAGGGAAGCGGCTCATCACCGTCTTCGGCTGCGGCGGCGACCGCGATCGCACCAAGCGCCCGCTGATGGGCATGGTGGCGTCGCGGCTGAGCGACGTCGTGATCGTGACATCGGACAACCCGCGCAGCGAGGACCCGGCGCGCATCATCGAGGAGATCAGGCGCGGGATTGCGCCCGGCCCGCAGGGCGGGCGCCCGATCGATGTCCTGTCGGTCGTGGACCGCGCGGAGGCCATCGAGCGGGCCGTGGCGATGGCCGGCGCCGGTGACCTCGTCCTGGTCGCCGGCAAGGGGCACGAGAAGTACCAGCAGATCGGCGACCGCGTGCTGCCGTTCGACGACGTGGCCGTGGCGCGCGAGGCGCTGGCCCGGCGGCGCTCGGCGCGGACGAAGGCGGTGTAGTGGCGGGACGGACGGTGCCGCTGGCGGCCGCAGACATGGCGGCGGCCATGCAGGGACGCATCGTGTCGGGCGATCCGGCAACGGCGCCGGGCGGGTTCTCGATCGACTCGCGGTCGATCGCGCGGGGACAGGCGTTCTTCGCCATCGTCGCGGAGCGCGACGGACATGGGTTCGTCGCCGACGCGGCGGCGAAGGGTGCATCGGTCGTGGTGGTGAGCCAGGCGGTGGACCTGGCGGCGCTGGGTGGTGTGGTGGTGGTGCAGGTCGCCGACACCACGCGGGCGCTGCAGGACCTGGCGCGCGAGGTGCGGCGCCGGTCGGGCGCGAGGGTGGTGGCCATTACCGGCAGTGCCGGGAAGACCACCACGAAGGAGACGACGGCGGTGTTTCTCGAGGCGGCGTTCGCGGTGGTGAAGAACCCCGGGAACCTGAACAACCACCTCGGGCTGCCGCTGTCACTGCTCGAGATGCGGCATGGGGCTGATGTGGCGGTGATGGAACTGGGCATGAACCACGCGGGAGAGATTCGGGTGCTCGTCGGCATCGCCGAGCCCGACGTCCGCGTGTGGACGAACGTGGGCGACGCCCACATCGGCCACTTCGGGTCTGCCGACGCCATTGCCGACGCCAAGGCGGAGATTCTCGAAGGCGCCGGCCCGGGCACGCTCTTCGTCGGCAACGCCGATGACGCGCGCGTGATGACCCGCGCACGGAGCTTCGCGGGTCGGACCGTCACCTTCGGGTACGGCGAGGCCGCGGATGTGCGCGCGGTGGACGTGGACGACCTCGGGCTCGACGGCATGCAGGCCACGGTGGTCACGGCCCACGGGCGGGCCACGCTTCGCGTGCCGCTGCTCGGCCGGGGCAACCTCGCCAACGTGCTGTGCGCGACGGCGGTGGCCACCGAGATGGGCGTGCCGATCGACGAGGTCGCGGCTCGCGCGGCGGCGCTGAAGCCGGCGCGGCGCCGCGGCGAGGTGCTGGCGCTTGGCGGTGGCGTGCGGGTGGTGGACGACAGCTACAACTCGAGCCCGTCCGCGCTGGCGCGCGCGCTCGAGATGCTGTCTCGCGAGCGGGGGGCGACCAGGCGCGTGGCCGTGCTCGGCGAGATGCTCGAGCTCGGCGACCAGTCGGTGGCGCTGCACGAGGCGTGCGGCCGGACGGCCGCGGCCTCGGGCATCAGTGTGCTGGTGACCGTCGGCGGCGACGCGGCCCGGAAGATGGGTGAGGCCGCCATGGCCGCGGGCATGGATCCTCGCGCGGTGGCGCACGCGGCCACCAGCGTCGAGGCGGCCGAGGTGGTGGCCGCGCTGGTGGACGACGGCGACGTGGTGCTGGTGAAGGGCTCGCGCGGGGTGAAGACCGAGCAGGTGGTGGAACGACTCGTGGCGGTGCGCGGCTGACCGATGCTCTACCACCTGTTGATCCCCTTCATCCCCGAGGTGCCGGTGCTGAACGTGGTGCGCTACATCACGTTCAGGACCGCGGCGGCGAGCATGACGGCGCTGGCCGTGAGCCTCGTGCTGGGGCCATGGCTCATCCGGCGCCTGCGCGAGTTCCAGATCGGGCAGGTGATCCGGCAGGAAGGCCCGCAGTCGCACAAGGCGAAGGCCGGCACGCCCACGATGGGCGGGCTGCTGATCCTCGCCGCGGCGCTCGGGCCCACGCTGCTCTGGGCGGACCTGACGAATGTCTACGTGTGGATGGCGGTGATGACGACGGCGGCGTTTGGCGGCATCGGGTTCCTCGACGACTACTTGAAGATCACCCGCCGATCGTCGGGCGGGCTCTGGCCTCGCTACAAGCTGGGCCTGCAGATCCTCGTCGCCCTGGTCGTCGGCCTCGTGCTGATGTGGCTGGCGTCGCAGGACCTGTACAACACGCGGCTCATCTTCCCGTTCTTCAAGCAGCTGATCCCGGACCTCGGGTGGTTCTACGTTCCGTTCGCCGTGTTCGTGCTCGTGGCGTGGAGCAACGCGGTGAACCTCACCGACGGCCTGGACGGGCTGGCGATCAGCACGTTCGCGGTGGCCGCCGCCGCGCTGACGGCGCTGGCCTACGTCACCGGGCACCGCGTCTTCGCGGAGTACCTGCTGCTGGTGCGCTTTGCCCCGGCGGCCGAGCTGACCATCTTCTGCGGCGCCCTGGTGGGCGCGAGCCTCGGGTTCCTCTGGTACAACGCGCACCCGGCCGAGATCTTCATGGGCGACGTGGGGTCGCTGGCCCTCGGCGCGTCGCTGGCCATCGTCGCCATCCTGATCAAGCAGGAGATGCTGCTCGTCATCGTCGGCGGCATCTTCGTGCTGGAGGCCGCGTCGGTCGTCATCCAGGTGGCGTCGTTCAAGCTGCGGGGCAAGCGTGTGTTCAAGATGGCGCCGCTGCACCACCACTTCGAGCTCATCGGCTGGGAAGAGCCGAAGGTGATCACGAGGTTCCTCATCGTGGCCATCATCTTCGCGCTCCTCAGCCTCACCTCGTTGAAACTGAGATGACGGCGCGCGACTTCTCCGTGAGGGGCCAGCGGGTGCTGGTCGTGGGGGCCGGCCGCAGCGGCGTGGCCGCCGCGCTGCTGCTCGTGCGTCGCGGCGCCTCTGTCACGCTGACCGATCGCAAGGACCAGATCGCCGACGTCGCGGCCCTCCAGCAGGCCGGCGTGGCGCTCGAGCTCGGCGGGCACCATGCCGAGACGTTCGAGCGCGCGGATCTGGTGGTGATGAGCCCGGGCGTGGCGCTCGAGCTGCCCGAGGTCGCGCGCGCGCGGGCCGCCGGCGTGACGGTGGTGGGCGATCTGGAACTGGCGTCGCGGTGGCTGCAGGGCCCCATCGTGGCGATCACTGGCACCAAGGGCAAGTCCACGACGACCACGCTGGTGGGCCGCATGCTCGAGGCTGCGGGGCGCCGGGTGCTGGTGGGCGGCAATATCGGCGTGCCGCTCAGCGCGCAGGTGGAGAGCTCCACCGCCGACACCGTCCACGTCGTCGAGGCGAGCAGCTTCCAGCTGGAGGCCACCGACACCTTCCACCCGTGGATTGCGGCGCTCCTGAACTTCTCGCCGGATCACCTCGATCGCCATCCCGACGTTGACGCGTATGCGCGGGCCAAGGCGCGGATCTTCGCCAACCAGGAGCCCGACGACTGGACGGTGGTGAACGCGGAAAGCCCCGAGGCGATGGCGCTGGCCGGGCAGAGCCGCGCGCGCCAGGTGCGCTACGCCCTGGATCCGTCGGCGCCGGGTGCGTCGGTGTTCGCGGATCGCGGGTTCATCTGGCAGCGGACCTCGGAGGGCGACGTCCCGCTGGTGCCGCTGTCCGCGGTGAGGCTGTCGGGCCGGCACCTGCTGAGCAATGTCGTGGCGGCCACGGCCATCTCGACGCTGGCCGGGGCGGACGGCGTGGCCGCGACGCGGGCTCTCGAGGGGTTCGCCGGGCTCGAGCACGTGATGGAGCCGGTGGCGACCGTGGGCGGCGTGCGCTTCGTGAACGACTCGAAGGCCACCAACGTGGATGCGGCGGCGAGATCGATCGAGAGCTTCCATCGGGTGGTTGCCATCGTCGGTGGCAAGTTCAAGGGCGGCGACCTGCGCGACCTGGCGGCGCCGCTCGAGGCGCACGGCCGCGCGGTGGTCGCGATCGGCGATGCGCGCCCGCTGATCAGCGAGGCGCTTGGCGCCACGCTGCCGGTGGTGGAAGCCTCGTCGCTGGCGGAGGCGGTGCGGCGCGCGTGGGAACTGGCGCGGCCGGACGGCGTGGTGCTGCTCGCGCCGGCGTGTTCCAGCTTCGACATGTTCGCGGATTACGCGGACCGCGGGAGGCGTTTCAAGGAGGAGGTGCGGCGGCTGGCAGGCGAGGCTGGCGCCACGGGTGAGCAGTGAGCAGTCGTCAGTTGGTGGAGGCGATTGGGAGCCGGTCGCTGGGAACGCAGGCTGCCCCGGTCTGCGAGACTGGTGTCCCTTTCCCGCCACCGACTGACGACTGCTGACTGCTTCGACCCGACACCGGAGGGGGCGCAAGACCCTCTCCGGGCACCGGGTGGCGAGCTGGGGGAGGTCCCATCCTGCCGCCCACCCTCGTATCGAGTCGAAGCCGCCGGACTTTAGGGCCCACGCGTGTGGCGTGGGTGAAAGGCACAAGGGCCGCAGAGTATGGCGCGGAAACTGCAATCTGACAAGTGGATGTTCCTGGCGACGCTGGCGCTGCTCTGCGTCAGCGTGGTCATGGTGTACAGCGCGTCGGCGCTGGTGGCGCTCGAGCGCTATCAGCAGCCGTATCTGTTCGTCACCAAGCAGGTGATGTGGGCCGCGTTCGGCGTGGCGCTGCTCTCCGTGGTGATGCGGGTGGACTACCGCGTCTACCGCAACGACCGGCTCATCTGGACACTGCTGGGCGTGGTCGGCGTGCTGCTCGTGGCCGTGCTGTTCTCGCGGGAAGTCAACGGCACGCGCCGGTGGTTCGCCATCGCCGGCTTCGGCATCCAGCCCTCGGAGCTGGCCAAGATCGCCATCATCTTCTTCGCAGCGCTGGTCCTCGAGCGACGCATGCACCGCATCAACGAGGTGGGCTATTCGCTGGCGCCCATCGCGCTCATCCTCGGCCCGGTCACCGGGCTCATCCTGCTGGAGCCGGATTTCGGGACCGCGGTCACGGTGCTGGCCGTGGTGGGCATCATGATCTTCTCGGCGGGGCTCAGCTACAAATACGTGGTCGGCGCGGGGCTCCTGATGATTCCGCTGCTGGGGCTCGTCATGATCCAGGCGCCCTACCGGACCCGGCGCTTCTTCGCGTTCCTCGATCCCTGGGCCGATCCCCTGGGCGACGGCTTCCAGATCATCCAGTCGCTCATCGCCGTGGGCACTGGGGGCGTGTTCGGCAAGGGCCTGATGGCGGGGGTCCAGAAGCTGTTCTACCTGCCCGAGCCGCACACCGACTTCATTTACGCGGTCATCGCGGAGGAGACCGGCCTGGTCGGGTCGCTGTTGATCCTCGCCTGCTTCGCGGTGATTGCCTGGCGCGGCATGCACACGGCGCTCCGCGCGCCCGATGGGTTCGGCGCGCTCCTCGCGCTCGGCCTCACGATGATGCTGGTGCTGCAGGCGTTCGTGAACATCAGTGTCGTCCTGGGCCTGATGCCGACCAAGGGCATTCCACTGCCGCTGGTGAGCGCGGGCGGATCGTCGCTGCTCATCAGCCTCGTCGGGGTCGGCGTGCTGCTCAACATCTCGCAGCACGTGGATACGGAGACGGGAGCCGCGTGAGGGGTGCACGTGCTCATCGCCGGCGGTGGGACGGGTGGGCATCTCTACCCGGGCGTGGCGCTCGCGCGCGAGCTGCAGCGGCGCGATCCGACGGTCGTGATCAGCTTCGTGGGCACGGCGAGCGGCATCGAGACGCGTGTCATCCCGCGCGAGGGCTTCCCGCTGGACCTGATCCGGGTGGCGGGGCTGAAGGGCATGTCGCGGCTGAGCCGGCTGCGCGGGCTGCTGCTGCTGCCGCTGGCGGCGCTCGACGCGTGGCGGGTGATCTCGAAGCGGCAACCGTCGGTGGTGGTGGGCGTGGGCGGGTTCTCGTCGGGGCCCGTGCTGGCGCTGGCGGCGCTCAGGCGGCGGCCGACGCTGCTGCTCGAGCAGAACGCCCTGCCCGGCGTCACCAACCGCCTGCTCGCGCCCCTCGTGCGCGCGGCGGCGGTGAACTTCCCGGAAGCGTTGCGGTTCTTTCCGCGCACCGGCTTCGTGGCCGGCAACCCGGTGCGCGCCGAGTTCTTCGGGCCGGCAGCACAGGAGGCGCATGAACGGGACACATCGTCTTCGGGGACAGCAGGCACGCCGCCAGGTGCGGCACGGGTTCTGATCTTTGGCGGTTCTCAGGGCGCGCACGCGATCAACGTGGCCCTGGTGGAGGCAGCGCCGAAACTGGCTGCCGCCGGGGCTCGGCTGGCGATCACCCATCAGACCGGGGAGCGGGACCTGGCCGTGGTGCGGGAGGCATACGAACGGGCAGGGATCCACGCCCGCGTCGAGGCCTTTCTCTACGAGATGGACCGCGAGATGAAGCAGGCGGACCTGGTGGTGGCGCGCGCCGGCGCCACCACACTGTCGGAGCTGGCCGCCGCGGGACGGCCGGCGATTCTCGTCCCGTTGCCGACGGCGACCGACGATCACCAGCGCCGGAATGCCGAGGCGTTCGCCCGCGCGGGCGGCGCGGTCGTGCTGGACGAGAAGGGACTGACCGGCGACCGGATGGCGGAGGAAGTGCTGGCGCTGGCCGCCGACCGGGCCCGCCGCGCCGAGATGGGGCGGCGGTCCAGGACGCTCGCGCGACCCGACGCGGCCGAGCGGATCGCGGACAAGGTGCGCGCGCTTGCTCGGTAAGACGCGGCGGATCCACTTCGTCGGGATCGGCGGCATCGGCATGAGCGGCATCGCCGAGCTGCTGGCGAACCTGGGCTACGCGGTGTCGGGGTCCGACCAGAAGCGGTCGGAGGTCACCGACCGCCTGGCCGGGCTGGGCGTGACGGTGCGGCTCGGGCACGACGCCGACAACGTGGGCGAGGCCGACGTGGTGGTCTACTCGTCGGCCGTTCGCGCGGACAACCCCGAGCTGGTGGCCGCGCGCGCCAGGGGGGTGCCGGTGATCCCGCGCGCGGAGATGCTGGCCGAGTTGATGCGCCTCCGCTTCGGCATCGCCGTCGCGGGCGCGCACGGGAAGACGAGCACGACCTCGATGATTGCGCTCGTGCTCGAGCGGGCGGGGCTCGACCCCACGGCCGTCATCGGCGGGCGGTTGAGCGCCTTTGGCAGCAACGCCAGGCTGGGCCGGGGCGAGTGCATGGTGGTGGAAGCCGACGAGAGCGACCGCTCGTTCCTCAAGCTGTCGCCGTCGATTGCCGTGATGACGAACATCGATCGGGAACACATGGAGGCATACGGCAGCTACGACGAGCTGCAGCAGGCCTTCGTCGACTTCGCCAACAAGGTGCCGTTCTACGGCGCCGTGGTGGCGTCGGCCGACGACGCCGAGCTCGGCCGGGTGCTGCCGCGGCTGACGCGGCGCACCATCACCTTCGGGATCGACGCCGAGGCGGCCGAGGTGTCGGCCGCGGAGGTCACGCTCGAGGGCTTCGGCGCGCGGTGCACCGTGCGCCGCCGCGATCCGCGCCGCGGCGGCGCGCCCGAGGTGCTGGGATCGCTCGTCCTGCAGGTGCCGGGCCGCCACTCGGTGCTGAACGCGCTGGCGGCCGTGGCCGTGGGCCTCGAGCTGGACGTGCCATTCGCGAAGATCGCGGCGGCGCTGGCGGAGTTCCGCGGCGCCGAGCGCCGCTTCGAGCGCGCGGGCGTCGTCGGCGGCGTGACCGTGGTGGACGACTACGGCCACCACCCGACCGAGATTGCGGCCGTCATTGCCGCGGCCCGGGCCGCGAGGCCGGCGCGCCTGGTCATCGCGTTCCAACCGCATCGCTACACGCGCACCAGGGACCTGATGCCCGAGTTCGGCGCGGCGCTGGCGCAGGCCGACGAGGTGGTGCTCACCGACATCTACGCGGCGAGCGAGGCCCCGATCCCCGGCGTCACCGTGGAGGCGCTGGCCGCCGCGGTGAACCAGCACCGCACGTCGCCGGTGCACGTCGTGCGCGCGGTCTCTGACGTGCCCGCCGCCGTGGCCGGCCTGGTGCGGCCCGGCGACCTCGTGCTGACGCTGGGCGCGGGTTCCATTGGCGGCGTGGCTGCGAAGCTCGTCGCCGAGCTCGAACGGCGCCGCGCCGGAAAGGCGGAGGGCTGAGCCATGCCGCCTGTCGCCGCTCCGTCGGACAAGCGCTTCCGGCGATCGCACGTCAAGCCGTCGAGCCGGCGCAGCACGCGCCTGCGGCAGGCCTGGCTCGCCGCGCGCCTCGTGGTGCTGGCGGGCCTGGGCGCGTACGCGGCCTGGCGGGGCGTGTCGCTGGTGGCCAGCACGCCGGCGCTGCAGGTCGCGCGCATCACCGTGGACGGGCACGACCGCCTGTCCACCGGAGAAGTGCTGGCGCTCGTCGAGGGCCTGCGCGGCCGCAACATCATCGGCCTCGACCTGGACGAGTGGCAGCAGCGGCTGCTGTCGTCGCCGTCACGGCGACAAGCCATGCTCCGTCGCGTCCTGCCCTCGACCGTCGAGGTCACGGTGCGCGAGCGGCGGCCCATCGCCGTCGGCCGCATGGGGAGCGCCCTCTACCTGATCGACGCGCACGGCGTCGTGGTGGACGAGTACGGCCCGGCCTACGCCGACTTCGACCTGCCCATCGTGGACGGGCTGGCGGCCCCGAAGGGGAGGGACGGCCTGGTGGACGAGGCGCGTGCCGCACTGGCCGCTCGCGTCATCGCCGCGCTGGCCGCGCACCCCGAGCTCTCGAAGCGGGTGTCCCAGATCGACGTCAGCGACCCGCACGATGCGGTCGTGATGCTCGAGGGCGATCGCGCGCTGCTGCGCGTGGGCGAAGAGGACTTCGTCGAGCGCCTGGAGCAGTACCTGGAACTGGGGGACGCGCTCCGCGAGCGCGTCGCCGAGATCGATTACGTCGACTTGCGGTTCGCGGAACGGTTGTACGTCCGGCCGGCGAAGGGCGCGGCGACCGCGCCGGCGTCGGCGCGTCGGTAGGGGTGGAACGGAGGCAACGTGGCACAGCGTGAGCGCTACGTGGTGGGGTTGGACATCGGCACGTCGAAGGTGTGCACGGTTGTCGGGGAGATCGCCGATGAGGGCGGGCTCGACATCATCGGGATCGGATCGGCCGAGTCGAAGGGCCTGAAGCGCGGCGTCGTCGTCAATCTCGAGGCGGCGGTGGAATCGATCAAGAAGTCGATCGAGGAGGCCGAGCTGATGGCCGGCGTCGAGATCGGCTCGGTGCACCTGGGCATCAGCGGGCCGCACATCAAGGGCTTCAACAGCCGGGGCGTGGTCGCGGTGGCCGGCAAGAACCGCGAGGTGTCGCGCGACGATGTGCGGAGGGCCATCGACGCAGCGCGCGCGGTGTCGCTGCCCGCGGGACGCGAGATCATCCACGTGCTGCCGCAGGACTTCGTGGTGGACGAGCAGGAAGGCATCGGCGCGCCCGTCGGCCTGACCGGCGCGCGGCTCGAAGTGAACGTGCACATCGTCACGGGCAGCCAGACCGCGACCCAGAACCTGGTGGCGTGCGTGAACCGCGCCGGCGTCGAGGTCACCGACACGGTGATCAGCCAGCTGGCCGCGGCCGAGGCGGTGCTCACGCCAGACGAAAAGGAGCTCGGCGTCGCCCTGGTGGACATCGGCGGCGGGACCGCGGACGTGGCCATCTTCGAGCGCGGCAGCCTCTGGCACACCGCCGTCGTGGCGGTGGGCGGCGATCACTTCACCAACGACATCGCGGTGGGCCTGCGCACGCCCATCCCCGAGGCCGAGAAGGTCAAGCGGCGCGTCGGCTGCGCGCTGTCGGGCATGGTGGACGAGGACGAGACCATCGAGGTGGCCAGCGTGGGCGGCCGGCGGCCGCGCGTGATGGCGCGGCGCATCCTGTCCGACATCCTCCAGCCCAGGGCCGAGGAGCTGTTCCACCTGATCTGGGACGAGGTGAGCAAGGCCGGCTACGAGAAGTCGCTCAACTCGGGCCTGGTGCTCACCGGCGGCGGCGCGGTGCTCGAAGGCATGTCCGAGATCGCGGAGCAGATCTTCGACCTGCCGATCCGCCGGGGCGTGCCCGGGGGCGTCGGGGGCCTGGCCGACCACGTGGCCCATCCAGGATATTCGACGGCCGTGGGCCTGGTGCGTTACGCCGAGCGGCACCGCACGCCGGTGGCCTCGGGTGTCAGCGGCGGCGCGTTTACGCGGGTGATGGGGCGGTTGCGGACGGTGTTCAAGGAGTTCTTCTGAGGAGGCGCGATGGCGGACCAGTATGACAACGATGCACTGCGGCTGACGCTGGACGAGGCCACCCGCGCGGGCGCGCGTATCAAGGTCGTGGGTGTCGGCGGCGGCGGGAGTAACGCGGTGACACGCATGGTGCAGGCCGGGCTGTCGGGCGTCGAGTTCATCGTCGCCAACACCGATGCCCAGGCGCTGCGCTCGAACCCCGCGCCCATCAAGATCCAGATCGGCGCGAAGCTCACCAAGGGGCTGGGCGCCGGCGCGGATCCGAACGTGGGCCGTCAGGCGGCGCTGGAGGACACCGACAACCTGATCCAGGCGCTCTCGGGCGCCGACATGGTGTTCGTGACCACCGGCCTCGGCGGCGGCACCGGGACCGGCGCCGCGCCGGTCATCGCCTCGCTGGCCACCGAGCTGGGCGCCCTCACCATCGCCGTGGTGACCAGGCCCTTCAAGTTCGAGGGCAAGAAGCGGCAGAAGCAGGCCGAAGCCGGCCTCGAGGCGCTGAGCGACGCCGTGGACACCGTCATCACCATCCCCAACGAACGGCTGCTGTCGGTGATCGACCGCAGCACCAGCATGCTCGACGCCTTCGTCACCGCCGACGACGTGCTGCGGCAGGCCATTCAGGGGATCTCGGACCTGATCCTGGTGCCCGGGCTCATCAACCTCGACTTCGCCGACGTGAAGACCATCATGTCGGGCATGGGCGTGGCGATGATGGGCACGGCCAGCGCCGAAGGCTCAATGCGCGCGACCGACGCGGCCAACCGCGCCATCTCGAGCCCGCTGCTCGAGGACGCGTCGGTGGACGGCGCCCGCGGCGTCATCATCAACGTGACCGGCGGCCCCGACATGTCGCTGATGGAGGTGAACGAGGCGCTGACCATCATCCAGGAGGCCGCGCACGAGGACGCCAACATCATCTTCGGCGCCGTGGTGGATCCGCAGCTGCAGGGCCGCGTGAAGATCACCGTGATTGCCACGGGCTTCGACCACTTCAAGGCCGACCGGTCGATGCCCGCCTCGTCGCTGCAGACGCCGGTGGACATGAGCGCCTACGCGCCGCCGCCGTCGCGCGGCGTTACCATGCCCCCGGCTCCGGATCCGGCGCTGGGGTCGAGGCTGACCATCGCGCGAAGGCCGGGGCTGGACCTGCCGTCCACGCGTCCCCTGGCCCCGGCGGTGGGGCAGTCGGCGGGAACGGGCGCCGCCGCCGGCCACGACGATCTGGATCTGAACAACCCGCTCGACGTGCCGGCGTTCCTGCGCCGGGGCGAGGGGTAGGCCGGTGATACAGTAGGAACAGCCAGGGGATCTGCGAGCTGCGGCGCCGGTGGAGCGCCAGCTCGACGGTCCCCTGTCCTGTTGATGAACTTCCGGCAACAGCGCGAAATCGCACAGCTCACCCTCTCACGCGAGGTCGGCTACATCGTCAAGCCGCACGCCGACCGGCTGCGTGTGGCACTGGCGTTCCCCAACACGTATTTCGTGGGGATGTCGAACCTCGGCTTCCAGACCCTGTACCGGCTCTTCAACCAGCGCCCCGACACCGTGTGCGAGCGGGTGCTGCTGCCCCCGAAGCAGGAACTGGCGGCGCTGCTCGCATCGGGCACCCGGCTGGTGACGCTCGAGTCGCAGACACCGGTCCGCGATTTCGATGTGCTGGCCTTCTCGGTGTCGTTCGAATGGGACTACACCAACGTCCTCACGATGCTGCGCCTGGCCGGCTTGCCCCTTCGCGCGGCGGACCGCGACTACCGAAATCCGCTGGTGGTGATTGGCGGTGCGGTGACCTTCGTGAACCCCGAGCCGCTGGCGCTGTTCGCGGACGTGATTGCCGCGGGCGAGGGCGAGGTGCTGGTGCCCCGGCTGGTGGAGGCGTGCGCCACGCCGTCGAGGCGCGAGACGCTGCGGCGGCTCGCCGGCGAGCGCGGCTTCTATGTGCCGTCGTTCTACGACGTCGAGTACGGGCCTGACGGGACCATTGCGCGCTACGTGCCGCAGGAGGGCACCGGTGCCCCGCCGACCGTCAAGAAGGCCGCGCTCAAGACGACCGAGGCGTGCGATCCACCCGCCACCAGCATCTTCACACCCGATACCGAGTTCGGCTCGCGCTTCCTGGTGGAAGTGGTCCGCGGCTGCGCCAACCTGTGCCGCTTCTGCTGGGCCGGCTACAACTACCTGCCGGTACGCCCGTTCCCGACCGAGCGCATCCTCGAGCTGGCCCGGCAGGCGCGCCCCTACGCTTCGCGCGCGGGGCTGGTGTCCATCGCCTTGTGCGACCACCCGGACATCGAGCACATCCTGCGCAGCCTGAAGGAGATGGGCTATTCCATCAGCCCCGCGTCGCTGCGGCTGGACGACCTGACGCCGACCATCGTATCGCTGCTGCAGGAGAGCGGCGAGCGCACGCTCACCATTGCCCCGGAAACCGGCTCGGACCGCCTGCGGCGCGTCATCAACAAGACGGTGACCAACGAGGAGATCCTCGCCGCGGCCGAGCTGATCTTCTCCAGCGGCATCGAGAACCTGAAGCTCTATTACATGATTGGGCTCCCCACCGAGCAAGACGAAGACCTGGTGGCGATTCGCGACCTCACCCTGCAGCTGCGGGACGTGATGATGAAGCACGCCCGCGCGCGGGGGCGCGTGGGCCGGATCGTGGGCAGCGTGAACCCGCTGGTCCCCAAGCCGGGTACCGCCTACCAGTGGATGGCGATGGAGAAGGCCGACGTCATCGAGGGGAAGATGAAGCGGCTGCGGGGGCTGGTGTCGGGCCTCGACAACGTCTACTTCAACATCAAGAGCGAGCGGCACTCGTATTACCAGGCGCTGCTGTCGCTGGGCGACCGCCGCATCGCCCCCGCCATCGAGCTGGCCGAGCAGAACGGGGGGCAATGGCGCCGCGCGGTGAGCGATGCCGGGCTGGACGGCGACTTCTACATCCACCGCGACCGGATCAACGACACCGTGCTGCCGTGGGACATCATCGACGGCGGCATGAAGGCGGCGTTCTTCCGGTCCGAGCTCGAGAAGGGCGCCCGCGCCGAGTGGACGCTGCCACCCAAACGCGCCAGGGACAACGCCCGGCTGCTGACGATGATCAGCTGAGGCGCGATGGGCACGCCGGGCGGCGCGGTATCCGCACTCGAACGCCGGGCCGTCGCAGGCCTGTTCTGGGTGGCCCTGCTCGCGGCTGCCGCCGCGGTCTTCACGATGGCGGGCGGGAGCGGGACCTTCGACGCTGGCCCCCTTCAGGTGTCGGTTCGCAACCCGACCAATCCCCTGATTGGCGTCACGATCGTCGCCGCGCTCGGCGTGTGGCTCGTGGGCCCGCGAACCTTCCTGGCGCCGGCCGCGCGTCTCGATGTCGTGCTGCGGCGTCATGCCTGGGCCCTCGCGCTGGCAATTGCCGTGTCGGTGCTGTGGGCGAGCGTCGCACTGGGCTCGTTCGTCGCCGGGAGCGCTGATGCGTCCGGGTACCTGAACGAGGCGAGGCTGTGGGCGCGAGGGAACCTTCACCTCGAGCCGAGAATGCGTGCGCCCGTGGCCTTCGAGTACGGCGTGCAGCCGCTCGCGCCGCTCGGCTTCCGAGCGTCGGCCTCGGGCGACACGCTGGTGCCAACCTACCCGCCGGGGCTTCCTGTGGCGATGGCTGCGTTCACCCGCGTAGCCGGCGAAGGCGCCCAGTTCTTCGTGGTGCCGCTTGCGGCGTGCGTGCTGACGTGGCTTGCCTTCCTCCTGGGCCGGGAGTTGGGCGGGCCGCTGGCGGGGCTGCTCGCCTCGGCGATGACCGCGACCTCGCCCACGGTGTTGTTCCAGTCGCTGCAGCCGATGAGCGACGTGCCCGCGACGTGTGCGCTGACGCTGGCCCTGGTTCTGCTGATCCGGCCTTCGGTGGGCGCCGCGCTCGGCGCTGGCGTCGCGGCTGCCGCGGCCAGCCTGATTCGGCCCAACCTGTTCGCCGTGGTGCCGCTGCTGGTCCTGGCCACCTGGTGGTGGGAGCCGACTCGCCATCGAAGCCTCGCCAGGACCGTCGCCTTCGTCTTGCCGCCGGCCCTGGTGGCCCTGGCGTTCTCCGCCTGGCAACGCCAGCTGTACGGCGGCCTCACTGAAACGGGGTACGGCCCCGTCGAAAGCCTCTTCGCTCTGCGGCACATCGGGCCCAACCTGCGCCGCTATCCCGTGTGGCTGTTCGACTTGCATGGCCTCGTCCTTCTCCTGGCGCCTCTTGCGCCTGTGCTGTTGGGGCGTGGCGCCGCGGCTCCCGCTCTCGAACGCGGCCGCGCCGTGCGCGTGGGCTGGAGCGCGCTGGCGCTGTTTGGCGCGCTCTTCGTCTTCTACCTGCTGTACCCGCCGTTCGACTCGTGGGCCTTCCTCCGTTTCCTGCTGCCGGCGCTGCCCGCGTTGTTCGCCCTGGTGGGCGTCGCCGTCGTGGGCCTGACCGGCCGTCTCTCGACGCCCGTGGGGGTGATCGTCTGGCTGCTGGTGCTGATCGGCATCTCCACGGGCGAGCTCTCGCGCGGGCGCGAGGTCGGCGTGTTCCAGTTGCAGCGCACCGAGCACCGCTACGTGGAGGTTGCCGATTTCGCTGCCGAGCAGCCAGAGCCCAGCCTGTTCGTGACGCTGCAGCACTCGGGCAGCCTCGCGTACTACACCGCGCGGCCGATCCTGCGATGGGACTGGGTGTCCCCGCCCGAGATCGACCGCGCCCTGGAGCAGCTCGAGGCCAGCCGGGTGACGGTGTACCTGGTCCTGGACGACTGGGAAGAGCCTCAGTTCCGGTCGCGGTTCTCCGGTTCGCGACTGGCCGCCAGGCTGGACGCACCCGTCTTCACGGCGCGCCTCGAAACGACGGTGAGGACGTCGGTGTATCTGGTGACCGCGCCGGTGTCTCCCCGGCTCAGCGGCAGCTGAGCACGCGGTGCCGTCGGGCCAGTCAGCTGCTGACGGCGGCCTGCGCCTCGAACTCGGCGTAGGCATGCAGGATGACGTCGCGCACGCGATCTTGGCTGCCCGTGTCGTTCATCGGGCGCAGCAGCGCGAAGCTCCGGCGCTCGCCGTTCACCGAGTAGGCCCGCGCGGGGAAGGTGACGTTGCGCCCGGTTCCGGTGCGGCGTTCCCACACGGCGAAGCCGACCAGCTTCATGCCCTGCAGCTCTCCGCCATCGAAGTGCAGCTCGGCGTCGGCCAGCTTTCCGGCGGGGCTCCCTTTGTCGTTCGGTGTGATCTTGACCACCATGATGCGACTCTCCAGTCCGGCGCCGCGCGACGCGACGCCCGTTAGCGTTCGTGATTGGGCCTCTCGGGCCCGACCCTCATGCATCAAGAGCGGTACCAGCGAGGAACGCCTGTTTTTCGGCGATCATGCAGGGAGACGACATGCGAAGCGACAACCGCGGTTCACCCGCCCCCGCGAAGGTCCAGGAGGCTCCGCCGCCGCCGGTCGGCGCATTTCGTTGGGAGCGGGAGACTTGGGGCCACGTGCTCCGTTGCGCGCCGCTCACCGGGGTCGCGCAACATCTGTTTACCTCCGCGCAACCGGCGTTACCGCTGGGGACGGGTGACCACGTCGAGCCCGGAGCGGGCCCGGCGCGCGACGACGACGAGGCGTGGCAACTGGTCGCGGCGTCGGTGGGCCGAGGGCGCGACCAGGTGATGCGCGTCCGGCAGGTGCACGGCAACCGCGTCCGGGTGCTGGGGCGCGAGGCCGCCGCCGACATCCGACCCAGGGAGAAACCCGACGGCGATGCGGTGGTCTCGAACGTTCCCGGCTTGGTGCTGGCGGTGCTCGTCGCCGACTGCGTGCCCATCCTCATGGCCGACGCGCGGAGCGGTGCCGCCGCGGCCGTCCACGCGGGGTGGCGAGGGACGTGCGCGGGCATTGCCACGGCGACAGTCGAGGCCATGGCCCGCCACTGCGGGACCCGGCCGGAACACCTGGTGGCCGCCATCGGGCCGAGCATCGGCCCGGACGATTACGAGGTGAGCGAGGCGCTGCTGGCCGATTTCGCGGGGGCAGGGCACGACGAGGCCGCCCTCGCGCGATGGTTTCGCAGGAGCGCGAGCGGCCGGTGGCATCTGGATCTGTGGCGGGCGACCGAGGACCAGTTGATCGCGGCGGGGGTGCGTCCGGAGCGCGTGCACGCCTGCGGGCTCAGCACGTTCCGACACCCGGCGTGGCTGGAATCCTACCGGCGGGACGGCCCGCGCGCGGGCCGCATGGCGGCGGCCGTCAGCGTGCCGTAGAGCCGTTCAGGTCCATGCCGATGTTCGACAACCGATCGGCGTCCTTGTTCTGCTCGCGGCGCACGTGCTCGAAACGAACGTCGCCGATCTGCATGACCAGCAGACGGGCCTGCTTGAAGAGCGCCTGCAGCCCTTCGTTCTTCACCCGGTAGTTGCCGCGCATCTGCTCGACGAGCAGCAGCGAGTCGCCCCGCACGTGAAGCGAGGTGACCCCGTGGTCCACGGCCCACTGCAGCGCGGCGATGAGGCCGTGATACTCCGCGACGTTATTGGTGGCGTGCCCGAGCGCGCCGTGCAGCTCGGCCAGCACCGTGCCCTGATCGTCCACGATGTAGGCGCCCCAGCCCGCGGGCCCCGGGTTGCCGCGCGCGCCCCCGTCGAAGTACGCGGTGATCACGAGTGGCCGGGTGCGGCCGGCGGCTGGGCGGAGTCGGTGGCCGGTGAATCTTCGCCCGCGGCTGGCGCTACGAAGTAGAGGATGCGCTGGCACGAGTCGCACTGGACGATCTCGTCGTTGTGGACCACCGCCTGGAACACCATCGGGCGCAGGCGGACCTGGCACACCACACAGCGCTCGCGTTCCGCGCGGGCCATCGCCTGGCCGCCGCGTATCCGCGCCACCTTCTCGAAGGTCGAGACCACGTGCGGGCTGATCTGTTTCACCAGCGCGGCGCGTTCGGCGATCAGGCTCTTCAGGGCCGCCTCGTTCTCGACGCGCTCGGCCTCGATGGCCTTGCGCTCGGCGGCCACGGCGGCCTCGTCTGTCTTCAGATGGGCTTCGGCCGCCTTCAGAGCGGCCGCGAGCTCGTCGGCCCGCATCATGATCTCCAGGGTGCGGCTCTCGAACTGGTCGATCTCGGCCTTCACCGCCGCCATCTGGTGCTGCATGGCATGGAACTCGGTGTTGGTCTTCACGGCCATCGACTGTTCCTTGTACTTGTCGAGCCGCTGCTGCGAGGCCAGCAGGTCCTTGTCGGCCGTCCGCCGCGCCGTCTGGTTCTCCGCGATGGCCGCCTTGGCGGACTCCACCCCCTCTCGCGCGGCGGCCATCTTGGCATCGAGCGCTGCGATGCGCTCGGGGGCCGCGGCCACGATGCGCTGGGCCGCACCGGTGTGCGATTCGATCTCCTGGAGGTGGATGAGGCGCTCGAGGTCTGGAAGCATCGGACAGGGAAGAGTGCTGGGTGCTGAGTGCCTGGTGCTGTGTGCGAGTGCCGCCAGTTTAGTGCAGATTCGAGCTCGATATGCGGCGGAGATTGCCGGACGCCAGGGAAGCGGCCGGGCGCTTCCCCGTGGCAC
>Ga0209705_10000061_pt1 | contig 51686 bp, 48 predicted proteins | sample PPLLaktember2015_5_FD_187262 | JGI IMG/M metagenome (GOLD analysis project Ga0209705, IMG submission 187262) | Freshwater sediment microbial communities from Prairie Pothole Lake near Jamestown, North Dakota, USA - PPLs Lake P8 Core (1) Depth... | ecosystem: Environmental > Aquatic > Freshwater... | reverse complement strand
TGGATGGGTGGCCGCCAGGAGTATCTGCGCGTCTGAGCGCTGGCAGCCTGCGCTTTGCCACTGCTCGAGCAGTGCAGCGCATTAGGACGCAGACGGTATGGTTTCGCTTCCAGCCCGCCGTTCCAGTGGTTGGCGGTCGGCGCTTCTACTCCAGTCTGGTCCTTCCTCAGCGTCCGCTGCGTCCTCAGCGGTTCAGTTGCTGCGCCGGACGAGGCCCGGCTCGGTTATCATCCGCCTAGCATGAACATGTAGCACCCGCCCTTGCTCTCGCTCCAGATCATCCTAGCCGTTGCGATCTATTGGATCGCGCTGGGTGTGGCCGGCCTCGCCCTGCGCTGCACCCGCGAAGCGCACGCGCGGCTGTTCTTCTCTCTTGGCGCTGCCGGCAGCTTGGTGTTGGCGGTGGCCGCGTTCCCGGCGCTGTCGGACTGGCCCCAGACCCTGGTGCTCCCGCTCGGCCTCCCGGACCTGCCGTTCCACCTGCGCCTGGACCCGCTGTCGGCCTTCTTTCTTCTGCTCCTGGGTGCGGCCAGCACCGGGGTGTCGCTGCACTCCGCCGGCTACTTCCAGAAGGGTGGTGGCGGCGACATCCGGCTGGTGTGCCTGCAGTACCACGTGTTCCTGGCCGCCATGGTGATGGTGCTGTTGGCCGACGATGGCTATCTGTTCATGGTGGCCTGGGAATCCATGGCGCTTGCCAGCTATTTCCTGGTGACCACGGATCATCGCCATGCCGAGATCCGCAGCGCCGGCCTGCTTTACCTGGTTGTGGCGCACATCGGTGCGGTGGCGATCCTGCTGTGCTTCGGCGTGCTGCAGCTCGGCACCTGGGATTACACCTTCGCCGCGATGCGCGACAACGCGCTGTCGCCGGGGTGGGCCGGTGTCGCTTTTCTGTTGGCGCTGTTCGGTTTCGGTGCGAAGGCCGGCTTCCTGCCGGTGCACGTCTGGCTGCCAGAGGCGCACCCGGCTGCGCCCTCGCCCGTGTCGGCCCTGATGAGCGGTGTGATGCTGAAGACCGCCATCTACGGGCTGCTGCGCGTGAGCTTCGATCTGCTGCACCTGCAGATCTGGTGGTGGGGCGTGGTCGCCCTGTCGGTCGGCCTGCTCACGGCCTTCTACGGCGTGGCGTTTGCCGCGGTGCAGACCGACATGAAGCGCCTGCTTGCCTGGTCCTCCATCGAGAACATCGGGATCGTGCTTGCCGGCATCGGGCTCACGCTCACCTTCCACGCCTACGACATGAGCCTGCTGTCCGCCTTCGCGCTGGCGGCCACGCTCTATCACTGCCTGAACCATGCGCTGTTCAAGAGCCTGTTGTTCCTCGCCACCGGCTCGGTCATGCACGCCACCCGCCAGCGCAGCCTCGGCAAACTGGGCGGTCTGATCCGGCGCATGCCCTGGGTCGCGGCCATGGCGCTGATCGGCACGCTCGCGATCGCCGGGCTTCCGCCGCTCAACGGGTTCGCCTCCGAGTGGATGCTGCTGCAGGCGTTTCTGCTCACCCCGGGGCTGCCCAACTCCTATCTCAACATGTTCGTGCCGGTGGCCACGGCCGCGGTTGCGCTGGTGGTAGCGCTGGCCGGTTATGTGATGGTGAAGTTCTACGGCGTGGTGTTCCTCGGCCTGCCGCGCGAGGAGAGCCTGGCCGAGGCGCACGATGCCGGCGCCTTCGAGCGGCTGGGCCTGGGCTGGCTGGCGCTTTGGTGCGTGGTGCTGGGTGTGACGCCGGTATTCGTGGTCGCTGCGCTGGATCCCATCGCTCAGATGCTGGTCGGCGCGACCCTGCGCAATATGCTCGGGCAGTCGAGCTGGATATTCCTGACCGCGATCCAGCCGGAGCACGCCAGCTACGGCCCGATGGTCTTCCTGCTGGTGATCGTGGGCGTGATGGCCGCCACCTTCCTGGTGGTGCGGCGCTTCTACCACGGCCGGATGCGCCGCTCCGCACCCTGGGACTGCGGCTTCCTGGGCCTGAACGCTCGCATGCAGGACAGCGCCGAGGGCTTTGGCCAGCCGATCAAGCAGATCTTCGAGCCCTTCTTCCGCATCGAGCGCCATCATCCCAGTCCCTTCGACCGGGCGCCGCGCTACGCCTCGAAGCTGGAGGACAACCTCTGGTATTGGCTGTACCTGCCCATCGTGCGGCTGGCGGAGCGCCTGGCCGGATTGGTGGCCGTACTGCACCACGGCCGCATTGCGCTGTACCTGGTGTACAGCTTCGTGACGCTGTTGCTTCTGCTGGTGCTGATGACATGAACTGGGGCTACCTGGCTTCGCAGCTGTTCCAGACTGCGCTCGCCATCGCGACCGCGCCGCTGCTGCTCGGCTGGGTCAGTCAGTGCCGCGCCTGGCTGCAGAACCGCAGCGGGCCGGGTGTGCTGCAGCCCTACAGGGTGCTGTTCAAGCTGCTGCAGAAGGATGCGGTCATCGCCCATAACGCTTCCTGGCTGTTCCGGCTCGCGCCCTATGTGGTGTTCGCGTGCATGGTGCTCGCGGTGAGCATCGTGCCGCTGGTGGCCACCGACCTGCCTTTCGCGCTGGCCGCAGACGTGATCGCCCTGGTGGGGCTGCTGGCGCTGGCACGTGTGTTCATGGCGCTGGCCGCCATGGATGTGGGCACGGCCTTCGGCAGCCTGGGCGCGCGCCGCGAGATGCTCATCGCCTGCCTGGCAGAGCCGGCGCTTCTGATGGTCTTCTTCACGCCCGCGCTGATCAGCCAGTCCACGGAGCTCACCGTCATCGTCGACCAGCTCGCGCACCGCGAGCTGCGTCTGTACCCGAGCATGGCCTTCGCGGCCGTAGCCTTCCTGATGGTCCTGCTGGCGGAGAACGCGCGCATCCCGGTCGACAACCCCACCACGCATCTGGAGCTGACCATGGTCCACGAGGCCATGCTGCTGGAGTACTCGGCGCGCCACCTGGCCCTGATGGAGTGGGCCCACGCGCTCAAGCTCATGACCTACGCTGCGATCGGCATCGCCCTGTTCGCGCCCTGGGGCATCGCGGCGGCGGGCGAATGGCTGATGTTCCCGCTGGCGGTGGGCGTGCTGGCGGCGAAGCTCGCGCTGGGCGGTGCCGGGCTGGCGCTGCTCGAGACGGTGTCCGCCAAGATGCGCATCTTCCGCGTGCCCGAGTTTCTCGGCATGGCCTTCATGCTCGCCGTGCTCGGCATGCTCACCTGGATTCTGGTCCAAGCATGAGCCCTGAGACCGTCGCCGACTTCATCAATCTGCTGGCTTCGCTGCTGCTGCTGATCGCCTTCGCAATGCTGGCGCAGCGCCGTCTGCTGCGGCTGATCCACCTGTTCGCCCTGCAGGGCTTCGTGCTGGCGCTGAACACAACGCTGGTGGCCGCCACCATCGGCCACACGCACCTGTACTTTTCGGCGCTGCTCACGCTGGTGTTGAAGGTGCTGCTGCTGCCCTGGATCCTGCACCGGCTGATCGACCGGCTGAACGTGCGCTGGGACGTGGAGACGCAGGTCAACCTCTCCACCATCCAGCTGGTCGGCATCGTCCTGGTCATCATCGCCTTCAACCTGGCGCTGCCGATTTCCCAGCTCGCCGGCACCATCACCCGCGGCACCCTGGGCATCGCGATGGCAAGCGTGCTGCTGTCCTTCCTGATGATGATCACGCGGCGCAAGGCGATCCCGCAGGTGATCGGGTTCCTGGCGATGGAAAACGGGCTGTTCTTTGCAGCGACCAGCGCCACCTACGGCATGCCCATGGTGGTGGAGCTGGGCATCGCGCTGGACGTGTTGGTGGGAACGCTGATCTTCGGGGTGTTCTTCTTCCAGATCCGCGAGACCTTCGACAGTCTCGACATCCATCACCTGGAAAGGCTCAAGGACAAGTGACCGAGCTCCTGCTGGTCCTCGGCTGCCCCCTTGCCGGCGCGCTGCTGCTGGCCGTCCGCGGTCATCGGCCGGCGGCTGCGGACCTGAACGTCTTCGCGAGCCTGCTCACCTTTCTGGCGGCCGCAGTGCTGACTGCGCGCGTCATCTCCGGCGGGCCGCTGGTGGCGCTGCGCGAGCTGTTCTTCGTGGATGCCTTCAACGTGTTTCTGGTGGCGCTCACCGCGTTCGTGGGCTTCACCACTGCGGTGTTCAGCCGGGTGTACATGCGCGTCGAGCAGGACCGTGGCAAGCTGTCGACCGGGCAGCTGCGCCTGTACCACAGCATGTACCAGATGTTTACCTTCACTATGCTGGTGGCCCTGCTCACCAACAACGTGGGGATCCTGTGGGTGGCGATGGAGGCCGCCACGCTGACTACCGTGTTGCTGGTGAGCCTGTACCGCACGCCCGCCAGTATCGAGGCTGCCTGGAAGTACTTCATCCTCTGCGGCGTGGGCATCGCGCTGGCCCTGTTCGGCACCATCCTGCTGTACCTGGCGGCAGAGAAGGTGCTGGGTCCGGGCGGCACGGCGTTGCTGTGGACCCATCTCGACGAAGTGAAGGGCGAGCTCGAGCCCACCGTGCTGTCCATCGCTTTCGTGTTCCTGCTGGTGGGCTACGGCACCAAGGTCGGGCTGGTGCCGCTGCACAACTGGCTGCCGGACGCTCACGCCGAGGGTCCCACCCCCATCTCTGCGGTGCTCTCCGGCCTGCTGCTCAACGTCGCGCTGTATGCCGTGGTGCGCAACAAAGTGCTGGTGGACGGGGCGCTCCAAACGCACGTGGCAGGCCACCTGATGATGGGCTTCGGCCTGCTTTCGGTCGTGGTCGCCGCATTCTTCCTGTCCCGGCAGAAGGACATCAAGCGGCTGTTCGCCTACTCGTCCATCGAGCACATGGGGATCATCACCTTTGCGTTCGGCATGGGCGGGCCGGTGGCCAGCTTCGCCGGGCTGCTGCACATGACCGCACACTCTCTGACCAAGTCGGCGATCTTCTTTGCGGTCGGGCATGCCGCACAGAAGGCCGGCACCCAGACCATAGCGGACATCCGTGGGTTGATCCGGGTCAGCCCCACCGTGGGCTGGGGACTGATGCTGGGCAGCATCGCCATCCTTGGCATCCCGCCTTTCGGCGTGTTTGCCAGCGAGTTCCTGATCCTGACCACGGCCATGCGCGAGCAACCCTGGGCCACACCGTTCCTGCTGTCGGCGCTTGGCGTGGCTTTCGCCGCGGTGTTCAGCAAAGTGCAGGCGATGGTGTTCGGGGAGACCACCGCGCAGCCCCTGCCACATCCGCCGGCGCTGTTTCCGGTGTTCGTGCATCTTGCACTCGTGCTCGTCCTGGGACTGTATATTCCGCCCTACCTGGCGCAGTGGTATCGGCAGGCGGCGGCGATGATCGGGTAGCTACGCACAATCCAACGCAGAGGCGCAGAGAGCGCAGAGAAGACCTTGACACAACTTGTCCAAAGAGTCGCTTCCCAACCTGGGAGGCCGGGGATGTCGGCAGGTCAGCATGTGGCTTTCTCTCTGCAGCCTCTGCGTTGAGATGTTGGTTTCGCCATGAAAGCTGCAGAGCTTGGACTCACACTGACGCCGCTGCCCGGTGCGATGCCGGCGTGGCGGGCAACTGTCGACGCGCAACAATGGCGCGATATCGCGCAGCGCGTGCGCGAGCGCGGCGGCAGGCTGGTGGCGCTATGGGCCAGCGATGAAACTTCCCGCGCCAGCGGGTACGCCGTACACGCGGCGCTGGGGCTGCGCGATGGCCTGCTCTGGCTGACGCTGCCTATGCCGCTCCAGCCACCCGAGTTCCCCGATCTCGCCGCGATCTTTCCTGCTGCCGACCGGATGCAGCGTGCCGCGTTCGATCTGGTCGGCGCGCGTGCAGGCGACGCCCAGGACCAGCGCCGGTGGCTGCGGCACGGCGCCTGGCCGAAGGGCACGTATCCCTTGCGCAAGAGCTTCGACGCTGCGCGTGTGCTGCCTCCGGAGCCGGACAACTATTCGTTCGTGCCGGTCACCGGCGACGGGGTGCACGAGATCCCGGTCGGGCCCGTGCACGCGGGCACTATCGAACCCGGGCACTTCCGCTTTTCGGTGGTGGGCGAGCGCGTGCTGCGTCTGGAGGAGCGCCTGGGCTACAAGCACAAGGGCATCGAGAAGCGCTTCGAGTCGCTCGGCGTGCACGAGGCGAGCCGGCTCGCGGGTCGCATCAGCGGCGATTCGACGGTGGCGTATGCGTGGGCCTACGCCATGGCGGCCGAGAGCGCCGCCGGCCTCGCCCCCCCGGTACGTGCGGCATGGCTGCGCGCGCTGTTCCTGGAGCGCGAGCGCATCGCCAACCACCTCGGCGATCTCGGCTTCCTCGCCAACGACGCCGGGCTGGCTTTTGGCCTGGCCCAGATGTCACGGCTGAAGGAGGAGGTGCTGCGGTCCAATGCGACGCTGTTCGGCCATCGCTACCTCATGGATGCGATCGTGCCCGGCGGCGTGGCGTGCGATCTGACCTCGGAAGGCGTACAGGAGCTGCATGCGCAGATCGAGATGCTGCGCCCGGAGATCGCCAGGGTGCGGCTGATTTTCGACGAGCACCCTGGGTTGCAGGATCGCCTGGTCAGCACCGGCCGCGTGCTGCCCGAGCTCGCCGAGCAGGTCGGGCTAACCGGGCTGGCGGGCCGGGCGAGCGGTATGGCATGCGATCTGCGCGCGCTGCTGCCGACCGCGCCGTACGATCAGATCGGGGTGCAGATGGCCGGCGCACGAAGCGGCGACGTTGCCGCGCGCGTGCTGGTGCGCTTCGAGGAGCTGCTGGAGTCTCTCGAGCTGTGCCGAAAGATCCTCAAGCGCATGCCCGTGGGCAACGTCGCGACCCTAGTCCCGACACCGCCTGTCGGCGCCGCCGGCATCGGATGGGTGGAGGGCTGGCGCGGCGAGGTGCTGATCGCGCTGGAGACCGGTGCCGACGGCGCGCTGCATCGCCTGCACGCCCACGATCCCTCGTGGCAGAACTGGCCGGTGCTGGAGCATGCGGTGATCGGCAATATCGTTCCGGACTTCCCGCTGATCAACAAGTCGTTCAATCTTTCCTATAGCGGTGCTGACTTGTAGAGCGCTTGAACCACAGAGGCACAGAGACACAGAGGAACGAAAGGCGTAGCGACTCGCGGCTAGCGATGTGCTGCCGAAGCTCAGACCGACACGAGGTGTCTGGTAATGGGTTGATCGCACTTCTCTGCGCCTCTGTGTCTCTGTGGTGAGATGGAGGTCTTGGGATGTACCAGATACTGAAGCAGATAGCGAAAACCGGCATCGTCTCCGAGCCGCCGCCGTCTCCCGACGAGGCGCTGCGCGTGACCGCAGAGCGACTCAAAGACGAGGTGCTGCGCTGGTTCGCGGGGGCACTGACGATCCGCCACGTCGACGCCGGGTCCTGCAATGGCTGTGAGCTGGAGATCCACGCGACGAACAACCCGTTCTACAACCTCGAAGGGCTGGGGATCCGATTCGTGGCCAGCCCGCGTCATGCCGACATGCTCCTGGTGACGGGTCCGGTGTCGCGCAACATGGAGACGGCACTGCGGCGCACTTTCGACGCCACGCCCGAGCCACGCTTGGTGGTGGCACTCGGCGATTGCGGCTGCACCGGCGGCATCTTCGGCGAGAGCTACGCGAGCTGCGGGCGCGTGTCCAACGTGATTCCCGTCGATGTGGCGGTACCCGGCTGTCCGCCCACGCCGGTTGCCATCATGCAGGGCATCCTCGCGGCGATTCAATTAAGCAGTTCGAATGAGCCGCCAAGACGCCAAGACGCCAAGACGCCAGGTAGGACCTGAGTGGCGCACAGGAACGAACATCGCAGCGCGGTTCGGTTGACGTGCAACGGTAACCAACGCCGAGTTTGGTGTGAGCCCTGTTGGCGACGTGGCGTCTTGGCGGCCTGATTTGGGCTTTTCCGTCCTTCAGGCGATCGAATGACTTCCGTGAACCTGCGGGCCATCGCCCGCAAGCTCGACTTGTACGAGAAGCTGATGCGGCTGGATAAGCCCATCGGTACGCTGCTGCTGCTGTGGCCGACGCTGTGGGCGCTGTGGCTGGCAGGGCGCGGCGTGCCGGCGTGGCGGATCCTGATCGTCTTCCTGCTCGGGACGGTGCTGATGCGCTCTGCCGGCGTGGTGATCAACGATTTCGCCGACCGCAACCTCGATCCGCATGTGGCACGCACGAAGGATCGCCCGCTTGCTGCCGGACTGGTCGGTCCGGCCGAGGCGCTGATCCTCGCCGGCGTGCTGGGGTTGCTGGCATTCGCGCTGGTGCTGACGCTCAACCGCTTGACGGTCCTGCTGGCCTTCGTCGGCGCGCTTCTGGCGGTGAGCTATCCGTTCACCAAGCGCTTCTTCGCCATCCCGCAGGCGTATCTGGGCATCGCCTTCGGCTTCGGCATCCCGATGGCCTATGCTGCGCAGCTCGACCGCGTGCCGTTGGATGTCTGGGTGCTGGTGCTGGCCAACATATTCTGGACCATCGCCTACGACACCGAGTACGCCATGGTGGATCGCGAGGACGATCGCAGGATCGGCATCCGCACCTCGGCGCTCCTGTTCGGCCGCTTCGACGTGGCTGCGGTGATGCTGTGCCACGTCGCGTTCCTGGCGCTGCTGGCGGGCGTCGGCTGGAAGCTGCGCCTGGCCTGGCCGTTCTACGTGGGGCTGGCAGGCGCGGCGGTCCTGACTGGATTTCAGTACACGCTCATCCGCGGCCGCGACCCGGGGCGCTGCTTCCAGGCGTTCCTGAACAACAACTGGGTCGGTGGTGTCATCTTCGCCGGCATCGCGCTGGCGCTGGTGCTGGAGCGTAATCTATAGTCTCGATTCACTCCGGGAGGCAATCGTGGAGCTTGGACTGAAGGGCAAGACTGTCCTGATCACCGGCGGCAGCAAGGGCATCGGGCTGGCCTGCGCGCAGGCCTTTGCAGCCGAAGGCGCGCGCGTGGCGATCGTCTCACGCAGCCAAGCCAATCTCGATGGCGCCGCGCGTGTGTTGTCAGGCGTTGTATGCGTGGCGGCGGATCTCACCCGCGCGGAGGCGGCGCGCGAAATGGTCAAGCGGACCGAGTCCGCACTCGGCCCGGTCGACGTACTGGTGAACTCGGCGGGCGCAGCCAGGCGCTATCTGCCCGAGGACCTCAACGCCGAGGCCTGGCATGCCGCGATGGATGCGAAGTATTTCACCTACGTCCATGCCATGGATGCCGTGCTGCCCGGAATGGCCGCCCGCGGGGCCGGTGCGGTGGTGAACATCATCGGGATGGGCGGCAAGGTCGCAACGCCCATCCATCTCCCCGGCGGCGCGGCGAACTCTGCGCTGATGCTCGCCACGGTGGGTCTGGCACATGTCTATGGGCCCAAAGGCGTGCGCATCAACGCGGTCAATCCCGGTGCAACCATGACCGAGCGCCTTCGTGAAGGGCTGAGGCTGGAGGCCAAGAGCCGCGGCGTCGGCGAAGACGAGCTGCTCGCACAGGGGCAGGCCAAGGTCCCACTGCGGCGCTATGCCGCGCCCGAGGACGTCGCCGATCTGACCCTGTTTCTCGCCTCCGCGAAGGCCGCCTACATCACCGGCGCTGTAGTGCCGATGGACGGCGGATCGAATCCAGTGCTCTGACCTCCGTGTCCACCGTGTCCTCCGTGGCTCAAGGTTTTGCCCCACGACCGAGCCAGCATGCGCTATAGCGACCTGCGCGATTTCCTCGCGCAACTCGAGAAGCAGGGGGAGTTGAAGCGCGTTGCGGTGGAGGTCTCGCCGCATCTGGAGATGACGGAGATCTGCGATCGCGTCCTCAAGGCGGGTGGGCCGGCGATCCTGTTCGAGCGTCCCAAGGGTCACAGCATCCCGGTGCTGGGCAATCTTTTCGGGACGGCGAGGCGGGTGGCCATGGGTATGGGGGAAGAGTCGGTCGAGGCGCTGCGCGAGGTGGGCAGGCTGCTGGCCTATCTCAAGGAGCCCGAGCCGCCCCGGGGCCTGAAGGACGCCTGGGACAAGCTGCCGATGCTCAAGAGGGTGCTGGACATGGCGCCGAAGGAGCGCAGCAGCGCAGCATGCCAGGAGATCGTGTGGGAGGGCACCGAGGTCGATCTCGGTCGGCTTCCGATTCAGACCTGTTGGCCCGGCGACGCCGGCCCGCTCATCACCTGGGGCCTGACGGTGACACGCGGCCCACGCAAGCGGCGGCAGAACCTCGGCATCTACCGCCAGCAGGTGATCGCGCGCAACAAGGTGATCATGCGCTGGCTGGCACATCGTGGTGGCGCCCTGGATTTCCGCGATCACTCCCAGGCGCATCCCGGCGAACCGTTTCCGGTGGCGGTCGCGCTCGGCGCCGACCCCGCAACCATTCTCGGTGCCGTCACGCCGGTGCCCGATTCCCTCTCTGAGTATCAGTTCGCCGGTCTGCTGCGCGGTGCACGCACAGAACTGGTCAAGTGCATCGGCTCGGACTTGCGCGTGCCCGCCGCCGCCGAGATCGTCCTGGAGGGCGGCATCGCGCCGGGCGAAATGGCCCTGGAAGGTCCCTTCGGCGACCACACCGGCTACTACAACGAGCAGGAGCAGTTTCCCGTCTTCACTGTCGAGCGCATCACGATGCGCCGGGAGCCGATCTATCACAGCACCTACACCGGCAAGCCGCCAGACGAGCCGGCGATTCTGGGCGTGGCGCTGAACGAGGTGTTCGTGCCGCTGTTGAGCAGGCAGTTTCCCGAGATCACCGACTTCTACCTGCCGCCGGAGGGGTGCAGCTATCGCCTGGCTGTGGCGAGCATGCGCAAGGCCTACCCCGGCCATGCCAAGCGCGTGATGTTCGGGGTCTGGTCGTTCCTGCGTCAGTTCATGTACACGAAGCTCATCGTGGTGGTGGACGACGACATCAACATCCGGGATTGGAAGGAGGTCATCTGGGCCGTCACCACCCGGGTGGACCCGGCACGCGATACGCTGATCGTCGAAAACACACCGATCGATTATCTGGACTTCGCCAGCCCCGTCTCCGGGCTGGGCTCGAAGATGGGGATCGATGCCACCAACAAGTGGCCGGGCGAGACCACGCGCACGTGGGGCACGCCGATCGCGATGGACCCTGCGGTGAAACGGCGAGTGGATGAACTCTGGGGTTCACTCGAGCTCTAATCTGAGAGCCGAATAGACAGGATCAACAGGATTTCTCAGGGTTAACAGGATTACCATCGCGGCACCTCCCTTCAAGAGAGCAGATGATGGCGGTGCGAGCGGTTCAATCCTGTTGATCGCAGTCTCGCAATCCTGCAAATCCTGTCTATTCTTTGCTGGTCAACTGCGTGCCTCTGCGTTGAGGTATCAGCGTGCCGAACCGACTCGCTCACGAAACCAGCCCCTACCTGCAGCAGCACGCCGATAACCCGGTGGATTGGCATCCCTGGGGCGAAGAGGCGCTGAGGCTCGCGAAGGAGCAGAAGAAGCCGATCCTGCTGTCGGTCGGCTACTCTGCCTGTCACTGGTGCCACGTCATGGCGCATGAGTCGTTCGAAGACCGGGAAGTTGCCGGCGTCATGAACCGTCTGTTCGTCAACATCAAAGTGGACCGCGAAGAGCGGCCGGACATCGATCAGATCTACCAGACCGCCCATCAGATGCTGACCCAGCGCGCCGGCGGGTGGCCGCTGACCATGTTCCTCACGCCGGACCAACGGCCTTTCTACGGCGGCACCTACTTCCCGAAGACCGCGCGCTACAACCTGCCGGGATTCGGCCAGCTGCTGGAGCGGGTCGCACAGGCGTATCGCGAGCAGGGCGAGGCAATCGCTGCGCAGAACGAGGAGCTGGTCGCCATGCTGGGGCACACCCTGCCCGCAGCCGCGCCGCCCTCCGCCAGCCTGGACCCTGCGCCGATTGCCACCGCGCTGGAACAGCTGAAAGGGAGCTTCGACCCGGTTCACGGGGGGCTGGGCGGGGCCCCGAAGTTTCCTCATCCGGCCGAGCTGGAGCTGTGCCTGCGCGAAGGTACCTTGCGCGCCGATGCCCAGGCGCAGCGCGTGGCGGTGTTCACGCTGGAGAAGATGGCCGAAGGCGGAATCTACGACCAGCTCGGCGGCGGCTTCTGCCGCTACAGCGTGGATCAGTACTGGATGATCCCGCACTTCGAGAAGATGCTCTACGACAACGGCCCGCTGTTGCGGCTGTGCGCGGACGCATGGTTGGTTACTGGCCAGCCGCTATTCCGCAAGGTGTGCGAGGAAACAGCCGGCTGGGCGATGCGCGAGATGCAATCGCCAGAAGGCGGCTACTACTCCAGCCTCGACGCCGACTCGGAGCACGAGGAGGGCAAGTTCTACGTCTGGTCGCGGGAAGAGGCTGTAGCGGTGCTCGACGACGAGGAGTATGCGGTCGCGGGCGCTGTCTACGGCCTAGATAAGACCGCGAACTTCGAAGGGCGGCACTGGCATCTGCACATCGCACAGCCGCCGGACCGGTTGGCCGAGCGGCTGGGGCTCGCCGGCGACGTCGTACAGCACATTCTGGAGCGCGCCCGGGACAAGCTGTTCGTGGCCCGCGCGCAGCGCGTGCGTCCGGGCCGGGACGAGAAGATCCTGACCTCCTGGAATGCGTTGATGATCCACGGCATGCTGCACGCGGGCCGCGTGCTCGGCCGTGCAGAGTGGATCGACTCGGCGCGGCGTGCGCTGGACTTCCTGCGCGCGCACCTGTGGAAAGCCGGCCGCCTGCTCGCAACCTTCAAAGACGGCCGTGCGCATCTCAACGCCTACCTGGACGATCACGCATTCCTGCTGGCGGCACTGCTGGAAAGCATGCAGGCAGACTTCCGCCGCACCGACCTCGACTTTGCCGTAGCGCTGGCCGACCTGCTGCTCACCCAGTTCGAGGATCAGGATCGCGGCGGGTTCTTCTTCACCAGCCACGACCACGAGCAGCTGATCCTGCGGCCCAAGCCGGGCTTCGACAACGCCACCCCGTCCGGGAACGGTGTGGCGGCGCTCATCCTTCAGCGCTTGGGGCACCTGCTCGGCGACCCGCGCTACCTCACCGCCGCGGAGCGCACAATGCGGTTGTACTACCCTCAGCTCGCCCGCCACCCGAGCGGATTCGCCACGCTGTGCATGGCCCTGGCCGAGCACGACGAACCGCCGCCGGTCACGATCCTGCGCGGAGACGCAACGGCCCTGTCGCCCTGGCAGGAGGCCCTCGCGCACCGCTACACTCCCGCCGGCCTGGTCCTCGGACTAGATTCCGCCGAACCAGCGCTGCCGCCAGCCCTGGATAAGCCGGTGCGCCCGGGCGTCAACGCGTGGCTCTGCCGCGGCGTTAAGTGCCTTGCACCGATCGGCGAGTTGGACGCGCTCCTGCGCGAGCACGTTCCAAAGGCCGGCGAAAGGCTTTAAGATCGCGGGTGCTTTGCGCTCAACTTCGGACCCAAGGAGATGAAGTCCCCATGAAAAAGACCCTGATTGCCATTGCCGCGCTGGCAGGCATCTGCGCCGGCGGCAGCGCGCTCGCCGCCGATGCGGCGAAGGCCAAGCAGCTGGCACAGAAGTACAACTGCCTGGCCTGTCACGCCGAGGACAAGAAGCTCGTCGGCCCGTCTTACAAGGACGTCGCAAAGAAGTATAAGGGCGACGCGGGGGCCGAGGCCAAGATGGTCGCCAAGGTCAAAAGCGGTGGCGGTGGGGTGTGGGGCTCGATCCCGATGCCGCCGAACAATGTTCCCGAGGGCGACATCAAGACCATGGTGGAGTGGATTCTGTCCCTGTAGCGGATTCCGCTCCGCGGGGGTTGTGCAAGAGCCGGCTGTTGCCGGCTCTTTTTGTTTGCGGGGCGCGGGCACCACAAGCTAATGAATTCACGTGGCTTATTTGACATTCCGGCGACGAGGGAGAATAATCCGCCGACTGTTAGTACCCACTCCTGCGAGGAGAAGACATGACGAGGGAACCAGGCATGCACTTGAAGGGCGGAGTTTTCGCGTTGGCGCTGGCGATTACGGTCGGGCTGGCCGGCTGCGGCAAGAAGGAAGAGGGCGTGGTCAAGATCGGTCACGCCGGCCCCCTCACGGGCTCTATCGCGCACCTCGGCAAAGACAACGAGAACGGCGTGCGCATGGCGCTCGACGAAGCCAACGCCGCCGGGATCGAGATCGGCGGGAACAAGGTCCAGCTCGAGCTGCTGTCGGAAGATGATCAAGCCGACCCGAAGCAGGGCACCATCGTGGCCCAGAAGCTGGTGGATGCCAAGGTCGTGGGCGTCATCGGGCACCTCAACTCCGGTACCACCATTCCCGCATCCAAGATCTACCATGACGCGGGCATCGCGCAGATCTCGCCGTCCGCCACCAACGTCACCTATACCAACCAGGGCTTCAAGACCGCCTTCCGCGTGATCGCGAACGATGCCCAGCAGGGCAAGGTGCTGGGTGAGTTCGCGGTGAACAAGCTGGGCGCCAAGAACATCGCGATCATCGACGACCGCTCGGCTTACGGCCAGGGCCTGGCCGCCGAGTTCGAGAAGGCTGCCAGCGCGGCTGGCGCGACCATCCTCGCGCGTGAGTTCACCGACATCACCAAGACCGACTTCACCGCGATCCTGACCAGCATCAAGGGCAAGAGCCCCGACCTGATCTTCTATGGCGGAATGGACGCCCAGGCTGGTCCGATGATGAAGCAGCTGAAGAATCTGGGCATCACCGCCAAGTACCTGGCCGGCGACGGCGTCCAGAGCGCCGAGTTCCTCAAGCTGGCCGCCGACGCTGCCGAGGACGCCTACGCTTCTTCGCCCGGTGTGCCCCTCGCCCAGATGCCCGGCGGCACGGCCTTCGAGGAGAAGTACAAGGCCAAGTACAACATCGACATCCAGATCTACGCGCCGTACGCCTATGACGCGATGAACGTTCTGCTGGCGGCCATGCAAAAAGCCGGCTCTACCGACCCCGCCAAGTATCTGCCGGAGCTCGCCAACATCCAGTATCAGGGCGTGACCGGCAACATCGCGTTCGACGAGAAGGGCGACATCAAGGGCGGCGGCATCAGCCTGTACCAGGTGAAAGGCGGCAAGTGGGAGTACATCGAGACTATCGGCGGCTGATCGGTTGACCCCATCGCGCATTCCCCCGGCCTGAGACTACAATCCACGGCATACGGGTGATCCGATTGACCTCGAACGGCGCCTAACGGCGCCGTTCTTTTTGCGACATCGACCGTAGCGTGGATATCTTCCTGCAGCAGGTAATCAACGGGCTCGTGCTGGGCAGCGTGTACGCCCTGGTGGCGCTCGGCTACACGATGGTGTACGGCATCCTGGGGCTGATCAACTTCGCGCACGGCGAGGTGGTGATGGTGGGTGCACTCACCTCGCTCTCGGTGATCGCCACGCTGATGGCCAGCAGCGTCGGCCTACCCGGGCCCCTTGTTGTGATCCTGGCGCTCGCGGTAGCGATGTCGGTGTGCATGGTGCTCGGGTTCACCATCGAGCGCGTGGCCTACCGCCCGCTGCGCCGGGCGCCGCGGCTGGCGCCGCTGATCACGGCCATCGGCGTGTCGATGCTGCTGCAGACTCTGGCCATGATGTACTGGGGCCGGAGTTATCACACCTTCCCCGAGATCATCAAGCCCGCCCGCCACACGGTCATGGGCGCGGTCATCACCGATCTGCAGATCATCATCGTTCTGGTGTCCGCCTTGCTGATGGGCGGGCTGCTGCTCCTGGTGCATTTCACCCGGCTCGGGCGTGCAATGCGGGCAACGTCGGAAAGCCAGATGCTGGCCGGGCTCATGGGGGTGGACACCAACAGGATCATCTCGGCCACCTTCATCATCGGCTCCGCGCTGGCTGCCATCGCCGGTCTTCTGGTCAGCGCGAACTATGGGGTCGCGCAGTACACGATGGGCTTCATGCTCGGCTTGAAGGCCTTCACGGCCGCGGTGCTTGGGGGCATCGGCAATCTGGGAGGCGCGATGCTGGGTGGGCTGCTGCTGGGCCTCATCGAGAGCATCGGGGCCGGCTACATCGGCGATCTCACCGGCGGCTTCCTAGGCAGCCACTATCAGGATGTGTTCGCTTTCGTGGTGCTGGTCGCAGTGCTGGTATTTCGGCCGACCGGCCTGCTCGGCGAGCGCGTTTCGGAGCGCGCATGACTCGAGATACTGGGTGCGAGGTGGCGAGAAACGCATGAAGGCCGTGCTGAATCAATGGCGCGCGCTCAAGCGCCACCGGCACGCGCCGTGGTTCGGCATGGCGCTAGCGGGGGTTGCGCTGGCGGTGCTGCCCTTTGCGCTCGAGGCGGGGCTGTCGCGCACCTGGGTGCGCGTTCTGGACTTCGCGCTGCTGTACACGATGCTCGCGCTCGGGTTGAACATCGTGGTGGGGTTCGCGGGACTGCTCGACCTGGGCTACATCGCCTTCTATGCCGTGGGCGCCTACACCTATGCGTTGCTGGCCTCGCCGCACTTCGGCGTGCACATCCCCTTCTGGATGCTGCTCCCGCTGGGCGCACTGGTTGCCGCGATCTTCGGGGTGCTGCTCGGCGCGCCCACGCTGCGGTTGCGCGGCGACTACCTGGCCATCGTCACCTTGGGCTTCGGCGAGATCATCCGCATCTTTCTCAACAACCTGAATGCGCCGATCAACATCACCAACGGGCCACAGGGCGTCAACCGCATCGACCCACTGCAGTTCGGCGGCTTTGCCCTGGACCGGCCCCAGGAGATCCTCGGCATAGCCTTCCCCGGTACCCATCTCTACTACTACGTGTTCCTGGCGCTGGCCATGCTGACCATGTTCATCTGCATCCGGCTGGAGGATTCGCGCGTCGGGCGCGCTTGGATCGCCATCCGGGAGGACGAGATCGCTGCGCAGGCCACCGGGATCAACACACGCAACATCAAGCTGCTCGCCTTCGCCATGGGCGCGACCTTCGGCGGCGTGGCGGGCGGATTGTTCTCTGCTTTTCAGGGGTTCGTCAGCCCGGAAAGCTTTGGGCTCATGGAGTCCATCATGGTGTTGTGCATGGTTGTGCTGGGCGGAATGGGCCATGTCGCAGGCGTCGTGCTGGGTGCGCTGCTGCTCGCCACCCTGCCGGAGGTGCTGCGCCACTCCGCGGGACCGCTGCAGAAGCAGCTCTTCGGCGAGGTGATCCTCGATCCCGAAAGCCTCCGCATGCTGCTGTTCGGGCTGGCGCTGATCCTGGTCATGCTGTTGCGCCCGGCCGGGCTGTGGCCCTCTCCGATCCGCCGGCGCGAGCTGGCGAACGCCGGCCAACCAGCCAAGCCCTGAGCGGATGCCGCTGCTCGAGGCGCACAAGGTAAGCAAATTCTTCGGCGGCCTGCGGGCCCTGGCAGATGTCACGCTGTCGATCGAACGGGGCGAGATCTACGGGCTGATCGGCCCGAACGGTGCCGGCAAGACCACCATGTTCAACGTGCTTACCGGCCTGTACAAGCCGGGCGCCGGGAAGGTGCTGTTCAACGGTGCCGATGTGACCGGGTGCAAGCCCCACGTGATCGTCGAAGCCGGCATCGCGCGCACGTTCCAGAACATCCGCCTGTTCGCCCACATGACGGCGTTGGAGAACGTAATGGTGGGGCGGCACCTGCGCACGCACGCCGGCGCGCTGGGAGCGATCCTGCGCGGGGAGCGGACCCGCGCCGAGGAAGAGGCGATCCGCCGCCGCGCGCATGAGTTGCTGGCCTACGTCGGTGTCGCACGCCATGCGCATGCACAGGCCAAGAACCTCTCGTATGGTGACCAGCGCCGGCTGGAAATCGCGCGGGCGTTGGCGACCGAGCCCAGGCTGCTGGCTCTGGACGAGCCGGCGGCAGGCATGAATGCGACCGAGCGAGCCGCGCTGAGAGGCCTGCTGGACCAGATCCGCGGCGATGGGATGACCATCCTGCTGATCGAGCACGACGTCAAGCTGGTGATGGGCCTGTGCGACCGGGTCGCTGTGCTCGACTACGGCAAGAAGATCGCCGAGGGCGTGCCGGCCGAAGTGCAGAAGAGCCCGGCGGTGATCGAGGCGTATCTGGGCGGTGCGCTGCCGTGAGCCTGCTGCGCGTCGAAGGACTGAAGATCTCCTACGGCGGCATCAACGCCGTGAAGGGTATCGACCTCGAGGTGCAGGCCGGTGAGATGGTCGCACTGATCGGGGCCAACGGCGCGGGCAAGACCACCACCCTGAAAGCGATCTGCGGGATCCTCATGCCCGTAGCCGGCAAGATCTTCTACAGCGGCGAGGAGGTGACTGGCACGCCGTCCTTCAGCCTGGTGGAGCAGGGGCTGGCGCTGGTGCCGGAAGGGCGCGGGGTGTTCGGGCGCCTGACCGTCGAGGAGAACCTGCGGATGGGCGCGTATACGCGGCGCGACAGGCGAGCCGTGCAGCGCGATCTGGAGCGCGTGTATGAGTTGTTTGCGCGTCTGCGGGAGCGGCGCAGGCAGACCGGCGGCACGCTGTCGGGGGGGGAACAGCAGATGCTGGCCATCGGTCGCGCGCTGATGAGCTCGCCCCGGCTCCTTCTGCTAGACGAACCGAGCATGGGGCTCGCTCCGCTCATGGTTCAGCGCATTTTCGAGACGATCCGCAGGGTAGCGGCCGAAGGTGTGACCGTCCTGCTGGTCGAGCAGAATGCCAAGCTCGCGCTGGAGGCCAGCGCACGGGGCTACGTCATGGAGAGCGGGTTGATCACGCTGACCGATGCGGCGCCGGCGCTGCTGGGCAACCCGCAGGTGCGGCAGGCGTATCTGGGCGAGTGATCGAAACCCAAGGAAAAGCAGGAACGCAAGGGACGCAAGGTCGGCTGAAACGCAGACGGCCCGCATGGCGGGCCGTCGAGGGACTATCGGTCGCCCCGCTTCAGTCGACGTGGTGATGCTTCTTCCAGCCCTTCTTCTTGCCCCTGCTGTGACCCGGAGGGCCCGACGGCTGCTCGATCACGCGTACCTCCTTCTCGATCACGCGCTCCTTCACTACCACCCTTTCCTTGGGCTCATCGGTCGCGCTGGAGCCGATCGCAGCGCCCGCCGCGCCGCCGATCGCCCCACCGATGATCGCGCCGCTGGTGCCGCCCACCTTGGAGCCGACACCTGCACCGGCGCCGCCGCCGATTGCCCCGCCGATGACCGCACCCTTGTCGACTTCACCCGCCAGGACGCTGCCCGTCAGCCCGAGGGCGACCAGGACCGCTGCCAAATACCGGATCTGCATCTGTCTTACCTCGCCGTGCGTTGAGACGGCACGGACCGCTGCAAGACATGTGCCGGAGGACTCCCGATTACAGGCTCCGACCCATGTTCTGTCGCTGACCAACCACAGAGCCCGTAGCTCGTTCCCTCGGCATTTCTTCTCTCTCCTGCGTCCGTTGCTCTCGCGCTAGAGGTCTGGCGAGAAGAACTCAGGTGAGCGTATAGGCGCGCCCGTCGGGCAGCTTCCTGAACACAAGGGACGGTCTGATTCGCAGCGGCGTGCCCTGGCTCGATCGTGCATCCACCCGCACCCACATGGAGCCGTCGCGGTCGATGCGGTACACCTCCACACCGAATTCGACCTGGACACCTTGAAAGAACTGCGAAAACGAGAGCTCCTCACCGGGCTGCAAGAACGCATCGTAGGGCCTGCGCGCCAGCTCGCGGCCGACCGTGTCTACCGCATGCCGAAGGAAAGCGTAGTTGCGGCTCCAGCGGGTCAACCAGCGATCAACGAAGCGCATGCGGCGAACCGGGCACGCTGGCCCCACCTTGCTTGCGCTGGTACATGTTGTTTGCGAAACACCGTGCGGCATTCGCGACCACCGCAGGAGCCCACGTCCCCCTGGTCGTGCGGTTTTGTTCGTGCCTTCGTGTCTTCGCGGTGAGGGGTGGAATTGGTGCGTTTCAGGCTAGACCCAGTCGCGCGGTTTCAGGAACTCGTCGTACAGCCGTGCCTCCGGCGAACCCGGCTGCGGGCACCAGTCGTAGCGCCATTTCACCACCGGGGGCAGCGACATCAGTATGGACTCGGTGCGGCCGCCCGACTGCAGCCCGAACAGCGTGCCGCGATCGAACACGAGATTGAACTCGACGTAGCGGCCGCGCCGGTAGGCCTGGAAGTCGCGCTCGCGCGCACCATAGGACCGGCTGCGCCGGCGCTCGACAATGGGCACGTAGGCCGGCAGGAAATGGTCGCCGACGCTGCGCATCAGTCCAAAGCAATGCTCGAAGCCGGTGTCGGTGAGGTCATCGAAGAAAATCCCGCCCACGCCACGCGGCTCGTCACGATGCTTGAGGAAGAAGTACTCGTCGCACCACTTCTTGAAGCGCGGATGATAGTCCGTGCCGAACGGCGCCAGCGCTGCCCTGCAGGTGCGGTGAAAGTGCGTCGCATCCTCGTCGAACGGATAGTAGGGTGTGAGATCCATCCCTCCGCCGAACCACCACACCGGCTCGGCGCCAGCCTGCTCGGCGACGAAGAAGCGCACGTTCATGTGCACGGTGGGTACGTAAGGGTTGCGCGGATGCAGTACGAGCGAGACGCCCATGGCATGGAAGCTGCGACCGGCCAGCTCCGGGCGCGTGGCGCTGGCCGACGGCGGCAGGCGACTGCCCGTGACGTGCGAGAAGTTCACGCCACCGCGCTCGAACAGATGCCCTTCCTCGATCAGGCAGCTCTTGCCGCCCCCGCCCTCCGGCCGCTCCCAGCCGTCGCGGCGGAACGCCAGCCCATCCAGCTCCTCGAGCTTTGCGACGATGCGCGCCTGCAGCTCCAGGTAATACTCCTTGACGGCTTCGATTCTCATTCCAAGACGACGTCAGCCATAGAGACCATAGAGAACAGACTCGAGCCGGGGTGACCTGCTCCGGACGCTAGGAGAAATCAACCTCGCTGACCACGAAGGACCCCTCGGGGTCCGTGCGCTCACGCGGTTGCGCCTTTGCTTGCCGCGATACAGCCAAGGATGCCGAAGAAAACGGCAACAAACATCCCCCCCGGCGGTGAGAGGTGAAAGGAACAGACGGTCTCCTTCGTGTTCCTTCGTGTCCCTTGTGGTGAATGGTTTTGTCGGTGTCATCAGTGCTCATTGCCTCGACACTAGAGGAGCGTCTTCTTGGCACTGATGGCACGATGACCGATGTCGCGGCGCATCTGCTTTCCGGCGAACTGGATCTGCTCGGCGACCTCGTAGGCGCGCTGCTGGGCGACGCGTACCGTGTCGCCCAGCGCCGTGACACAGAGGACACGGCCGCCGTTGGTGACGACCTTGCCGTCCTGCAGCGCGGTGCCGGCGTGGAAGACGTGGAGATCCGCCTCGGCGCGCGGGATGCCGGTGATCTCATCGCCTTTGCGGGGATTGTCCGGATACCCGTGCGCTGCCAGTACGACACCGAGGGCGACGCGCCGGTCCCACTCGGCCTCGACCCGGTTGAGCTGGCCGTTGACTGCGTGCTCGACGAGCGTGAACAGGTCGCTCTTCAGGCGCAGCAGGATCGGCTGCGTCTCGGGGTCACCCAGGCGACAGTTGAACTCCAGCACCTTGAGCTGCCCCCCGGGTGCGATCATCAGGCCAGCATAGAGGAAGCCGGTGTAGGGCTCACCTGCCGCCTCCATTCCATTGACCACCGGCTGGATCACCTCGCGCATGGCACGCGCGTGGAGCGCAGGGGTGAGCACCGGCGCCGGCGAGTAGGCGCCCATCCCGCCCGTGTTCGGTCCCTTGTCACCGTCCAGCAACCGCTTGTGGTCCTGACTGGAAGCCAGCGGCAGGACGTGACGCCCGTCCACCATCACGATGAAGCTGGCTTCTTCGCCTTGCAGGAACTCTTCGATCACGACGCGTGCGCCGGCGCCGCCCATACGGTTGCCGACCAGCATCGCTTCGACAGCGGCATGGGCTTCCTCGGCGGTCATGGCTACCACCACGCCCTTGCCGGCCGCCAGGCCGTCGGCTTTGACGACGATCGGTGCGCCCTGCGCATCGATGTAGGCACGCGCCTGCGCCGGGTCGATGAAGGTGCCGTGGGCGGCTGTGGGGATGCCGTGCGCGATCATGAAGGACTTGGCGAAGTCCTTGGAGCTCTCCAGCCGGGCGGCGCGCTGTGTCGGGCCAAAGATGCGAAGGCCAGCGGCACGGAACGCGTCCACGATCCCCTCGGCGAGCGGCGCCTCCGGCCCGACCACCGTCAGCCCCACTGCTTCCTTCTTGGCAAACTCGATCAGCTCGGGAATGGTCGTCACGGGCACGTTGAACAGGCCATCCTCCCTGGCGGTTCCCGCGTTGCCCGGTGCCACGTACACCCGCGCGATGCGCTTCGACTGCGCCAACCGCCACGCGATGGCGTGTTCCCTTCCGCCGCTGCCGATCACCAGCAGGTTCACGCTACACCCCCGAAGCCCTGAACCGCGGAGGCGCGGAGGCGCAGAGAACCCCAACAGCAGAAGGCGATATCCAGATGCGTGATCCTTGCATGGTTACAGTGCAGGGCCGTGGCCCTGTTGATACGTTGGCAGCCTCGGAATGACAGACCCTGCGTTTGCAGTTCTCCGCGCCTCCGCGGTTCAAGGCATTAGTGTCTGAAGTGGCGTACGCCGGTGAACACCATCGCGATGCCGTGCTCGTCGGCTGCAGCGATGACTTCCTCGTCGCGCATGCTCCCCCCGGGCTGGATCACGGCACGCGCGCCTGCGTTGACGACCACGTCCAGGCCGTCGCGGAACGGAAAGAAGGCATCCGAAGCGACGACGGATCCTGCCAGTGTCAGGCCCGCGTTCTGGGCCTTGATCGCAGCGATGCGCGCGGAGTCGACCCGGCTCATCTGGCCCGCGCCTACTCCCACTGTCGCACCGTCCTTGCAGAACACGATCGCGTTGGACTTGACGAACTTGGCTACGCGCCAGGCGAACAGGAGGTCGTCGAGCTGCGGCGTGGTCGGCTGGACTCTGGTGACCACGCGCAGCTCTTCTGCGGCGACGTTGCGCGTGTCGGGCGACTGCACCAGAAGGCCGCCGCCGACACGCTTCGTATCGAAATCGTTGCTTCCCGGTTCCAGCGGCACTTCCAGCACGCGCACGTTCTGCTTCGCGGCCAGCGCGCTGCGGGCCTCGGTGGAGACGCGGGGGGCGATCAGGACCTCCACGAACTGCTGCACGACCGCCTCGGCGGTGGTGGCGTCGAGCTCTTGGTTGAAGGCGATGATCCCGCCGAAGGCCGAGGTGGGATCGGTGGCGAACGCGCGCTTGTAGGCCTGAAGGGTGCCGGCCCCAGTCGCCACCCCGCAGGGATTGGCATGCTTGACGATGACGCAGGTCGGCGCATCGAAGGTCTTGACGCATTCCCATGCTGCGTCAGCATCCGCGATGTTGTTGTAGGACAGCTCCTTGCCCTGGAGCTGGACGTAGTTGGACAACGCACCCGGCGCCGGCCAGAGGTCTCGGTAGAACGCGGCCTGCTGGTGCGGGTTCTCACCGTAGCGGAGATCCTGCACCTTCGCGTAGTTGAAATTGATCTGTTCGGGGAAGGCGCCGCGCTGGCCCGCCGCATCGAAGGCCGTAAGGTAGTTGCTGATGGCGCTGTCGTACGCCGCGGTATGCGAGAAGGCCTTGCATGCCAGACGGAAGCGCGTGGCGAGGCTCAAACCACCGCCGGAGGCTGTGAGCTCGGTCAGTAGCTCGACATAGTCGTCCGGATCGGTGACGATAGCCACGTGCTGATGGTTCTTGGCCGCCGCCCGCACCATCGTCGGCCCGCCGATATCGATGTTCTCGATCGCCTCCTCGAGGGTGCACTCGGGCCGGGAGACGGCCTGGATGAAGGGATAGAGGTTGACGACAACCACGTCGATGGTCGGAATGCGCGCTTGCGTCATCGCTTCAACGTGCGCGGGGAGGTCGCGGCGGGCCAGGATGCCGGCATGCACCTTCGGGTGCAGGGTCTTCACGCGGCCGTCCAGCATCTCGGGAAACCCCGTGTAGTCGCCGACCTCGGTCACCCTCACGCCTGCTTCGGCGAGCAGACGGGCGGTGCCGCCGGTCGAGAGGATGCCGAAGCCGAGGCCGGAGAGCCCGCGCGCCAGCTCGACCACGCCGCGCTTGTCGGATACGCTGATCAGCGCCTGTTTCGAAGCAGTCATTTGCAGGATGCGTGACGACGCGCGTTGCCGCCCTGAGGCCGGCGCGTCATTTGATGCCGTAGGTCTTGATCTTCTTGCGCAGGGTGTTGCGGTTCATGCCGAGGATCTCGGCAGCCTGGGTCTGGTTGCCGCCTACGCGATGCAGCACGACCTCGATCAAGGGTCGTTCCACCGAGCTGATGACCATGTTGTAGACGGCTGCAGGTTTCTCGCCGTCCAGGTCGCGGAAGTAGCCGTCCAGCGTCCTGCGCACGCAGCGTGCGATCTCGTTGTCGTTCATCATGCTGCGGGTTCCTCCTCGGTGTAGGTGAGTCGCCGGTCGAGCGCTCCCAGTTGTTCGAAGTAGCGGTCCACTGCCGCCACCTGTTCTTCGCCGCGTTCCAGCGTGTTCAGCCGCTGGCGGAACTGCGCACTCCCCGCCAGCCGCTTCGTGTACCAGGCGACGTGCTTGCGCGCCACCCGCACCCCGCACTCCTCACCGTAGAAGGCATGCAGCTCCTGCAGGTGAACCCGCAGCAGCTGGTGGATCTCGGCGACCTCTGGGGGAGCCAGGTGCTCGCCCGTGTGCAGGAAATGGCGGATCTCCCGGAATATCCAGGGGCGGCCCTGCGCAGCGCGACCGATCATGACTGCGTCGGCCCGGGTCCTGGCGAGCACCTCGCGTGCCTTCTCCGGCGAGTCGATGTCACCGTTGGCTACCACCGGGATCGAGACTTCGTCCTTGACTGCAGCGATCGTGTCGTACTCGGCGTTCCCCGTGAAGCCGCAGGCACGCGTCCTGCCATGGATGGCGAGCAGCCTGACACCGGCAGCGTGCGCGATTCTTGCGACCCCGACAGCGTTGCGTCGCTGCGGGTCCCAGCCGGTGCGGATCTTGAGTGTGACGGGAACGTCGACCGCACGCACCACCGCATCGAGGATACGCCCGACCAGCGGTTCATCCCGCAGGAGCGCGGAGCCCGCGAGCACGTTGCAGACTTTCTTGGCGGGGCAGCCCATGTTGACGTCGATCACCTGCGCTCCGAGATCCACGTTGTAGCGCGCCGCATCGGCCATCATGGCGGGATCGGCACCGGCGATCTGCACGCAGATCGGCTCGACCTCGCCAGCATGATCGGCGCGCCGGCGCGACTTCGCCGAACCGCGCAGATGTGGCTGGCTGCTCATCATCTCGGACACGGCCAGTGTCGCGCCCAGCCGCTTGCACAGCTGCCGGAACGGCCGATCGGTGACGCCGGCCATAGGGGCCACGAAGAGATTACCGGTGAGCGGGTGAGGACCGATCTGCATCGCGCGTTTTCGCGTCTCGCAGGGAAAGAGGCGAATTGTAGCCCAACCGCACGCGCGAATACCACGTGCTCGATGCCCGGTTGCGCTCAGGCACCGAACGTCATGTGGCTCATGAACTCGCGCTTAGCAGGTGGCAGGCAGTCGAGGGCAGTGAGTCCGCACCCACGCAACCAGCCCAGGCCTGGGACGGCGCTGGAGAACACACGCACCAGGGCGTCCGTGAGCACAATGCTGCCCGTTCGGTCGACCCGACGCTGGCGGGCGAAGCGCTCTGCAAAGGCACGATCCTGCAATGCGCCAGGGTCTGCCTTCAGGCTGCGCGCGAGCTCGAAGGCATCGCGCAGGCCGAGGTTGAGGCCCTGGCCCGCCACCGGGTGCAGGGTCTGAGCAGCGTTGCCGAGAAGCAGCACTCGCGGGTGCAGCGCCGAGCGTGCGACCCGCAGCGCGAGCGGATAGACGGCACGGCCCTGCACCTCCACGAAGCGTCCTGCGCGGCCGCCGAAATGCGCCTGCAGAGCATCCGGGAACGCGCGGTCCGAGGCCCCGCACAGCTCCTGTGCATGCTCGGGAGTGCTGGTCCACACCAGCGCGTAGCCGGCATCGAACGGGAGCAGCGCAATGGGGCCATTGTCGGTGAAGCGCTCGAACGCACGATTCTCGTGCGGCCGGTCTGCGATGACGTTGGCGACTAGTGCCGACTGGCGGTAGTCGCGAACCTCGTGGTGTGCGACGGACCGCGCCAGCATGCCGCCGTCGGCGACGGCAACCAGCTGGGATGCGACCTCGCCCACTGTGTCCGCGTGCTCGTAGCAGACGCGTGCCGACACTGCATCGCCGGTGACTAGCGTCACACGTGCCCCTCGCAGCGTAGGCACATTGCAGGCTTCCAGCCGAGCAGCGAGCGCCGCCTGCAATGCCGCATAGGACACGACGTAACCGAGCGCAGGCAAGCCTACCTCTGTCGCCTTCAGCATCACCCGGCCGAAGCCCCCGCGCTGCGACACATGAATGGTTCGAATGGGCGTGGCGGGCAGGCACGCGTCCCAGGCACCGATGCGCTCGAGGATCAAGCGGCTGCCCTCGGACAGGGCGAGGCTGCGGCGATCGTCGCCGGCGCCGTCGCGACGCGCTTCCAAGACCAATGTCGACAGCCCGCTGGCGCTGAGTGCGGCCGCGGCGGCCGCGCCGACCGGGCCGCCGCCTACGATCACCAGGTCGTGCATGGCGGGTTGCGAAGGCCGTAACAGATGCAGCGTGACAGGAGAACTGTGACAGGTGAGGCGTGACAGGTCGGACGTGGTGATCCCGGACTGTCGGGCCCTATCTGCCCATCAGCGCCTCGATGTCCGCGATGGTCTTGGGCGCATGGGAGGTGATGATCTCGCAGCCGTCCGCGGTTACCGCGGCGTCGTCTTCGATGCGCACGCCGATATTCCAGAAAAGCTCGGGAACGTCCTCGCCGGGCCGGATGTAGCAGCCAGGCTCGACGGTCAGCACCATCCCCGGCGCCAGTGCGCGCCAGCGTCCATCGCGCTTGTACTCGCCGCAGTCGTGCACGTCCATGCCCAGCCAGTGGCCGGTCCGGTGCATGTAGAAGCGGCGGAAATCGCCGGATTCGATCAGGCCGTCGACACTGCCCTGGAGCAGGCCCAGGTCGACGAAGCCCTGCGCAAGCACACGCACCGCTGCATCGTGAGGGTCCTGCCAGGCGTTGCCCGGGCTGACCTTCGCGATGGCGGCTGCCTGCGCGGCAAGCACCAGCTGGTACACATCGCGCTGGGGACCGCTGAAGCGCCCGTTGACCGGAAACGTGCGAGTGATGTCGGAGGCGTAGCCGTCCAGCTCGCAGCCGGCGTCGATCAGCAGCAGGTCGCCGTCCTTCAGCGGAGCGTCGTTGGATACGTAGTGCAGCACACACGCATTGGCGCCGCCCGCCACGATCGGGGTGTAGGCCGGCGCCTGTGCGCCGTGGCTGCGGAATTCGTGCAGCAACTCTGCCTCGATGTTGTACTCGTGCAGCCCCGGGCGCGCATGCCGCATGGCACGCCGGTGGGCGTTGGCCGAGATGCGCGCCGCTCGGCGCATGATATCCAGCTCGTGCGCATCCTTGACGAGCCGCATCTCGTCGAGAAGCTTGCGGATATCGCGGATCTCGGACGGTGCGCTGATACCGGTGCGCACCTGGGCGCGCACGGCGTTGAGCCACTGGATCAGGCGCGCGTCCCAGTCGCCGTTCTCGCCCATGTCGCAGAACATGGCGGGCTGGTCCGCGAGCAGCTGCGGAAGCATCTCGTCCAGCTTGGTGTTCGAGTGCGCCTCGTCGAAGCCGAAGGCGTCCCGCGCAGCCTCCGGGCCGAAGCGGAAACCGTCCCAGATCTCCCGCTCCTCGTGCTTGTCGCGGCAGAACAGCAGGCTCCTGACCTCGTCTCCGGCGATCAGCACCAGCATGGCCTCGGGCTCGTCGAAGCCGGTCAGGTAGTAGAAGTAGCTGTCGAAGCGGAACGGATAGTGGGCGTCGCGATTGCGCAGGCGCTCGGGTGCGGTGGACAGGACGGCCACGCCGCGGCCCATCTGCTCGGCCAGGCGCTGGCGCCGGCCGCGATAGAGGTTGAGGTCGATCATGATCCGGGCGAGAGGACGATTATCCTGCGATTATACGGCGGCTATCCGCTGCGCCGACGCATCAGCGCCGCCACGTCCTGCTCCGCCGCCGTACCCGCGGCAAGCGCTGCGGTCACACGCTCCCGATCGGCGGCCGGCCGGTTCTGGCTCAGCTTGAACTTGCCGGTCATGGCGGTGATCTCGATCTCGAAGCCAACGATGCCCTGCAGCATCCCCGCCTGGTAGTCCGCGGGTAGGTCCATGCGCCACGGCTGCGGCCGCGGCCGCTCGTGATGCTCCACCAGGCGACGCACCAGCGCCTCGAGGTCGCTGGGGTCGTGCATGAGACGGGCGTTGCCGTACACGTGCACCACGGCGTAGTTCCAGGTCGGGACGCTCGGGTGAGCCGCGTACCAGGCCGGAGAGACGTAGGCATGCGGGCCGTGAAAGACGACCAGCACGCGGGGCTCGCTTTCCAGGCGCCGCCAATGCGGGTTGGCACGTGCCATGTGGCCGAGAAGCGTGCCGGACCGACCGCGTGCGCGGTCCACCATGAGCGGCACATGGGTGACGGGAGGATCGACCGGGTCCGGTGAGATCAGCGTCGCGAATCCGTTGTCTTCGAGGAACGCATGAAGTGCAGACGCATCGCGCTCGGCGAACACCTCAGGCACATATAGCATGATCGTCACCTTCGAGGTTGCGCACGATGGCATCGACCTGTGCCAGGCGCTCGGGTGTGCCCACGTCGGCCCACAGCCCCCCGAACAGCTCGCCCGTGACGCGATCGTCGCGCATCGCCGCGCGCAGCAGCGGCGCGAGCTGCCCCCGCGTACCTGCCTGGATGCCGTTGAACAGCGCAGGATGATAGACCCCGATGCCCGCGAACGTCAGGCGCGGCTGTCCTTCCTCGCGCACACGGCCGTTCACGAGAGCGAAATCGCCGTGCGGGTTGTGCTCAGGATTGCCGACCAGCACCAGATGCGCGAGCACGCCCGCTGCGAGCGCTGGCCAGCGCGCGAGCAGCGCCGCGTAATCGGCGGCCGTGAAGATGTCGGCGTTGACGACGAGGAACGGAGCATCGCCCAGTTGCGGCAGCGCCTTGGCTATGCCACCCGCGGTCTCCAACGCTTCGCCTTCTGCAGAGTAGCTGATCGACACACCGAATCGCGTCCCGTCGCCCAGGCAGGCTTCGATCTGCTCTCCCAGCCAGGCATGGTTGATCACGACTTTGCGGCAACCGGCTCGAGCGAGCTTCTCGAGGTGCCACTGGATGAGCGGCTTTCCGCCAACGGGCAGGAGGCTCTTGGGCGTGCGGTCGGTAAGCGGGCGCATGCGCTCGCCGCGGCCCGCAGCCAGAATCATGGCGTGCATGGTCACAGGAAGCCGGAGGGGCGGTGCAGGAAGCTGAACACGCAGATATCCGCGCGTGGCGTCAGAAGCTATACCCCGCCTGCGGCTGGCGGTGTTCCAGCTCGTCCAGCAACCGAAGAAGCGGATTGAGGTCGTTGTAACGCTCGCAGGCCTTGCGCAGATAGGACATGACCAGCGGCATGTCCTTGAGGTAGCCGTCCTTGCCGTCGCGGTGGAACAGGCGCGCGAAAATGCCCAGTACCTTGATTTGGCGCTGCACCCCCATGATCTCGAAGTCGCGGTAGAAGGCGCTGAAATCCGCGTCCACCGGCAGCCGTACCTTGCGTGCCATCTCCCAGTAGCGGATGAGCCAGTCGAGCTGCCGTTGCTCCTCCCAGCCGATGTAGGCATCCCGGTACAGCGATGCCAGGTCGTAGGTGATGGGCCCGTAGACCGCGTCCTGGAAATCCAGGATGCCGGGGTTGGGGTCGGTCACCATCAGATTGCGGGAGTGATAGTCGCGATGTACATAGACGCGCGGTTGGGCCAGGTTGTTGGCCAGGACCAGCTCGAAGGCGGCGGTCAGGGTCTCGTTCTGCGCCGGAGTGAGCGTTACGCCGAGGTGCCTGGCGACGTACCAGTCGGGAAACAGGCGCAGCTCCCGCAGCAGCAGGGCGCGGTCGTAGTCGGGCAGCACCCCTGGCCGACTGGCAAGCTGGATCCGGATGAGAGCCTCGTTGGCGTCGCCATAGAGGCCAGGCGCGGTGGTGCGATCGAGCGCCTGCAGGTACGTGCGGCTGCCCAGATCGGACAGCAGCAGGAATCCCTTGTCCAGGTTCTCGCCCAGGATCGCCGGGACATGGGCGCCGGCTTGCGCGAACAACCGGGCGACCTGGAGAAACGGCCGGCAGTCCTCCCGGTCAGGTGGCGCGTCCATGACGATGAACGTCTGCCCGCCGCTGCTGACGCGGAAGTAGCGGCGGAAGCTCGCGTCCTCCGAGGCTGGCGCATAGGTGTAACTGCCGGGACCGAAACGCTCGGTCAGCCAGCGCTCGAGCAGGGCGGAGCGGCTCACGTTGCCTGGTGCATGGTTTTGTGCGATTTTATCGCCAAATCACGGGTATAACAGCCTGCTCACGGCTCATCCGAGACAACGCCGAGCAAGAATCCTGCTCATCAGACACTTCACGATGCCCGTTCCCCGCGCACCTGGCGTGCGTGTCACGCTGGTGCTGTTCGCATGGCTGGCCCTGCTGCCAGCTGCGCGCGGACAACTGCCCGGGGGGCAGGCCCCCGCACCCGGCGACGTACGTTTGCCGCTCGGCATGCAGGATAAGCTTCTGCCCCCGGTGGCCCCAGGCACGACCGAGGAACTCCCGCTCTTCCTGGAGGCCGACCGCATCGAGGGAACGCAGGACCGGCAACTGGAGGCGATCGGGAGCGTCGTCGTGCGCCGGCGCGGACAGGTAGTGCACGCCGACCGCCTCAGTTACTCGATCCCTGAGAACGCTATTACCGCGACCGGCAACGTGCGGGTGGACCGGCTCGGAGACGTCGTCACCGGCGACCAGGCCTACTTCGACCTGGACACTTCGGCCGGATATGTCGAGCGCCCGACGTACTATTTTCGTCAGTTCGGCGCACGCGGCAAGGCCAACCGGCTGGTGGTCCTCGACCGGGACACCTACCGCGCGGAGCGCGCCACCTACACCAACTGCGACGTGGGCGACGACGACTGGTACTTGCGCGTGGACCGCCTCGACCTGGATCGGCTGCGCGACGTGGGCGTGGCGCGCAGCGCGACGGTCTACTTCAAGGACGTGCCCATTATGTATACGCCCTGGATCGATTTCCCGCTCACGAGCCGGCGCAAAACCGGTTTCCTGGCGCCGACCGTCGGCACTACGGGCAAGAGCGGCTTCGAGATCGAGCTGCCGTTCTACTGGAACATGGCGCCGAACCGCGACTTCACGATCGCGCCGCGCGTGATGGCGAGTCGCGGGCTTCTGCTGAACAACGAGTTCCGCTACCTCGAGCCGAAGTTCAGCGGCGAGGCCCGCTTCGAGTATCTGCCGGACGACCGGATCAAGGAACAGTCGCGCTGGGGCGCTTCCTTTCAGCACAACCAGAGGTTTACCGATCGCCTGACCGGAAGAATCAACCTGCAGGGCGTATCCGACGACACCTATTTCACGGACCTCTCGGACAAGATCGCCGCGACCTCGCAGACCAACCTGCCGCGCGAAGGGTGGCTCAACTACAACGGCGACTGGTGGACGCTATTCGGCCGCGCCCAGAGCTTCCAGACCCTGCAGGATCCGCTTGCGCCCGTCACCGAGCCCTATGCAAGGCTGCCGCAGGTGGTGCTGCGGGCAGCGCGTCACGATGTCCGCCGCTTCGATCTGGACTTCTTCGGGGAGGTGGCGAACTTCGAGCATCCCAGCCTGGTCAACGGCTGGCGGCAGGTGTACTACCCGACGGTTCGCCTGCCCTACCGCAACCGGTTGTTCTGGGTCACCCCCAAAGCCGGCTTCAACTTCACCAGCTACGGCTTCCGGGAGGAGGGCCGTCCCGACGAGACGCGCTCGCTGCCGGTGTTCAGCGTGGACAGCGGCATGCAATTCGAGCGGGACACCGCATTTGGTGCGCGCAGCTTCCGGCAGACGCTCGAGCCGCGCCTGTACTACGTATACATCCCTTTCCGCCGGCAGGATCAGCTGCCACTGTTCGACACGGCCGAGGCCGACTTCAACCTGGCCCAGATCTTCACCGAGAATCAGTTCAGCGGCTGGGACCGCATCAACGATGCCAACCAGATCACTGCCGCGGTGACCACCCGCCTGCTCAACCCGGGCTCCGAGACCGAGTGGATCCGCGCAACACTCGGGCAGCGCTACTACTTCAAGGAGCAGGAGGTCTCGCTCGACAACCAGCGACGAGCGTCGAACCGGTCGGACCTGCTCGCGCTGGTCTCCGGCTCCATCACCCGCGCCTGGTCGGCGAACTTCGGGCTGCAGTATAACGTCGACGATTCGCAGTCGAAGAAGCTCAACGCCGCTTTGCGCTATCAGCCGCAACTGGGCAAGGTCCTGAACCTGGGCTATCGCTTCACCCGCGACCAGCTCGAGCAGGTCGACGTGTCCGCGCAGTGGCCGCTGTCGCGCCGCTGGAACGGGCTGGGGCGGTGGAATTATTCGCTGCAGGACGAGACGCTTTTGGAGGCGTTGCTCGGGTTCGAGTACAATGCTGGGTGCTGGTCTGCGCGCGTCGTCGCGCATCGGTTCGTGACGGCGGTCGACGATGAGTCGACCTCGCTGTTCTTCCAGCTCGAACTGAACGGCCTGTCCAGGATCGGCAACAACCCTCTCGAGCTGTTGCGGCAGAACATCGGCGGCTACAGCCGCTCCCCGACCCGCTCGATCCCCGGCGAAGCGTACTACCCCGGGACGGAGGCGGAGCGATGAAGCCGGGCGCCCCTATATCATTCGAAGCTCTGAGCAAGATGAGACCAACCGCATTGAGCGCTGTGCTGGCCGCGCTGTCCGTTCTGGCCGCGCTGTCCCACAGCCTGGCGCGCGCCGAGGGCGCGGTCGAGCTGGACCGGATCGTTGCCGTGGTCAACAACGAAGTCATCACCAGCGTGGACCTCCGTCGCGAGACCCGGATGGCTCTGGAGACGCTGCGCCGGCAAGGTACGCCGCTGCCGCAGCACGACGTCCTCGAGAAGCAGCTTCTGGAGCGGCTCATCACCAAGCAGGTCCTCATGCAGCAGGCGCGCGACACGGGGGTGCGCGTGCCCGATAGCGAGCTGGACGCGGCGATCGAGCGGATTGCCGCGGAGAACAAGATGTCCACAGATGGGTTGCGTCAGGCCGTGGCGCAGACCGGCGTGTCCTTCGAACGCTTCCGCGAGGACGTGCGCGGCGAGATCCTCATCTCCCGCCTGCGCGAGCGGGAAGTGGAATCGCGCGTGACGGTGACGGACGCAGAAATCCAGAGCTTCCTGCGCAGCCAGGAGAGCCGCGGCGAACAGGCCGACGAGTACAAGCTTGCGCACATCCTCGTGAGCGTCCCCGAGCAGGCCACCCCCGATGAGCTCAAGCTGCGCCGCACCCGTGCCGAGGACGCGCTCGCCCAGCTCAAGTCGGGCAGCGACTTCCGCCAGGTGGCGGCGAGCTTCTCAGACTCGCCCGACGCACTCCAGGGCGGCGAGATGGGCTGGCGTCCCGCCGGACGCCTGCCGAGCATCTTCCTCGATGCTTTGCGGGGCATGAAGATCGGCGAGGTTTCCGACGTCCTGCGCAGTCCAGCCGGATTTCACATCCTCAAGCTCGCAGACAAGCGCGGCAGCAATACACCGATCATCGTGACGCAGACCCATGCGCGCCACATCCTCGTGCGCCTCAACGAGGTCGTCTCCGAGCCCGATGCGCGCAACCGCCTGTCGGAGCTCAAGTACCGGGTCGACAACGGCGCCGACTTCGCGGAGCTTGCGCGCCTGCACTCCGACGACGCCTCAGCCGCGCGCGGCGGCGACCTCGGGTGGGTGTCTCCCGGCGACACGGTACCGGATTTCGAGCGGGCCATGGATGCCCTCAAGCCCGGACAAGTCGGCGCGCCCTTCCGCAGCCCGTTCGGTTGGCACATCGTCCAGGTGCTGGAGCGGCGCGAGCAGGACATGTCCGAGGACCGCCAGCGGCTGACGGCGCGCCAGGCGATCCGCTCCCGCAAGTCGGACGAGCAGTGGGACGACTGGGTGCGGCAGCAGCGCGACAAAGCTTACGTCGAGTATCACCTCGAGCAGCGGTGAGCCGCGCTTCGCGCTCCGGCGAAAGAGCTCCCCTCATTGCGCTGACCGCCGGCGAGCCCGCCGGGATCGGCCCCGATCTCTGCGTCCTCGCGGCTCGGCGCACCCTCCCCTGCCGGCTGGTCGTGCTGGCAGATCGCGAGCTGCTCGCCGAGCGTGCGCAGATGCTGGGCGTGACGCTGAAGCTGCACGGCTTTGGCGATGGTGGCGGCCCGCACGGCGTTCCAGCAGTCCTGCATCACCCGCTGGCCGCCGCTGTGCAGCCGGGGAAAGCGACGCCCGAGAACGCGTCCTATGTGCTCGGCCTTCTGCGCACTGCGGTGAACGGCTGTCTGCGCGGCCGCTTCGACGCCGTGGTCACCGCGCCCGTTCACAAAGGCGTCATCAACGATGCAGGCATTGCCTTCACCGGCCACACCGAGTTCCTCGCCGAGCTGACCGGGGTGCGCACCGTCGTCATGATGCTGGTCGGCGCCGGAATGCGTGTGGCGCTGGCCACCACGCACCTGCCGCTGCGTCAGGTCGCAGACGCGATCACGCCGGAGTCGCTCGAAGCAACCCTCCGGGTGCTGCGGCGCGATCTTCAGCAGCGCTTCGGGCTGCGGGCCCCGCGCATCCTCGTGGCCGGCCTCAATCCCCATGCCGGCGAGGGCGGACACCTCGGGCGCGAGGAGATCGATGTGATCGCGCCGGTGCTGAATCGCCTGCGCCGCGACGGCTTCGATCTGGAGGGACCGCTCCCTGCGGACACGCTGTTCAATCCTGCAGTCCTCGGTCGCGGCGATTGCGTGCTCACCATGTACCACGATCAGGGGCTGCCCGTGCTCAAGCACGCGAGCTTCGGCGCAGGGGTGAACGTCACGCTCGGACTGCCCATCATCCGGACCTCGGTGGACCACGGCACGGCCCTGGAGCGCGCGGGCAGAGGTGACATAGAAGTGGGCAGTCTGGTGGCCGCGATCGAGCTGGCAACGCAGCTGGCGTCGACGCAGCGCAGCCAAGCGACAGAATAAACGGTCGCCGGGCTGTGCGTTCGGGTGGAGGAAACGTGGACCTGGTCGTAGTGCGCGGAGCGCGTCGGCGTTCTGCATCCGGGCCAGCGTGCGCGCGTCGCACCTCAGCCTGCGGCAAAGCGCCGACGAGAATGAGTGAGTCGTCGTATGCATAAAGCTCGTCGGCGTTTTGGCCAGAACTTCCTGGTCGACCGTAGTGTGGTTGCCGACTTGATTGCCGCCATCGACCCGCACGCTGACGACCGAATGGTCGAGATCGGTCCGGGGCTGGGCGCGTTGACCGAGCCGCTGCTCGCGCGGGTGAAAGTCCTGCATGTCGTGGAGATCGATCGCGATCTCGTCACCGGGCTGGCTGCCCGCTTCCCATCCGGGCGGCTGAAGATCTGCCAGGGCGACGCGCTCGCTTTCGACTTCTGCGCGCTGGGCCAGGACCTGCGGGTCGTGGGCAATCTTCCCTACAACATCTCCTCGCCGCTGCTGTTCCACCTGGCCGGGATGGCAGCCTGTCTGCGCGATTGCCATTTCATGCTGCAACGGGAGGTCGTCGATCGCATCGTCGCCGCACCGGGCGGCAAGGAATACGGGCGGCTTTCGGTGATGCTGCAGTACCGCTTCCAGGCGCAGCGGCTGTTGCGCGTTCCGCCCGGCGCGTTCCGTCCCGCACCGAAGGTGGAATCGGCCTTTCTGCGGCTCGTGCCGCACCGCCCCATGCCGCTCAAGGCGGCAGACGAAAGCATCTTCGCGGAAGTCGTCGCCCGGTCGTTCGGGCAGCGGCGCAAGACGTTGCGCAATGCGTTACGTGGCCTGATCGATGCACGCGACCTCGCGGCCCTCGGCGTCGACCCAAGCCTGCGCGCAGAAACCTTGCCGGTCGCAGCGTTCGTGCGCGTGGCCGATCATGTGGCGGCCAGCACCAGGGCGACCGCGGAGTGCACGCATACAACGTGGGATCGATCAGTGTGAGCCCGGCTCGATCCGCTCGCGATGCGCGATGGCACACGGATGCGGGCTGCTACTTGCCGTGCTGGATGAACTCGATCTTGTAGCCGTCAGGGTCTTCCACGAAGGCGATCACCGTCGTGCCGTGCTTCATCGGACCGGCCTCGCGTGTGACCTTGCCGCCGCGCTTCCTGGCTTCCTCGCAGGCGCGATAGGCGTCTTCGACTTCCACGGCGATGTGGCCGTAGGCGTTGCCCAGATCGTACTTCTCAACGCCCCAGTTGTGGGTCAGCTCGAGGACTGCGGTGTCGGACTCCTCGCCGTACCCGACGAAGGCGAGCGTGAACTTGCCATCCGGATAGTCCTTGCGCCGCAGCAGCTTCATCCCCAGGACCTCGGTGTAGAACTTGAGCGAGCGGTCCAGGTCCCCCACTCGCAGCATGGTGTGCAGGATCCTCATGTGGTCCTCCAGGTTCGGATAGGTTCAGGGTTGCGTGATCGAGAGCTCACGGGCCTCCACCAACAACGCAGGTGCGCCCATGCGTGGCAGCGTCAGGCGCCCGTGCGCAAGCAGTGCCGCGGGGTTCTCCCAGTCAGCCGGAAGGTCAGACTTCGACGAGCTCGAAGTCTTCCTTGCGTGCGCCGCATTCGGGGCAGACCCAGTTGACCGGAACATCCTCCCAGCGCGTGCCTGCCGGGATGCCCTCTTCGGGCAGTCCGGACGCTTCGTCGTAGATGAAACCGCAGATCAGACACATGTAGGTGCGAAATGGGCGCGCGTCGCTCGGTGGCATGGAGGTGGGTGCATTTGGAGTAGAATCGAATTCTATCAAATCCCCCTCTGCGATCGCCCGAATGCCAGAATCCCCGCCGATCGTCCTCACCTTTGCAGGCACCGATCCGAGCGGCGGCGCGGGACTGCAGGCGGACATCCTCACACTGTCCAGCATGGGCTGCCATCCGTTGTCCGTGGTGACGGCCGTGACCATCCAGGACACGCGCGGGGTCGAGGACATGTTGCCGCTGGACGCGGAGTGGATTGCCGAGCAGGCCCGCTGTGTCCTCGAAGACATGCCGGTCACCGTATTCAAGGTTGGCCTCCTCGGCAGCGTCGAGATCATCGCGACGATCGCGGAGATCGTGTCAGATTACCCTGAAGTCCCGCTGGTGCTCGATCCGGTGCTCGCATCCGGCCGCGGAGACGAGCTTGCCAGCGAAGAGATGGTGGCTGCGATGCGCGAGCTGCTCATCCCGCAGACCACCGTGCTCACGCCCAATGGCCTCGAGGCACGGCGGCTCGCACAGGACGAAGCGGACGAGGATGACTATCCGGCGTTACCGGAGTGCGCACGGCGGCTTCTGACCCTGGGCTGCGAGTACGTGCTCATCACCGGCACGCACGAGAACACCCCCGAAGTGGTCAACACGCTCTACGCGCAGAGCGGGGTGGTGCGCAGCGACAGCTGGCAGCGCCTGCCGGGCGGCTATCACGGGTCAGGCTGTACTCTCGCAGCGGCCATCGCGGCGACCATCGCTAACGGCCTCGACATTTCGGAGGCGGTACGCGATGCCCAGGACTACACCTGGCAGACACTGAGCTCGGCCTACCGGCCGGGAATGGGCCAGCAGATCCCCGACCGCCTGTTCTGGGCGCGGGAGGAGGAGCAGGCCGAACGCGGCGAGTAGCCGCGAGCCTGGCCGCACGCTCACGCTTGGACGGCACATGGGAGATCGTCGGTCGTCGGTGAGCGGGCTCTATGCCGTCACGCCGGACGTTGCGGACGGCGCCTGGCTGCGCGCACGAGTCGCGCAGGCGCTGGATGGCGGCGCGCGAATCCTGCAGTACCGCAGCAAGAGCCCCGACCGCGCGCTGATGCTGAGCCAGGCGTGCGAGTTGGCCGCGCTGTGCCGTGCCGAAGGCGTGCTGTTCATCGTCAACGACGACGTGGAGATCGCGCGCGAGTGTGGCGCCGACGGGGTGCACCTCGGGCGCGAGGACGCGTCGATCGCGGCGGCGCGCGCGCAGCTCGGCCGCGACGTCCTGATCGGCGCCTCCTGCTATGACGACCTGGCGCGCGCGCAGCAGTGCGTGGATGCGGGCGCGGATTACCTTGCCTTCGGCAGCTTCTATCCTTCGGTCGTGAAGCCGGGCGCGGCGCGTGCGACGCCCGCCTTGCTGCGCGAGGCACACAGGCGCTGGCCCCTGCCGCTGGTTGCGATCGGCGGAATCACGCCAGTGAATGCAGCGCCCCTGCTCGCGGCGGGCGCCGACGCGCTGGCAGTGATCAGCGCGCTGTTCCACGTTCCCGACACTTACGCTGCCGCACAAGCATTCCGGCGGCTGTTCGAGTCCCGCTCCTCCTCCGCAGCCCTGGACGCAACCGCATGAAAACCAGAAACGAGACCCTGTTCGAGCAGTCCCAGCAGATCATCCCCGGCGGCGTCAACTCGCCGGTGCGTGCGTTCCGGTCGGTAGGCGGGACACCGGTGTTCTTCGCGCGTGCCGAGGGGGCGCACTTCTGGGATGCGGACGGCAAGCGCTACATCGATTACGTCGGCTCCTGGGGGGCATTGATTCTGGGGCATGCCCATCCTGACGTGGTGAGCGCGGTGCAGAAGGCGGCGGCGGGAGGCCTGAGTTTCGGTGCGCCGACCGAGGCCGAGTACCAGATGGCGGAGCTGCTGGTGCGCCTGCTGCCCTCGCTCGAAATGGTGCGGCTGGTGAGCTCGGGAACCGAGGCGACCATGACCGCCATCCGGCTGGCCCGCGGGTTCACTGGGCGCAGCAAGATCGTCAAGTTCGAGGGGTGCTATCACGGGCATGCCGATGCGCTGCTCGTCAAGGCCGGTTCCGGTGCGCTGACCTTCGGGGTGCCGAGCTCTGCGGGTGTGCCCCCGGAGGTCACGGCCCACACGCTGGTGCTGGACTACAACGACCTGGACGGTGTGCGGCGTGCATTCGATCAGGAGGGAAGGCACATCGCTGCCGTCATCGTGGAGCCCGTCGTCGGGAACATGAACCTGATCCTGCCGGCTCCCGGCTTCCTGGAAGGGCTTCGCGAGCTGTGCACCCGCGATGGCGCCGTGCTGATCTTCGACGAGGTGATGACCGGGTTCCGGGTGGGAATGCAGGGCGTGCAGGGACTGCATGGCATCCGCCCCGACCTGACTACCCTGGGGAAAGTGATAGGCGGCGGGATGCCGGTCGGTGCCTTTGGCGGACGCCGCGACATCATGCAATGCATCGCGCCGCTCGGGCCGGTCTACCAGGCGGGGACCTTGTCGGGGAATCCCGTCGCGGTGGCAGCGGGGCTGGCGACGCTCGGGCTCATCCAGGCGCCCGGCTTCTTCGAGCGGTTGTCCGAGACCGCCCGCAGTCTGGTGCGCGGCCTGCAGCAAGCCGCGCAGGAGTCGGGTGTGACCTTCTCCGGCGAGTCGCTGGGGGGGATGTTCGGCGTCTACTTCGCGCAGCACCCGCCGCGCCGCTATGCGGAGGTGATGGCTTCGGACCGGGAAGCTTTCAACCGCTTCTTCCACGCCATGCTGAAAGAGGGCGTCTACTTCGCGCCGTCAGCGTTCGAGGCGGGATTCGTCTCGGCGGCGCATACTGCTGCCGACATCGAGACCACTGTGGCCGCCGCGCGCCAGGTGTTCGCTGGCATGGCGCGAAAGTAACGGCGCAGACTTGGTCGTTCGAGTAGGCTTGTCCACCGCGCGGTACCGAACTCGGGCCGGCCCAGAACCAGCCCAGAACCAGCCCGGGACGCGCGCTGCCGCGCGTTACGATCAGTGCGCGTGACCTGCCTCGGACTAATTCAGGCCGGCGATGTACTCCGCGACCGCCTGCATCTCCCGATCGCTCATGCGTCCGGCGATGCTGCGCATCATGCTGGCGCCGTCATTGTCTCGCTCGCCGGCGCGAAATGCTTTGAGCTGAGCCAGCGTGTAGTCCTGGTGCTGGCCTTTCAGGCGCGGGAACTGGACTGGAATCCCGGCGCCGTTGGGCGAATGGCACCCGGCACAGGCAGCGACACCGGTGTCCGCATTCCCGCCCCGGTACAGCTTCTGGCCGGCGGTGACCAGCGCTGCGTCGCGTGCAACGCCGGGCCGGGGCTTCTGCGCTGCGAAGTGGGCGGCGAGGTTGCGCATGTCCTCGTCCGACAGCCCGGCTGCCATGCCCGCCATGATCGGGTTCTTGCGGGCACCCGATTTGTATTCGCGGAGTTGTTTGTAGAGGTACTCGGGGTGTTGCCCGGCGAGACTCGGGTTGACGGGAACCAGGCTGTTCCCGTCCACGCCGTGGCAGGCCGCGCAAACACCGGTCGCAACGGGCTGGGCCTTGGCCGCATCACCGTCGAAGGCGACGGCCAAAGCCGGTGTCAGCAGCAGGCCGCCAAGCAGCTCCGCTGCAACGAAATACCTCATCATCGCTCCTGCAAGGTCGTGCCGATTCGCTCGAAGGCCATGATTTTAGCCGAACTTGAGGCGCGCGCGCCATGAGCCTGCTGGCGCGCGCACAGTTCGTCATGGGCGTTGCAGAGCCTGGCCAGCTTCCGCCCGACCGCGGATGGGAGGTGGCGTTCGCGGGCCGCTCCAATGCGGGCAAGTCGAGCGCCATCAATGCACTCACCAATCGGCGCCGTCTAGCCTTCGTCAGCAAGACGCCGGGCCGTACCCAGCAGATCAACTATTTCGCCCTCGGCGAGGACCGCTACCTGGTCGATCTGCCCGGCTACGGCTTTGCCAAGGTCCCACTCGCAGTCCAGAGCCATTGGGAGCTGCTGCTGAGCGCGTATCTGCGCACCCGCGCAGCGCTGCGCGGGCTGGTTGTAATCATGGACGTGCGCCATCCACTGACACCGCTGGACCGGCAGCTCCTCGACTGGTTTGCCCCGACGGGCAAGCCCGTGCTGGTGCTGCTGACCAAGGCGGACAAGCTCACCCGGCAGCGGGCTGGCGCGCAGCTCGACGCCGTCCGTAAGGCGTTGAACGGATGCGAAGTTATACTTTTCTCAAGCATTTCGGGCCTCGGGGTCGAGGCGGCCAGGGGGTTCGTCGAGCGCCTGCTGATCGGCTAAGCCTCGCAATCGGGCGCGCGGTGATGCATGCTTGGCGGCGCCAGAAAAGAAAAACCCCCGGTTAAAAGGGGATAAAACCGGGGGTAAAGCCTCAATTGGATTAAGGCACCCGCTCAGGGAGGAAAAGCGGGAGACGAAACCGTCTGCAAGTAAGAGTGCTGCAGCGGTCAGGAAGTTCCCGGTATTGGTCGTTTTCCTGTGAGCTCCGAAGAAGGACCAACATGGACGTGTTAGGCAAGTACCCCCGGCGCCGGATGCGCAGGCTGCGCCGCGACGACTTCTCCCGCCGGATGGTGCGCGAGCAGCGGTTGGTCGCGGACGATTTCATCTATCCAGTGTTCGTGATTGACGGACAGAACCGGACGCAGGCGGTTGTGTCGATGCCGGGGGTCGACCGGCTCACCCTGGACCATTTGTTGCCGGTCGCGGAACGCTGCTTGAAGCTGGGCGTACCGGCGCTCGCGCTGTTCCCCGCGATCGAGCCGGCGCTGAAGACGCCCGACGGCCGGGAGGCCACCAACCCGCGTGGCCTGATCCCAAGAGCGGTGTCGGCCCTGAAGAAGTCCTTCCCCGAGCTGGGGATCATGACCGACGTCGCCCTGGATCCGTACACGAGTCACGGTCAGGACGGCGTGATCGACGAGTCGGGCTACATCCTCAACGACGAGACCATTGCGATTTTGCAGAAGCAGGCGCTCACTCAGGCGGAGGCGGGCGTCGACATTGTGGCACCCTCAGACATGATGGACGGCAGGGTGGGAGCCCTCAGAACCGCCCTGGACGAGGCGCTCTTCATTTACACACGGATAATGGCGTACTCGGCGAAATACGCGTCCGGCTTCTACGGCCCCTTCCGCGACGCGGTGGGATCCGCAGCCAGCCTCGGCAAAGGCAACAAGCTCACCTACCAGATGGACCCGGCCAACGGCGGCGAAGCGTTATGGGAGGTCGGGCTCGACCTCGACGAAGGCGCCGACATGGTGATGGTCAAGCCAGGCATGCCGTATCTGGACGTCGTGCGCCGGGTCAAGGAGGCCTATGGCGCGCCCACTTTCGTCTATCAGGTGAGCGGTGAGTACGCCATGCTGAAAGCGGCCTTTCAGAACGGCTGGCTGGACGAGCGCACCTGCGTGCTGGAGGCGCTGCTCGCTTTCAAGCGCGCCGGTGCGGACGGCATCCTCACCTACTTCGCTCTGGACGCCGCTGCCTGGCTGCGCGCTCAGGCTATCCCGTAGGTCTACCCACTAGGGGGTAGTGCTAGTGAGCGTCGGCTGACCTGGCGCGTCGCTCGCGCTCCAGGCGGATGATGTAGCGTTGCACCATCGCCTCCTGCTGCGGGCTGAGCTTGACGAACTCGCAGCCGGTGCGATGGCTGGTGACGCCGTTCTTCAGCGTCACTACGTAGCTGTTCCGCATGCACAGCTGGGCCTGAATCGCACCGATCTCGGGCAGCTCGATGCGGCAGTCCTCCAGTGCAAGGCCGGGCTCGAAGCTGAAGCCCGCCGGCTGGCCCACTAGGCACACGCCGCCCAGGCTGATGTCGGCCAGGGCGAGCTCGAAACGCTTTCCGTCCGGCCCGGTGATCTCACACTTGAGCGGGTGCACGACCGGTGTGGCGAGCCGGTAGTACTCGCGACGCTGAAGCTTGATGATCGTTTCGGGCAGCGGGAGCTGGAACGCGAGCCGACCCTCGAAGCTGACTGCGGCGACACGTGCGGTGGCGAACTGCACGCGCACGCCATCCTGGCTGCTGACGACGCTGACCTCGGGGCTGCGCAGCAGCTGCTCGTTGAGCTCGCGGTTCGCGCCGCTGTCCAGGATCACGAACCCGCGCTCGCCGTTGACCTGCAGCACGGCCGTGACAACGAACTCGCGCCCGCCGTTGAAGTAGGCCGTCACCAGCGCGTTCGACTTCATGAGCGCGCGCAGGATGTAGACGATCTCCACGCGCGAGTCGACACGGAACCTGCCGTCGTCTACGCTCGTCGCGTCGGCCATGAAGTGGGACCTCGCTGAAGGAACTGGGCTGCTCGGGGCGAAGTCCAGTGCGCCAGGTTTCGGAAAGCAGCGCGCCAGTGGACTCCGAGCCCTTCCTGCGCCGGGTAAGCAAGACTTCGGCCCGTGGCTGGGCGTTCTACCGGCCGGCGACCAACGTCTCCACCGAATCCAGAGTTGCGCGCTCGAGCGGCCGTCCGTCCATCGACAGCCGCAGCGGCTGGCGTCTATGCACCGGCGCGAGCACGGTCAGGTGGAAATCGGTCTCGGGGGTGCTCACGACCAAGTCGGGCACCGTCGCCGCCGTATCGCCAACCCAGACGCGCGTCTCCCGGACCCGGAAGGGGATCTGCTGGTTGAGCAGGAAGACCTCCAGCTCTTTCACGTTGTCCGTGAACAGCTGGAGGTGCACGTCGGCATGGCGGCCGATGCTCCCCGAAAGCAGTGCCCCGGTCAGATGCGGGCCGAAGTCTGCGAGCAGGCGCATCATGTCGAGCGCCAGCTCACGCAGGCGCTGCAGCCGCTGCGGATGCTCGTCGGCCTGGTAGAGCTGCTGGTAGGCGCGCAGCGCCTCCTCGATCTCGAGGTTGGTCGGCAGGTTGCGCGAGTCCGGCGCGCCGGCTTGCCGCGCGGCTTTCCGCTTGGCCAGCCCGTAGTCGCTGACGCCGTCCTCCGCAATCATGCGCGCTGCCAGATGGGCGATTCGGTTGCGCATCTGCTGCCGGTTCGCCGTGGTGTCCTTCGCCATCTCCGCTCTCAGTAGAGCTCGCTCTTGACCTCGTCGGGGCGGCTGTTGCCCACCGGCACGTCGGAATCGGGCAGGGGTTCGCCCTCAGGCGGCAGGTTCTCGTGGTAGAAGTACTCGATGAGCCCCTGCTTGTCCTCGGGGTCGCGCAGCCCGGTTTCGGGGTTGATGTGGGCGGCGACGACGCCATCCGGCACAGCGGGCGCTTCCTGCGGCGCGTTCTTCAGCACCTCGCCCACGTAACCCATCCAGATGGGCAGCGCCGCCACAGCACCCGTCTCGTTCGGGCCGAGAGAGCGTGGCAGGTCGAAACCGACCCATGCCACTGCACTCAAGTGCCGCTGGAACCCAGCGAACCATGCATCCATCTGGTCGTTGGTGGTTCCGGTCTTGCCGGCCAGATCGTCCCGGCCCAGCTGCATGGCGCGTGCGCCGGTTCCGCCGCGGATGACATCCTGCATCATGTTGAACATTACGAAGGCATTGCGCACGTCGATGGCCCGCTGTGCTCCCTCGCCGGCCCGGACCGGGGAGGCTTTCGCCAGCACTTTGCCGGTCGCATCCTCCACGCGCAAGATGAAGTACGGCGTCACGCGATAGCCGCCGTTGGCGAAAACGGCGTAGCCCGCCGCCATGTCGAGGGCGGTCACCGAACCAGCGCCCAGCGCCATGGTGAGGTAGGCGGGATGCAGCTTCGGGTCGAACCCGAAGCGGCTGATGTAATCCTGGGCGTACTGCGGCCCGATTGCCTGCAGGATCCTGATCGACACCAGGTTCTTGGACTTGGTGAGCGCGGTGCGCATGCGGATCGGGCCGTCAAAGTCGCCGTCGAAGTTCTTCGGCTCCCACGGGACCGAACCGGTCTCGCTGGCGTCGATCAGGATGGGCGCGTCGTTGATCACAGTGGCAGGGGTGAAGCCCTTCTCCAGCGCGGCGGAGTACACGAAGGGCTTGAAGCTCGAGCCCGGCTGCCGGTACGCCTGGGTGACATGGTTGAACTTGTTCCGGTTGAAGTCGAAGCCTCCGACCAGTGCACGGATCGCCCCATCGAGGGGGTCGATGGAAACGAGACCGGCTTCCACCTGCGGGAACTGCACGATCTGCCAGGTGCCCTTGTCGTCCTTCTGGACTCGGATCAGCGCGCCGCGCTTCAGCCTGCGATTGGCGGGAGCCTTGTCGCCGATCATCGCCCGCGCGAACTTCAATCCCTCACCGGTGATCTCGACCACCTCGCCGCCCTTGCGGAATGCCTTGACCGCCTTGGCGGTCGCCGCCAGCACCAGCGCGGGGGTGATGTCATCGCTCTCCAGCTGGTCCTGGAGGGCGTCCTCCAGCGCGTCCTCCGACACCTCCTTGGGCAGGTCCACATAGCCTTCTGCGCCGCGGTAGCCGTGTCGGCGGTCATAATCGAGCACCCCCCGCCGCACAGCGGCGTAGGCGGCGTCCTGGTGCGCCTTTGACACCGTCGTGTAGACGCGGAAGCCCCTGGTGTAAGCGTCCTCCTGGTAGCGCTCGTACATGGACTGGCGCACCATCTCGGAGAAGTAGTCGGCGTGGGTGGCGAAGTCGGGCTGGTCGCGGCGCACCACGATGGGCTTCTGGCTGGCTTCGTCGAACTGCGCCTGGGTGACGAAGTTCAACTCGCGCATGCGCCGGAGCACATAGAGCTGCCGGTCCTTCGCCCGTTGCATATTGACGACAGGGTTGAAACGTGAGGGCGCCTTAGGCAGGCCGGCCAGCATGGCCATCTCGGCCAGATTCAAGTCACGCAGATTCTTTCCGAAATAGACCTGGGCGGCCGACGCGAAGCCATACGCGCGCTGGCCGAGATAGATCTGGTTGATGTAGATCTCGAGGATCTGGTCCTTGGTCAGGCTGTGCTCGATCTTGAAGGCGAGAAGCGCTTCGTTGAACTTGCGCGTGAAGGTCTTCTCCTTGCTGAGAAAGAAGTTGCGCGCAACCTGCATGGTGATGGTCGAGGCGCCCTGTCTGGTGCTGCCCGACGTGAAGTTGTGCAGGGCCGCGCGCACCACGCCGATATAGTCGACCCCGCCGTGCTCATAGAAGCGCTCGTCTTCCGCCGCAAGGATTGCCTGGCGCAGCTGCTGCGGCACGTCGCCGATCGTGACCAGCGCGCGGCGCTCTTCGCCGAACTCCCCGATCAGGTAGCCCTCGGTGCTGAAGATCTGCAGCGGCACCTTGGGGTTGTAGGAGGTCAGCGCCTCCAGCGACGGCAGCGTCGGGTAGACGATGGCGGCGGCATAGCCCACCAGCAGCAGCGCCGAGAACGCAAGCGTTACGAGCGTGAGGGCCGGATAGAACCACCAGCGTCTGGGCATCAAAGTTGCTTTAACAAAGTTTCGCCAAGGGGGCACACTGTCTTAACAGACCATTATATGGCCGGAGAGTCGCACCGGCCATCCTCCCCCAGTTTCGCTTTACTCAGTCTGGGGTTGTTGCTAGCATTTAACGTAATTTGTCGGTAATTCGCCTAAATGGCCTATGCTTAAGGGAAAATTGGATTTCGACGGGGACGTTCTGTCCAATCTGTTCAAGACCAAATCCCCTCCTTTGATCGGCGTGGACATCAGTTCTGCGTCGGTGAAGATGGTGGAGTTGGCGGACGCCGGCAGGGGCAAGATCCGGCTGGACCGCTACGCCATCGAGCCGCTACCCAAGGATGCGGTGGTCGACGGCAACATCATGAACCTCGAGGCGGTGGGCGACTCGGTCCGGCGCGGCTGGAAGCGCATGGGCACGCGCATCAAGAATCTGGCGATGGCGCTGCCGTCCGCGCAGGTCATTACCAAGAAGATCACGGTCCCGGCCGGCCTGCGCGAGGACGAGCTCGAGACGCAGGTCGAAACCGAGGCCAATCAATACATCCCCTTCGCGCTCGAGGAGGTCAACCTCGACTTCCAGATCCTGGGCCCCGCGCCCAACAGCCCGGAAGACGTGGAAGTGATGATCGCGGCTTCGCGCAAGGAGAAGGTCGAGGACCGCGTGGCGGTCGCGGAGTTCGGCGGCCTCAAGGCCGTGGTGATGGACATCGACTCCTTCGCCGCGCAGACCGCATTCGAGCTGATGGAAACGCAGCTTCCCGACGGCGGCCGCGAGCAGCTGATCGCGCTGGTCGACGTCGGCGCGTCGATGATGAACATCAACGTCCTGCGCAACGACCAGTCCGTCTACATGCGTGAGCAGCCCTTCGGGGGCAACCAGCTCACCCAGGAGATCCAGCGCCACTACAACCTCTCCGCGGAGGAGGCCGAGGCCGCCAAGCGCAACGGCGGTCTGCCGGACAGCTATGAAATGGAAGTGCTGCAGCCCTTCATGGACACACTCGCGCTCGAGGTGACGCGCGCCCTGCAGTTCTTCTACACCTCCACGCAGTACAACCAGATCAACCACATCTTCCTCTCGGGGGGCTGTGCCACGATCCCCGGTCTCGATCAAGTGGTGGCCAAGCGCACCGAGGTCAACACCATCGTAGCCAACCCCTTCGCCACGATGCAGGTGTCTCCCAAGATCAAGCAGCGCCAACTGGTGCAGGATGCCTCGGCACTCGTGGTGGCGTGCGGTCTGGCGATGCGGAGGTTCGACGCATGATCCCAATCAACCTACTACCCCACCGGGCGGAGCGGCGCAAGGCGCAGCAGCGCCAGTTTCTGGCGATGGCGGGCATCACCGCCGCGATCGGCATCCTCGTCGTGGTGCTGGTGCACGGCTTCCTCGCCCAGCGTATCGAACACCAGGAGCGGCGCAACCGCTATCTGGACGGCCAGATCGCCGAGCTGGACAAGCAGATCGACGAGATCAAGAAGCTCAAGGAACAGACGCAGGCGATGCTTGCGCGCAAGAAGGTGGTCGAGTCCCTGCAGACCAACCGGACCGAAGGCGTGCGCCTGCTCGACCAGCTGGTGCGCCAGCTGCCCGATGGCCTGTACCTGAAGACCGTCAAGCAGACCGGCGACGTGGTTAACGTGACCGGCTACGCCACTTCCAACGCGCGCGTCTCCACGCTGATGCGCAACTTCGAAGCCTCGCCCTGGCTCGAGGAGCCCAGACTGGTCGAAATCAAGTCGGTGAAGGTCGGCAACGGCAACCTCAACGAGTTCAACCTCAACATCAAGGTGACGCGTCCGAAGGACGAGACGACCGAGGGCAAGCCCGCGGGCGCGCCTGGCACCGGCCCTGCGCCGAAGACCCCCGCCGCCCCGGCAACCAAGAAGCAGAGCTGACCGCCATGACGCTAGACGAGCTCAGAAGACTCAATCCCCGGGATATCGGCAGCTGGCCGGTCCTGCCCAAGCTCGGAGCGCTCCTGGTTCTGCTGATCCTGATCATGATCGGCGGCTACTGGGTCGACTGGTCTGCCCAGTGGGACAAGCTCACCGCGTCGCGCAACAAGGAGAGCGAGCTGCGCACGCAGTTTCTGGACAAGAAGCGCCAGGCCATCAATCTCGAAGCCTACCGCAAGCAGCTGGCCGATATCGAGCAGTCCTTCGGCGCGATGCTCCGGCAACTTCCGAACAAGTCCGAAATGGAGGCATTGCTGTCGGACATCAACCAGGCCGGGCTGGGCCGCGGGTTGCAGTTCGACCTGTTCAAGCCGGCCGCCCAGGAGACCCTCTCCGACTTCTACGCCGAGCTGCCGATCAACATCAAGGTCGCTGGCAATTACCACGACATCGGCGCCTTCACCAGCGACGTGTCGCAGCTGTCCCGCATCGTCACGCTGAACAACGTGGCGCTGGGGCTGGACAAGGAGGGCAGGCTGACCATGGACGCCGTCGCGCGCACATATCGCTACCTGGACGAGGAAGAGGTCGCCGCCCAGCGCAAAGCCGCCCGCGAGAAGGCCGAGGCGGCGAAGAAAGGGAAGAAGAAATGATTCGTCCCCGCCTGCTCATTGCATCGGTCGCGCTGCTGTTGGCTGCCTGCGGCGGCGCCGAGTTTTCCGATCTGAAGGAGTTCGTGGACCAGTCTGCCCAGGGCATGCACGGGCGGGTAGAGCCGCTGCCGCAGGTCGTGGCTTACGAACCGATGAGCTACGACGCCTTCGACCTGCCCGATCCCTTCCAGCCGCGCAAGATCGAGCCCGACAAAACCGGCATCGGCACCGGGCCGGCTCCGGACCTCAACCGCCGCAAGGAGGCGCTGGAGTCCTACCCGCTCGAGAGCCTGAAGATGGTGGGGACGCTCGAGAAGACGCGCCAGCGCTGGGCGCTGATCAAGACACCGGACAACAACCTTTACCGGGTCAAGAACGGCAACTACATGGGCCAGAACTTCGGCGTGGTGGCGATGATCACCGAGACCTCCGTGACGCTCAAGGAGCTCATCCAGGATACCAACGGCAGCTGGAGCGAGCGCACCAGCACGCTGCAACTGCTAGACGAGGAGGAGAAGAAATGATTCGACTGCCGCTTGTCCTGGCGCGCGCGCTCATCGTGGGCGCTTCGGCCACCCTTCTTACGGCCGCCGCGTCCTTCTCCGCCGCGCAGCCCGCTGACAGCGCCGGGCAGAACGCGATCGAGGGCCTGGAGGTGGGTACCGAGTCCGGCAAGGTGATCGTCAAGATGAAGCTGAAGGAGCCCATGGCCAATCCCCCGGCGGGCTTCAGCCTGACCAACCCGCCGCGCATCGCGTTCGACTTCCCCAACACGGTCAATGCGCTGGGCAAGTCCGCGCAGGACATCAAGGAAGGCGACTTGCGCAGCATCCGCATCGGGCAGAGCGCCACCCGCACGCGCGTCGTGTTCAACCTCGACAAGGCAGCACGCTTCGAGGCGGCAGTCGACGGCCCGAGCGTGGTCATCACCCTGCAGCCGTCGGTTGCGGCCAGCACGTCCACGGTTGCCGAGTCCACGCATTTCGCCGACGCCGTCCCCAGCCCGAAGCCCCACTCCGTGCGAGGCATCGACTTCAAGCGCGGCCGTGGCGGCGAGGGCCAGGTGATCATCGATCTGTCCGATCCGGGTGCCGGCATCGACCTGAAGCAGTCGGGAAGAAGCATTGTCGTCGAGCTGCTGCAGACCGAGCTGCCCATCTCGCTCGAGCGCCGCTTCGACGTCACCGACTTCGGCACGCCGGTGGACTCCATGGAGGTGACCGCCCAGGGCGATCGTGCGCGTGTCGTGATCAACGCCAGGGGTCGCTGGGAGCAGTCCGCCTATCAGACCGACAACCGCTTCATCGTCGAGGTGAAGCCGATGGTCGAGCGTCCCGATCAGCTGACCAAGCCCAAAGCCGGTTTCACCGGCGAAAAGCTGTCGCTGAACTTCCAGAACGTGGAGGTGCGCGCCGTCCTGCAGGTCATTGCCGACTTTACCGGCCTGAACATCATCACCAGCGACACCGTCTCCGGCAACCTCACCCTGCGGTTGAAGGACGTGCCCTGGGACCAGGCGCTGGACATCATCCTGCAGGCGAAGGGCCTGGACGCGCGCAAGACCGGCAACGTCGTCTGGATCGCACCGCGCGACGAGATCGCCACCAAGGAGAAGCTCGAGCTCGAGGCCAAGCAGCAGATCGCCGAGCTGGAGCCGCTGCGTACCGAAAGCTTCCAGCTCAACTACCAGAAGGCCGAGGCGTTCCAGAAGATCCTCTCCGACGCAAACCAGCGTATCCTGTCCAAGCGCGGCAGTGCGGTGATCGATCCCCGGACCAACACCCTGTTCATCAACGACACGCCGACCAAGCTCGACGAGGTCCGTCAGCTGATCAAGCAGGTCGACGTGGCGTCCCGCCAAGTGCTGATCGAGTCGCGCATCGTCGAGGCCTCGGACACGTTCAGCAAGAACTTGGGCGCGAGACTGGGCTTCACCGACCTGACAGCCCTCCGGGGCCTGGGCACGCCGGGGGTCGGTGGTGGCAAAGCGAGGGGCATGCTGAGCGGTAACGTGCGCAGCATGGGGGTGCAGACGCTGCAGACCGAGGATTACCCGGAGAGTTTCTTCCCCGATTCGTTCAGCGTGAACCTCCCGGCCGATCCGATTAACGGACGCTCGCCAGGACAGTTCGCGGTAAGCTTGTTCAATGCGGGTCTCACGCGATTCGTGAACCTGGAGATCTCGGCGCTGCAGGCTGACGGAAAGGGCAAGATCATCTCGAGCCCGCGTGTGATCACCGCCGACAACGTCGAGGCCATCATCGAGCAAGGTACCGAGATCCCCTATCAGCAGGCCACCAGCAGCGGCGCCACCAGCATCTCCTTCCGCAAGGCCACCCTCAGCCTGAAGGTCAAGCCGCAGATCACGCCGGACGACAACGTGATCATGAAGCTGGAGGTGCACAAGGACAGCGTCGGTGATATCACCGTGGCGGGCCCCGCCATCGACACCAAGCAGGTGAACACCGAGGTCCTGGTGGAGAACGGCGGCACCGTCAGCATCGGCGGCATCTTCACGCAGGATGAAAGCAAGATAATCAACAAGGTCCCTCTGCTGGGTGACGTCCCGCTGTTCGGTGTGCTGTTCAAGCAGGAGCTCAATCGCAACGACCGCCGCGAGCTCCTGATCTTCGTCAACCCCAAGATCCTGCGCGATACCGTGTCGGTGCGCTGACCGAACCGGCAGCCGGATCTCTCCGAGCGCCCCTGCAGGGGCGCTCGGCGTTTCCGGGGCAGGCGGCGGCGCAACGACGCGCACGGCGAGTCGTGCACGTACCCGTTGCGTCGCGTGTCCCTGCTAGAATCCGCTCATCATGAGTGAGACGCTGGACGGCGCAGTTCCCGAGAACATCTTCCTGGTCGGCATGATGGGGGCGGGCAAGACCTCCGTCGGGAAGATGCTCGCGCGCAATCTGGGCAAGGACTTCTACGA
>Ga0209705_10000059_pt1 | contig 52732 bp, 42 predicted proteins | sample PPLLaktember2015_5_FD_187262 | JGI IMG/M metagenome (GOLD analysis project Ga0209705, IMG submission 187262) | Freshwater sediment microbial communities from Prairie Pothole Lake near Jamestown, North Dakota, USA - PPLs Lake P8 Core (1) Depth... | ecosystem: Environmental > Aquatic > Freshwater... | reverse complement strand
GGTTACGAATCGGAAGCCGCGTTCAGCCGGACCTTCAAGAAGATTGTCGGCGTGCCGCCGGGCGCGTGGCGTCGCGGGCGGCAGTCGCCGCCCGCGAGGAAGACGTCGCCAGCCTGAACGGGGTTGGGCCTGTCCGACGTTTCGCCCGTACGACCCTCTTCCCTTACACTCCGCCCCATGACTCCATGGCTCCGCCGCATGCTCGCGATCGCCCTCGCCGTGACGACCGGCGCCATCGTCCTCGGCGCGCAGCCACCCGCGGCCGAGGTGACCTATCGATTCACCTATGCGACGCCGGGTGACGACATGGTGACGATCGAGATGGAGTGGTCCGAGCCGCTCCGCGACGCCGCACCGCTCGTGATGCCGCGTGCCATTCCCATGGGCTACGGCGAGCAGCACTACGACGCGTTCGTCTCGAACGTCGAGGCCTTCGCCGGAGCGACGGCCTCGGCCGCGCCCGCGCGCGAGGAGGGCCCGCGCTGGCGCTTGGCGGCCGGCACCACGCGCGTACGGTATCGCGTGAACCTGCGGGAGATGGAGCGCGAGGTGCGGGCGGCCTCCGACGCCTCGCGCGTGCGCGACGGTTATCTCGGCGCGCTCGGCTACTCGGTGTTCGCGTTCGTTGACGGGTTCGAAGCGCGGCCGACGCTCCTGCGCGTGGAGGGGCCGTCGGGCTGGCCGGTGTTCTGCACGCTGTCGCCGCGCTGGCCCGTCACGCCAGATCCTCTGGATGGCCGCGCGCCGAACTTCTACGCGCTCGCCGATGCGCAAATCGTTCTCGGCCCGCGCGCCCAGCTGCGCCGGCTGGCCGAGGCGCCGGCGCCGCTGTATCTCGCCGCCTATGCCGAAGGCGAGGTGGACCTGGATCGCCTCGGGACGCTTGCGGCGACCGCCTATCAGCGCGTGATCGACTACTTCGGCACCGTGCCCTTCCGGCATTACACCGTGCACCAGGAGCTGCTCACACCCATCTCGCCTCGCCACGAGTACGGCATGAGCATGGAGCACCTGGATTCGAGCACCTACTACCTGGCGGCCTCGTCCGGCCTCACGGCGCGTTCAACCGCGGATGATGACGCGCGCGTGCTGTACAACTTCGCGCACCACATCGCGCACGCGTGGGTACCGAAGCGAGCCTACGGCATCGGCTACTTTCCGTTCCAGTGGGAGCTTGCGCCCGTGCTCGACTCCATCTGGTTCGCGGAAGGCTTCGGGCAATACGCGGCCATCGTCGCCGTGGGCGCCGGGATGCCCGACCCCGCAGCCTATCGGCAGCGAATGCTCGAGCGGCGGTTCCGCGCCAACGTGACCAGCGCGCCCGACTTCCTGAAGCGGCTGACACTGGTGGACCTGAGCCGCGTCGCATCGACCCGCTACGCCGAAGACTTCCGCACGGGCCGCCTCGTGTTCTCGCGCGGGGGGCTGATGGCCGCCGCGCTGGACGAGCGCATTCAGGCCGAGACGAAGGGAGCGAAGAGCCTGCGCGATGCGCTGCGGTTTCTCGTGGTCTGGAGCGAGCGCGAGCGCCGCGCGTTCAGGAACGAGGAACTGCCGTGGTTGATTGAGGAGGCCACCGGGGTGGACACGCGGGCCATCATGGACGAATGGATGGCCCCGGTTCCTGTCGGAAAGTGAGAAGTGAGAAGTGAGAAGTCAGACGAGCGAAGTCAGAAGAGAGAAGTCAGCGAGAGATACGCCAGCTCGTGCCGATCGAGAAGTCTCCCGCGCTGTCGGTGAGGCCGAAGCCGGCCGAGATGGCCAGGCTCTGCCTCCGTCCCACGAGTGAGAGCACGCCGACATTCAGTTGCACGGGCGCTGAGAGGCCTTCGAATGCCGAGGTGAAGCCCGACAGCGACGCCATCGCCGACCAGTTCCCGGTGCCCACCATCCGCGCCACGCCCACGCTGTACGACAGCGCGTCCTCGAAGTCCACGCCCTCCGGATCGCCGTACTTCCAGTAGACCGCGTCGATCAGCAGGGATGTCCGACCGGCGCCCTTGTACGCCGAGACGCCGAACCCGACATCGGTCTCGCCCGTGCCCAGGCCGCCCTCCGGATCCACCACGGGCAGCTTCACCGACCCCACCACGGCAATCTGCAGGGCGCGCGACCAGTCGTCGACGACGCGCACGTCCACGCGGGCGAGCGGATCACCGAAGCCGGTGGTCACGGTATCGGCAGCCGGGATCACGCTGCCGTCGATGGGGTTCAGCACTTCTTCCGATACCAGGTGCTGGCGCGCCCAGGGCACGCTCAGCGTGAAGCGGAGCGGACCGCTGGTGAGGTCCACCGAGTTGAACAGGTAGACGCTGTCGTAGGTGACCGCGGGCGAGCCGGAGTGTGCCACGAAGAACGACGCTGTGTACCCGACGTCCTGCGCGGCCGCGGGGGCCGCGCAGGCAAGGGCCAGCGCCCACCCGGCCAGGAGCGCGGTGACCGCTCCAGGCCGGTGAGCGCGGCGGGCCCTTGCGCGCCCGCTGTCACTTGCCACGGGACTGCAGCCGCGTGTGCATCTGGTCCATGGTCTGGACCATGTCCTGCAGGCCGTCGGTCACCGTGTTCAGACGGTCGCGCAGGCGATCCATGTCGCGCAGCATGTCACGATCCTGGCTCATCGTCTTGTCCTGGAGCATGAGGTTGATGCGGTCCATCGTCCGGCGTGTCTCGCGCGCCTGGGCCTGGACGTTGTCACAGAGGTTCAGGAGCAGGCGGGCCTGATCGCGGTCCTGCGCCTGCAGGCGGTCCATCTGCTTCGTCATGGACTGCGACATCTGCTGCGCGCGCGTGGAGATCTGGTCCATGCGCTGCATCATCTGCTGCATCTGGGCCATTTGCTGTTGTTGCTGCTGCTGTTGCTGCTGTTGCTGCTGCTGGGCCTGCTGCTGCTGTTGCTGCTGCGGCTGCTTCGCCGGCGGCGGGGTGGGCTGCTTGGGCTGTTGTTGCTGCTGTCCCGGCGGTTGCGCCGGCGGCTGGCCACCCTGTGCCTGCAGGGTGACCATCGAGGTCACGCCCGCGAGCAGGGCGGCGGGCATGATTGCCTTGAGGACGAGGTGCTTGATCGACATGTCGTTCCTTCCTTGTTCCAGAGATACGAACGTCCGTGCAAAGGTGACGGGCCCGCGCCGCATCGCGGCACGGACCAGCCACCTCAGGTGTCTACTTCACGGTCGCTGCTGCTGCGTCGGACGCAGCGAGCGTGGGCACGACCGGGGCGAGAGCCCGCACCGGCGCGGCCACGAACACCCCGACCGTCACTTCAGGCGGGTAGACCAGGAAGCTCCGCAGCTCCGCGCTGGTCGACCCATTGAAGATCTTCACGAACGGCGGCGCTCCGGGGCCGGCCGCCACGATGATCTCCGCGTGCCCGTCGGTGTTCACGTCGGCGGATGCCACGCGCACCCCGCCGAGGAACGACGGGTCGCCGGCGAAGAAGCTGCGGATCTCCGCGCCGCTCACGCCAGTGAAGGCCTTCACGAGCGGGCCGCCGCCCGAGCCAGGACCCGTGACGATGTCCACGCGCCCGTCGGCGTCCACGTCGCCGGCGGCTACGAAGACGCCGCCGCGGAACGCAGCCGGGTAGGCGAGGAAGTTGTGCAGCACCGCGGCGTTCGCGGCGTTGTACACCTTCACCCATGGCTCGGCTCCGGCGCCGCCGCCGACGATGAGGTCGGCCAGGCCGTCGCCGTTGACGTCGCCCGCGGCCACTTCCACACCGCTCATGCCGGCGATGGCGAAGGGCACGAAGTCGAAGATCAGCGCGCCGTTGGCGCCGTTGAAGATGCGGACCCGCGGTGTGCCGCTGGCCGCGCCGGCGATGATGTCCACCACTCCATCGCCCGTGATGTCACCCACGGCCACGTTCACGCCGCCGGTGTAGGTGGGCTCGAAGGCCACCAGGGTGCCAATCAGCCCCTGGCTGGTGCCGTTGTACGCCCGGATCAGCGCTTGTCCACCAGGACCAGTGCCGACGATGGTGTCGGGCACGCCGTCGCGCGTCAGGTCGCCGCGCGCCACGCGCACGCCGCCCAGCCAGCTGGTCGTGAACGGCGCATACTCGCCGCCCTGTGTCTGGGTGCCGTTCGGCTCGAAGTGCCGGACCACGCCCATCACGCCCGCGCCCGGCCCCACAGCCAGCGCGTTCAGAGACGAGTTCACCACGAGGCTGTACGTGCTGCTGCCGGAGCATCCGGCTGCGTCAGTGGCCCCCACCGTGAAGGGGTACGTGCCACCGGTTGTCGGGGTGCCCGAGAGTGCCGTTCCCGACATGGCCAGACCCGGAGGCAGCGTTCCGGTGACGGTCAGGACGACCGGCACGATGCCGTCGGTGGTGAAGGCCACCGAGAACGGTTGATCGACGTTGGCCGGCGGCAGCGTGAACGGCATGACCGTGACGCTGAGGCAGCCCACCGAGATGACGTTACGGCCCGTGCTGCCGGTGAGGTTCGCGGTCCCGCTGTAGGTCACCGACGTGGTCAGGCGCTGCGCCGCCACGGCCGGCACCAGGAAGTCCACCGTCGCGATGCCGTCGGCCACGGCCGCGGCCACCGGCGCTCCCACCGGCGTGCCGGCGGCGTCGGTCACGGCGAACTCGACCGTGCCTTCAGCGATCGGCACCGTGTCGGCCCAGCTCACGCGCGCCGTCAGCGGGACGACGGTGGGCACCATGGGCACGGGCACCGTGGCCGCGTCCACCGTGGTGGTGGTGTCGGCCTGGCCGATCAGCAGCGACCCGGTGCCGGTGCTTCCGGCCAGGTCCGCAGTGCCGCTGTAGACCGCGACGATGACGAGTGTCTGCGGTGCGGTGCCGCCCGGCAGCACGTAGTCGGCCGAGGCCGCGCCGTTCACCACCGGTCCGGAGGTGACGAGCGCGCCCACATCGGTGCCGTCAGCGGTCCGCACCGAGAAGCTCACCGTCCCGCCGTTGACGGCCGTCGTCGAGCTCACTGTCGCGGTGAGCTGCATGTTCTGGTTGGTGGCCCGGTACCGCACCGTCAGGCCTTGCGGCGCTGTATGGGTGCCGGCGCCGCCGCCCCAGAGGTTTGCGGGAATCTCGTACTCGTGGATGAACTCCACCACGCGCAGCGCGTCCGATGACGCCGCCACGAAGGCGGGCATCACGTCCAGCGTGTCTGGGAGGGGACCATTGGCGAACAGCAGCCACTGGAGCAGCTCCACGTCCAGTGGCCGGTAGGTGAGGCCGCCGTCGGTGGTCTGCAGGACCAGGACCGACTCGTTGAACCAATCGGTGCGCAGGTAGCTGGCCGGCGAGAAGTCGATGAACCGCTCGTTGGCCGGTGCCGGCAGTCCCGGCGGGGCCGGCGTCATCACGCCGGCATCGTCGCGGATGAGGGCCGGCAGCGTGTGCACCGGGCCCTGGGTCATCGGGGTAGCGATCGGGATCTTCAGGAAGCGGTTGAGGTACTGCACCAGGTCCACGGTGATCTTTCCGGTCTTGTCGGCGGCGCCGCCGAGGAACGAGCTGGCGATGATGAAATCGGGCATGGCCAGCGCCTGTGGGTGGGCGCACGCCGGCACGAAGTTGGCGGGATCTGGTCCCGTGAAGCACTCGTCGGGGCCGGTCCGCGGGAGAAGGTTTTGCGTGACGCCGCGGAACTTCGCCCAGTCGGCCTCACCGAGCGCGGGGTGATAGACGGTTCCCTCGCTGGGGTCCCCGCCGGGAGAGGTGTCCTCCTCGAGCGGATCCGTCTGGATGTGGCCGTACTTCAGCAGCCGGTTGTACATCGACATGTTCTCCAACGGTGAGTCGATGGTCTTCCATGTCGCGCACGTGCCGCCCGGACCGCAGGTGGTGCCGAGGATGAGCCGCCCGGCGGCATCCTGGTCCACGACCTCCGCGACCTTGATGTAGGCGATGACTTCGTCGAAGTGCATCCGAAGGTTGCGCTCCCGCGTGCGGGCGGCGCTGAGGCGGCCGAAGTAGTCCACTTCGATCACTTGATCGAGGTAGTCGGGGTGCACCTCGCAGCTGAGGTCCGCGAAGGGAACTTCTTCCCCGGCCGCGTTCACCGGGATCGGGCAGTAGCCCGTCCCGAGCACATCGCCCGGTAGCTCGATGGTCCGCTGCTGAAGGATGGGCTGGCCCGTGACCGGGTCGCGCAGGATTTCGAACAAGTCGCCGAAAAGGTCGCCGGTGTCGTCCTGCGCGATGGCAGGCGGCGGCGATGAGAGGAGAGTAGCGAGCGCGAACACGCCCGCGATGAACAAGCGAACTGGAGTGCCCATAAGAGGCTCCTGACGGAAGGAGAACTGGACCCTCCTTCTGCAAGTTCATCACCATCCGCCGCACCCAGGTTGTCGGCCATTTCTCCCCGAATGTGGCGCAGGCGACGGGCTATCCGCAGCGGCCGGCCGGATGTGCCGAGCTCCCGGCGTCATCCGCTGACGAGGGCGCGCAATCATGTGATGGAGATGAGAGCGCAGGCGCGTCTCGTCGGCCTACGACGCATCGACGCACTCGCCGGCGTCTCTACGGGGGCCGCCTGCGACAATACACCGCAGGCGCACGAGCGAAAACAGCGGAGGTGCGACAGAATGCCACAGGCGTGACGCGATCTCGAGACGCAATCGGTGACACGCGACGACGGATTACCGGCAGCGGAGGCGCCACCGCCGCCGAGCCGCCGGTCGCAGACGGCAGCGCACCGTGGAGCGGAATCTGCTATGGATCGTCTCTGGACCCGCGCGCATGCTGAACATCTGCGTCGTTACAGGGGACCCGGAGGGTGCGGCGCGCGCGGTGGCCGAACGGCTGGCCCGCGCCGGCCATCGCGTCACCGTGCCGGACATTCGTGAAGGCCGTCTCTCGGCGAGCGGAGAGGGCCCTGCGACGAACGAAGGCGCCGGCGTTCACCTGGTGAGATGTCCGGCGGTGGGGCGGATCGTGGCGCAGCACCGGATGGTGGCGCGAGCCTATCGCGCCTGGCAGTGGTGCAAGGGACGGTCGTTCGAGGTCATCTGCTTCGCGGAACTCGGGGGCGCGGGCTACTTCATCGCGCTCGCACGCCGGCTCGGCCTGGACTTCCACGCCACGGCCCTCGTGGCGTGCTGTGAGGGGCCGACCATGTGGCGCCTGGCCGGGAACGGCCGCCTGCCGGGCGAAGACGACCTGGCCGCCGACCACCTCGAGCGGTCTTCGGTGGCCTGGGCGGACCTTGCCGTCTGTCCCACCCGCGGTGTGCTCGAGTGGATGCAGGACGAGGAATGGGACGTCCCCGGCAATGCGTGCGTCCTGATGCGGCCACCGGCCGCGACCGCGATGGTCGTGCACGACCCGGCCCCAGAAGCCGTGCGAGAGCCCGTTCGCGTGCGCGAGCTGGTCTTCGTGGGCTCGCTCGATCGGCGATCCGGACTGGTCACGTTCACGCAGGCGCTGGGCCGGCTTCCCCGGTCATTGACAGAGGGACTGCGGGTGACGTTCCTGGGGACGACGCCCCGCGACCTCTCGGCCTGGCAGCCGCTGGCATGGCTTGAAGCGGCGATGCCGGCCGGTCTGGGCTGGCACATCATGGATGGCCCCGAGGCGGCCCGCCCCTTCGAATACCTCTCGGTGCCGGGCCGGCTTGCGCTGGCGCTCGGAGCCACCGAGCACCTGCCGGCCATCGTCGGCGAGTGCCTGGCGCGCGGCCTGCCATTCATGGCCTGTGACACGGCCGAGACCCGGGCGCTGGTCCATCCGGACGACCGCTCCACATCGCTGTGCCTGCCCTATCCGCCGACGGTGGCCGACGCGCTGGCCGTGGCTCTCTCGACCTGCGCCCGCCCGGCGCGTCCGGCCGGGACCCTGACGGCCGACGATGCGTGGCCAGGCCTGGTCGCCGACGCCGTGACCCGGCGCGCGCGCGTGGGACACACGCCGTGGCGGCCGCCATCTGGAGGCGGGCCCGAGGTGACGGTCGTGGTCACGCACCGCAACCGGCCGCGGCAGCTGGCACAGGCGCTCGACGGCCTCCGCCGTCAGACCTTCGGCAATTTCGAGGTGGTGCTGGTGGACGACGGCAGCGACATGCCCGAGGCGCTTGCCGCGCTCGAGGCGCTCGCGACCGAGTTCGCCACGCGCGGCTGGCGTGTCATCAGGCAGGCCAACGAGTATCTTGGCGCCGCGCGCAACCGTGGCTGGCGTGCGGCCCGCGCACCGCTGGTGCTGTTTCACGACGACGACAACGTCGCGATGCCGACGCAGATCGAACGCCTCGTCGCGGCGGCGCGCTATTCCGGGGCCGCGATCATCACGTCGGCGTTCGCCACCTTCGAGGGGGACTGGCCGCCCGAGGGCGACAGCCCGTCACCTGACACGCCGGTGACGCCGTTCCTGGGCGGCGCCCTGGCGCTGGGCCTGTTCGAGAACTGCTACGGCGATGCGCAGGCGCTCGTCCGGCGCGACGTGCTGGAGTCGGTGGGCGGGTTCAGCGAAGACTTCGGGGTGGGCCACGAGGACTCGGAGTTTTTTGCGCGCACCGCCCTTGCCGGTCACGAGGTGCTGTCGCTCCCCGAGCCGCTCTTCTGGTACCGCGTGTCGCCGGGCTCGATGCTGCGCAGCCGCCCCGACCCCGAGACCGACATGCGCCGCGGCGCCCGAGCCTACACCGATCGGCTGCCGCCGGTGCTACGCCCCGTCCTGCTGGCCGCCCTTGCGTTCGCCTCGCGCATGGAGGCCGTCCAGCGGCTGGCCGCCCACGAGCGACGCCGGCGCCTCGAGGCCGAAGAGCAGCTGGAGGACACGCACCTTGAACTCGCGCGCCTGCATGCGGCGCTCACCGAGGACGAGCCGATCGGACCGGCGTAGGGTTCGGAGATCTGGGCGGCCTCGACCATTGAGCGATTGGGGGATTGCAGATTGAGCGGTTGATTGGTGATTGGGGGATTGAGCGATTGGTGATTGATTGGTGATTGGGGGATTGAGTGATTGGGTGATTGGGATCGGGCGATTGGGTGATTGCTCATCCGCTGCCAGCGGACGGCGGCGCGCCCCGGCCAGCGGGACCGGCGAATCGTCAATGATCCAATCACCAATTTTCCGATTAATCGCGCAATCCCCCACCTATGCCGCAATTCCCCAATCAATCACTCAATCTGCAATCGCCAATCGCTCAATAGTGGTGAACTCAAGACCCAAGCCCCCAAGCCCCCAAGCCCTCAAGCCCTCAAGACCTCAAGATCTCAGCATCGCCCGCGCCAGCCGCAACGGCGCCCCCAGCACCGGGCGTGCCAGCAGCCGCGCGTAGGCCTGCACCCATCGCCACCCGCGCGATCCTTCGATGGCCTGCAGCCGCGCCGTGAGCGCGCGCACCTCGCCCTCCAGGCGCGCCCGTTCGTCGTCGGTCCGTGGGGGCGGGTCGTGCGCCACGCGCAGGCGGGTGACTTCGGCCCTGAGTGCGGCCTCGGATCGAGCACTCCGCCCGGTAGCGGCGCCGAGCCGCGCCACCTCGGCCAGCAGCTCGCGCTCGCGCGCGGCCGCGACTGCTTCGGCGGCATGTCGCTGCTCCTCCGCCTGCCCCGCCCTTGCGCCGTCGGCGTAGCGTCCGGCCTCGGTCGCGTCGAGCGCCGCGCGTGCGTCGGCGAGCGCTGCCTGTGCGGTCTCGAGGCGCGCCTTGTCCAGCAGCGCTGCGCGGCGAAGGTCGGCCACCACGTCGTCCATCATCCGCGCGCGCGCGTCATGGCTCGCAGGCCGCGTCACATTCGCCGCGGCATCGAGTTCGCGCAACAACCGGGCGTTCTCCGACTTGAACCACTCGAGCGCCTTCCACGGCTCGAGCACGCCCGGCAGCGAAGCGGGGCTCGCGGCCGCCACCGCCTCGGCGTCCGCGCCCCACACGCCGACGAAGAACGCACAGCTGGTGTCACCAACCTGCAACTCGCGCTGGGCGGGGAGCAGCCACGTGTGACTGCCAGGTTGCGCGTCCAACATCAGCGAGAGGTCGGTCCGGTCGTTCAGCAGCAGAGGCGTGCTCGCCTCGGCCACCACCATGCCCTGGAGAGGCGTCCCCAGGAACCAGCCACGCGCCTTACCCAGGTGGCGTTCGGCCAGCTCGCGGAAGCGATCGAACGAGAACCCACGCCGGTGATAGGGGTTGGCGCTGCCCTGCCCGGCGGGATCGGGCTCGTTCGGCGCGCTCAGGATGACGATGCCGTCCGGGGCGAGCACCGAGCGGATACCTTCGAGGAACCGGTCCACGTCGGGGACGTGCTCGATGGTTTCGTAGCTCACGATGAGGTCGAAGGGCGCCTCGCCGCCGAGCACCGCGGGCAGGTCCGTGGCATCACCCGCGAGGTAGCGCACGCCGGGCGCAGAAAAACGGGCCTCGGCCACCGCGATGGCTTCAGCCGCCACGTCCACGCCAACGACCGCGCTTGCGCCGGCATGCGCGAGCAGGTAAGTGCCGTAGCCTTCCCCACATGCGACGTCCAGCACGCGGCGGCCGCGGCAGAGCGGCGCCGCAAACGCATAGCGAGCGAGATGCTCGGTGGCCAGCCTCCACTCGTAGCCCATGCGCCCGGGTTCGAAGTGCAGTCGCTCGGCGCTCATGGGCGGGGCTCGGCCGGGAAGAAGATCGCGCGCACGCGGTCGGCATGGGCCTCGGCGCTGTGCCGGGCCTTCAGGCGCCGCAGGGCGGCGCGTGCCATCCGCGTTCTCGACGCCGGGTCGTCCACCAACCGGGCGACCGCGCCGGCGCAGTCGCGCGCGGCCGCGTCATCGTCACCCTGTAACGGCAGCAGGATGCCGGTCTCATCGTCGATCACCATTTCGCCGATCCCTCCCACGGCCGGGGCAATCACGGGCAGGCCCGCTGCAATGGCCTCGAGCACGACGTTGGGCAGCCCATCGAACCAGCTCGTGTAGAGGAAGCAGTCGTAGGCTCCGTGGTCCAGACTCTCGAAGCCATCGTAGGAGCCGAGATAGCACAAGTTGTCCAGGCCGTTGAACGCCGCCACGTCGAAGTGCCCGAGCACGGCCCGGCCAAACACGTCGATCGACACGCCAGGCGCCACGTCGGCGAGGTGGCGCGAGATGTGGCGGAGCAGGTCGGGGCGTTTCTCCCAGTCCAGGCGTGAGGCCCAGAGCACGCGCCGCTTCGTTCGCGTCGTCCGGACCACCACCTGCCCCTCGTTCACGAGCGGAGGCCTGCGGCTCGGCAAAGAGTGGAAGCGATCGGGCCAGACACCCAGTCGCCACCGGTCGCGTTCGATCAGTGTGTCGGTGTCGCTGATGACCATGGCGAGCTGGTCGAGGTGGGCCGAGACGAAGTTGAAGCCCGTGGCGCGGTGGAACAGGTCGCCGTTGTCGCGCACGACCGCGTCGCTGAAGCGGTAGAACACCGACGGATGGCCGCCGAGCACGGGCCAATAGGTGCGGAAGAACCCACATGCGAACGTGGAGTCTCGGACATGGAGCCGGGCCTCCGGCGCCACCGACTCGATGAGTTTCAGCGCAATCAGCTCGCGGCTGGCCATGTCGAGGTGGGGCCAGTTCCTGCCGAGGTCGATCACGATGCTGCCGGGCGGCACGCCGTGGCCGTCCGAGGCATCGGTGGGCGATTCGCCGAGCAGGATCAGCAGGCGCCGATCGGGCCGGCACTCGTGCAGCGCGAACATCACGTTCCTGATGAACGTCTCGGCACCGCCAACGCCGGTGAAGGGCAGCAGGAACACCTCGTCGAAGGGCCCTGCGTCCTCGACGAGACCGCAGACCTCGTAGTACGCGCGTCCGACGCCGATGACGTTTTCGTCCACCGGCGAGAAGAACGGGCTCTTGCGGGTGGACTCGAGATCGATGTCGGGCTCGATATGGTTGGCGGCTTTCATCAGCTCGCGCAGCACCGGGCGATCGAGATCCGCTGGAGTCGGCATGTGTCCCCTCTGCGTGAAGGCCGCCGGCGCGCGCCCGGTGCGGAGGTAGCCTTCCCGTGCCACCCGCCGATAGGTCGCGGGCTCGAACAGGGCCGCGGGCGGGATCTGCCGCAACGACAGCGCGTTGGCCTGGGCGAGGAGGCTTCCGGGACGCTGGCGATAGAAGAGCATGGTGTCGCGCGCGACGGCAATGGCGTGCCCGCGCGCCACGCACTCCGTGTTGAAGTGCCAGTCTTCGAACGCGTAGCCGGGCGAGAGCCGCACGTCCACGTAGCCGAGCGATCTGAACACCTGGAGCGAGGCGAAGACGCGCGAGATGAAGGGGTGCGCGCGCAGGAAGCTGAGCGGCGTCACCATGTCCAGCGGGTAGTAGCGGACGAAGTGATGGCGCTCGCCGAACGCGAACAGGTACTCCGGGAAGACGAGGGTGGCCGGCGGCGAGGCGTCAGCCAGGCGTGTCATCTCGGCGAGCGCATTGAACGAGATGAGATCGTCGCCGTCGCACATCATGGCGTAGCGGCCGATCGCCGCGGCCACGCCGCTGTTGCGCGACAGGCCGAGCGATCCGTGGTCTACGTCGACCGCCTGGCGCCGGTCGAAGGCCGCGGACTCGAACGAGTCGAACGCCTGGCGTGTCGACTGGCCGGGGCGATCGAGCACGGCGACCAGTTCGGCGGTGATGCCCAGGCGCCGCGCGTAGTGCGCCGCGTCCTCCAAAGACAGCAGCGTCCGCCGGAGCAGCGGGCCCTCGTGGTGGAGCGTGAGGATCAGGGAAACGTCGGGCGGGCGATGGTCCCCTGGCGTGCCGGTAATCCTGGTGGGCATACGTATGACGACGCGGAGGCGCCGAGCCTGCCGCGAGCGCGGGGGGACGACCGCGCAAACACTATACACACTTCCGCACCCGCGCCAGGCCCGGCGGCGCCCGCCGGAGCTGCGCCTGGTCGAGGCATTGAAGGGCGTGACTGAAAGAGCTATTATGGCCAGATGAAACGGGCCAGTATTACCGAAGCCAAGAACTCGCTGAGCGCGCTCATCGACCGCGTCCGGCACGGCCAGGCCGTGATCATCGAGGACCGAGGCGTGCCGGTCGCGCGCCTCGAGTCGGTGGCCGGCGACGAGCGCGGCCGATCGGAAGGGCGGCTGGCCCGGCTGGAGCGACAGGGGCTCGCCCGCCGCCCGTCGGCCCGCACGCCCTCCCAGGTGCTGGCGGCGCCGCCGCCGCGCGTGCGGCGTGGCCGCACCCTGAGCGCAGCACTGCTGGCCGAGCGCGCGGAGTCGCGATGATGTTCTGGGACAGCTCCGCCCTGGTCCCGCTGCTCGCACACGAAGACGCCACGGAACGCATGCGCGCCCTGTACGTCGCGGAACCGGAGGTCGCGGTGTGGTGGGCCACGCGCGTCGAGTGCGCATCGGCCATCGCGCGCGTCGAGCGCGACGGCGGCTTCGAGGCGTCGGGCGCGACCGAGGCTTTCCGGCGTCTCGATGCCCTCGCGCCGGCCTGGATCGAGATCGAGCCCGTCCACGAGGTGCGTGAAGTGGCGCGTCGCTACCTGCGCGTCCATCCGCTTCGCGCCGGCGATGCGCTGCAACTGGCGGCGGCGTTCGTGGCCGCCGAACGGCGCCCGCCCACCCTCACCCTCGTCACCCTCGACGATCGGCTGCGCGCCGCCGCCGAGAAGGAAGGGTTCGTCCTGGCGTGACTTCCGCGCGCACGGGCGCGATCTTCGTTATGATTCGGTCGCGGCGTTTCGCCGCTCCCGGAGGTCCCGATGCGAACAGTTGCCGCAGCGTGTGCGTGCCTGACTCTCTCGACTGCCCTGGCGGCCCAGGCCCCGGCGCCACCACCCCAGACCGACCGCACCAAGGCCACCCACTTCCCGGCGGCCGATCTGCAGGCCGCGCTCGCGAAGCTGCCCGGCGACCGGCCCGCGTCATCGGTTCGCGTGTTCTCGCTGGCGCCCTACAACGTGAACGTCGAGCGCCGCCTGCCGAAGCCGCAGGGCGCCTCGATGCACGAGGCGCAGGCGGAGCTCTTCTACGTCATCGACGGGTCGGCGACGATGCTGACCGGAGGGACGCTGGTGAGCCCGACGCGCAGTGGCACCAACGTGCAGGGTACCGGCATCGAGGGCGGCGTGCGGCAGGCGCTCGCCAGGGGCGACTTCGTCATCGTCCCGTCGGGCGTGCCGCACCAGTTCGTGGACATCACGACCCCCGTGCAGGTGATGTCGATTTACCTGCCGAACGAGAAGTAGAGACGAGTGCGGGGTGCGGGGCTGAGTGCGCGGGCGATACCGCGGGCCGCGTTCGGATTCGCGATCTGCGCATCTGCGGCCCCCGGATCTGAATCGGCAGTATCCAGGTCCCATCCGCGGCCCGGGTCTCTGCGCCCGCGGACCCCCGCGGCTACCGGCGTCCCCGGTCCACGATCTTCGTGAACCCGTCCGCGTCGAGGCTGGCGCCGCCCACCAGCCCGCCATCCACGTCGGGGTTGGCCATCAGCGCGGCGATGTTGTCGGGCTTGACGCTCCCGCCATAGAGGATGCGGCATCGCGCGGAGGCGTCCCGGCCGAACCACTGCGTCAGCCGTCCGCGGATGTGCTCATGCGCCTGCTGCGCCTGCCCCGGCGTGGCCGTGCGCCCCGTGCCGATGGCCCACACCGGCTCGTAGGCGAGCACCATGCCGGCCAGCTCGCCGCCGGTGACGCCGTCGAGGCCCGCCCGGATCTGCCGGTCCAGCACGTCCAGCGTCCGGCCCGCCTCGCGTTCCTGCAACGTCTCGCCGATGCAGACGATCGGGATGAGGGTGGCAGTGAGCGCGGCGCGCACCTTCTTGTTCACCGTGTCGTCGGTCTCGCCGAAGAGTGTCCGCCGCTCGGAGTGGCCGATGATGGCCCACCCCGCGCCGGCCTCGCGCACCATGGGCGCGCTCACCTCGCCCGTGAACGCGCCCTCGCGCTCCCAGTGGAGGTTCTGCGCGGCCACCCCGATGGACGAGCCCTCGAGCGCCGTTGCCACCGCGTGCAGCGCGGGGAGGGTGGGCGCGACGACGATGTCGACACCCGTGATGCCCGCCACCCGCGCGCGCAGATCGGTGACAAACGCCACCGACTCGCGGACGGTCTTGAACATCTTCCAGTTCCCGGCGATCAGCGGTGTGCGCATCGGTCACCTGTCACAGGAAACCACGAAGGCACGAAGAGCACGAAGGTCGGCACGAAGACGTTCAGATCTCAAGACCCAAGACCCAAGACCCAAGACCCAAGACCGTGAGAACCTTCTTCGTGCCCTTCGTGATTCCCTTCGTGCCTTCGTGGTTTCTTTTCTCTCACTGCTTGTCCGGCAGCGCCGCGACGCCGGGCAGGTCCTGGCCGCCCAGGAACTCGAGCGAGGCGCCGCCGCCCGTCGAGATGTGGGTCATCTTGTCGGCCACGCCTGCCGCGTTGACCGCGGCCACCGAGTCGCCGCCGCCGATGATCGTGGTGCCCGCCACCTTCGCGCACGCGTGGGCCACGGCCATGGTGCCGGCGGCGAAGGGCGCCACCTCGAAGACCCCCATCGGCCCGTTCCACACCACGGTCTTCGCATCGTTCAGCAGGTCCGCGAAGAGGTGCGCCGTGGCCGGACCGATGTCGAGCCCCATCCTCTCGCCAATCGCCGCGTCGTTCACGGTGAGCACGGCGGTGGCTGCGGCAGCGTCGATCTTCTCCGCCACCACGTGATCCACCGGCAGCTGCAGCTGCACGCCGCGGGCCTGCGCGTGCGACATGATGTCGCGCGCCGCGTCGAGCTTGTCGTCCTCGACCAGCGAGTGGCCGACCGGCATGCCGAGCGCCTTGAAGAAGGTGTAGGCCATCGCGCCGCCGATGATCAGCCGATCCACGCGGCCCAGCATGCTCTCGATGACGTCGATCTTGTCCGACACCTTCGCGCCGCCGATGATGGCCACGAAGGGCCGTTCGGGATCGCCGAGGGCCATCCCGAGGTAGGTGAGCTCCTTCTCCATCAGGAGCCCCGCGGCCGCCGTCCCGAACGACGACACCATGGCGGCCACCGACGCGTGCGCGCGATGCGCCGCGCCGAACGCGTCGTTCACGTACACGTCGGCCAGCTCGGCCAGCGCCGCGGCGAACGCCGGGTCGTTCTTCTCTTCCCCGGCGTGAAAGCGGAGGTTCTCGAGCAGCACCAGCTTCGATCCGCCGTCCGCGTGCGCCGCGGCCACAGCCTGGCGGGCCGGGTCACCAATGCAGTCGGCGGCAAACGTCACGGGGCGGCCCAGCAGCGACGCCAGGTGATCGGCCACCGGCTTCAGGCTGAACTCCAGCGCGGGCTTGCCCTTGGGGCGGCCCAGGTGCGAGGCCAGGATGACCGTGGCGCCGGCATCGAGCGCGTGACGGACGGTTGGCAGCGTCGCCGTGATGCGCGTGTCGTCGGTGATGCGCCCGTCCTTGATGGGCACGTTGAAGTCGACGCGGATGAAGACGCGTTTGCCGCGCAAATCGAGATCGCGGATTGAGTGCTTGGTCATGGGGAGGTCCTGGGTCCTGGGTCCTGGGTCGTGGGTCTCCTGAGTGCCGCAAAAGGCCCAAGACCCAAGGCCCAAGACCCCTCAGAACAGCTTCTCCAGCAGATCCACGCAGCGGTTCGAGTAGCCCCACTCGTTGTCGTACCACGCCAGCACCTTCACGAAGTCGGCGTCCATCACCTTCGTGTAGGCCGCGTCCACCATGCACGAGTGCGGGTTGCCGCGGAAGTCAATCGACACCAGCGGTTCGGTGACGAACTGCAGGATGCCCTTCAGCGGCCCCTCGGACGCCGCCTTCAGCGCGGCGTTCACGTCGTCGCCCGTCGCCTTCTTGTCGAGCAGCGCCACGAGGTCCACGACCGAGACGTTGGGGGTCGGCACGCGCATCGAGATGCCGTCGAGCTTGCCCTTCAGATGCGGCATCACCTCGCCGACGGCCTTGGCCGCGCCCGTGGTGGTCGGGATGATCGACATGGCCGCCGCGCGCGCGCGGCGCAGGTCCTTGTGCGGCAGGTCGAGCAGGTTCTGATCGTTCGTGTAGGCGTGCACCGTGGTCATCCAGCCCTTGCGGATGCCGAACGACTCGTCGATGACCTTGGCCAGCGGCGCCAGGCAGTTGGTGGTGCACGAGGCGTTCGAAACGATGTGGTGCGCCGCCTTGTCGTAGGCGCTGTCGTTCACGCCCAGCACCACCGTCACGTCCGGGTTCGTCGCCGGTGCCGTGATGATTACCTTCTTCGCGCCCGCCGCCAGGTGCTTGGCCGCATCGTCGCGCTTGGTGAACTTGCCGGTGCATTCGAACACCACGTCCACGCCCAGGTCCCGCCAGGGCAGCTGCGCAGGGTCCTTCACCGAGAGGACCTTGAACTCGTCGCCGTTCACCACAATCGCACCCTCGCGGGCTTCGATGGTGGCTGAGAGGTTGCCGAGCACCGAGTCGTACTTCAGCAGGTGCGCCAGCGTCTTCGCGTCGGTGATGTCGTTCACCGCCACGAAGTCGATGTCCTTGCGGCCCAGCGCCGCGCGCATGATGTTGCGACCGATCCGTCCGAAGCCGTTGATGCCGACCTTCAATGCCATGTATGAGTCCTCCGGATAAGCGGCTCATTCTACCGAAGCTGCCTGCCTTGCGGGCAGCCCGTTTGCGGGGCTATACTCGACAAGGCGTAAGTCCTTTAATGTATATCCTTTACAGTGTCATCGTCCTGGCGGTGTTCGTCGTCGCCTCGCCGTGGTTCGCCTACCAGGCGTTCCGATACAGGAAATACGTCGGCAGCCTCGGGCAGCGGATGGGCTATCTGCCTGTCTCGTTCAACATGGACGGCGACGAGTCCATCTGGATTCACGCGGTGTCGGTGGGCGAGGTGCTGACGGCCCGGCCCCTCATCGCGGACCTGCGGAAACGCTACCCGTCGCTGAAGGTCTTCCTGTCCACGACCACGATGGCCGGGCAGCAGCTCGCGCGCCGCAGCGTGCCGAACGTGGACGAGGTGTTCTATTTCCCGTTCGATCTCGGCATCTTCGTCCGTCGCACGCTCGACCTGGTGCGCCCGCGGATGTTCCTGATGATGGAGACCGAGATCTGGCCGGTCGTGCTGCGCGAGTGCCGGCTGCGCGGCGTGAAGACCGCGGTGGTCAACGGGCGGTTGTCCACGCGATCGTTCCCGCGCTACCGGATGATCAGGCCGTTCATGCGGCGGGTGCTGCAGGACGTGGATCGGTTCTGCGTCCAGAGCGACGAGTCGGCGCGGCGCTTCATCGAGCTGGGCGCCGACCCCGCGCGCGTGGTGGTCACCGGCTCGCTGAAGTTCGACTCGCTCGACCCGCCGGGACAGGTCCGCGCGCGCGACCGCGCGCTGCGCTATTTCCGCGTGTCGGCCTCGCGCCCGGTGGTCGTGGCCGGCAGCACGATGAAGGGCGAGGAGACGGCCGTGCTGCGCGCCTTCCGGCGCGCGCGCGCCACGTCGCCCTCGACGCTGCTGATCCTGGCGCCGCGCCATCCCGAGCGCTTCACCGAAGTGGTCCAGCTGTGCCGGAACGAAGGCTGGAAGACCGCGCGCCGGACGGAACTGGCCATCGACGCCGACCCCCGCGCCGACGTGGTCGTCCTCGACACCATCGGCGAGCTGGCCAGCATCTACCAACTCGGCACCGTCGTGTTCGTCGGCGGGAGCCTCGTCCCGACGGGCGGGCACAACGTGCTCGAACCGGCGATCTTCGGCAAGCCCATCGTGTTCGGCCCGCACATGGAGAACTTCCGCGAGATCGCCGACACCTTCGTGGCAGCCGGCGCCGCCGTTCGGCTGGACGAGGAGCGGCAGCTCGAGGAGACCTTCCTCGACCTGCTGGGCGACCCGGTCCGCCGCGCGCGGCTGGGCGCCGCGGCGCGCGCGCTGGTCGAGGCCAACCGGGGCGCGAAGGACAAGACCATGACGGTGCTCGAGACGCTGGTGCAGCCAGCCCCGCCGTCCAACGTGATCCCCTTCAGGCCCATTGCTTGATCTCCTTTATGCCCGGGCCGCACGGTGGCGGCGGCGCTCGTCCCGCCGTCGGGCCGATCGGCGACGCCTGGACCGGCCCGTCATCAGCGTGGGCAACCTCTCGGTCGGCGGGACCGGCAAGAGCCCGGTGGTGGCGGCCCTGGCCTCGTGGCTCGTCGCGCGCGGCGAGCGTCCCGCCATCCTCACCCGCGGCTACCGGCGCCGGACCGATGTGCCGGGCGTGGTCGTGGTCTCCGATGGGCACTCCATCCTCGCGGACCTGGCGCGCGCGGGCGACGAACCGCTGATGCTGGCGCGCGCCGTCCCCGGCGCCGTGGTGTGCGTGTGCGCCGATCGGCACCTCGCGGGCGTCCTGGCCGAACGCGCGCTCGGCGCCACCGTGCACCTGCTGGACGACGGGTTCCAGCACCTGTCGCTCGCGCGCGACCTGGACGTGCTGGTGACGTCGGTGGGCGAGATCACCGGCGGCCACGTGCTGCCGCGCGGGCGCTTGCGCGAGCCGGCCGATGCCGCGGCGGATGCCGACGTGCTGGTGGTGATGGGGGCGGACGCGGGAGCGGCCACTACAGAGGCGCGGGCGTTGGGGGTGGAGCGCGCATGTGGGGCCGCCCGCGCGCTGGAGCAGCCGCGCGTGGTCGGGAGTCGGGCGTCGGGCGTCGGGAGTCGGGGACCGGGCGCCGGTTCCCCCGTCGTCCTCGCCTGCGGGATCGCGAATCCGCAGCGGTTCGTGGACGACGTGAAGGCGGCCGGGTGGCAGGTGGCGCGTGCGGTGACGTTCCCGGACCATCACCCCTTCTCAGCGCGCGACGTGGCGCGCATCGCGGCGGCCGTGTCCGAAACCGGCGCGGCGGCGGTGTTCGCCACCGACAAGGATGCCGTGCGCTTCGAGGCCGCGGGCCCGCTGCCGTTCCCGCTGTTCCGCGTGCCGATGACGGTGATCTTCGACCCGCCCGAGGCGCTGTTCGAACGCGTGGCCGCGATTCTCACCGTCAGAGGAGATTCACGTTCCGACTCCCGACTCCCGACTCCCAACTCCCGTCGCGATCCCGGAGCCTCCGCGTGAGACACGCCCTCGAATACCGGGCGGTGGTCCTGGTGCGGGCGCTCGCGTGCCTGCTGCCCGACCGGGTGGTGCGCGCCTGGGGCTCGGCGCTGGGCATGACGTTGTACGCGCTGGATCGGGCGCACCGGCGCGTGGCGCTCGGCAACCTGGCGGCGTGCTTCCCGGGTCGCGCCGCGTCCGAGCGGCGTGCCATCGCGCGCCGCACCTTCAGGCACTTCGGCCAGCTGCTGCTCGAGTTGCTGCGGTTCAGCGCCCTCCCGGACGACAAGCGCGCCGCGCTGGTCGAAATCGAGGGCGCGGATCGCGTGCGCCATGCCTATGCGCAGGGCCGGGGCGTGCTGTTCTTCACGGGGCACTTCGGGTTCTGGGAGCTGCACGCCATCCAGCACGGCGCCGCGTTCGAGCCCATCGGGGTGCTGGCCCGTGCGCTCGACAATCCGCGGCTGAACACTCTGCTGGAAGAGATTCGAGGCGCCACCGGCAACCACTGCATCTACCGTCAGGGCGCGGTACGCCGCGTGTTGAAGGCGCTCAACGGCGGTCACGGCGTGGCCATGCTCATCGATCAGCACATGCACAGCCCCGACGCCATCTGGGTGAACTTCTTCGAGCGCCCGGCCGCGACCACTTCCACCCTGGCCGCGCTCGCACTCCGCACCGGCGCGCCCGTCATCCCTGTGTTCGCGCTGCCGCTGCCCGGCGGAGGCTTCAAGTTCGTGTACGAGTCGCCTGTGGAGCCGCCAACGGGGGAGGGCCCCGAGAGCATCCACGAGTTCACGCAGCGGTGCACCGACGTGCTCGAGATGTACGTCCGCCGCCACCCCGATTTGTGGCTCTGGATGCATCGCCGCTGGCGCGATGCCCCAACGCCCGCCACCCGGGGTATCTTCCCGACAGCCCAACCGTGACGACGACCCTCTGTGTTTTGAACCTCCGTGCTTTGAACCCAACGTGCTTTGACCCCCGTCACCCGTAACCTCGTCGTGCTCTCGCCCAACTGGCTGGGTGACGCCGTGATGGCGCTGCCCGCGCTGGCGGACGTGCGCCGACACTTCTCGGGCGCGCGACTCACCGTGGCCGCGCGCGCGTCGGTGGCGGCGCTGTTCCGGATGGTGCCGGGCGTGGACGAGGTGCTCACGCTCCCCGGGCGGGGAGGCCTGGCGGCGCTGACGTCGTGGAGGCAGGACGCGGCCGCGCTTGCGGCTGGCGGGTTCGACACGGCGCTGCTCTTCCCCAACTCGTTCGCGTCCGCGCTGGTGGTGTCGCGGGCCGGCATCGCCGAGCGCTGGGGGCTGGCCACCGACGGGCGGAGGCGGCTACTGACGCGCACCGCGCTGCGGCCGCGCGGGTACGCCCACCAGGCGGACTATTACCAGGCGCTGGTCAAGGCCCTCGGCGTCGAGAACGGACCGCGGCACGCGCGCGTGGAGGTGCCCCCGCGCGACGCATCGCCGGCGCCGCCTGGCCCCTTCGTCGTGCTGGCGCCGGGTGCCGCCTACGGCAAGGCCAAGCAGTGGCCTCCCGAGCGCTTCGCCGAGGTGGCGGCCCTCGCGATGGTCGAGCGCCACTGGTCCGTGGTGCTGGTGGGGAGCCGCGCCGACGCGCGCGTGTGCGGCCGGATCGCGGCCCTGGCGACCCGCTCCGTCGCCGGCTCACCGGCGGGGATTGTCGACCTGAGCGGCCGCACCAGCCTCGCGGAGCTCGTGGCGGTGCTCGCCGGCGCCCGCGCGGTGGTGTCGAACGACTCGGGCGCCATGCACCTGGCCGGCGCCGTGGGCACGCCGGTGGTGGCCATCTTCGGCGCCACGAACGAACGGCGCACGTCGCCGCTGACGCGCGGGCCGGGCTCGCCCGCCCCCCGCATCCTGGCGACCGACGTCTGGTGCCGGCCATGCATGCTGCGCGAGTGCCCGATCGATCACCGGTGCATGACCGGGATCGGCGCGAGGGACGTTCTCGCGGCGCTCGGGGAGTAGGCACGGAGGACGCACATGCAGCCGACCACGCGGGCCGCCGTGTTCCTGGATCGCGACGGCACCATCAACGAGGACGTCGGCTACCTGACCGACGTGGCGGCGCTGCGCATCTACCCGTTCGCGCCCGATGCCATCCGGCTGCTGCGGCGCGCCGGCTTCGCCATCATTGTCGTCACCAACCAGGGCGGCATCGCGCGGGGACTGATGACGGCGGCGTTCGTGGAAGACACGCACCGGCGCCTGGCCGCGCGGCTCGATCGCGCGGGCGCGCAGGTGGACGACTGGTTCTATTGCCCCCATCATCCCGAGGCCGTGGTGCCGGGGCTCTCCACCCCGTGCCCGTGCCGGAAGCCGGGAACCGCCATGCCCCTCGAGGCCACGGCACGGCACGGGCTCGACCTCGCGCGCTCGTGGGTGATCGGGGATCACTGGCGCGACGTGCAGATGGGGCATGCGGTGGGCGCGCGCGCGGTGCTGCTGCGCACCGGACATGGCCGCGACCAGGAGAAGTGGCGGCCCGAAGGACAGCGCGTGGAGGCCATCTGCGATAACCTGATGGCCGCCACCGCGTTCATTCTGGCAGATGGCAGGTAGGCGCGCCGGTGGCGGGTGGGCCTCGCGTCGAACGGGCCTCGTGGCGCTCGGTGGGGATTCTGGGAGCTGATGATCGAGATCGTCCGGAAGTTCAAGGCCGCCACCGTCGTCGTCATCGGCGATCTGATCGCGGATGAGTACGTGTACGGCCGCGTGGCGCGCGTGTCGCGCGAGGCGCCGGTGCTGATCCTCGAGTACGGCTCCACGGAAGTGGTGCCGGGCGGCGCGGGCAACGCGGCCAACAACGTGGCGGCGCTCGGGGGGCAGGTGCGCCTCGTCTCGCTCGTCGGCCGCGACGAGCCCGGGCGCCGGGTGCAGCGCGTGCTGCCGAAGCGCGTCGACCGCCGCGGGCTGGTGCGGCCCGCCGGCTTCCGCACGCCGGTGAAGACCCGCATCCTCGCGGGCGGCATCCACTCGGCCAAGCAGCAGGTGGTGCGCATCGATCGCCTGTCGTCACGCGCGGTGACCGACGCCGAGCGCGGCGCCGTCGCGCGCGCGGCGCACGCCGCGGTGCGGGATGCCGATGCGGTGCTCATCTCGGACTACGGCTCCGGCCTGGTGACCCCGGCGCTCGCGCGGGATATCGCCGACCGCGTCCGCCGGCGCGACGTGCCCGTGCTGGTCGATTCGCGCTACGCGCTGACGAAGTACCACGGGCTCACGGCCTGCGCCCCGAACGAGTCGGAGGTGGAGCAGGCGCTCGGCGTGCGCATCGATGACAATCTCCGCGTGCTCGAGCGCGCCGGGCGGCGGATGCTGGATCGCACGAAGATGGCCGCCGTCATCGTCACGCGGGGCAGCCGCGGCATGGCGGTCTTCGAACCCGGGAAGAAGACGGTGCACATTCCGATCTTCGGGTCGGACCAGATCGCCGACGTCACCGGCGCGGGCGACACCGTCATGGCCACTCTGACGCTGGCGCTCGCGGCGGGCGCGACGGTGGAGCAGGCCGCGCGCCTCGCCAACGTGGCGGGCGGGCTGGTGGTGATGAAGCGTGGCACCGCGACGGTGGCGGCTGCCGAGCTCACCCGCGCGCTCCGGTCCGCCTGACTGGACGGCACCGGCGGATCGAGGGCCCAGTGGCTGAGATCGTGACGAGGGACGAACTGGTGGAGCGCGTGCGGCGCGGGCGCGCGCGGGGCCTCACCTTCGCGTTTGCCAACGGCGCCTTCGACCTGCTGCATGTGGGCCACATCCGCTACCTGGAGGCCGCGCGCCAGGAGGCCGACCGGCTGATCGTCGCCGTCAACGACGATCAGTCGATTCGCGGACTGAAGGGCCCCAACCGCCCGGTGCTGCCCGCCGAGGATCGGGCCGAGCTGGTGGCGGCGCTGCGCGCCGTGGACTACGTGGTGATCTTCTCCGAGCCCACCGTGACCCCGCTCCTCGAGCTGCTGAAGCCCGACGTGCACTGCAAGGGGACCGACTACACCGTGGACACGGTCCCCGAACGCGAGACCGTCAAGGCCTACGGCGGCCGCATCGCCATCGTCGGCGACCCGAAGGATCACTCGACGACGGACCTCTTGACGCGCCTCGGCGGGTGACCGGGCTCGGCTCCCGGTAAGCTGTATAGGTCTTGCCCACCCGAATTCTGATCGTGCGCCTCAGCGCGCTCGGCGACATCGTGCACGCGGTGCCGGTCTTGTCGGCGCTGCGGCGGCACGATCCGGCGGCCGAGATCGACTGGCTGGTGGAGGAGGCCTACGCGCCCGTGCTATCGCTCGTGCATGGCCTCCATCGCCGCGTGATCGTCCGCGCGCGCGCCCTGCCCCCCGCACAGCGCGCGGTCCCCTCCGCCGAAGGCGGGTCCTCCCGGCCGAAGGCCGTTCCCACGGCCCGAAGTCCGGTCCCGGCCGAGGTCCTCTTCCCCGGTGGCTTCGGCTATCTACGGGCGGTGGCCGACCTGCGCCGGCAGCACTACGACGTCGCACTCGACCTGCAGGGCCTCATCAAGTCGGCGGTGTGGGCACGCGTCTCGGGGGCGCGGCGCGTGGTGGGCTTTGCCCGGGCGCACCTCCGCGAGCCGCAGGCGGCGTGGCTCTACACCGAGACGGTGACGCCGCCCGACGACTCGCACGTCATCCGGAAGAATCTCTCGGTGGCCGCCCACCTGGGCGCCCCGGTGATCCCGTTCGAAACGGCGCTCGATGTGGGCCCCCGTCCCGAGCTCCAGCGGGCGGTCGAGGAGGCCATCGGTCCCGCGCGCTACGCGGTGCTCAATCCTGGAGCGGCGTGGCCCAACAAGCGCTGGCCGCCCGAGCGCTTCGCCGCGCTGGCCGAGGCGCTGCTCCATCGTCATGGACTGGCGTCGTTCGTCACCTGGGGGACTTCCGAGCGCGCGCTCGCGGAGGGCATCGTGCAGGCATCGGGCGGTGCGGCCCACCTGGCGCCGCCGACGGACATCGCGGATCTCACCGCGCTCATGCGCGGCGCCTCGCTCGTGGTCGCGGGCGACACGGGGCCCCTGCACATCGCGGCCGCGATGGGGGCGCCTATCGTGGGGCTCTACGGTCCCACGTGGCCCGAGCGCAACGGGCCCTGGAATCCTGACGATGAGGTGATCTCGCGGGCGGGGCAGTGCCGGTGCCACCACAAGCGGCAGTGCCAGATTGGCGCGCCGTGCATCGAGGACATCACGCTGGACGAAGTGGTGGCAGCTGCGGGCCGCCGCCTCGCGAAGGAGCGACGCGGACCGTGACGCGGCTGCTGACGAGGTTCCGTGTCGCCCTGGGCTTCGCGCTGGCGGCGCTGGTCGTGTGGCTGGCCACGCCGGAGTGGCCCACGTGGATGGCGGGCGCGTCCATCGCGCTCGGAGGCGAGCTGCTGCGCCTGTGGGCGGCGGGCCACCTCGAGAAGAGCCGCGAGGTGACCAATTCGGGCCCGTACCGTTACACGCGGCATCCGCTCTACATGGGCTCCACGCTGATTGGCATCGGGCTGGCCGTGGCTTCCGCCAGCTTCGTGGTGGCCGCCATCATCGGCCTGTACCTCGGCCTCACGCTCTCGGCCGCCCGCCGCAGCGAGGAGGCGCACCTGCGCGAGAAGTTCGGCGATGCCTACGCCGCGTACGCCGAGAAGCGGACGGCGCCGATGGAACGCCGCTGCTCGTGGGCGCGCGCGCTCCGCAACCGCGAGCACCACACCATCGCAGGCCTGGTGGCCGGCTTCGCCCTGCTCGCGCTCAAGATCGGATGACCGGTGTCCGGTCTCCGGTCTCCGACGAGCGAGAACCCGAGAACCCCAGAACCGGCCTCCCGCCGCTATCCCTCTCCGGACTCCCGCCTCCCGCCTCCCGACACCCTCATCTCCCCGTCCCACCGCGGCGCGTCGATGTGGATGTCGAACTGGTCCAGCAACCGGATGGCGGTGTAAGTGACGAGGTCGTCGATGGTGGCGGGCTTCGTGTAGAACGCCGGCACGGGCGGGCAGATGACCACGCCCATGCGCGAGAGCTTGAGCATGTTCTCGAGGTGGATCTCGCTGAACGGCGCCTCGCGGACCGCGAGCACCAGCCGCCGGCGCTCCTTCAGAATGACGTCCGCCGCGCGGTGGACCAGGGAATCGCCCAGGCCGTGCGCGATGGACGCCAGCGAGCGCGCGCTGCAGGGTGCGATCAGCATGCCGCGGGTGCGGAACGATCCGCTCGAGATGGCGGCGCCCTCGTCGTTGGCGCTGTAGACGGTGTGGGCCAGCGCCTGCACGTCCTTCACCGAGTAGGGCGTCTCGTGCACCAGCGTGCGCGCGCCCCACTTGCTCAGCACCAGGTGCGCTTCGACGCCGGTCTGCCGGAGCAGCTGGAGCACCCGGATGCCGTAGAGGGAGCCCGAGGCGCCGGTAAGGGCGACGATCAGGCGGTGACTGTCGGACATCGGGCTCCAATATTGACGATTTGGACGACGACTGACTACAATTAGATCCTTTGCCGGGGGTAGGGCGGTTAGCTCAGTTGGTAGAGCACCGGCTTTACACGCCGGCTGTCACAGGTTCGAGCCCTGTACCGCCCACCAATGCAACTGCCTCAGCGAATCTGTTGATGTGGGGAACTGGTGAACCGGCGATCGATCTTGTGATGTAATGAACTGTCGATCTATCTGTTGGCCTGAGGGCGCCCTGACAACGCGCCCGATACCAGATCAACACGTCAGTAGATCGACGGTTTCCCCAGGGGGTGGTAGTTCAGCTGGTTAGAACGCCGGCCTGTCACGCCGGAGGCCGCGGGTTCGAGTCCCGTCCACCCCGCCAGCATCCCTTCCAGTTTCCATCCGGTCGGCGTGCGCCAGTGGCCATCGCGGGGGCCCGTTCGATGGGCGGCCCGCCGCAGTAAGATCACCCCGGGCGCCGCGTTGGCGCCCCGGCAGTCCATCACGAAGAAGGTCAGCACAGCGGAGGCGACGATGACGGGTACGATTCGAACATTGCGAGTGGACAAGGGATTCGGGTTCATCAAGGACGACAAGGGGAAGGAATACTTCTTCCATCAGAGCGCCGTGTACGGCGAAAGCATCGACAACCTGCGCGAGGGCGACAGCGTGGAGTTCGAGGTCGGCGAGGGCCCCAAGGGCCCCAGGGCAGAGAACGTCCGGCGCACATCCACATAGAACCCCACCCCTCGGGCCTCATGCCCTTCGACGCCATCGTCGGCCATCGTCGTCTGACGACGCTGCTGTCGCGCGCCATCGGGCGGGGGACGCTGCCACCGACGCTGCTCTTCGCCGGTCCCATGGGCGTCGGCAAGTGGCGCGTTGCCCTCGCCACGGCCCAGGCGCTCAACTGCCTGGAGCCACGGCGCGGCGTCGAGGAGCAGCTGGCCGTCGACGCCTGCGGGCGCTGCCGGGCGTGCGATCGCATCGCCCGCGGCATGCACGTGGACGTCATCGTCGTCGAGCCCGACGAGAAGGCGTCGATCAAGATCGACGTCGTCCGTGACGTGCTGTCGCGCACGGCGTATCGTCCGTTCGAGGGCAGGCGCCGCGTGGTGCTCGTCCGCGAAGCCGACACGCTCGAGCCGCAGTCACAGAACGCGTTGCTCAAGTCGCTGGAGGAGCCGCCTCCCGCCACCGTCTTCATCATGACGACGGCGGTGCCGGGAGCGCTGCTGCCGACGGTCCGGTCGCGGTCGATGACGCTGCGGTTCGGGCGGCTGACGGCAGGCGAGGTGTCGGCGGTGCTGGTGCGTGACCACGAGCACACCGAGGCCGACGCCCGGGCGGTGGCGGCGCTGGCCGACGGCTCGGTGGGCCAGGCGCTGTCGCTGGGGTCTACCGACGTCGCGGTCCTCCGCGAGACGGCGCTGCTGCTGTTGACGCAGACGGCGAGCCGGGCCGACGTGCAGGGCCGGCTGCAGGTGGCCGGCGCGGTGGTGAGCGGTCCGGCGAAGAAGGATCGCTCGCGCGAGGACCTGGCCGTGCTGCTGCGCCTCACCGCGTCGATGCTGCGCGACATCGAAGCCATCAACAGCGGCGCCGACCCGCGCGTGCTGGCCAACCCCATCGTCGCCACCGACCTGCAGGCCATTGCCCGCGACTTCGCCGGCGATCGGGCGCGCGACGCCTTCGTCGCGGTCGACCGCGCACTCTTCGCCCTCGACCGCAACGCGGGACCGAAGGTGGTCGCCGAGTGGCTGTCGATGCAGATCTAGAGTCCACGGGAACACGAAGGATACGAGGGACACGAAAGGCCGGCACGAAGGGAGCACTGAGAGAGAAATTGGCCTTCGTGTTCCTTCTTCGTGCTCCTCGTGTGCTTCGTGTTCCCGGTGACAGGGCCTGTGAGAGATACTGACTCAATGCGTCGGGTGCGGGTGGGCATCACCGAGGGCGATCCGGCCGGCATCGGCCCGGAGATCGCCGAGAAGGCGCGGCTGGACGCCCGGGTGCAGGCGGTGTGCGAGCCCGTGATCTTCGCGGCAACATCGCTCGACGGCATCCACGTCGGTGAAGAGAGCGCGGCGGGCGGCCGCGCGGCCTACGATACCCTGGTGCGCGCGGTCGCCGCGGCGCGCCGCGGCGAGATCGACGCCATTGCCACGGCGCCCCTCAGCAAGCGCGCCTTTGCCCTGGCGGGCATTCCGTGGAAGGGCCACACCGATCTGCTGGCGCACCTGTGCGGGGTCGAGCACGTCCGCATGTTGTTCTATGCCGACCGGAGCGACGTCGCGGGTGCCCGCGGACGCGCACCGCTCTGCGTAACCCTCGCCACCGTGCACGTCCCGCTCGCCGACGTCCCGCGCCTGCTCTCCACGCCCGAGGTCACACGCAGCATCCTCATGACGGCGGAGTGGCTGCGTGGCATCGGCAGCACCGCTCCGCGCGTGGCGATGGCGGGGCTGAACCCGCACGCGGGCGAGGGCGGGCTGCTGGGCCGCGAGGACGACGAGGTGCTGCGGCCCGCCGTGGAGGCAGCCCGGGCGCAGGGCGTGGACGCCAGCGGGCCGTGGCCCGCCGACACGGTGTTCGTCCGTGCCGCGCGCGGCGAGTTCGACGCGGTCGTCGCGTGCTACCACGACCAGGGCCTGATCCCGGTGAAGCTGCTCGCCTTCGGCGAGGCGGTGAACGTCACCATCGGACTGCCGATCATCCGGACGTCCGTGGATCACGGCACGGCCTTCGACATCGCGGGCCGCGACGTGGCCGACCACGGGAGCCTCGTGGCCGCGGTGCGGCTGGCGGCGCGGCTGGCGGAGGCGCGGGCGTGATGGCCAAGCCGGACGAAGCCGCCGAGTCGGTGATCGCCGACAACCGCAAGGCGTTTCACGATTACCACATCCTCGAGACTTTCGAGGCCGGCATCGCGCTGCTCGGCACCGAGGTGAAGGGCATCCGCGAGGGGCGGGCGAACCTGCGCGACAGCTACGCCCAGGTGGAGAGGGGCGAGGTGTGGCTGTACAACGTGCACATCAACCCCTACTCGCACCGCGGCTACGTGGATCACGACCCCAGGCGGAAACGCCGGCTGCTGCTGCACAAGCACGAGATCCGGAAGCTGATTGGCAAGACCGTCGAAAAGGGCCTCACCCTGGTGCCGACGAAGCTGTATTTCAAGGACGGCAAGGTGAAGGTCGCGCTCGCCCTGGCGAAGGGCAAGCAGGCGCACGACAAGCGCGAGACCATCCGGCGGCGTGAAGCGGATCGCGAAACCCGCGCCGCCGTCAAGGAGCGAGGACGTTGACCCCCATCCCCTTCAACCGCGCGGCCGTCACGGGCCTGGAAGTGGACTACGTGACGCGCGCCATCACCGCGGGGCCGCTCCACGGCGACGGCCCCTTCACCAGGGACTGCCACCTGTGGCTCGAGCGGCTCACCGGCTCGCACAAGGCGCTGCTCACCACCTCGTGCACGCACGCCCTCGAGATGACGGCGCTCCTCCTCGAGCTGAAGGAGGGCGACGAGGTGATCGTCCCGCCGTTCACCTTCGTGTCCACGGTGAATGCCATCGTGCTGCGCGGCGCGCGACCGGTGTTCGTGGACATTCGTCCCGACACCCTGAACATCGACGAGACCCTCATCGAGGCCGCCATCACACCCCGCACGCGGGCCATCCTCATCGTGCACTATGCCGGCGTGGCCTGCGAGATGGACCGGATCATGGCCATTGCGAAGGCGCACGGCCTGGTGGTGGTGGAAGACAACGCCCACGGGCTCTTCGGCACCTACAAGAAGAAGCCCCTCGGCACGTTCGGCACGTTTGCCACGCTCAGTTTCCACGACACCAAGAACCTGTCGTGTGGCGAGGGCGGCGCGCTGATGATCAACGACCCGGCCCACGTCGAGCGCGCGGAGATCATCCGGGAGAAGGGCACGAACCGCACGCGCTTCTTCCGCGGGCAGGTGGACAAGTACACCTGGTGCGACATCGGCTCCAGCTACCTGCCCTCCGACATCCTGGCGGCCTACCTGCTCGCGCAGCTCGAGGCGCACGATCGCATCCAGCGCCGCCGCCATGCCATCTGGAACCGCTATGCGGAGGCGCTGGCGCCCTGGGCCGCCGACACCGGCGTGCGGCTGCCCATCGTGCCGGAGCACTGCGGGCACCCGGCGCACATCTTCTACCTGCTGATGCCGTCGCTCGAGGCGCGCACGGCGCTGCTCGCGCACCTGCGCGAGCGGCTCATCCTCGCCGTGTTCCATTACCTGCCGCTGCACCTCTCGGAGATGGGCCGCCGGCTCGGTGGACACGACGGGCAGTGCCCGGTCACCGAGGAGGTGAGCGATCGCCTCGTGCGCCTCCCGCTGTTCTTCCAGCTGTCGGACGAGGACCAGGGACGGGTCGTCGACGAAGTGATCGCGGCGCCGAGGCGCGGGTAGGCGGCAGGGATGCAGGACGTTCGGGCGACCGTGATCGTCACCGGCGCGGAGGGGCAGATGGGCCGCGCCGTCGTGGCCCGTTTCGGGCGTGCGGCCGCGGTGCACGCGCTCGGCCGCCGCGATCTCGACATCACCGACGCCGCGGCGGTGGCCGACCTGTTCGCCCGCACCTCGCCCACGCTGGTCGTCAACTGCGCGGCCTTCACCGATGTGGACGGCGCCGAGGAGCGGCAGGCCGAGGCCCTGGGCGCCAACGGCCTCGCCCCGGGCATCCTGGCCCGGGCGACCGAGGTGTGCGGCGCGACGCTGGTGCACTTCAGCACCGACTTCGTCTTCGCCGGACGCGACGACCGCGCGTGGACTGAGGCCGACCTGCCCGAACCGCAGAGCGTCTACGCCCAATCCAAGCTGGTGGGCGAGTGGCTGGCAGCCGACTGCCGTCGCCACTACACTTTGCGCGTCGAGAGCCTGTTCGGTGGCCCACGCGGCCGCAGCACCATCGACCGCATCGCCGAAGGACTCCGCAAAGGTCGCGAGACGAAGCTGTTCCACGACCGCACCGTCACGCCGAGCTTCGTGATCGATGTGGCGGAGGCGGCCCATGCGCTCGTCGCGCGGCAGGCGGCGCCGGGCGTGTACCACTGCGTGAATTCCGGCGCCACCACGTGGCTCGGGATGGGCAGGCACATCGCCCGGATGCTGGGCCTCGACGAGCGGCTGCTCGTGCCGGTGTCGGTCGCCGACGTGCGGTTGAAGGCCGCGCGCCCGCAGTACGCCGCGCTCTCGAACCGGAAGCTGGCCGATGCGGGCGTCCCGATGCCGTCCTGGGAAGACGCGCTCGCGCGCTACTTGACGCGGCCACCGCAATGAGCATCACCGTCGCCATCGTCGGGTTCCGGGCGTATGACGAGCTCGAGCGCTGCCTGCGGTCGGTGGCGCGGCACGAGCCCGGCGTGCGGGTGGTGGTCGTGGACCACGCGGCAGACGAGGCCGCGGGCCGGCGCATCGTCACCGAGTTCCCAGGGATGGCGTACATCGGGCGCGGCGACAACCCGGGGTTCGGAGCCGGCGTGAACCGTGCCGCGCGCGAGGCGCCGGCGGGCAGCCACCTGCTGCTGCTGAATCCCGACTGCGAGCTCGTCAGGCCCATCGTCGCGCCGCTCCTGTCCGTGCTCGAGGCACATCCGGAGGCGGGCATCGTGGGAGGGCTCGTGCGCGACCCCCTCGGCGGCGTGCAGGCATCGGCCCGCCGGTTCCCCAACGTCACCACCGCCATTGCCGGGCGCACCTCGTGGCTGTCGCGCGTGGCCCCCGGCAATCCGCTGTCGCGGTGGAACCTCACCACCTTTCCGTCCGAGGGCATCGCGCGTGTGGACTGGGTGAGCGGGGCGTTCATGCTGGTCCGCCGCGAGGCGTTCGACGCCCTGGGCGGGTTCGACGAGGGCTTCTTCCTCTACTGGGAAGACGCGGACTTCTGCCGGCGTGCGGCCGACGCCGGGTGGCAGACGTTGTATGCGCCGGTCGAGGAGGTCGTACACTACACCGCGCGGGCCAGTCGGCATGCGCCGGTTCGCGCGCTGTGGGCCTTTCACCAGAGCGCGCTGCGGTATTACTGGAAGCACGGGTCGTGGGTCGCGCGGATCGGCGCCCCATTGGTCGCGGCCGGCCTGGTGGGCCGCTTCCTGGTGCGGCTGGCGCCCTGGGTCGGTCGGGCGCGCCATGCGAAGTGAGACGTGATACGTGACACGTGACACCCCCTTTCGCGCCGCGCTTGCGCTGCTGGCCATCGCCGCGGCGACGACGGCGCTCGTGGCGCAGCCCGACACCCGCCCGCGCCCCGCCGGGCAACCGGGCTCGCCTCACCATCTCGACGCGCGGGTCGTGCTGGCCCGCGGCCCGAAGGTGGCGCCCGCGCGCGCGCAGCAGGCGGCCATCGACGATCTGCGCAGCGCGTTACCCGCCCTGCGCGTGGAAGTCGACGACGCCACGGGTGCCACTGCGATGCTGTGGAACATGGCCGGCTACCTGACGGCGCCCGACGCGCGGGACGCGGAGGCCGTGGCGGAAGACTTCATGCGGTCGCGCCCGGCGCTGCTCGGTCTCATGGCCTCCGACGTGGTGGACGCCGAGCTGACCGATCGCGTATCGTCCGCGGTGTCGGGCGTCACGCACCTCTACTTCCGCCAGCGCGTGAACGGCATTCCGGTCTATAACGCGCAGCTCCATTTCAACATCGCCAGTGATGGCCGCATCCTGAGCGTGAACAACCAGTTCCTGCCGAACGTCACCGCGGCGGTGGCCTCGTTGCGGCCGGGCCTCGACGCGGTCGGCGGCGTCGGTCGAGCGGCCGCCCACCTCGGCCTGCGCGATGTGCCGGCGCGGGTGACGAGTGCCGACGCCGGCCCGCGACGGAGCACGCGGATCCAGGCGCCTGACCTCTCCGCGGAGGAGATCACCGCCGCGCTCGTCATCGTGCCCGTGCGCCAGGGCATGGCGCGCCTCGCGTGGAACTTCCAGGTGTGGACCGGGGACGAGCAGCATGCGTTCGACTACACCGTGGATGCCGAGTCGGGCCAGGTGTGGACGCGCTTCGACTGGGTGTCGGCCGACAAGTACCGTGTCTACCCGCGGCCGATCGAGAGCCCCGCGCACGCGACGCCGGCGCCTCCCGCCGACGCGCGGGCCCTGGTGGCGAATCCCGCGCACCCGGTGGCATCACCCTTCGGGTGGCACGACACCAACGGCGTGGCCGGCGCCGAGTTCACCTCCACCGAGGGCAACAACGCGCACGCCTACGTGGACGCCGACGGTGACGACATCCCCGATCCGGGCAGCGCCCCCGGCTGCGGGGCGACGCTCGAATGCGACTTCGGCCTGAACCTCGCGGGCGCGCCGGCCTCGTACCAGCCCGCCGCGGTGACGAACCTCTTCTACTGGAACAACATCGTCCACGATGTGCAGCACCGGTATGGGTTCACCGCAGCCGCGGGCAACTTCCAGGTGAACAACTACGGGCAGGGCGGACTCGGCAACGACAGCGTGCGCGCCGAAGCCCAGGATGGCGCCGGGGCCAACAACGCGAACTTCCTGACGCCGCCCGACGGCTTCCGCCCACGCATGCAGATGTACACCTGGACGACGACCACGCCCAATCACGATGGCGATCTCGACGCGGGCATCGTCGTGCACGAGTACGGCCACGGCATCTCGAATCGTCTCGTGGGCGGGCCCGGCAATGTGAGCTGCCTGACCAACGCCCAGCAACCCGGTGAGGGCATCAGCGACTGGCTGTCGCTGGTCTACACCGCAAGGCCCGGTGATACGGCGGCAATGGGACGCGGCATCGGCACCTACGCCATGGGACAGCCGCCGACGGGACAAGGCATCCGCACGCAGCGATACAGCACGGATCCCACCGTCAACACGTGGACCTACGCCAGCGTGAACGGCGCCGCGGTCCCTCACGGCGTGGGCGCCGTGTGGGCGCAGGCGATGTGGGAGGTGTACTGGGCGCTGGTCGACCAGCACGGCTGGTCCGGTGACCTCTACGACGCCACCGGCGGCGCGGGGAACCAGCGCGCGATGCTGTACCACAACGAGGGCCTGATGAACACGGCGTGCAGCCCGTCGTTCACCCAGGTGCGCGACGGCATCATCCAGGCCGCGCAGGCCATCAATGGCGGCGCCGACGTGTGCCGGCTGTGGGGGGCGTTCGCCGCCTTCGGGCTCGGCGTCGACGCGCAGAGCGGCGGGCCGAACAGCCTGACGCCGCTGAACGGATTCAACACGCCGATCGCCTGCGGCGGCACGCCGCCGCCGGGCCTGTCCATTGCCGACACGTCGGTGACCGAGGGGAACAGCGAGATGGTGAATGCCAGCTTCACCCTGTCGCTGAGCGCGCCGAGCGCGAACCCGGTGACCGTGGAGTACCGCACCTCCCCGGGGTCGGCCGCGAGCGGCATCACGTCCGCCAGCGTCGCGAACACCATGGCGCTGTCGATTCCGGACCTGGGCCAGGCCAGCTTCTATCCCTCCACCATCACCGTGCCGGAGGGGGCGGGCCGCGTGCAGGCCATCGCCGTCACGCTGAACGGTTTCAGCCACCCCCTGCCGGAAGACGTGGACGTGCTGCTGGTGGGGCCGGATGGACAACGGGCCGTGCTGTTGATGTCGGACGCGGGCGGCGCGCCGGCCGCGGGTGTCAGCCTCACGTTCCGGGACGATGCCGAGGGTGCCGTCCCCACTGGCTTCGTGACGAGCGGCACCTACCTGCCCACGAACAACGGCGACGGAGACGCGTTCCCGGGCGCGCCGGCCGGTCCCTACGGGAGCGCCCTCGAGACGTTCGTCGGCGGCCCCGCGTCGGGCACCTGGAAGCTCTTCATCGTGGATGACCACGCGGGCAGTTCCGGCGCCCTCTCTGGCGGCTGGACCTTGCACCTCGGCGCGGCGGGCAACGACTTCGTGCCACAGCGCGGAACGCTGACCTTCCCTCCGGGCTCCACGACACAGGTGCTGCCGGTACCGGTCTTCGGCGATCTCGAGGTCGAAGCCAACGAGACTTTCACCGTGACGTTGTCGTCTGCCGGCGGCGCTTACATCGCCGACGACCTGGGCACCGCCACCATCGTGGACGACGACGCGGTGGGAGCCCCCGAGCCGCCGACAGGGCTGTTCGTCTCGTCCATCGTGGGCAACACCGTCACGCTGGGGTGGGCACCGCCCCTCGGCGGTTCCCCGCCCACCGGCTACGTGGTCGAAGGGGGCGTCCATCCCGGAGAGGCGCTGGCCAGCATCCCGACGGGGAGCACGCTGCCCACCTTCACGTTCGGCGCGCCGAGCGGTGCGTTCTTCATCCGGCTGCACACGCTGTCGGGAGGGGGTCGCAGTTCAGCGTCGAACGAGATCCGTCTCTTCGTGAACGTGGCGGTTCCGCCCTCGGCGCCCGACGCCCTGCTCAGCATGGTGAATGGCTCGTCACTGACCCTGGCGTGGAAGAACACGTTCGGGGGCGGCGCGCCCACGGGGCTGGTGCTCGACGTGAGCGGCGCCATCGAGACGGCCATCCCCCTGGGACTCACCGACACCTTGAGCTTCACCGGCGTGCCCCCCGGCACATACACGGTCGCCCTGCGCGCCGTGAACGCGGCCGGATCGAGCCCTGCCGCCGGCCCGCTGACGTTGACCTTTCCCGAGGCGTGCTCCGGGCCGCCCGGCGCGGCCACCAACGTGCGCGCCCATCGGGTGGGGCACACCGTGTACGTCTCCTGGGAGTCTCCGGCGACCGGCGTGGCGCCGACCGGCTACCGGCTGAACGTCAGCGGGGCGTTGAGCGGCAGCTTCGGGACCACGGCCCGCGCGCTGAGCGGGTTGCTGGGGAGCGGCACGTACGAGGTGACGGTGTCGGCGTCCAATCCCTGCGGGACGGGTCCCGCCGCCCCGGCCCAGACGGTGGTCGTCCCCTAGTGCTGAGGCGATTGGTGCCGATATGACGCTTTGAACGTGTGAGCGTCAGGATCTGTCCATCCAGGCGACTCTAGCGTGCCTGTTGCGTCGATATGGACAGTTCGGTTACGCTTTTGCCCGTCCGAATGGCTCCCCCCGGGCTGATCGGAGTGTTCTCGTTGCCGTCCGCCGTCGTCGCCATCCTCGTCGCTGCCAGCGTGTGCTGCGGGTCCCGTGTCCCGGGCCCCACTTCCCCCGCGACTGAGCCGGATCCCCAGTCCAATCAGGACAAGCCGCCGCAGGTGACGCTGCGCGCGGGCCGCACGTACGACGTGCCAGGCCGCGGCGCGACAGTCACCTTCGTCCGGGTGACGGAGGACTCGCGTTGCCCGACGGGCGTGAACTGCGTCTGGGAAGGCGACGCCGCCGTCGAGCTGCGCGTCCAGGCCGGCGCCGCCGCGCCTGCGACCGTCCAACTCCACACCAATGACCGATTCGACCGCGAGGCCACCGCCGGGGGGCTGCGCCTGCGCCTCGAGTCGCTCGAACCCTATCCCCAGGCCGACCGCGCCATCGCGGCCGGCGACTACCGCATCGTCCTGTCGATCTCAACCCAGTAACCCATACGGAGCCACGAGCTTGTCGAACCGACATCGAAATTCTGCAGCAGCTGTGAAACGTTCACGGTCGAGGCAGCACGTGCTGTCCGCCCTCGTCCTCGTTGCTGCAGTGGCCATGACGGCGGCCACCTTCGCGCAGCCCGGCGATCGATCGCCTCTGCTGATCGCCGACATCGTCGATTCGAACCCGAACTTCGACATTCGAACGTTCAAGCAGGATCCGCGGTTTGCGGACAACGAGGCTGCGGCGCAGTACGCCACGCGCTTCGCACCCGCGCCTGGCGTGAGTGCCGACCTGTCTGCGGATCGCATCGCGGGAGTGGCCGAGCTCGAGGCGGCGTTCAAGGGCGTCGACATCGAGGAGAACGCGGCGCTGGGTACGACCGAGATCGTGAGCGCGGCGCCGGGCACGGGATTCCTGACGGGGCCATCTGGTGACCGGGCCGGCACGCTTCGCGCGTTCCTCACCGCGCACGCGGCCGCGTATGGCCTCTCGGCCGCGCAGGCCGGCGAGCTCGAGGTGGAGGCCGACTACATGAACCCGGCCGGCAACATGGGATGGGCGGAGCTCAGGCAGAGCTTCAACGGCATCCCGGTGTTCCAGGGCTACCTCCGCGGCGGTTTCACCCCCAAAGGGGAGCTGGTTCGAACGACCGGCGTGCTGGCCACTGGCGTCGACGCGGCTGCGCTGGCCACGACGCCGTCGGTGAGCGCGGCGCAGGCCGTGGCGCTCGCGGCCGCGAGCGTGGGCTGGGACGTGTCGGAGTCGGCCCTCCAGCAGAAGGCCGTGGAAGGCGCGAAGGTCACGTTCGACCGCGCGACGATGGACAGCGACGCAAAGGCGTGGCCGGTGTACTTCCCGCTGGCGCCCGGCGCGGTGCGGCTCTCGTGGGCCACGGAGATCTGGGGTGATCCGGACGCCTACTACTCGGTCATCGACGCGGAAACCGGCACGCTGCTCTTCCGCAAGAACATGACGGAGTACCAGGCGCAGTCGGTCACCTACAATGTTTACACGAGCGACAGCCCGGCCCCGGGCTCGCCGAGCCTGGCCACGCCCGACAACGACTGGCAGGCGCCGTACGTGTCGCGGGTGAACGTGACGTTGATCGGCAACGAGGGGCCGAACACGTTCAACAACCTGGGCTGGATCACTGACGGCGCCAACATCACCGACGGCAACAACGTCGAGGCCGGCATCGATCGCGACGGCGCCAACGGCGTGGATGCCCCGGTCACCGGTTCCGGCAGCCGCATCTTCAACTTCAGCTACAACCCCGAGGTCGATGACCCGCTCACGCTGAACTACCAGCGGGGCGACGTCACGAACATGTTCTACTGGGTGAACCGGTTCCACGACTCGACGTACCTGCTGGGCTTCAACGAGCAGGCATTCAACTTCCAGAACGACAACTTCGGCCGCGGGGGCCTCGGGGCCGACCGCGTGAGTGCGGAGGGACAGGACAGCTCCGGGACGAACAACGCGAACTTCTCGACGCCGGCAGACGGCGGCCGCGGCCGGATGCAGATGTTCCTGTGGACCGGGCCGACCCCCGACCGCTCGGGCGATCTCGACGCGGACATCATCCTCCACGAGCTGACGCACGGCCTGTCGAACCGCCTGCACGGCAATGCCACCGGTCTCAGCACCAACATGGCGCGCGGCATGGGCGAGGGCTGGTCGGACTTCTACGCGCGGTCGCTGCTCAGCACGGCGGACGAGAACGTCAACGGCCTCTACACCGTGGGCGGCTGGGCCACCAACCTCGCGGCCGCGGGCTACACCGACAACTACTACTACGGCATCCGCCGCTTCCCGTACGCGCCGCGCGCGGTCACCGGCGGCCCGTCGAACCGTCCGCACAGCCCCCTGACGTTCGCCGACATAGACTCGACCCAGGCGGACCTGACGGACGGGGCCTATCCCCGCGGGCCGTTCGGTGTGACCACGGTGGATCAAGTGCACAACATCGGCGAGGTGTGGGCCGGCATGCTGTGGGAGGTGCGCGCCCGGTTCGTCACGAGGCTGGGCCACGCGGTGGGGAATCAGCGCATCCTGCAGTACGTCACGGACGGCATGAAGCTGGACCCCGCGGGCCCCACGCTCATTCAGGCGCGCGACGCCATCCTGGCCGCGGCTGCGGCCGGGGGTACCCAGGCCGACATCGACGACATCTGGACCGGTTTTGCCACGCGCGGCCTGGGCGTGCTGGCGGCGGTGACCGACGCGGGCACGGGAGGCAACAACACGCGCGTGGTGGAGAGCTACCTGACGCCTTCCGACCCCGTGCCGAGCTTCTCGATCGACGATGTGAGCCTGACCGAAGGAAACGCAGGCACCAAGACATTCGCCTTCACGGTGACGCTGACGGGGGCGAGCGCCGCCGAGCACCGCGTGTCGTATGCGACGGCCAACGGGACCGCCGCAGCCCCGACGCCGACCACGCAGACGGCGGTCATCGCGACGTCGATTCCCGCTGGTGCTCCGGCCACGACGGTCGGGAATGCCGCGCCGTACCCGGTGACCGTGAACGTGGCGGGCATGACCGGCACGATCACCAAGCTGGCCGTTCGGCTGAACGGCCTGACGCACACGTGGCCCGATGACATCGACGCCCTGCTCGTGGCGCCGGGCGGGCAGGCGGCCATGTTCATGTCGGACATCGGCGGCGGCGGCGATGTCAACGCGATCGACCTGACCTTCGAGGATGGCGCTCCGGCCGCGTCAACGAGCCAGCTGGTGACAGGCACCGTCTCGCCGACGAACACGACCGCGAGCGAGTCGCTCCCCGCGCCCGCCCCGGCGGGACCGTATCCGACGCCGCTCTCGACCTTCAACGGCACGAACCCGAACGGCACGTGGAGCCTGTATGTCGTCGACGACGCCTCCGGCGATTCTGGGTCGCTGGCCGGGTTCTCGCTGCTCATCACCACCACGACGTCGCCCGGCGACTACTTCTCGGCCTCCGGGGAGCTGGTCTTCCCGCCGGGAACCACGTCCCTCCCGGTGAACGTGACGGTCAACGGCGACGTCACGCCGGAGCCGAACGAGACGTTCTTCGTGAACCTGTCCGCGTCCATCAACGCGGTCATCGGCGACAACCAGGGCGTGGGCACCATCATCAACGACGACGGCGGAGGCCCGGTGCCCACGGCGGCCAATGATGCGTACGGTGCGGCGATCAACACGGCGGTGACCGTGCCGGCTCCAGGCGTGCTGGGTAATGACAACTCGAACGGTGGCGGCGCCATGACCGCGGTGCTCTCGACCGGCCCGACCCAGGGGTCGCTGTCGCTGGCGGCGGATGGCGGCTTCACCTACACCCCCAACCCGGGGTACTCGGGCCCGGATAGCTTCACCTACTTCGCGTTGAACCCCTTCGGCGCCGGCAACGTCGCCACCGTCAGCCTCACGGTGGGCGGCCTGCCGACGACCGTGAACGACGCCTACTCGACCCCGTACCTGACGACGCTGAACATCACCGCGCCCGGCGTGCTCGGGAACGACAACAGCAATGGCGGTGGCGTGATGGGGGCGGAACTGCTGTCGAGCACCTCGCACGGGACGCTCTCGCTGAGCGCGACCGGCGCGGTGAGCTACACGCCGGCCTTCGGCTTCGCGGGCGTGGACAGCTTCACCTACCGCGCGCTGAACGGCGCCGGACCGGGCAACGTGGCCACGGTCGACATCACGGTGGACGCGCCGACCACGGTGCAGCCGCCGTTCAACCTGCGGGTGGATTCGGTGGTCGGCAACACCGTGACGCTGCGCTGGGACGCGCTGCCGATTGGGCCGCAGGCCTCGACGTTCATCCTCGAGGGCGGGCTCAATCCGGGCGAGGTGCTGGCCAGCATCCCGTCGGGACACGCGGCGCCCATCTTTACGTTCGTGGCGCCGACGGGCTCGTTCTACATCCGGATGCACGGGCAGCTGGGGTCGGACAAGAGCGCGGCGTCGAACGAGGTGCGGCTGCACGTGAACGTGGCGGTGCCGCCCTCGGCGCCGGCCAACCTGCTGGGCACGGCCAACGGCTCGACGATGGACCTGGCGTGGAAGAACACGTTCGGGGGTGGTGCGGCGAGCGGGTTGGTGCTCGACGTGACGGGCTCCGCGGTGACGTCGCTGCCGCTGGGCGCGACCGAGCGCTTCAGCTTCGCGGGCGTCCCGGGCGGGACCTACACGTTCCGGCTGCGGGCGACCAACGCGGGCGGGGCGAGCGCGCCGTCCGATCCGGTGAGCCTGTCGTTCCCGGCGGCCTGCACCGGCGCACCCGAGGCGCCGGCCAACCTGCTGGCGTATCGGCTGGGTAGCACGGGCTACGTGGTGTGGGATCCGCCAGCGGCGGGTTCGGCGCCGACGGGCTATGTGCTGAACGTGACGGGCGCGTTCGTCGGCAGCTTCGCGACCTCGGGGCGCGTGCTGAGCGGCGGCGTGGCCCCGGGCACCTACAACCTGAGCCTGGTGGCGACCAACGCCTGCGGGACGGGCGCGCCGGCCAACACCGTCCTGGTCGTGCCGTAAGCTGATATCCGCGCGCGGGAGAGTGCCGGCACGGCCCTCTCCCGCGCGCCGCGTTCCTTTCCTCCGGTCAATCCCCGCTTCGGCGCGTCGAATGACCTGAACGGGCCTGCCAAGAGGCACCACGCTCGCGGTGCCGTAAAATGTTGGGGCGTTGTCCTCACCGCCCAAGCTCTCGATCGTCATCCCGGCCTACAATGAGGCCCGCACCATCCACCGCATTCTCGACCGCGTTGCCGAGGCCGAACTGCCCGCCGGGATCGGCAAAGAGGTGATTGTCGTCAACGATTGCTCGAAGGACGACACCCAGGCGGTGCTCGAGGCCTATCGGCACGCCCGTCCAGATCTCGACCTGAAGCTGTTCAGGCACGAGGTCAACCAGGGCAAGGGCGCCGCCCTGCACACGGGCATCCGGAACGCGACGGGCGATTACCTGATCGTCCAGGACGCCGACCTGGAGTACGACCCGCGCGAGTACGCGCTGCTGCTGAGGCCCATCCTCGAAGGCTTCGCGGACGTGGTCTACGGCACCCGGTTCATGGGCGGCAAGCCCCACCGCATCCTCTTCTTCTGGCACACCCTCGGCAACCGCCTGCTCACGTTCCTGAGCAACATGTTCTCGAACCTGAACCTGACGGACATGGAGACCTGCTATAAGCTGTTCCGGACCGGGATTGTCCAGGCACTGCCCCTGGAGGAGAAGCGCTTCGGCTTCGAGCCCGAAGTGACGGCCCGCATCGCCCGCGTCCCCAACGTGCGCATCTACGAGGTCGGCATCAGCTACTACGGGCGCACGTACGCCGAAGGCAAGCACATCGGGTGGAGGGATGGCTTCCGGGCCATCTACTGCATCCTGAAGTACAACATCTGGCGTCGCTGATGCGAGATCGATCACTCACGAGTCACGGGGGCGCCGGATGACCAGCCCCTCGCAGTTCAGGTTGGGCTGGCGCGCCGTCCTGGCCGACAGCGTGTCCGCCGCGCTGGCCATGGCCCTGGCCTATCTCCTGCGATTCGGCGTGGGTGAGGCGTGGCACTACGCCGGGGTGGGGCGGCTCACGCTGGTGCTGGTCATCGCCGTGCAGGTCGTCGCCGCCGGGGCGGCTGGCCTCTACAGCCTGCGAGGCCAGATGATGTGGCCCATCCGTCTCGCGGCCGGCGTGCTGGTCGGCATGCTGGCGGGCGTGCTGCTGGCGACGTGGACCGGCGCCGGCGAGGGCGTGTCGCGGCAGGCGCTCGCGGGACAGGCGGGGCTGTTCGGCCTCGTCGCCGTCATCTGGCGCAGCTTCGTCGGGCTGAAGGTGCGGCAGCACCAGGCGCGGGAGATCTCGCGACAGTTCGGCGGCCAGGCGCTGGTGGTGCAGGGCGCCGACGTGGGGTCGATGGCGGGCGCGCTGACGCGCACCTGGCAATATCGCCACCTGCTCGGCAACCTGGTGATGAAGGACCTGAAGCTGAAGTACCAGCGATCGGTCCTCGGCTTCGCGTGGTCGCTGCTGAACCCGCTGATCATGATCGGCGTCTACACGGTGGCCTTCACCTACGTGCTCAAGGTGCAGACCCCGCGGTTCGTCTTCTTCCTGCTGATCGGGCTGCTCTCATGGACCTTCTTCGCGGGGGCCGCGTCGAGCGCCACCGAGGCGGTGACCGGCAGCGGATCGTTCCTGAAGAGCGTCGTCTTCCCCCGCGTGGTGCTGCCGTTCGCCACCGTGCTCTTCGCCCTGGTCCAGTACCTGTTGACCATCCTCGTCTTCCTGCCCGTGATGCTCGTTCTCTACCAGGTGCCCCTGGAGCCGCGGATGCTGCTCTTCCCCGTGTTCCTCGTGCTGCAGGTGCTGTTCATCGCCGGGCTGGCGCTCGCGCTGTCCACCAGCGCGGCGGTCTTCCGTGACATGAAGCACCTGGTGGAGGTGGGCATCGGCATCGGCTTCTGGGCCACGCCCATCCTCTACGAGCCGACCATGGTGCCCGAGCAGTTCCGACAGTTGATGCTGCTCGGGCCGATGACGCCGTTCATCCGCGCCTACCAGGACATCTTCTACTACGGCGTGATGCCGGAGCTGGCCATCTGGGTCGTGGCCACGGTGTACGCCGCCGGCATGTTCATCTCGGGACTCAGCATCTTCCTCGCCTACGAGGATCGCTTCACGGAGTTCGTGTGAACGCGAGGCCGCTGATCGTCGTGGAGCAGGTGTCGAAGCGGTTCGTGATCCATCACAACCGGCCCAACGCGCTGAAGACCCGCGTGATGGGCCTGGTCCACAAGCGGTACCGGTCGCACGCCGAGGAGTTCTGGGCGCTCAGGGACGTGAGCCTGCAGGTGGGTCGGGGCGAGTCGGTGGGCCTGGTCGGGCGCAACGGGTCGGGGAAGAGCACCCTGCTGAAGATGATGGCGGGCATCCACAAGCCCACCTCGGGACGCGTGCTGGTGCAGCGCAACACCACCATCGGCACGATGATCGAGTTGGGCGTCGGCTTTCACTCGGAGCTGACCGGCCGCGAGAACGTGTTCCTGAACGGCTCGGTCTACGGCCTCACGCGCAGGCAGGTGGAGCGCATCTACGACCAGGTGGTGGACTACTCGGAGATCGGCCGCTTCATCGACGAGCCGCTGAAGAACTACTCGTCCGGCATGGTGATGCGGCTGGGGTTCGCGGTGGCCGCACACCTGGATGCCGAGGTGCTGCTGCTCGACGAGATCTTCGCCGTGGGTGACGAGGCCTTCCAGGCCAAATGCCGCAAGACGATGCTCGGCTTCCTGGACAAGGGCCGCACCATCGTCTTCGTGTCGCATTCGGCGAGCGTCGTGGAGGAGGTCTGCAACCGGGTGTGCGTGGTGAGCGGCGGCCAGAAAGTGTTCGATGGCCCGACGAAAGAGGGGCTGGCGCTCTATCACGATCTGACCGGGACGCGTGAGCTACCATAGGGCCGTGCCGAGGGTCCTGAGCATCTTCGTGCGTGCCGGGCTCGACCAGTACGGTGACGCGGAAGCGCGCCTCTCAGAGCTGTTCGAGGTTCAGCTGCCGGGACTCGAGCGCGACGTGCTGGTGGTGGACAATCTCCTGCCCCCAGGCGTGGCCGAGTCGAGGCCCGGGCGGAGCGTGATCGGCGGCGACAACCGCGTGTGGGAGTTCTCGGCCATCGACGCGGCCGTGGCGCACCTCGGCCCGTCCATCTGGCGCTACGACCTCGTGAACGTCGTCACCTCGGCGTTCATGCAGTTGTATGTGGCCTACCTCGAGCGCTTCAGGCCAGACGTGGTGTCGGCCCTGGTCGGCCACCGGGCGTGTCTTGGCCACATCGACTGCTACAACGAGCCCATCCGCATCGGGCCGTACCGCAGCCAGCACTGGATTCGCACCTGCTTCTTCATGACGCCGGTGGCCGAACTGATGGCGATCGGCTCATTCGTCTCCGCGTCCGGGCGGCGACCCTGGTTCAGCGGGAACCCGGACGACCCGTTCGGCCCCGAATCGCCCGTCTGCGACACGTACAAGAAATACCTCACCGGCTGGCTGCTGGGACAGGATATCGGGCAGGGTGTGACGTGGCACCGATCGCTGTCGATCGATGCCCACGGCCTGGAGCAGTTCGAGCAGAAGGCGCTGGCGATCCTGAACGAGCACCTGCTGGCGATCCGGTTTCGCGCGGCGGGCTGCCGTCTCATCGACGTCACGTGGCTGTCGGCCATGCTCGGGGCAGGGCGTGACGTCGACTGGACCACGCCCTGGTGGCGGCAACTGGCCGAGCGGGATCGGGATGCGCTAATCGTCCCGGCTGGCCACGCCGCATAGGACGAGCCCCATGCGCAGACCCGATTCGTTGACCGCGCTCTACGACTACGAGCGCTCGTTGCCGGCACACCGGGCGGGCACGCTCGACGCCCAGGTGCTGCGCGCCATGGAGGACCTGGCTCCACGGCCCATGAAGTGGTCCATGGAAACCGGCTGCGGGAAGAGCACGATCCTGCTGTCGAACCTCAGTGAACACCACGTGGTGTTCGCCTACGACGACACGGCCGAGCCCAACAGCAGCATCGGCTACTACACGGGATGTCCTATCTTCCGGGCGGACCGGACGACGCTGGTGGCTGGCGCCACGCAGGTCACGTTGCCGCAGTACGCCTTCACCGAGCCCGTCGACTTCGCGCTGCTGGACGGGCCCCACGGCTACCCGTTTCCAGAGCTCGAGTACTACTACGTCTACCCGCACCTCCGCCCCGGTGCGCTGCTCGTCGTGGACGACATTCACATCCCGACCATCCACCGCCTGCACACGTTCCTGGCGGAGGACGAGATGTTCGAGCTCGTGCACGTCGAGCGGACGACGTCGTTTTTCCGCAGGACCGAGGCGCCTGTCTTCTCGCCATTCGGGGACGGGTGGCAGCTCCAGTCATACAACAAGACACGCTTTCCAGTGGACGTGTCGGCCGGGGCGACGGCCGGGCCGAGTGCCCCCACGCCACACGCCGGGTCCGATGCCCTCGAGCAGGCACTGGCCGACCTCGAGGCCGCGCGGGCGCAACTGAAGGCCAGCCGCGACGAGACCGCATGGTGGAAGCACGTGGCCGACGAGCGGCGCCTGAAGCGCCGTGTGGCCCGGCGGTTGGGGGACTGGCCGTTCCTGAAGTGAGTGTGCCTTTCAGGGCGCGCTTGGCGTGCTCGTCCGGCGCAATGCACAAAGGCGGAAGCGCACGTGATACGACGGGTACGTCTGGCACGGGACATCTGAGTGTTCGAGGCCGAGCTGCTGCAGAGCCGCGTCCTGCAGTTCAGGCGCCGAGCCGAGGTCCAGATCCAGCAAGAAGAGGCGCTCGGTTGGGGTGTTCTTCACAGTCCGAACGACGCGGTCCCACAGGGCCGTCTCGCCGGTCAGCCCCCAGTTGCTGAGCAGACGGAGGAACGTCGCCGACCGAGGAAAGTGGGGCGCAAGGTAGCCCTGTGGAAAGTCCCACATCAGAAGCGTCGCGTCGGCATAGGGCTCCAGCGCCCGGGTGTCCACACCGAAATAGGAGTCCGACCACGGGGTTCGTCCCCAGTCCGGCAGGCGGTTGCCCATGGACAACGCCACGCACACGGGCAACGTCAGCGCGAGGTGCCTGGTCCACCGGGGCGCCAGTCTGGCGGCCACCCCGATGATGAGCACCGCCGTCAGCACCTCGAGCGCGACGACGTATCGGTAGATCGAGAATATCCGGAGCCAGACGGTGTACGACACCACCCAGAACACGGCCACCGCGAGCAGGCGCCGTGACCGGATGCTGCGATCGGGGCTATCACACCCGACAAGCTCGAGCACCCGGTGAAGGGCCAGGGCCGCGAGTGCCAGGAACCCGGCTGCAAACCTGGCGTCCCGGAAAACGGGCTCGGTGACAAGGCTCTGGTCGGCCACCCAATAGAACGGATAGAACAGCGCCTGGTAAGCGCTGCGCGGAAGAAACCGCGCGTCGGCGAAGTTCTGGGGTGGAGCAAAGGGCGAGTTGAAGATCTCGTTGTAGAACGGGAACAAGGGGCTCTGGAAATGCTCGTACATCGCCCACATCCAGTAGCCGGAGGTCAGCAGCCCGCCGATGCCCGCCGCCGCCCCGAAGGAGATCACGTGGGTGAGGCGTGCGCGAACGTTGCCGGGAAGCATGCAGACGGCCGCGAACAGACCGATGCCGATCGGCCCGAGCGCCAGTTTCATCCCTGCCCCGGCTCCGGCCAGCAGTCCGGCCGTGATGATGGCCCGGCGGTGGGGAGCCCGCATCTCGTCAATCTGTTCGATCACCAGCCACAGGGACGCGAGCACGAGCACGGCAAGGGTGTTGTCGTGCGTGGTGGTGCCAGCCTCCGACAGGAAGCCGGCGCCCAGCGCGGCGGTGACTGCGGCGAGGACGCCGGTGAAGAAGCGGACCAGTGGCGGACCCTGTGGCAGCACCGCGACCGCGATGCGGTGCACGAAGAACAACGCGAGTCCCTGGAAGGCGGCCAGGGCCGAGTAGAAGAGCCGAGGGGGCACGCCGAACCTGAACGCCGCGTATAAAGGAAGGTCTGCGGCGGGGTTGAGGAACGACTGCACGCCGGCCACATGCACGTCGCGTGCGATCCGCCCGTCCAGCAGCATGTAGGCGTTGTACAGGTGGTAGTTCAGCAGGTCCCAGTTGAGGTCCTGGCCCATCCGCCAGGCCAGTCCCACGGACAAGGCGGCATATGCGGCAATCAGGCCGGCGTCCTGCCGGGTGAACAGCGGCGGGGAGGTTGGCGTGTGCGTCATCTGGCCGTGGGTGCCGGTTTGACGCCGACCGCGATCAGGCTCAGCCCGCCCCACGGCAGCATGCGATCGACACGCCGGACCACTGGCATGCCGAGCTCGAGGACCTTGAGCTGGACCTTCGAAAAGGACCGGCGCCGGAGAATGTTGCCGTTCACGAACCATCCCGGCACGGAAAACCGGTTGAAGTCCCTCAGGCTATCGACGTGGAAGCCGGCCTTCTCGAGGGAGCCGGTCAGCACCTCCGTCGTGTACCGCTCCCGATGTTCGAGCGCGTCGTCCAGGGTGTTGTACAGCCGGGGATGCTGGGGGACGAGCAGGACCACGCGCCCGCCCGGGGCGAGCACGTGATGGATGTTGGCCAGCGCCGCCTGCGGATCCGGCACGTGCTCGAGGACGTTTACCATCAAGACGGTGTCGAACATCGCGGCCAGCGGCGCGAAATCCTCGAATTGTGTCGCGTCGAGCTTCGCCACCTGCAGGTAGGGCTTTCCGGCCGCGTACGAGCGCAGGTAGTGCAGGTAGTGGGGATTGATGTCCGTCGCGAAATAGCACTCGCGCGGGATGAACTGCGCGGTCAGGGTGCCTATGCCAGCGCCGATCTCGAGGACGCGATCGCCGACGTGGGGCCGCAACGCGTCGCCCATCCACTTGTTGAAGCGACGCGCTCCTTGCAGGCTGGCCAGGATGTGGGAACCGTACTCGTCCGCGGCGTAGAGGTCGTCGACCATCGAGTACTTGAGCATCGAGGCGACGGCCAGCAGCCCGTCCCGCGCACGAATCTTCTTGCCTTCGTCGTACGATCGCGGGGAGTAGCGGATGGGCACCTCGAAGATCCGCGCCCGGCGCTTGGCCAGCTTGAACGTGATCTCGACCTCGAACCGGAAGTCGTTGGACCGAATCGGAATCGATTTCAGCAACCTGGTGTTGATCGCCTTGTAGCACGTCTCCAGATCGGTGAGGCTCAGGTCCGTGAGCCAATTCGAGATGCCAGTAAGCCCCTTGTTGATCAGCGTGTGCCTGTGCATCAGCGTCCGCCGATAGGGAGCGGACATGTACCGCGAGCCGAATGCCGCGTCGGCGCCCTCCTCCACGAAGGGCCGGATCAGCGCCGGAATGTCCAGCGGGTTGTATTCCATGTCTGCATCGTGGACGACGCAGACATCCATTTGCGCATGACCGAGGGCGGTCCGGACCGCGGCTCCCTTTCCCCGGTTGCGGTCATGCCGGTAGACGTGAAGCCGGTGGTCGTCCGCCGCCATTCTCTGGAGCACGTCCCAGGACCCATCCGTACTGCAGTCGTCGACGGCAATCACCTCCATCGCCGAAATCGACGGGTGCAACAGCGAGAGCAGCCGTCGGAGGCTTGCGCCCACGAGATACCGTTCGTTGTAGACGGGTACCAGGACGCTCAGGCTGAGCGCGCCCCCAACTACCTCCATCGGTCCGGTCCTCGTTCCTGTAGCTGCGTCACTGCTGGCATGGAGCCCTTCAGGCGCGCGAGAAAACATGTCTATCGATGAGGGCGGACCAACCCGCGCGACAGCGCGGTGCGCCTCAGCATCTGCGGCGACGGGCACGCGTCCACCAGGGCCCCGACCTTCGTCAGGAGCGCCCTCGCGGCTGCGTCCCAGGTCCACGCGCGGCCGGTTGCCGCGCGGGTCAGCGGCCGCCCCTCCACCGGCTCGCCTCGTTCGAGGCGGCCCAGGACGTCCACGAGCGTCCGCTCCGAACTGAAGGTGATGAGCGTGCCCGGGCCCCGATAGCCCGCCGCCAGCTCGGTGAGCAGAGACGATTCGCGCGCCACCACCGTGCGCCCGTACGCCAGCCCCTGCACGACGGGCAGGCCGAAGCCCTCGTAGAAGGACGGGAACACCACGACCTCGGCGCGGGCGTAGTACGACTGCATCTTGTCGTCGTCTACGGTGCCGCTGTCGAACCGCGTCACGCGCGTCGTGCGCGGCTGGTCGCGATCGCCAAACACCACCAGCGTCTTGTTCGGGAATGCACGCGCGAGCAGGTCCACCGTGGGACCGACGTGCTTGTGGTCGTACCGGTTGCCGAGGATCAGCCAGTACGGTTCCTCCGGTACCGTGGCGACCGTGGCCTTGGCGTACTCCGCCGAGTCCAGCGACAGCGGGCAGACGTCCAGCAGCACGGCGGGGCCGGCGGCGAACCGGTTCTCGAAGCGCTGCTGCGAGAACTTCGAGATGAAGAAGACCGCGTCCGACTCTTCCGCCATGCGCTGCCACACGGCGTCGAGCCCGGGAGGCGCCGGGTAGAGCACGTCCCACGCGATGGTGTCGAGCATCCAGTGGGCATTGACGGCCGCCACGCCTGCCAACTCGTCGAGCTGCGGTGCGTACCAGGGCTGCGACAATCCCAGCCCGGCCGCGAACCGCTCGACGGGGGTGCTGGTGCACACCTGCCAGGTCGGGTAGCGCGACGCCAGCGCGTAGTGATCGGCTACGTTGCGGTGCACCCAGAGAGACACCGACGGGTCGGGCCGCACGCGGTGCAGGGCATCACAGATGTTGAGGATGACGAGCGAGGTCCCGTTGTAGACCTCGTTCAGGCTACGGCCGTCCAGCAGCAACGAGCGCGGCGCATCGACGGCCGCGGCCAGCAGCCGCTCGCCGTTTCTGGCGCGCGCGTCCGGTGTCTCGGTGGCGGTGTGGACGGTCTCGGGGAACGTGGCCTTGATGGCGGCCAGCTCGCCTGCCGTGCAGCCCCACGACCGGGCCAGGCCCGGGGGAAGGTCGACCACCGCGCGGTTGCAGAGCACCGTGCGGAAGCCGGCGCGACGGGCGCGCACCGCGTAGTCGGCCAGGGCGGCCCACGGGCCCCGGTCTCCGACGCCGAACGTGAGACTGCTCGCCAGCTCGCGCCTGATCAGCATGCACGGGGCCAGGTGCTCGGCGAGCAGGCGGTAGTCGGTCAGAGGGGTCAGGACGCGGAGGGGCGCCGTGTGCGTCACCGGACCGAAGTCGGCGAGCAGGTGGAGACGACCGCCTCCCGGGTCGGCAAACCTGGGCACCGCGATGCCGAAGAGAGGGTCGACCTCCAGCGCCTCCCAGAGCGCGCTGACGGCATCGGCCGCCGGCCGCGCGCCCGCCGATACGATGAGCAGCGCGCCATCCACGTCGGCCGCGGCATCGAAGGCCCACGCGCACGCGCGGGCCGCATCGCCTGCGGGCACGACCGCCCACGCGGTGTTGGCGGCGGACTCCACGCCCGGTGGGACGACGACGATGGCCCGTGCGACGACGGCGCCCAGATGGTCCGGTCGGGCCAACGCCTCCAGGGCCAGGCCCGCGTCGGACGGGGTGAGGGCCGACAGGTCGGCGAACGCGGCGATCACGGGAGCCGGTTTCACGGGCGCGGGGTCTCCTGTTGCGCGCCCGCCTCCGCCATGAAGCGGTCCACGCGGGCGTCGAGACCGCCGTACGCGTTGGCGGCCGACAACTGCCGCGCGATGGCAGTGATGGCCACCGCGTCAAACGGCGATCGGGACTGTCGCAGTTGGTCAATCGTCTTGTTCGCGAAGTCGTGCCAGTCGGTGGCTTCGTGAACCCATGGCGTCAGGGCCTCGGAGAGTCCGTCACGATTGTGCGGCCAGCCCACGACCGGCGTCAGCGACGCCAGCGCCTCGATGGACTTGATCTTGAGCCCCGTGCCAGCCACCGCCGGGTTGATCACCACCCTGGCGGTGGCATATTCGGGGCCGAGGTCGGCAACGCGCCCGAGCACGGTTACCCCTGGCGTCCCCGGAGGAACGGCTTGCCCGACCGCCCCGGCCACGCGCAGTTCCGCGCCTGGCACCGCGGCCCTCACCCGCGGCCACGCGAAGCGGAGGAAGTCGCGGAGGCCCGCCAGGTTCATCTGATTGCCCGATCCCGGCAGGAAGGCGACCGGCCGCGAGGGCCACTCGCGGTTCGAGCGCACGTCCGCATCCACGCCCACGACCACGATCTCGCGCCGCGGCGCCAGCCGTCTCAGAGCGGCAGCGTCGCCCTCGTGAACGGCCATGACGACGTCCCCGCGATTCAGGAGACGCGCCTCGTCTGCTGCCGAGATCTGCATGTCGCTGAGCCCGTAGGCGAGAACGTTCGATTCCTTCTGGGACAGCACGTCGTGCGTGTGGACGATGCGCAGCACGTTCGGCCCCATCAGCGGGAAGAACCGCGTCATGAAGATGTACTGGGCCAGGATGGCCACGTTGCCGATGGAATCGGCCAGCTTCCTGACGACGGCGGCTACCACGTCTGGGCAGTAGTCGAGGTCGGGCCCCGGCTCGGCGGGCACCAGCAGGGCCGCGGGGTCGTCCCCGAGACGGCTCAACACGTCCGGGAAATCCCTCAGCCTGAACTCGACCCTGCCGGAGCGATCACAGACGACCACGTTGCCGAACTCGGTGGCGAGGTGTTCGAAGGCGCCCGGTGCGAGCGGCTGCCCCGGGAGCGGCGCCAGCACGAGCAGGATGCGGTACCCGCGGCGCTGGAAGTGGGGCAGCAGACGCGACAGCGCATACTCGTTGCCCGCGCCCACCGGCCAGGGCGAGACGTGCCCGACGCACATCACCGTGCCGGCGGCCTCGGCTCGGCCGACGACGTCAATCCGCGTCCGGATGGGTCGAAGCGTCGCCTGCGCGGCCCGCTCCACCGCGTGGCCGTCCGCGAGGCCGTACCGGATGAAGTGCTCGAGCGGATTCATGCCGGCGTCGGCGACGTCGGCGTGACGGGCGAGATAGGCGGAGACCGAAAACTCCGGCGAGGGGTCTCGTCCCTCTTTCCACCCACTGTTCATGAAGTGCAGCAGCGGATTGACTCCGGCCACATCCGGATTGCGCTCGAGATACCAAACGGGGTCGAACCAGGGATTCGGGCGCAGGCCGTCGCGCCACCCCCACCTGAGGAAATGCGCCACCGGATCGATTCCCGATTCGCAGAGGCCATCCACCTGGCCGAGGTAGAAGCGGGTATCGAAGAGCGGGTGCGGGTCGACATCCTCCTTGCCGGCATGGTCAAGGTAGTGCAGCAGGGCGTTCACACCCTGCGCAT